>Ga0335082_10005742_pt1 | contig 13601 bp, 7 predicted proteins | sample Lox_Sample_41_FD_206718 | JGI IMG/M metagenome (GOLD analysis project Ga0335082, IMG submission 206718) | Soil microbial communities from Loxahatchee National Wildlife Refuge, Florida, United States - Lox_Sample_4.1 | ecosystem: Environmental > Terrestrial > Soil > Wetlands | place: USA: Florida... | reverse complement strand
CTTGTTTCAGGGAAAGAACCGCCTCCGGCACCTGGAATTCAGAGAAGGGGTTGCGTCCTTCGTCTTGCAAGGCGCGGACCCGAGCGGCGACGATAGGATCGCTGGGCACGGCGAACGGCAACCGGTCGACGATGACGCAGGAAAGCTGTTCGCCGGGCACGTCTACGCCTTGCCAGAAGCTGGCAGTGGCGAAAAGGACCGCGTTGGGTGTGTTCTTGAAGCGCTCCAAGAGCACGGAGCGCGGCGCGGTGCCCTGAATGAACAGCGGAAATCCGACGCGATTGCGCACGCGGTCGAAGAGATCGTTCATCTGCGAATAGCTGGTGAAGAGGCAGAATGCGCGGCCCTGACTGAGCTCCAATAGTTGCACGATTTCGTCGGCGGCCTTCGCGGGAAAGCCCGCATCGCGCACGTCCGGCATTTTCTGGGGCAGATAGAGCAGCGCCTGGCTGCCGTAGTCGAATTCCGGCGGCAAGGCGCACTCTTTCGAGTGGTCGAGCCCGAGGCGCTGGCGGATGAATTCAAAGCGGCCGGCAACGGTAAGCGTCGCGGAAGTGAGAATGACCGTGTCAAACGCTTCGAAAAGCTTCTCGCGGAGAATCTGGCTAACGTCAATCGGCGTGGCGGCCAGGAACACGCCTTTGTTGCGCCGCTCGAACCAGTAAACGAAGTTCCGCTCGTTGGATTCGAAGAGAAACGTGAGATCCTGGCGAACTTCAAAGCTGCGGCGCGCGATGCGCGTCAGTTCTTCGGGCTTTTGCGGCATCGCCGCAAATTCCGTCTCCAGCGCTTTCAGCGAATTCAGCAACGCCTCGTAGGCTTCGCGGTTCTGCTCGAGGAACGCTTCGCGCTCCGGACGCGTAAAGGGAAAGCGGCCATCGCGCGGCGGGAAGCTGTCAAAGAAAGCGCGGTTTTTTTCGCGGATGCGCTGGGTGCGGCGCAAAAGCGCGGGCGAGCCCGTTTTCGTCAGCCGCATGGACTGGTCCGCGTCGCGCGCCAGCTCTTCAAACTGGTAGTTGGAAATCTGCTGGCCGAAATAGTCGCTGGCCACGTCTTCCATTTCGTGCGCTTCGTCAAACACAACGGCGGAATATTCCGGCAGGATGCTGCCGAAATCGTCCTGCTTCAGCGCCAGGTCGGCGAAAAACAGGTGATGGTTGACGATGATCAGGTCGGCTTCCTTGGCGCGGTTCTGCATCTTCGTCAGAAAGCACCGTTCGAACTCGGGGCATTTCTTGCCCGTGCAGGTGTCGCGGCGCGCGTCAATGCGCGACCACAACTCCGAGTCGTCAGGCAGAAAAGTCAGCTCGGCGCGGTCGCCCGTTTCCGTGAGTTTCGACCAGTCGCGGATCTGCCGGAACGCATCCACTTCTTCCATGCCCTTGAGCATGGGCTGATCGGCCAGCGCGTGCATCTTGGCGAGGCACAGGAAATTGCTGCGTCCCTTCATCACCGCGACTTTCAGGTTGGGCGCAAAATGCTTTTGCAAAAACGGAATATCTTTTTGGTACAGCTGTTCCTGCAGCGACTTGGTGGCCGTGGAAATCACCACGCGACGCCCGCTGCAAATTGCGGGCAAAAGATACGCCAGCGTTTTTCCGGTACCTGTGCCCGCCTCGACGACGGCGTGATGGTGCTTGGTGAAAGCATCGTGCACCGCTTCCGCCATTTGCAGCTGCGCCGGGCGATGCTCGTAACCCCCAATCATGCTGCGATCGAGGAAGCCGCCGGGACCGAAAATTTCCTCCATCGTTGGGCCGGCGTACGGAGCCGATTCGACCTCCGCGGGAGCCGCGGCCGCGGCCGAACCGCCGATGCCCGCCACCCTGCGGGCCGGACGAGCCGGTGGGCCGTCCTCGTCGTGCCCGCGCCGCTCCTCTTCCAGGGGCACGTAGACACGTTCCCGTATCACTTCCACGGGCTCTCGGGCATTCTCGATGGAGTCCGCCTTGGATTTGCGCTTTGCCAGAATCCCTGCCTATTTTCCCCAGTCAAATCCTAAAAAATAACGATAGCATATCCGCTGGAAGGAGCCTCGTCCGGAACCAGCGTTAATAGTTGGGCAACTCGCCGATTTCCGAGCCTTCCGGATACGTCCAAAGAGATAGAGTGTTCTGGGGAAAAGTCCAGCTGCCCTTGGCCACTCGAGTGGCGTCCAAATTAGGCATGGGGTATTTGCATGAATTCTAAACATTGCGCGATGTTGGTGGCGGTCGCCGCGGTTTTTGCTCTCTCCTCCTGCAGCGGCCTGGGCAACGTCTGTAAAGTGAACTGCGGTGGCGGCGGAAATGGAGACGCCTCGCTGAGTCTTACGCTCGCCGCCGAACCTTTGACTCCCCCGCCCGGCACTTCCATCCTGTCCTTCGTCGTCGTCATCAACTCGGTTTCTTTGACGCCGTCGAGCGGCGGCAGTGTAGTGAACATCCCGCTCAATAACTCGGCGTTTGCCGTGGATCTAACGCGCCTGCAAAGCGATTCGGCTTATCTGGGGCAGTACATCAATAGCGTCCCAGCGGGAACTTACAATACGGTTACCATGGGAATCACCAGTGCGGTGGTTACCTACTGCACTGTGACCAGCGGTACGCCAGGCTGTAATACGGGAAGCATTACGCAACTCGCGGCCGCAGCGGGGGCTCCCTCAACTTCCACTTTTTCGCTTACCCTGGCGGCCAATCAGCAGGCGGGCTTGCGGGTCGTAATCAATTTCAACAACGCGCTCACAGTGAACCCGAACACCCAGGCCGTCACTGGCCTGAATCTGGCGGCCACCAACGTACTCACCACCGCCACTTTACCGCCTGCGTTTTCCACGCTGTCCTCGGGGCAACTGGATTACATCGAAGACGTGACCGGGGTGGTGACCGCCTCGTCCGGCTCGTCCGTGACCGTGCAGACCGCGACCCGCGGCTCCATTACATCCACAATCAACGGCTCCACGATCATCTCCGACAACTGCGTGGTTCTGAATTCTTCGTGTTCCGCCACGCCCGGCCAGGTGGTGAGCATTGACGCGACGCTCAACGCCGACGGCACATCCACGATGCTGGAGTTCGATCCCTTGACCGCCACCAGCGTGGACCTAATCGAGGGCATCGTCACTTCCGAGAGCACCTCCAATACGCAGTTCCAGATGGTTGCAAACGACTACGTGCCGGCCACAAGTAGCAGCCGCATCAGCGGGCTGAGTCTGGGCGATACCGTGAATGTTACCCTCGCCAATCTGGCGAGTGGGTTCTTTATTGATGATAAAGGTCTGCCGGTTACCGCGAACTCCTTCCTTGGCAGCACCTCCGCGACGGACATCCATACGGGTCAGACGGTGATCGTCCGCGTAACCGCCTTCACGGCAAGATCCGGAAATACACCGGCTGCGGCGACCGCGGATGCCGTGGCGCTGCGCTACACGCGCTTCGCCGCAACTGCCTCTGCCACGGGCGCGCCTCAATTCACCATTGGGTCCTTGCCGCCGTTCTTTGGGATCAACATCAATCCGGTCGTGCAACTCGGAACAGGAAGTCCCAGCACCTACCTGGATGGCTACACGAGCAGCGGTTCCATCAGTTCCGACGACAACCTGGGAATCCGGGCGCTCTATTTTGGACCGACGGTTACCCCCACCTTCACGGCCGCAAAAATACGCATGAACTAAGTTTTTACCCGCCTCCGCAAAGGCAACGGGCCCCGGAAGTTCCGGGGCCCGTTCTTTTTTTGCAGTGCGGCAGCCCCGGCTGCCGCTTTTACGGCGTCAACCCAGGCATTGAATTCAAATGTAGACGCGATGTCGGCCAAAACACAGCATACGGCTAGCTTGGTCGAAGGCAGCTACTCCTCAAAAGCGGAAGCTCGGCTTCCCTTCGCCCCGCTCAGGACCAGCCGAACTTCAGACTACACTCCGCCGACGGTGGTGTGCGGCGGCAACGGGGAATGCATCGTTGGCGTGGGCGGCATCGGCGCGGAGGGAATGTTGGGCGCCAGCGAAGGCTGCAGGCGGCGATAGAGCGCCAGCGAAATGGCCCCCATGCCCCAAATGGCCGCGGCCAGCCCGGCCCAGAATCCGATGAACGGCAGGCTGGTCACCACGCGCACGGCAAGCACGCCCACAATCACGCGCACGAAAAATTGCCAGAACTCGTCGTTGCGACCCAGGATCCACTGCCCAACGATGCCGCCCACGACCACTTCCGCGGCGAACAACATGACCAGCCACAACATCAAGGATGAGAGTCCGACCAGAAGTCCCACAATCGTGAAGCAGGCGATGACCGAAGAGATGAGCACCCCGAAGAACACCAGCACGCCCAGGCCGAACGACGCACCCAGCTGCCCGGCGGACTCCACGGTTTCCGTGGCGAACTTCGGCATCAAGCTGGCCAGGACCAGGCCAAACAGCAGGAACGCTCCGGTCCAGATTATCCGCCACACGTAGTAGCCGCCGCCGCGCTCTTGCGTGTGGTGCTGCACCTTGGTGAATTCGGGAGGAGAAGCCAGCTTCGCCTCCGAAGAGACGGTGGGCGGCTGTTGGCCCTCAAACCTCGTCGTGCCGTCGATTTCGGCGCCCGAAACGATCGAAAGCGTTTTTCCGTGTCCCCGGAACGAGCCGCCAACCAAACCGGAAATCGTGGTGGTCTCCGAGAAGCCGAGAAAATCCCGCGCTACTTTGCCGTCAATGGTAAGCGACTGGCCCCCGGCCGTCAGGCTGCGGCCGACTTTCCCGCTGGTGTCGAGCTCGAACGTCTGGCTCCAGCTCAGCACGCTCCGGTCGACGTTGCCGGTGATGGTCACGTTGTTGGCCATGGTCCGCACGTTGCCATCGATCGTGCCGCTGATCCGCTCGCTCTGGCTGAAGCCGATCAAGTCGCCGTTGATGTGGCCGGACACATCGAGCTGCTGGGCGAAAGCGTAGACGTCGCCGTCCACTTCGCCTTCAATGCGGACGTGCTCGCCGGTGACGAAAAGATCGCCCTTGATGACCTCGCCCTTGGCGATCGTGACGTTGTCGCCCTTGCGAAATTCCGTCGCCGAAGCCGGCGTGGCGACCATCAGCAACGCGCCCAGGCTGGCGAAGAGCACGGCCATCGCCGAACCGCGCCGCAAGTAGCGCCGAAACGCGAGCGCCCCGAACCCGGCCATGATCATGACGGCAAGGACCTCGATGAAACTGAACATGGATTGCCATCCTTTCCAGAATGCGCCCTGAAACACCACCAGGCTCAGCAGGTTGCTGCCGCCGAAACCCGCCTGTTCAAACTGTTGTTGCCAGGGCTCAATGTATCCCGTGTATAGGGCGTAGACGCCCAAGACCGCGAGACCGAAGACCACGCCCCAAATCCATTGCATGTTGCGCTTCACGCGCGCCTGAAACTCCGCAATCCGCGCGGGCAGCGGCTCGTCCTGCTCCAGCATGGAGCGCGTCAGCAGTCGGGATTCGCGGTCGAGCGCGCGCAGCAGGTTCAGGCAGCGGGTACACGTTTGGGTGTGGAGAGACACGCCCTGCGCGGTTTCGCGGTCCAGTTGCCGCTCGACATAAAGGAGCAAGGTCATCTCATCCATGCATTTTTCGTCGAGGCGATTGTCGTTGTTGCGTACTGGTTCGCTCACCGGGCTCCTCCGACGGCGATGGCGCTGTTCTCTCCCAGCGCCAGCCGCAATTCGTGGCGCGCGCGCAGCAGCACCACGCCTACAAACTGCCTGCGAACGCCAAGAGCGTCCGCAATTTCGTCGTAGCTCATGTCCGAGTAGTAGCGCATCACCAGGGCCATGCGCGCACGCAGGCCGAGCTTGTCGAGCGCCTTGCGCACCTCTTCGCCGGTGCGCTCCTCGATCAACTTCTCCAGCTGGTTCGGCTCGGGGCATTCCAGAGCAACGTCGTCGATGTCGTCGGTGTCTTTATCGTGGCGGGCCTTCTTGCGGCGCAGCATGTCCCAGCAGTGGTTGGCGGCGATTTTGTAGAGCCAGGCGGTGAAAGAGCGCGTCGCGTCGTACTGCACCAACTTGTCGCGCAATTTCATGAAAATTTCCATCGTGGCGTCTTCCGCGTCCTCTCGTGTTGGCATGGCCCGCCGGCAAAAGCGAAAAATCGCCGGGGCGTATTCCCGGTACAGATCGCCCCAAGCCTGGGTATCCCCAGTCCGGGCCCGAGCGATTAATTCAGTCGGCTCCGTTTTTCCCGGTGCGCTCATTCGCTCTGGTCTCAGCGGTTCCATAACCTAGTACGCAGCAGCCAGGGAAAAACTATCACAAGTTGCAATGGGAAGATTGTAACCGGCCAAGAATGTCGAAGGTAGGGGTTGAGCAGAGTGCCGACGCTGGCAAGTGGAAGCGGCGTGCAGGCCGGAGGAATCGGAAAAGGGGCAATTCCGGCATGTGTGGCAAACAAAGGACTTAGCGAATCTCGCCCGGGCAAGTGCGTCAAATGCAGGGGTTACGGAGTGGGATGCCGTTTTGGAATGCCGTCTCCCTGACGGCTTGGCCGGGCGACTAGCACCCTGCTGGAACGACTTTCCGGCTCTGGGTTCTCACCGTAAAAGCGGGAGCCGGGCTCCCGAACTCCCAAACGCCGAAGGCCCCGGGCTGGGCGACCGGGGCCTTCGGGTACGGCAACGAACGTGTTGAAGCTAGAAGGTGAATTTTGCGGCTAGCTGGAAGCTGCGCTGGCTGCCACCGCCAAGCACCGGGTAACCGACGCCGACGTCACCCGTCACGGTCAACGGCAAAACGCCTTGCAGGTGCCCATTGGGCGCAAAGATCGAATTCTGGCCAGTTGGTATCACGCCCGTGACGGTCGGATCGGAGAGGAAATTCGGCCACAGCGGGCTGGCGAAGTTCGGATGGTTGAAGAGGTTGTAGGCCTCGAACCGGAGTTCCATTTTCAGGCGTTCCGTGATGCTGGTGTTCTTGAAAATGGAGAAATCGAACTGCCGGAAGTTTGGACCGAGCAGCGAGTTGCGTCCTTCGTTGCCGAAATGGCGCGTCCCGGGCTCGCAGGTGCCTGCGGTGCCATCGAAACCCGAGGCCATCGGCGAGCACGGCACGGCGAACGAGCTCAGGTCCAGGAAATTGTTTGGATCGCTGTAGTTATAGTGTATCGGGCCGATGACATCCGGTTTCGGAAAGAAGGTGCCGGAACCATCGTAGTCGTCCGACTCAATAATCATGTGGAACGGCGCCCCGGATTGGATGGTCACAATGCCGTTAAGACCCCAGCCGTTGCGGATCAGTTTGTACCGTGATTCTTTTGCATCCGGAACCTGGTAGATAAAATTCCAGGTGAAGCGGTTGCGGATGTCGAAGTTGGAATTCCCCTTGTTGGTATTGATGCTTGTACTGTCGGTGGGCTGCGCCGCGTTCGGCACGTAATCTTCGCCGTCGCTGGCCGTGTCAATGGAGTGCGACCACACGTAGTTGACCGAGGTCGTCAGGCCGTGCCAGTTGTCCACGCGCAGGCTGGTTTGCAGCGAGTTGTAATTGGATCCCGCCGCCGCTTCCATCCAATAGATGTAGTTGCGGTTCGGATTAAGAGGACCTGGAACGGATGTGATCGAACCGCCGGTGCAGGGCTGGCCCGGCGTGCCGCCATTGGGACAGTCCGAGGCGAAAATCTGCGCGGCGGAAGGCTGGTTCAGGTCGCGGAAGTCGAAGAGTTTGTGGCCCTGCGAGCCCACGTAACCCACTTGCAGCACGATCTTGCGGGTCAATTGCTGCTGCAAATTCAGGTTGTAGTTCTCCATGTAGGGCGTGCGGATATGGGGGTCGACGCCGAATTCATCCTGCATCGCCGAGTAATTGAAGATAGACCCGAAGACCGGGGTGCCGTCCTGGAAAGCTTGGCCGGTTGGAGAAGCAAAGGAGATCTGGCCCACGCCAGGGAGCCCGGAATACGCCACACCGGGATCGAAACTGCTGCTGAAGGGCAAGTGGCCCATGAACATGTCCTGCGAGAACGCGTCATAGAAGATGCCATAGCCGGCACGAATGACGGTACGGCCCTTTCCGGTGACGTCCCAGGCCGCGCTGATGCGGGGGGCCACGTTGTTGTAATCGGGCTGGTAGAGGCGGTTGGGTCCGACCGCGAAGGGAACACCGGTGGTGGGATCCAGGTTGTTGAACAACCCGTGCTTTTCCTGAATGATCCCAAAGTAGTCGTAGCGCAGGCCCAGATTGAGAGTGAACCGCCGCGTCATCCGGTAGCTGTCCTGCAGATAGATCGCATGGGAATTCTCGAACGTGTTGCGGTTCGTGCTGCCCGTGCCCTGCGTGCCATCCGTCGGGGTTCCCGCCAGAAACTCCTGTAGGCCGTTGAACTGGAGATCGCCAGTGACTTGGTCATAGACGTTCTCGAATTCCAATTTTCCGCGGAAAGTGCGGTTGAATATCTGAGAAACAGAGGTGCGCCGGAATTCGTAACCGCCCTTGATGTCGTGCTTTCCGTGCTTCCAGGAAATGTTGTCGATGTAGTGCCAGTTGGTGTCCACGCGCTGCCGGGGATCGGCTTTATCCGCCCCGAGTTGCGCCAGGCTGCTCCCGTTGGCACTGCTCACAAGCATCACAGGCAGGCCGAAGTTGTAGGGATTGCCGGCGTTTGGGGTTCCCACGCCCACGGTGTCGAGGCCAATCGAACTTGGATCGAAGCTGCGATCCTCGGGGAAAAAGCCTTCTGCGAAGCGGTTCCAGCCAACACGCGCTTCGTTCACCAGGGACGGCGAAAGCACGCTCACATACGAGATCGCGATCATTTGTACGCGCGTCGGGACCTCCGTGTTGTAGTTCGGCAACAAGCCGCCGCCGGTCAGCGCGAGCGGGAACAACTGCGTGCTGTCGCCGATGTAATAGCGGCCGGTGAGCAGATTGTCCTTGTTGAAGTTGTGATCGATCTTCACGATGCCGTTGTCCACGCGGTTGGAAAACGGGGTGGCCAGATTTGCGTTGGGGATTCCGCCGTTCGCGTAGCAATCATTGCTATTCGTGGGCTGCGGCCACGGATTCAGCGCCAGCAACTTCTGGATGACGGGATTGATGCTGGTCAGGTCGCCGGGCGTCGGAGCATTCTGGGAAATATCCGCAGCCGTGGGAACGCAGGCCGGGCTCGCCTCCGCGCCGGTTTCCCGCAAACCTTCATAGTCAACGAAGAAAAAGGTCTTGTTCTTAAAAATGGGGCCGCCCAGGTCTCCGCCAAATTGATTGAGATGGAAGGGCTGCTGCTCCTGGCCGCTGGCATTGAAATAATTCCGTGCATTCAGCGCGGTGTTCCGGAAATAATCGAAAGCGGAGCCATGAATGTCATTCGTGCCGCTCTTGGTGACGATGTTGATGGCCGTGCCCGCGCTGCGGCCGTATTCCGCCTCGAAGTTGGACTCTACGTGGACTTCGGCAATCGCTTCGATCGGCAAAATCGTCGCGGGTGTTCCGAACACGCCGCCTTCGTTAATCGCCGGGTCGTTGCGGTAGCCATCGTTCATGTCCGTACCGTCAAGTAGATAGTTGTTCGAGCGCCCACGAGCACCGTTGACGGAGAGCGTGCCGTAGGAGCCCGGGGAGTCGGTGATCCCGTCCGGAGCGGCCGAAGCGCCGGGAACCAGCAAAATCAGCTTCTGATAATCGCGCCCGTTCACGGGGAGGTTCGCGATCACCTTGGTTTCCACGATGCCGCCGAGGGTATTGGAAGTGGACTCCACCATGGGCAGTTCTTCGCCCTGCACCTCCACGGTCTGCGCCAGCTGGCCGGGCTGCAGAGTCACATCGGCGCGGCTTTCCTTGGAGACTTCCACTTTGACGCCGGTGACGACGCCGCTCTTGAACCCGGCTTTTTCGACGGTGACGCTATAGCTGCCGAGCGGGAGCTCCGGCGCGGAATAGCTGCCGTCCTCCTGGGTGACGACCGTACGGGTCAGGCCCGTATCCAAATTCTTGATAGTCACCGTCGCGCCGGGTACGGCGGCTCCAGAAGAGTCGGAGACGGTGCCGAGGATCGTGCCGCGGAAGGTCTGCGCGAAGGCGGAACCTCCCGTCAGGAGGGCGAGCGAAAACACGGCGAACAGTAGCACGCAGAGGCTACAGAAAGAGCGGTTCATCAGCTACTCCTTCGTTCGATTCGAATTAGTCTCGAAACCCCGAGAATCGTGCGGACGCTCCCCGACGAAGCATCCTGGGGCACCTCAGATAGTTGCTAAAGAACATACTCAGAGAGAAGAGGAGAAGCAAGGTTTTCGAGAGAAAAAGTTTCTATTGGAAACATCTGCTGAACCAAGGCGGGAAAGAGGTGACTGCCATCACTAACCGGTCGACGTCCAGAATTTTTCGCACCGGCCGCAGGTACATTGCTGGGCTGACTCTCCTGAGGAAAGCTCGCTAGTTCCAGAGGGATGGGTTACATTGGAAGATTGAGGTTCCTCCACGAGAATGCGCCGTGGGGCGCTGCGAGTCCAATGGTGAACAAACTTCCATCGCTGGTGATTGTAGGGCGGCCGAACGTCGGCAAGTCCACGCTCTTCAACCGCCTGACGGGCACGCGCCGGGCCATCGTGACCGATGAACCCGGCATCACGCGCGACCGCATGTACGGCAAGACCGAATGGAACGGCCGCGTGCTGGAAGTGGTGGACACGGGCGGCATTGTGCCGCACGACAAGGAACTGATTCCCGCCGAGATCTTTCGCCAGGCTAGTGTGGCGATCAAAAGTGCCTCGCTGCTCGTGTTGGTGGTCGATAGCCAAGCGGGATTGACGCCGCTGGACGAGGAGTTGGCGCTCCACCTGCGCAACACCGGAAAACCATTCGTAGTTGCGGTCAACAAGGTGGATTCCTCTATGCAGGAGGCAAACGCGGCTCCCTTTTACCGGTTGGGTGTTCCCGTTTTCCCCATTGCCGCCGAACATGGGACCGGCGTGGACGATTTGCTGGACGCGGCGCTGGCGCAGGTGAAAGGGCAGGCGGTAGAAGAGCAAGCCGAAGAAAAGAAAGAGATCGAGATCGCGATCATCGGGCGGCCAAATGTGGGGAAATCCACCCTGCTGAACTGCCTGGCAGGGGAAGAGCGCTCGATCGTGTCGCCAATTCCAGGCACCACCATGGACAACGTGGACACCGACGTGACGCGGCACGGCCGCGTGTACCGGTTTGTGGACACCGCCGGAATCCGGCGCAAGGGGAAGACCACCCTGGTGGCGGAAAAGCTGAGCGTGGTGATGGCACGCCGCGGGCTGGAGCGTGCGGACGTGGCGCTGCTGGTGATTGACGGCGAGCAGGGCGTGACCCAGGGTGATGCGACGATCGCATCGTATGCCGAGCAGTCCGGCCGCTCCGTGATTATCGTGGTGAATAAATGGGACTTGGCCGTGGAAGCGGCGCAGCGCGCGGAAGACGCGTCGGAAAAAACCGCAAAGGGCCGAACCAGCCGCGCGGCGGCAGGCGTAGCGCAAAGGCCGGTGGACAAAGGCAAGCTGCTCTTCGATTACGAAAAAATGGTGAAAGAAAAGTTCAAGTTCCTGAGCTACGCCCCGATCATTTTTCTCTCCGCCAAGACGGGGGAGCGCACCGAAAAGCTCTATGCCTTGATTGACGAGGTGGCCGAGGCGCGGAAACGGAAGATCCCCACCGGGGAACTGAATCGCTGGCTGAAGGAGGACGTGGACCTGAGCCGCGGGACAACGCCGAAGGCGCGGCCAGTGCGGATTTACTACATGACGCAGGCCAAGGTGGGACCGCCGGTGTTTCTCCTCTTCACCAACCAAAAAAAGCCGTTGCACTTCAGTTTTGAGCGCTTTCTGGAGAACCAGGTGCGCGCCAAATGGGATTTCATCGGCACACCCGTGCGATTTATTCAGCGCCTGCGCAAGCGCGGCGAACGCTCTGGGGGCAGAGACGAAGACCGAGGCTAGTACTGTGGCTGGCGGAAACGCGTTCTGCTAAACTCCCACCAAGATGAGCAGCACCGCCACAGCTCCCGTTACCGACAACCAAGAAGAGAAGTATTACCGTATCGGCGAGTTCAGCAAGCTGACCGGCGTTCCTCCCTTTGTGTTGCGTTATTGGGAGGAAGAGCTGCCGATGCTGGTCCCCTTGAAGAGCCCCGCGGGCTACCGCTTGTATCGCCAGCAGGACGTGGAGCTGGTGCAGAAAATCAAACGCTTGCTCCATGACGAGGGCATGACCCTGGCCGGGGTGCGGCGGCATTTGCGCGACCTGAAAAATGGCGTGGGCCTGGAAGCGGCCGTGGAAGGGATTGCCAGCGCGACCGCCGTGGCCGAAGGCGACGGCGAGGCCGTGCACCTCAACCGCAAAATGCTGCTGGACCTGCGCGATGCCCTGCGCAGTTTCTTGACGCTGCTCGAAGGCAAGTGATACCGTGGATTTGTCAGGTTTGCGGCCTTTTTTGCGGGCCGCGGCGGTCGGGACGTAGCGCAGCCTGGTAGCGCGCACGCTTGGGGTGCGTGAGGTCGCGAGTTCAAATCTCGCCGTCCCGACCATTTTTCCTCCCTCACGAAGCGTTCACCCGGAAAATCGGTCTACCGAATACAATGGAAGGATGGAGAGTTTGCGAACGTGAAAAAGGCGCGGGTGTTGTTGACGAATGATGACGGGTATCAGGCGGCGGGGTTGAAGGCGCTGGCGGAAGAGTTGCGCACGATCGCCGAGGTGAGCATTGTTGCGCCGAGCTGGGAGCGCAGCGGAGCGGCGCAAAGCTTGACGTTGCGGCAACCCATTGTCTGCCACGCGACGGGCGAGAACGAGTGGGCAATTGACGGGACGCCCGCGGATTGCGTGATTGTGGCGCTGCACAAGCTGCTGCCGGAGCCGCCGGATCTGGTGATATCGGGAATCAACCACGGGGCGAACCTCGGGGAAAACGTCTACTACAGCGGAACGGTGGGCGCGGCGCGCGAAGCCGTCATTCACCATGTCCCGGGGCTGGCGATGTCGCTCTGCTCCAAGCGCACAAAATCCGATTTTGCGGCCTCGGCAAAGATAGCGCGGCACGCCGCGGAGTTGATTTTGAAGGAAGGTTTGCCCCGGCAAGTGTTGCTCAACGTCAACGTGCCGGAAAACTGGAATGGCACCGTGAAGTTCACGCGCCAATCGAAGAAAATCACGCGCACAGTTCTGCGCGAGGGCGAAGACCCCAAGGGACGGCCGTATTTCTGGTTGAGCGAGCAGCGCATTGACAGCGGGATGGAAGTGGACGCGGAGTCGGATTATGCCGCAATTTTTGCGGGAGAAGCTTCGGTGACGCCGCTGCATCTGGATCCCACGCACACGGATTCGCTGAATCATCTGAGTCATTGGGCGCCGCTGCTCGGCAAACGATGAGTGCTTCGTCTGGCGCCGCACGGGCAAGAGTGCTTGTGCCACCTCCGTGGCCGTCAGGACGGGATAGAATGGCGGCACTATGACCGGGACTTCGACGTACGACGTGGTGGTGATCGGCGCGGGCGTCTTCGGCTCGTGGACGGCATGGCACGTGGCGCAGAGGAAATGCAAAGTGCTGGTGCTGGATGCGTATGGCGCCGCGCACAACCGGGCGAGTTCGGGCGGCGAAACGCGCATCATCCGCATGAGCTACGCGGAAGACGAGATTTACACGCGCTGGTCGCAGCGCTCGTTGG
>Ga0335082_10005741_pt1 | contig 13602 bp, 8 predicted proteins | sample Lox_Sample_41_FD_206718 | JGI IMG/M metagenome (GOLD analysis project Ga0335082, IMG submission 206718) | Soil microbial communities from Loxahatchee National Wildlife Refuge, Florida, United States - Lox_Sample_4.1 | ecosystem: Environmental > Terrestrial > Soil > Wetlands | place: USA: Florida... | reverse complement strand
CGAACGCCAACCAACACCGCAACCCGCACACCCAAGGTTCCACCTCCGGACTAGGGCCTGCGGCCAGCGTCATTTCTATGGTCCGCTCCCGCCCGCACTCCGGAGGCCTCCGGCGGACGTGTTGGTCGCTGCAGGCTTCCAAGTCCGACACTCTCCTAGACGGACCGCCACCCGCCTCGATGCAGCTCGGCGGCTGCCGCGTTGCGCGAGAAGAGCGGGCTGAGGGCAGCCCGTCTCCAGAAGAACCCTGGGAATCGCCGCTTGCCCCAGTAGTGCGAGTTGGGCTAATCGATTGATTGAATTCGGCAGCCAAGGTTGAATGTGCAGCGGCGACGTCGCCCGCCGCAGAATCGAATGGGAGTGGTTGATGGATCTGAGCTACAGCGCAGAGTACGAGCAGTTTCGCAACGAGGTGCAGCAGTTCCTCAAACAGAACTGGACCGAAGACGACGTCAACAGCGCGCCGCCGCCGGATCAGCGCGCCATGATGATGGGTGCCATCATCCGCACCGACGACCGCGCCACGGCGTTTCGGCTGAAGGCCATCGAGCGCGGCTATCTCTACCGCCATGTGCCGAAACGCTACGGCGGCGGCGAGCAAGCGCCCGATGCGCTCAAGGCGACGATCATCGCCGACGAATTCCGCAAGGCGAAGGCGCCCGCCGAGATCACGGGTCAGGGTCCGAGCATGCTCGTCCCGACGCTGGTCGAGCACGGCACCGAGGAGCAAAAGCAGAAGTTCATACGCGATACCTTGCTCGGCAAGATCACTTGGTGCCAGGGCTACAGCGAGCCCGGCTCGGGCAGTGATCTCGCCTCGCTGCGTACCCGCGGCGTGCTCGAAGGCGACTTTTGGGTGATCAACGGGCAGAAGATCTGGACCTCGAACGCCGACACCTCGGAATGGATGTTCTGTTTGGTGCGCACCGAGCCAGACGCGCCGAAGCATGAGGGCATCAGCTACATCCTAATCGACATGAAGACGCCGGGCATCGATGTGCGCCCCCTGCGGCAGATGACCGGCGATGCCGACTTCAACGAAGTGTTCCTCGACAACGTGCGCGTGCCCGCCAAGAACATCGTCGGCCAGCGCGGCAAAGGGTGGATCGTGAGCCGCTCGACATTGAAGCACGAGCGCGCCCTGATCGGCAGCTCGGTGTTGTCGCGCCGCACGCTGGACGGCGTCATCATGATGGCGCAAGCCGTGAACCTGCGCGGCAAGCCGGCGATTCAGGACCCGTACATCCGCAACCGCATCGTCGAGCTCGAGGCCAAGGTGCTGTGCAACGAGTACCACGGCTACCGCTTGCTGACGATGCAAGCGCACAACGAGGAACCCGGCGTCGCCGGCCTGGTGAGCAAGCTCTACGGCACGCAGCTCGGCTACGACATCGGGAAGCTCGCCATGGACATGATGGGTGACCGCGGCATGCTCGCGCCGGGTGAGGACAACGCACCAGCGATGGGCATGTTCGTCACCGCCTACATGTGGTCGCTCGGCATCCTCATCGCCGGCGGCACCGCCAACATCCAGCGCAACGTAATCGCCGAGCGCGGCTTCGGCCTGCCGCGCGATGCGGCGGCGAGCAGGAAGTGAGAAGGATTCCTCGATGAATTTCGGCCTGTCTGAAGAACAGATTCTCCTCAAGACCACCATCAAGCGCTTTCTCGAAGAGCAGTGCCCGACGACGCGGGTGCGCACCATCATGGAGAGCGACAGCGGGCACGACAGCGGGCTCTGGCAGGGGCTCGTCGATCTCGGAGTACCGGGGTTGACGATTCCCGCCGCCTACGGTGGGGCGGGGCTCGAGTTGCTGGATCTCGCTCTGGCGGCGGAGGAGCTGGGGTATGCTGCGACGCCCGGGCCGTTTCTGGGTGCAGCAATTGCAACCACCGCTTTGCTCGAAGGTGGTGACGCGTCGCAACGCGAGCACTGGCTGCCGCGGATCGCTGAAGGCAAGGCGCTGGTGACGATCGCCTTCGGCGAGGCCGACAGCGAGTGGAATCCGGCGCGCTACACCACGAAGTTCAGCAATGGCAAGCTGACCGGCAGCAAGCCGTTCGTGCCATACGCCGGCCTCGCTGATGCCATCATCGTCGCTGCAGTCGACAGTAACGGACCCGGGCTGTGGCTGGTTGAGCGCGGCGCGCCCGGCATCGACATCACGCCACTCAAGGTTGTCGATATGACGCGCCGAGTCGACACGGTGCGCTTCAACGGCACCCCCGCCGCGAAGCTGGGAGGCACCTCCGCTGCGCTGCAGCGTGCCATCGATGCCGGCTGCATTCTGATTGCCGCCGACGCCTACGGCGGCTCGCGCCGCTGCCTCGACATGGCGGCACAGTACGCCATGCAGCGCGAGCAGTTCGGCCAGGTGATCGGTGGATTTCAGGCGGTGAAGCATCAAATCGCCAACATGGCGTGCGAGCTGGAGCCGTCGCTGTCGCTCTACTGGTATGCGGCGCACGCCTTCGACCGCATTCCCGACCAGGCGGAACGTCACGCCGCCATGGTGAAGGCGCACATGACCGACCTCTACGACCGCATCACGCGCGACGCCACCGAGCTGCACGGCGGCATCGGCTTCACCTGGGAGTTCGACTTGCACCTGTGGTTCCGCCGCGCCGTCTTCGACCGCAGCTTCCTCGGCGAAGCGTCGGTGCACAGGGCACGCGCTGCAGAACTCGCCGGTTGGTAGGCATGATGATACGGAATTGCAGATTGCAGATTGAGAAATCCGAAATCTAAAATCTGCGATCTCAAATCGTTGGAGGATATCCATGGCAAACGCTCCGATGCGCAAAAGCTACCCGGTTTTTGATTGCGACGCGCACATCAACGACCCGTACGAAATCTGGACGAAGTACGTCGAGCCCGAGTATCGCGAGCTGGTCAAACGCAGCTACTGGCAGGACGAGAAGCAGGCGATCCTGAACGGCCGCACGGTGTGCATCGGCGGCGCCAGCTACAACTTCCCCGGCTACAACCCGATCTGCATCGCCGGCCCCGGCATGAACAAGAAGATCATGCGCAAGCTGCAGCAGACGCCGCTGACGCCGGAACAGAAGCGCTACCTGGAGCATCGCGGCGCCTACGATCCGGCGGCGCGGCTGCGCGACATGGACCTCATGGGCATCGATCAGGTCATGATCATCCCGACGATGATGGTCGCCAATTTCCCCTACATCGAGAACGCCGACGGCGCTTACGCCTTCGCGCGCGCCTACAACAACTGGGCAACGGACTTCTGCTCCGCTGCCCCTGAGCGTCTCTTTCCTGCCGGCTGGCTGCCGCTGCAGAACGCCGAGTACACGGTGCAGGAGCTGGAGCGCCTCGCCAAGAGGGGCTTTCGCGTCGCCCTGGTGCGGCCAATCGATGCACGCGGGAAATATCCGAACCAGATCTTCCCCACGCTCAACGCCGGGACGATCAAGAACACGATGGACAAGGTCTACCGCGCCTTCGAGGAGACCGGCATCGTCGTCGGCATGCACACCTTCCCCGCCGTGCCGGCGGAGTTGAGCGCCACCGTCGTGTCGCCCGGCGAGCTGATCGGCCGCACCGGTGAGATGCAGCTCGGCGGCCGCATGGTCGACGTGCAGACGCTGAGTTTCATCTTCGAGGCGATGACGTGGGTGGCGCAGATCCTCCTCTCGGGGTTCCTCGACATCTACCCGAAGCTACAGATGGCCATTTTCGAGTCGAACTCGAGCTGGGTGCCGCAGCTCCTCGAACACTGCGACCGGCTGTTCAAGCTGTACGCCAACGAGCGCCGCGTGAAGACCGACCGCCTGCCCAGCGAAGCGTTCTACCAGCAATGCGCCATCGCCTTTGAATCGGATGAAGTCCCGACCTTCCGACAGTGGGATCGCTTCGAAAACGTCGGCATCTGGTCCTCCGACGCGTATCATCACGACGGCGCCGACTCGTGGAGCGCCATGCGCGAGATGAACGCGGTCGGCGTGCCGCAGGAGGTTCAGGCCAAGCTGCTCGGCGGCAACGCGCGGCGTTTCTACAAGATCGAAGGCAAGATGTTCGTCACCGAGGAGCCCAAGGAAATTCCGCGACCCGAGTGGTGGCCGAAGCCCGACGAGCTGCGGGAGTTCGTCGAGTTCCAATCGAACCCGCGCGCCCACGGCCGGCCGCTCCTCGATGTCGGCAAGATGGACCCGCGCTTCATTTTGGAAATGCTGCGCACGTTCTGAAGGACGGGTGTCGGTGTAGGTGTCGGTGTCAGGTAGGGCTTCAAAGACCGGCACCGGCACCGACACCCGTTTCCCGGAGGTTCACGATGAGCAAGAATCGCGTGTTTGATTGTGACAGTCACGTTCTCGAGCCGGTTGACATCTGGGCCAAGTATCTCGACGCCGACTACCGCATCATGGCGCGCTCGGCGTTCTGGCACGAGGTGGACGAATTGGACGTGCCGGTGACGATTCTCAACGGCAAGCAAGCGAAGGAGATGAACCCGGGGCCGCTCAACCGGCAGGCCATCTGGAAGCCGGGGATGAAGCCCGAGGACATCGGTGCACTCGACCCAACCGTCCGGCATCCGATCACCCCTGGAGCGCAAGATCCGCAAGCGCGACTGAAGGACATGGATGCCATGGGCATCGATAAGGCATTGCTCTTCCCGACGTTGTTCGCGGAGTATTTCCCCATCATCGAGAATCCGGACGCCGCTTTCGCGTTGGCGCGAGCATACAACGACTGGATCATTGATTTCTGCGGCGCCGCTCCGCAGCGTCTGTTCCCGGCTGCCGTGCTGCCGATGCAGGATGTCAGCTTCGCGGTACGCGAACTCAAGCGCGTCGCCAAGAAAGGCCTCCGCGCCGCGTTCATCCGCCCGGCGTTCGTCAACCAGCGCTTCCCCAACCACGCCTACTATACACCACTTTGGACCCACCTTGCGGATCTCGGTGTCGCCGCCTGCATTCACCCATCGGCCGGCAACACCAATCCCGAGTGGACGTCGCAGGGCTCATACGTCGAGCGCGTCGCCAGCAACCTGCGGATTGGTCATTACGTCGCCGAGTCAGTCGCGCCGATGATGGACAACGCCATGTTCCTCAATGCCATCTGCTTCTACGGCCTCATGGAGGAGTATCCGCAGCTCAAGCTGAGCTTCCTGCACTCCAGCGCCTCGTGGGTGCCGTTGGCCCTGGAGAAGGCAGAGACGTACCTGTGGTTGATGAGCAGCACACAGGACGTAAGTCTGGAACCCGAGCACGTCTTCTTCGAACGTCCGTACCTCGTGGGCTTCAACAGCTGGGAGAGCAGCGTGGCACGACTGACCGATGTCTTCAAAGACGTCGCGGCGTGGGGCTCGCGCTACCCGCATCACGACGCATCGGACGTCAGCGAAGCGCGCGGCTTGTTGCAGCAGTGGAAAGTGCCGGAGGACATTGCCGCCAACTATCTGGGTGGCAACGCGGCGCGGCATTATGGGATACAGTGATCGGTGTCCGTGATTGGTGTTGTCGTCCCAATCCTCACCGACACCACAGGAGGAGGAACGTCGTGGGGTATCTGCATTGGCTCATTGTGATTCCCTTCTACTTCTTCGGCAGTCTCGCCGCCCTGCCGTTGCTGATCGTCATTTGCCGGCTGCTGCGCTTGAAGGTCTCCATCAATACGCTGGTGGGGGCGGCGATCGCGCTGTCGATCGCAGGAATCGTGATACCCCTGGCCGCCGACTGGGTTGACCTCACAGCGCTTCGTGGCCGCCAGATGCTCGCGTTAGCCGTGCTCTCGATGTTGCTCGTTGCCGTCGATGCAGCACTGGTCAACGCCTTGCCGCTGCCGCTCGATAAAGAGCTGCAAGATCTCTGAGGCCGCACGACGGTCTGCTAGAGCAGGCCGCAGAACGATGCACCGACCCTACTGGTAATTCCGTTCCACCTCGACGCGCCGTGCATAGCCGACCGCCAGTAGTACTCTAGTGCACTTGACGTGCTATCGGCCAACTTTTCTTGCCGATTCGCTTCTGTGACAACTTACTCAACTTCGCGCTTGCCGGCCGCTATGCGCGTCGTGTAGTAGCTGCGATGGGGGCACGAGGCGTGAGCACATATCAGGAGGGTCTTTATACGATCCGAACACAGCGGCAGGCCAGCACCGCACCCTGCAGCCTCCGAACCCTGCATTGGATGCGCAGGTGGGAAGTGCTGGGAGCGCTCCTGGTGTTGTTGCTGATCGCCGAGGGCAAGAGCGCGTTTGCCGCGAACTTCACGGTCAACGGCACCGTCGACGCTGTCGACGCCAACCCCGGCGACGGTGTCTGCGCTACGGCCTCCGGCAACTGTACCTTGCGCGCGGCCGTTATCGAGGCCAACGCCCTGCCTGGTGCCGACACCATCACCCTGCCCGCCGGTACCTACAACTTGACCATCCCTGGAAGCAACGAGGACGCAGCGGCCACGGGTGATCTCGACATTACCGACGACCTGACCATCAACGGCGCCGGTGCCGCCACCACCATCCTAGACGGCGCGGCACTGGATCGAGTGGTCCACGTCGTCGCCGGTACCGTCACGCTCTTCGGCCTCACGGTTCAGCACGGCGCCCAACCGGGTGCGGGTGGCATCCTCAACACCATCAACGGCACCCTCAGCTTGAACAGCAGCAGGGTCATGAACAACAGCACCGGTCTTGGCGGCAACGGTGGCGGCATACTCAGTGGCGGCACCCTCAGCCTTGCGGACAGCGCCGTTACTGGTAACACGGCAGACCAGGGCGGAGGTATCTACAACTTCGGCACGGCGACGCTCAACCGCAGTACCATCAACGGCAACTCGCCGAGCGGCTCATCCACCATCTACGGCGGCGGGATCACGAATACCGGCACCCTCGTGATCAACAACTGTACCGTCAGTGGCAACAGTGCCCTCAACGGCTTCGGCGGCGGCGTAAGCAACCACGGCAGCGTCACGATCAACAACAGTACGATCAGCGGCAACACCGGTGCAGGGAGCGGAATCGCGAATTTCCATACGGCCACCCTGAAGAACACGATCGTCGCCAACAGCGCCGGTCAAAACTGCCTCAACAGCATCGCGTCCCTCGGCCACAACCTCAGCAGTGATGCCTCCTGTTCATTCTCCGGCCCAGGCGACATCAACAACAGCAACCCGCAGATCGGGCCGTTGACCCTCAACGCACCCGGCACGACCGAGACCCATGCTCTACTCGCCGGTAGCCCGGCCATCGACGCTGGCCTTGGCTGCCCCAGCACCGATCAGCGCGGCGTCACGCGACCGCAAGGGTTGGCTTGCGATATTGGAGCATTTGAGGCGATCAACGCGCCGCCGACCTTGACCCCGACCCGCACGCCCACCCCAACCCCTACGATCGTCAAATCCCAGATCTGTGGGATCAAGTTCAACGATCTCAACGGCAACGGCATGTACGAGCCGCAATTGGGAGAGCCCGGCCTGGCGGGCTGGACGATCAACCTCGTGTTTGGCACACCGCCGAACGTCGTTGATCTTCAAGCGACGACGGATGCCAACGGCAACTACTGCTTCATCGGGCTGGCGCCCGGAACGTACCATGTCTCCGAAACCGCGCAGCTCGGTTGGATCCAGACCTTGCCAGCACCACCCGGAACGTACACCGTGACCGTGCCTCCGTCGGTGCGAAACATCAACTTCGGCAACAGGGCGGGGCCGACGCCCACTCCGACGCGGACCCGCACGTCCACGCCCACACCGACGGTTTGTAGAGATGTCCTGGTGCAAGCCGGCGTCGACGACAACTTCAGCACAGCGAACGGGCCGGAACCGGCCGCTCCCAGTGCAGGATTGTTGGTCCTGATGGGGCCCAACCCTCCCCCTACAGGCTTCGACAGCACTTCAACCGATGTGCATTTCGGTCACACGTTCATCCTTCCTCAAGGAGACTGCATCACTGCCGCACGGCTGGAGTTCCGTGCGCAGCCGCTCGCTGACGCGCCCAACGGAAGCGACAACGACGCGATCAATTTGGGCTTCGTCGGCCCGGCGGGTCAGTTCGTCGGCAATCACTTGACTGCCACCCTTGGCAGCCTTGCTGGCTCGCAGTGGGTCCCAGGCAATTTCCCCGCGGGAAATGTGTTCGTTGTTGATCTTGGAGCGCTGAACTTCTTGGCAGATCTCGATGCCAAGCGGTCGTTGGATCTCTACATTCAGGACGACACCAGCGTCGACTACGCCAGGTTGATCGTCACGTTGTGCGGTTGTACCCCGACTCCGACTGGCACCCCGACCAGAACGCGAACGCCGACACGCACGTTCACCGCCACGCTGACCCGCACGTTTGCCGCCACGCGCACACCGACGCGTACCAGCACCCCGACGCTGACCAGCACGCCGACGTCGACCACCACGCCGACGCGCCCGCGCACGTTCACGCCAACGCCGAGCGCGACGCGGACTCCAACGAGGACGCTGACGCCGACGTCAACTGAGACACCAACCGCCGGTCCGTGCGCTTCGCCGCCGCCTTGCATGGTGGCGTGGTGGCCGCTCAACGAGACTGGCGGCACGCTCATCGATGACATTTGGTTCAACAACCTCGATGGAACGGCGATGAGTGCCAATGGCGTTCCTGCCCCCGTCAGTTCCGGTGGGCCTTCCTCCATCAATGGACAGTACGTCGACAATTCGTTGTACTTTGCCGGCGAGTATGTGGAGGCCAACTACCCACAGCTGGACTTTGGAACGCATGCGTTTTCCATCGACGCGTGGGTGAGGGTCAACGGTCTTCCAAATCCGACGCCGACTCCTGGTGGGCCGGCGAGCGAAACGCTTCAGCCGATCGTAGACAAGACCTCTCAGATAGGTGGGATCGCCAAGGGCTACGCGCTGTTCCTCCACTACGCTTCCTCACAGCCATTTCGACTGGGTTTCGTGATGGATGACGGAGTCGCGCCGGCAACGACTTTCCTCCTTCATCCGGCCGCGCTCGTGGGCGGCTGGTACCATGTCGCCGTGACCGTCGCGCGCCCGAGCGCCAGCCAGGCTGTCGTCACCCTCTACGTGAATGGCCAGCCATCCTCGCCAACGACACTCAGCGTCGGCTCCACATCGAACACCGACGCCCTGTGGATCGGCAAGAGCCGGCTGCACTCACTCCTGAATGCCCCCTACTTCCAAGAGGGCACCGTCGATGAGTTGGAAATCTTCGACTGCGCGCTGACACAACCCGACATTCAACACATCTATGACGCCCAGCAGTCGGGCAAATGCACGCCCACGCCTGGGGCGACGACGACGGCGACACCGACGGCGTCCAAGACGCCAGGTGCGTGTGTCGGCGACTGCGACGGCGACGGGACCGTCACGGTCAGCGAAATCATCACCATGGTGAATGTCGCGTCGGGGATTCTTCCCGTGTCGGCGTGCTTCAATGGCGATGCTGACCAGGACGGAAACATTACCATCAATGAGATCGTCACCGCCGTGAACAACGCCTTGAACGGGTGCCCGTGCGGCTTCATCGGGCCGCGGATGTGCGGTGGAAGTTGCCAAAATGCGACCGATGTGTGCCAACCGCTGCCTGACGACTCTGCGTGCGTCTGTCAGCCCAGTGGGCCGAGCCCCACCTCGACAGCAACCAGCGTGTCGACACCAACCCCAACCCTGACTCGCACGGCGACACCGCTACCGACACGTAGCGCCAGCGCCACGCCGACGGCGACACGCACAGCCAGCCTGACGCCGTCAACATCGCCGACTCCCACACCCCGCGCCACCGCCACTGTGACGAGTACATCAACCGTCAGTCCGACGACCACGCCGACATGCATCATGCCGCCCACCGACATGGTGGCCTGGTGGACGGCCGACAACACCGCCAATGACCTTTCCGGCAACGGCAATCACGGCACGTTGCACGGCGCGGCGTCGTACACGGCGGGAATGGTCGGCGCGGCGTTCTCGCTGCCGACGATCGCCGACTACATGGACGTACCCAATGATCCAAGTCTGAATTTCCTGGGGAGCTTCTCGATCGACGCCTGGATCAACACTGTCAACGCCCCTCTCGCGCGAGCTACCATCCTCGACAAGCGGGTAGGACCGGACAACACCCCGGTCGGCTATCACTTCTTCATTTTTCAAGGCCACCTGGGCTTCCAGATCGCCGACGGGCAACCATTCCTCAACAATGTGTCGCCAAGCCCATCGGTCAACGATGGCAGCTGGCATCACGTGGCAGCGACGATCAACCGAACCTCGACGAGCGGCGGCAACCTCTACGTCGACGGCCAGCTGATCTACACGTTCGATCCGACGACGCGTCCTGGCAGTATCGTGAACACCGCGAAATTGCGGCTCGGGGTGCGGGAGATCGGCTCTCCGCAAACCTTCGAGAACTTTCAGGGAGCAATCGACGAAGTCGAGCTGTTCAGCCGCGAACTCAGCCCGCTGGAGGTGCAAGCGCTATACGTTGCTCGCTCGAGTGGAAAGTGCAAGACACCTTTGCCGACCCGTACGCCATCCGCCACCGTCACGCGCACGCCAACGCGCACCTCGACCTTTACACCCACGGCCTCCACCACAGCGACGCCGCGCCTGAGCCAGACACCGACACGTACGACCACGCCGAGCTTCACTCGCACCCCGACGCGCACTCTCACACCCACCGGGACCCGCACCGTGACCGCGACCTCCACCGCGTCGGCTACTCCGGGCTGCCCTGGCGGGATGTGCACGCCGACGCCCACCGTCACGCCAATCTCCGGCGGTAGCAACATCACGATCCTCAAGAATACTGTGCCGGATGGACCGCAGGATTTCTCCTTCACCACGACCGGAGGTCTGGTGCCGTTGACATTCATGCTCGACGACGACGCCGACCCCACGCTCCCGAATGCACAGACTTTCACAAATGTCGCGGCCGGCACCTACATGATCGCGGAGGTGGTGCCGCCGGGCTGGATGGTCACCAGCATCGGCTGTTCCGGCGGTGGCAGCTTCTCCACGGGTGTCAGCTCGGTTACCATCACCGTGCAAGCCGGCGCCAACGTGACGTGCACCTTCAAGAACGAGCCGCGGCCGACACCAACGGTGACCCCGACGCGCACCATCACACCCAGCCCGAGCAGAACGCCAACGAGAACGCCCAAGGTTCCACCTCCTGGATAGCCGGTAGCCCGGTGCACGGCGGCGAGCGGCACGCGCGCAAGCGCGCGCCGCAAAGCGGTGCGGAGTTCCCTATCCAAGAAGGTTGGAGGCAATCGCCGCCAGCGCGGGCGCTTCGGGGGAGTAGCGTATGCACAGCGCCTGCGCGCGCTCGGCGTGATAGTGCAACGGGTGTTCGACGACGTAGCCGGCGCCGCCGTGCAGGTGGTGCGCGCTGAGGGTCAGGCGCTTGAAAGCTTGACCAACGAAGGCGGCGGCCGTTTCCAACTCCGTGCCTTCTTCGCTCCCGGCTGCGAGACGCGTGATCGCCTGCCAAGCCAGATGCCGCGCCGCCGTGAAGGCGGTTGCCATGTCGGCGACTTGATGCTGCACGGCTTGGAAGACCGCAAGCTTCTGTCCGAACTGTTCGCGCTCCTTGACGTAGGCCACCGTCATCGCCAATGCGGCGTCCATTCCACCGATCATCTCCGCCAGGGCCAAGGCGACTTGCTGGCGCCGCACGGTAGCGAATGTCACGCCGAGCCGCTCGGCCACCGGCACAGCGACGTAGCGCACCACTGCCTGCCGCTCGCCGTCAAAGGTGCGCAGCGCTGACACCTGCGCACGATCGATCGGCACCAACAACAGCGCCACATGGTCGCCTTCACGCGCCGCGACGATCTGCCAATCGGCATGGGCCGCGTCGGCGACGCACCACTTCTCGCCGTTGAGGACTGTCGCGCCTGCGTCGCGGCGGATCTCGGTCGTGTAGGCGCGCGGCTCGCGTACATGTTGCTCGTCGAAGGCGAGCGCCACCGTCTGCTCGCCGCGCGCCAACGCCGGCAGAGCGCGGTGCCGTGCGTCGAGCTGCGCCAGTGCACACGCCGCGCGGATGGCATTCATCACGCAGCGCGGAATCAGCCCACGGGCACACTCCTCCAGCACGCATGCCACCTCGACCAGTCCGAGCCCGCTGCCACCCGCCGCCACTGGCAGCCCGAGCCCGAACCACCCGAGCGCGGCAATGCTCCGCCAACACACATCGTCGATGCCACGCGGTTCCTTCTCCCATGCCGCGAGACGTTCTGGCGTAATCTGCTCGTCGCAGAAGCGGCGCACGGCATCCTTCAGTTCTTGCTGTTCTTGGGTTGGGCTGAGGTGCATGATCAGGGCTCAAGTGCCGGGTGCTGGGTGCTGAGTAGCTAGCAAGCGTAGTCGCGACGCTTTCGTGGCGTGTTCATAGTCTCACTCAGCACTCAGCACTGCTCTACTTCCTCGGCAACCCATACCCCAGCATCGCTATGATGTTGCGCTGCACTTCGTTGGTGCCGCCGCCGAAGGCGAGGAGCGGTGCGGTGCGATACAGCCACTGCAGTCTGCCATGTATCGGGGCGGCCGGTTCGTCCGGATGGAGTTGCCCTGCCATCCCGAGAATCTCCGAGCCGATGTCGGCGACGCGCTGCGCCAACTCGCTCACGAAGATCTTCGCCATCGAGGCCTCCGCCGCCGGCACGCGTCCCTGATCGAGCGCCCATGCGGTCTCCAACCCCAGCATGCGAGCCGCTTCGATGTCCACCGCGAGGCGCGCCAGTCGCTCGCGCACCCAGGGCTGTTCCCGCAGTGGTTGGCCGTCGATCCGGGCCGCGCGAACGTACGCCACCAGCTCACGGAAATAGCGGCGTGTCATGGCGACGGAGCCGATGCTCAGGCGCTCGAAGTTCAGCGCCATAGCCGCGTAGTAGAAGCCCATGCCGCGCTCGCCGATGAGGTAGTCGCGCGGCACGCGCACGTTATCGAGGAACAGTGCGTTGGTGCGCAGCCCCGGCCAGACATAGATGCCCTGCACCGTCACGCCGGGGGCGTCCATCGGCACGATCATCATCGAGATGCCCTTGTGCTTCGGCGCGTCGGGCTCGGTGCGGATGGCCAGCCAGTTGTGCGTCGCCATGTGTGCCATGGTGTTCCACATCTTCTGGCCGTTGATCACCCAGCTGTCGCCGTCGAGGACGGCATGCGTGCGCAGCGCGGCGAGATCGGTACCCGCCTCCGGCTCGGAATAACCAAGAGCAAACTCAACTTCAGCGTCCTTGATGCGTGGCAGCCAGTACTGCTTTTGCTCCTCACTGCCGACCCGCATGATCGTCGGCGCCACCGACGTCACGGTCAGCGGCAGCATCGGCGCACCCGCACCTTCCAGCTCGTCGACGAACATCCACTGCTCGATGGCCGAGCGCCCGAGGCCGCCGTACTCCTTCGGCCACGGCAAGCCCCACCAGCCGCGGTCACGCAGTTTGAGGATGAACTCCCGCGCCAGGGGCCCCTGCCCTTCGTTGCCCGACTCGCGCAGCTCGTCGAGCAACGCCGGCGCCAGATGCTCGCGGATGAAGGCGCGGACCTCGGCGCGCCAGGCGAGTTGTTCATCTGTGAAGTCGTAGCGCATCTAGCTGGCGCGCCGAATGTTGAATGGTGAATTGTGAATGGTGAATTTCGGAGGCTGCC
>Ga0335082_10005740_pt1 | contig 13603 bp, 8 predicted proteins | sample Lox_Sample_41_FD_206718 | JGI IMG/M metagenome (GOLD analysis project Ga0335082, IMG submission 206718) | Soil microbial communities from Loxahatchee National Wildlife Refuge, Florida, United States - Lox_Sample_4.1 | ecosystem: Environmental > Terrestrial > Soil > Wetlands | place: USA: Florida... | reverse complement strand
CTTCCCAAAAATCGCACCAATGCCACCAGTAGCAATGATGATCGCGTCAGCCGGGAACGTCCGCACTTCCATGGTGCGCAGATCCATCGCGCAGATGCCACGACACACCTTTTGCCCATCGAGCACTGCCGATAGAAATTCCCAGTGCTCGTACTTCTTTACTTTTCCTTCTGACTCATAGCGCCGCACCTGCTCATCCAAGGCATAGAGCAACTGCTGACCGGTAGTCGCGCCGGCGAATGCGGTCCGGTTGTACAAAGTCCCACCAAAGCGGCGGAAGTCGAGCAGTCCCTCCGGCGTGCGGTTGAAGGGCACGCCCATTCGGTCCAGCAGATCAATGATCCCCGGGGCCGCGTCGCACATATCCTTGATCGGAGGCTGATTGCCGAGGAAGTCTCCGCCATAGACCGTGTCGTCAAAGTGTTTCCAGGTCGAGTCGCCCTCGCCCTTCAGATTCTTCGCCGCATTGATGCCGCCCTGCGCGCACACCGAGTGTGACCGCTTTACCGGAACAATCGAGAACAAATCGCACTGCCCGCCCATCTCGGCAATCCTGATGACTGCCGCCAGCCCGGCCAATCCGCCGCCGACAACGATGATTCGGGGAGCCGCCATTATCGTGCCCCCTTTCCCTGAACAGTCACGTGGCTCGCGTGTGCCATATTGCCGTCCTGCGGCAGATTCTGAAAACGATTGCGGAAGGTGTATAAGCTGGCCAATCCTACGATTGCCATCAGCCCAAAGAATGCCATGCAGAGCCTCAGAAGCCGTTTTTGCGCCCTGTCGCCAGAAACGATCCCCCACTTCGCGCAGAACAGCCAGATTCCGTAAGCGAAATGCCAAGAAGCAGCGATCAATCCGACAACGTAGAACACCAGCAGGAATGGGACGTGGACTTCATGTGCTACCTTCCCGAAGGATGCGGCAGGGTCATCGTGCAAATCGATCCCGCTGAAGCGCATCGTATAGGTGTGCCACACGATGTAGATGAATGCGATCCCGCCACTCCACCGTTGCAGCGTATACATCCAGTTCCCGGTCCATGGATACGCAGCCGTGTTCGATTCTCCGCGATACCAGATATAGAACCCGTAGAGCGCGTGATACGCGATTGGCAACCAGATCCCAAACAGCTCAAGGAAAAACACCAGGGGCAAATTTCCGAGGAACCGCACCTGCCGTTCATAGGCAGCCGGTCCCCCGAGGGCCGATGCATTCGAAATCAGGATGTGCTCGAACAGGAATGCCCCGACCGGAATGATCCCGGTGAGCGAGTGCAGCCTGCGCAGCACAAACGAGGTCCCCTCGCCGGCACGCAACGGGGCCACGCCATGCGCTAGAACGGGAGCAGAAGAACTGGCTGAGGCCACGGAAGCTCCTTATAGGTCTGGTAATGAGAAGAGAACTTTTAATTATCTTGCGCCGCAAGAAAGGAAGTCAAGAAACAGCCACTCGATGTTGCGTCTACGCGTCGTCTTCATTGCTCGGAGATGCCGCGAATTCACGTGCACAGGTCTTCGCCAGATAACACATCACAAGCGACATCTGTCATGCAAATTTTGCAGCGAAACTCCTTATGCAATTTCTAAAACTCGTGCGACAATCCCGCATGGCAAGCCCCGCTGAAAACCTCGCCACGGTTCGACGCTATCTCAAAACCATCGAAGACGGCGCGTTTGATTCCATCGCCGCGCTCTTCACTCCCGATATGATGATGGAGCAACTTCCCAACCGCATCTATCCCAATGGAATTCGCGGCAACGTTTCGCAAATGGCCGAAGGTTTTGCCAAGGGACGCAAGCTGCTCTCCTCGCAGACGTACGAAATAAAAAATGCCGTCATGCTCGACGATCGCGTTGCCGTCGAAGTCCTCTGGACCGGCACTCTCGCGCTCTCGTTCGGCAGTCTTTCCGCCGGCTCGCAGATGCGCGCTCACTCCGCCATGTTTTTCCAATTCAGAGACGGCAAGATCTCCAGCCAGCGCAACTACGACTGCTTCGAACCTTGGTAGCGTTCGTCCCAGCGCCTCGCAGACGCAAATCAATGCGAGTTTCCTGCTCCAGGCTGCAATGTTGTATAGTGTCTCGCTTTCCCGGACCCACTTCCTTAGGAGACACGAAGCAAGATGCCAAAACCTCTGGCCCCGTTTGCAACACACCGAACGTTGACGTGCGCGCTGATTCTTCTTCTCTCCGCTGCATCCCACGCCCAGTCACCGGTGCGCAATCCCACACCCGCCGAACGCAAGGTGCTCGAGCAATATCGCGATGCGATCCACGACGTTCTTGACTCCCTTGACTCCGACGATTGGGACACCAAAACCGACTATGACGTCGACGACGATGTCATGGTCAGCATCGGAAACGAATACCCGCTAGATATCGACGAATTGATCCAGCGCAGCTACACGGTGAGGAAAGACTCGCCGCTCTACCAGCGCGAGGTCGCTCCTTTCTTAGCGAAGATGGAGCAGATGAGCCCAACGGAAATGGCGCAGGCAGGAAAGAAGTTGAAGATGCTTCGGCTCGAAGTGCAGGTACACTTCAATCGCGCGGCCGCGGATAAAGAGGCTCGTATGAAACCCCAGTTGCAAGTTCCCGGCGTCGCCTACTCATTCCAAAGCGAAGAGGCCGCCGATAAACGCACGCAGACGGTCGTCCTGCTCTTTGGAGATTGGAAGTCCGCGCAGCAGGGCAGCGATGACCTCAAGTTTCACTTCAAGCATCCCCCGCACACTCCGGTCGTCGAGAATATTGTCTTCCAACTGCAAGGTTCGCCCGACCGCATCCGCGAACTGCTGCGCAGCGTCGACTGGAAGAGAGTCAACAACGCATTGATAGGCGCAGGAAGCTAAGCAGCCTGGCAGGAACGTCACCGATGGCGTTAACACAAATGGCATGGAGCTATTCGCTCGCTTCAACCACCGGTGGGGGCCGATACCAATGGTTGCGTAGCGACGGCCGCCTCGGCCGTCCCGTGATCCGTGCCTCGTGAAGCGAAGGCGGGGAGCGCCGCTGTTGCATTCTCTGAGAGCGACAATGAGAAAGCGGAGGATGTTGATTGATGTGGTTGCGTAAGATTTTCAAGCAACAATCAAAGAATCATCAATCAACGATTCTCATCGATGCCGGACCCGCGAAAGGCTAGTACTCCTGGTTTCCTGCCACATCCAGTATATCGCCCACCGGGGGACTTGCCGCCAGCCACGCCTGCTGCCGTAGAGTCGCCGAGAAACCAAAAGGTTGGAGGCGCAAATGCATGATATCGACCAGAACGTCGCAATGACCAACCACGCCGTTGTGATCGCCGGCGGTGGCCCGACCGGACTCATGCTGGCAGCCGAGTTGGCTTTGGCGAAAGTCGATGTCGCCATCGTAGAGCGGCGCGCCAGCCGCGATCTTGCTGGCCTGCGTGCCGGCGGCCTGCACATCCGCACCCTCGAGGTGCTGGACCAGCGCGGCATCGTCGATCGCTTTGTCTCACAAGGACAAGCGATTCGTGCCGCGCCATTCGCGCGTATATCACTCGACCTCAGCGACTCTCCCACTCGGCACAACTATTTTCTCGTGCTCTGGCAAATTCACATTGAGCGCATCCTGTCCGAGTGGGTCGCCGAACTGAAGGTGCCCATTTATCGCGGACGTGAAGTGACAAACTTCGCGCAACACGGTACCGGCGTCTCCCTCGATCTGTCCGGCGGCGACTCGCTACGCGCGAAATTTCTTGTCGGATGCGATGGCGGTCGCAGCCTGATCCGCAAGAAGGCTGCTATCGAATTTCCCGGATGGGATCCATCGACTAGCTACTTGATCGCCGAAATAGAGACCACTGAAGAGCCTGAGTGGGGTATTCGCCGCGGTGAGAAGGGCGTCAACGCTGCGGCAAAACTTGCAGACGCAAATCACGCGCGCATCGTGTTGAATGAACCGCGCCTAAGCAACAGCGGCGATCCGACCCTAAACGATGTCCGCGATGCACTCATCAATGTCTACGGCACCGACTACGGTCTTCGCAGCGCCACCTACATTTCCAGATTCACTGACATGGCCCGGCAGGCCGCATCCTACCGCGACCGCCGCGTATTCCTCGCCGGTGACGCGGCACATGTGCACTCGCCCGTCGGTGGGCAAGGTCTCAACCTTGGTGTGCAGGACGCAGTGAATCTGGGATGGAAGCTGGCCCAGGTCCTTCACGGGACATCCCCCGAGAGCCTCCTCGACACCTACCATGCCGAGCGCCACCCAGTCGGTGCCCGCGTATTACGCAACACCATGGCGATCACCGCGCTCGACCGCAGTGATGATCGCATCACCGCCTTGCGCGAGCTGCTTTGCGAGCAACTGCAGCTGGATGCGGCTCGCAAGCAATACGTCGCGATGATGTCCGGCCTCGACATTCAGTACGACCTCGGCGCGGGCCATCCTCTGCTCGGCCGCCGCATGCCCGACCTCGACCTGGCCACAGCTAATGGTCCGTTGCGTGTGTTCACTCTTCTGCACGATGCCCGGCCCCTCCTTCTAAACGTCGGCGAACCTGGCGCCTTCGACATCACTCCGTGGGCAGAACGCGTTCAGTTGATCGATGCCAAATACGAGGGCGCGTGGGAGCTTCCGGCAATGGGCACGGTCGCACCTCCCAGCGCAGTCTTAGTCCGTCCCGACGGCCACGTAGCCTGGGTGGGAGATCAAACTCAGGCCGGACTTGCGGAGGCGCTGACCACCTGGTTCGGACCGGCCGCTTCATAGCAAAGGCTTTCCTTCGTGAACCTTAGTGTCCTTCTTGGTTCAAGCGTTTTGAAGTGCGCAATGACGTACTCTGGTCTTTGGGGAGCCAGCTGGAAAAGGCCGCAAAATGGCCCTTCGGCACCCTAAGAATAATCGCGAACCCGCCTATTCTTTACTGCAAGCCTCCGCCACCGGGTATATACTTTCGTTCATTTGGGTTCAACTGTGGTGTGGGTTGTGCGGGCGCGTTGTCCCAACCAGACAGAATGCCAAAACAGCATCGGCCATTCGATCCCCTCGACCGTGGGGACGCGAAAACTTTCGGGGGAGTGAGCGTCCCAGTAAAAGGGGACAGCTCCAGCTCTAATGCTGAGCCCGATTCCGACGCTCCGACCCTGCTTCACTTTCCCGCGCGACCCGATTCGGCGGATGGCTCCGGCCCCGACGCCGATGCGACTTTCGTAGATGCTGACGCCACCATCGGAGACTGGGTTCCTCCGCCACGCGCGAATTCTCCCCGCAGTTCCATCCGCTCTCATGTCAGCATACCCATGCTGCAGGCCGGAGATGTCCTCGGCGGCCGATACGAAATCCAGCAACTCCTCGGTGAAGGCGGAATGGGCGCGGTTTACAAAGCCCTTGACCGTGAACTCGACCGACCTGTCGCCCTCAAGCTCATCCGCCCGGAGCTGGCTTCCAACACCTCGATGCTGGCTCGCTTCAAGCAAGAACTTCTGCTCTCCCGGCAAGTCACGCACAAGAATGTCATTCGCATCTTCGACCTCGGCGATTCCGACGGCGTGAAGTTCATCACCATGGAGTTTGTTGAAGGACACGACCTGCGCGCCCTGATTCAGGAGAAGAAGAAATTTTCTCCGGAGCAAGCCGTTGAAGTGATGCAGCAGGTCTGCCAGGCGCTGGAAGCGGCTCACAGTGTCGGCGTGATCCATCGCGATCTCAAACCCCAGAACATCATGCGGGAATACACCGGCCGCATCCTGGTCATGGATTTCGGTCTCGCCCGCTTGATGGGCGATAACGGAATGACGCAGACCGGCGCCCTGGTCGGGACAATGGAGTACATGTCTCCGGAGCAAGCCCTTGGCAAGGAACTGGATCAGCGCTCCGACATCTTTACGGCTGGCTTGATTCTCTACGAGCTCCTGACCGGCAATACGCCATTCCATGCCGATAGCGCACTTGCAAGTCTAATCAAGCGCACGCAGGAGCGTGCGATTCCTGTCTCCGATTACGACAGCAGCATTCCGGGCGCCCTCAGCGAGGTCGTGAGCAAATGCCTTGAACGTGATCCCAACCAGCGATACCAGACTGCTACGGAGGTTCTTCGATCCCTCGATTCCTGGCAAGGCGAACGCGCTGCCGCCACCCTCGGCTTCCACCCCAATGTGAAGCCGTGGGGCCAAACCGTACCGTGGCCGTTGTTGATGGGCATTCTCACCGTCCTTCTACTCGCTACGGTTGGTTACATTTTTCGGGGAAAGCTTTTCCCGGCGGACAAGGCAGCGCCGGTATCGCTCGCGGTCATGCCTTTCCAGAACGCCTCGGGTGATCAGAGCTGGGATTGGTTAGGACCCAGCCTCGCCGACATGTTGAGTACCGACGTCGGTCAGTCCGCCCATCTGCGTACGGTCTCACCCGATCGCGTCAACCAGGTCTTCCACGACCTGCGAATTTCGCCGAATGCGACTGTGGATTCATCTACGTTGAGCCGCGTTGCCGAGTTCACGAATGCCGACACCCTGGTTTGGGGACAGTTTACAAAGCTGGGCGATCAGATTCGCATCGATGCAACCGTGCAAGACCGCAAGCACGATCGCACCGTCAAAGTGAAGGCCGAGGCTGTGAATCAGAATGATCTGCCTCAAGCGGTCGATCGATTGGCGGCCATGGTTCGCCAGAATCTCGCTCTCTCCTCCGATCTGGTCAAAGAACTACAAGCCCAATCCTTCAAACCCGTGTCCAATTCGGTCGAGGCTCTGCGCAGCTACAACGAAGGTCTGCAACTCCTTCGTCAGGGAAACAACCTGGAGGCGCAGAAACGTCTACAGGCGGCAACCACGACCGATCCCCAATTCGCCGACGCTTTCTCCCGCCTCGGCGAGGCTTACTCCGCTCTGGGATACGACACCGAAGCCGAGCAGGCGTCGCGACGCGCCGTCGAACTCAGCCAAAGCCTGCCGCTTGCCCAGCGTTATTTCATAGAAGCCAGCCTGGCTCGCGTCACGAAAGATAATCCGAAAGCGATCGCCGCCTACGAGAATCTGGCCAAGAGCTTTCCGGACAATCTGGACGTCCTCTTCGCTCTCGGCAGCCTCCACGAAGACTCTGGTGATCTCGACAAAGCTCGCGCCTATTACCAGAAGATCCTGCAAACTGACAGCAAGAATCTCGATACGCTGCTGGCGATGGGGCGAATCGACATAAAGTCCGGCAATTCGCAGCAGGGACTGGATCCGCTCGACCGCGCCCGCCACATTGCTATCGATCTCGACAATCAGGAGCAGCAAGCGCTCATCCTGCAAGCGACCGGCATCGCCTACAAGTTGATGAACAAGCCCACCGAGGCCCTGCGCAACTATCAGGACTCGATGGCCATCAACCAACGCCTTGGCCAGAAGCGCGGAGTCGCCGCCAGCCTCGTTGAAATCGCGCAGGTGCAGCTATCTCTTGCGAAACCCGACGCCGCCCTCGCAGCCTATAACGATGCTCTTAGAATCCGGCGCGAGATCGGAGCCAAGAAAGACTCCGGAGACACGCTGATAGACATCGGCAATCTTTACCTGGAACGTGGTCAGCCGGATCTGGCTCTGCAGAATTTCAAGGAGTCTCTACAAATCCAGCGGGACGCCGGCGATGAAGCCTATCAGGCGTTGTGTCTCAACAATATTGCGAACGCATACGCCGAGAAGGGTGAGAATGAAGATGCGCTTACCTACCTCCAACAGGCTCTTCAGATTCGCGAAAAGTTGAATGCATCGGCAGACATTGCCGATACGCTGCGAAATCTCGGAGTCACCTATACGGCGTTGGGCCAATATGATTCAGCCATGACCTCGCTCATGCGAGGTCTTGAACTGTTTCGAAAGGGCGGTGACATCCTGGGCGCTGCCAAGATGTCGCACAGTATGGCTCTGGTTTTTGAGTACGAGGGACGTCCCGGTGCAGCCGTTGGAGTTCTGCAGGATGCGGTGAAGGCCTATCGCGATGCGGGCGACCGCAGCAGCAACTTGGCGCAAGCTCTGGGTGACCTGGCCGGCGCTCTCGGCGCCGTTGGCCGTGGTTCAGAAGCGCCGAATCTCATCGAGGAGGCCCTTGGCTTGGCTCGCGTTCTCAAGAACGATGCGCTCGTTGCCGGGATTTTGAACAATCAAGGTGATGCCTACTTCTATCAGGGAGATCTCAAAGCAGCGCGCAGTTCCTATGAACAGGCCAGTCGTTTGACCTCCCATGCTGCCGATAAAGATCTGCTTCTTACCTGCAGATTGAATCTCGGAAGAGTCGCGGTCGCGGAAGGCCGCTCGCGCTCCGCCCTTAGCGAATTGCGTGATCTGTCACAGAAAGCGGATTCTGAGGGACAGAAATATGTTGCGGTTGCTTCGTCAGGACTCCTCGCCACGATCCTGATTGACAGCAAGGATTTTTCCGGTGCGCGCAAGGAACTGCAACGAAGCCTGGGAAAAAGCGAGAAGCTTGGTCTGCGACTGGAGAGTGCCCGCATTCACTATCTGTTAGGCAGGCTGTCCCGATTTACAGGGAGTTCCTCCGATGCCGCTCCTCACTTTGCTGAGGCCAGCCGGATGTTTCAGGAAATCGCCAAAGAATCGGGTGCTGAGCACCTCGCCGATCGCTACGATTTGAAGCCCATTTACTACGAACTCAAAAACTCCAACTGATCCGCAGTGGATGGGAAGCAAACCCCTGTCGTCCTGAGGCCCGCCTTTTTTGCGGGTCGAATCGATCCCTGCACTTTGCTGGCACGCCCCGGCAGTTCCGGAATCTCACTGAACCCACATCAGTGGCCCCCGCCCCCCTTAACCGTCAAGCTGACTGTCGTGGTGTGCACCAGCGACCCAGACGTTCCTTTGAACGTGAGCGTAAACGTGCCGTGATCGCAATTCTTGTTCGCGAGTAACGTCACGGTCGAATAGACGGGATTTCCCTGCAAGTTGTCTACCGGGGGCGAAATCGTACAAGTCGAGTTCTTCGGCCCGCCGGAGCAACTCAGGTTCACCGATCCCGTGTAACCTGCGATCGGCGTTAGCGTGATGGTGTAAACCGCCTGATGCCCGGAGGAGATTGTCTGCGATGGCGGTGTCGCGCTGATCGAAAAATCTCCGCCATTGACAGTAACGGAACCACTGTTGGAGCTCCCCAGATAATTCGCATCTCCGCCGTAGGTGGCCGTAATCGTCCGAGTCCCGGCTGTCGCGAACGTCAGCGAGCAATTGCCTGCCAGGACTGCGGCCGAACATGTCTCGCCTGTGTTGGCTTTCACAGTTACAGTTCCGGTTGGTAGGGCTGCGCCACCTACTCCTGCAACGCTGAAGGTAACCGCGACCGGAGTTCCGGTACCGGTCGGGTTCGGCGAAATAGAAGTGATTGTCGTTGTGCTGGCCGCTTGGGTGACGGTGAGCGAAACAGTCTTCGATGCGGTCGTGTAGTTGGCCGTATCCGAAGGCGCGAAAGTTACCGAAAGCGTCTGCGTCCCGACGCCCAACACGATGCCTGCCGCCGGAGAGTACACAAAGGCTCCAGGCACACTCGCCGTTGCATTTAGTTGCGCCACGCTTAGCGCCGTTCCATACGTGATCGATGCCGGATTACTCCACGTAACTACTGGCGTAGCCTTTCCGACCGTATAGGTCACGGAACTCGGCACGCTGGCGTTACCCACCAGATCCTGCCCGTTCACCGTGAAAGTATGGGTTCCGACCGTGCTGTCGGCCGGACTTGTGAGCGCACCGGTATCCGCGGTGGGAGGAATCTGTGACGATCCACTGGGACCACACAGCACCACTCCCGATCCTCCATCCGTGCACTCGTAGCTCGCATTGACTGATTGTCCGAAGACCGGAGATGAGGGCGAAATTGTCGGAGAACTGATTCCCGGCGCTTTCTTGTCGACCTCGAACGGCCCAAACGGTCCTTGCGGCGACGACGTGTTGCCCGCAACATCGTTTACCGTAACCGCAGGAATGGTCGCGTTGTTGGTTTCGGTATTTGCCGCAACATTCGTCTGTACGGTGAACGACGATTGCCCCGCCAGTCCTGAACCGCTTGCGTTGTCGCTGGCCGTACACGGCACCACAACATCCGATGCCTGCCACGTTCCCCCGCTCGGTGGAGTGCAGTTCACTGTGGGTAGCGTCAAATCCGTCCTGAACGTGAAGGTCGGCGTCGACGAACTGACGTCATTGCCGCTGTTCGTGACCTGAGTCTCCACGATCTTCGAGCTGTCGGTCGCCGCATACGAGATGACCGTCGTGCCCTCGACATTGACCGGAATGCTGATCGAACCGCTCGGTCCGGTCAGCATTCCCGACGCCGGTGTAGGCACGTTTGCCCCCGTCGCCGTATACGCGATCGAGGCGATTGTTGGCAGCGTGGCCGGAGGATTTGTGTTATTGCTGGGAACCGTCTCAATGCTGTTGAAGTTGACGTTGACGGTGCGATTAATCCATCCGCTATTCAATGGCGGATCTGTTGTCACACTCGTGCTCGGCTGCACAACCCCGAGGTTCGGAATCAGAAGGGAATTGAAGTTATTGGTCCGGCCGCCGCTCGTTAGCGCATCGCCGCTGATGCTCGTGAATATGCTGACCAGGCCCTTGCACGTGTTATCCGCACTGGCGCCGCAAGTCAGTGCGTTATCTTTGCCCATGATGTAGCCGGGAGCAATCACTGGCTTCTGCGCCGGATCCAGATTGTACGTATTGGACACAATGATCAGCGGATCTGAGCCCGTAGTCAGGCAGTTTGCCCCGGAAGCCACCGAACTCGTCGGCGTCGTACACAGATCGGTCGTTACCACGCATGCATAACTGCCATTGCCAGTGTCCTGGTGCTGGCATGTGCTCCCCTGGAATGGAGTATTGTTCACCAGGTCCGCATATTGCTGGTCGGTAATTGTCGTTACGGTTCCCTGCATGAATAGGCCCTGAAACGAATTCGGCGGAAGCCCGCTCTGCGAGTAGTCCGTAACCGCATTTAGGTTCGACGTGTAATTGAAGTTTGTGGGGGAAGTCGGCTGAACTGGCTCATTGATAGTGATCGGAGAGAGGGGCCATTGGCTGAACGTCCAGCTCACGATGTCATTGTTCTGGACCGACGAGCCCGTGGCAGCTGTGAATCCGACATACGCGCTGCTTCCGCTGGTCAAGTTGAGCTGCGTCGCAAGATTGACCGTCGTCTGCAGGATCAAAGTACTGTCGACATAAACGCTCAAATTGTTGCAGCTATCCGTGCAGCTGTCGGGCGGCAGGTAGTTCACGGTGATGGTGTGCGTCAGACCATCGGTAAGAGAGAGCCCTGTAGGCAGACTTTGCAGCGCGAGTTTCGCCGGGCTGCCGCTTGCGCACAAGTAGTTGTGATCAGCGCTATTCGGGCTAAGAGTACTGGTATTGTTCGGGCCGCAGCTTTGCACCGCGATATGGTTTCCGTCAGGGTCGCCATAATCGGAGTTCAGATGCGTATCGAGTTCGATGGCGAGGCTGTTCAGTATGGCTTTGCCCGGCTTATTGGCCGTCGAAACATCATTGTTCCCGTATGCCAGATTCTGACCGTTTCCGGTATAGCCCAGGGCTCCCGTTCCCGCGGGGTCGTTTTGAATCACCAGCGCCAGCCCATCGGCCGGAAACGAGCAATGGAAGCATGAATTCGTATTCGTGATCTGAAATTGAAATGCGGTGGTGAATCCCGAGGCCAACGGCTGCTGCAGCTTGAACCATGCCGATGCATGTTGGTTCTGGTTCGCGGTCGTCAATCGCAGGATTCCTCCGCTGATTACCTTCGGCTTCGAAGGAGATCCATTCGTCAGGACCTGGCAGGCCGGTGGAGGCGTGCTGCTGTTCGCGCACACGTTGTTGGTGGTAAATCCACCGACGGGAAAGCTGAAGGATTGTGCTGCAGCCGATTGTCCGAGCACAACTACGGCCAGCAACCCCACCGCTGCGGCGGCACACTCCAAACGTATGCGCATAATGCAGATCTCCGTTTCTCGATTGTTCTTAAGCTTGCCTTCGGAAGAAAAACATGTTGCGCCGACCGCTCCGCACGCGGTTCTTCGCAAGGGACTGATACAGAACTTTGGGAAAATACCCCGGAATCGGCACGACTTGGGGGAGATCTACGTCGGCACCGACCGTTGGACATTGTCGCGGCCAGTCCTAAGACCTGTCAAGCGGGAACCCAATAAATCCTCGCGGCGCGACAGCTTGCGGCTGTCAAGTGAAGGATGCGAGCGCCCCCATCAGGAAACTCGCTAAGCGCGCAGGAAGAAGAAAAGTAACGCAAGATGTCATCCTGAACAGCGGCGAAAGCCCGTTGCGAAGGACCGTACGAAGGTGTGAAGCACCAATGCATAAAAAAAGGCACATCGAAAGCAAAGTTCACCACGGTGTGCCACACTCGAATTCCGCTAGAATCAAAGAGAAGGCAAGACGCAGAAGTTTCTGTGTCCGTCTGTGACCTCTGTGGTGAGATCTCAATGATCATAGGTGTCCTGGCTCTGCAGGGCGATTTCGATGCCCACCGCCGCCGGCTGGAAGAGCTGGGAGCCGAAGTTGTGCTGGTGAAAAGGCCCGAGCAACTCGACCAGATCGACGGCCTCGTGATTCCCGGCGGCGAGTCCGGCACGTTCCTCAAACTTCTGGGAGAAGCCGGGTTCGAGAAGTTAAAGCGATTCGTGAAGGCGAAGCCCACGTTCGGCACGTGTGCCGGCGCGATCCTTCTAGCGAATGAAGTGGAGAATCCTGCCCAGGCCGGACTCGGTGCTCTCAACATCCGCATCCGACGCAACGCCTACGGACGCCAGATCGACAGCTCTATCCGCGAAGGGAAGTTCCTGGCCGACTTAAACCATCACTTGAAGTCGGGCGATTCGACTCCGAATGAATCGCCGCTCGAGATGGTCTTCATCCGCGCGCCGAAAATTGTCCACGTCGGCGAAGGCGTTGAAATCATGGCCACAGAAGGCCAAGATCCAGTAGCAGTCCGGCAGGGAAGCACGATGGCCGCAACCTTCCATCCGGAACTCTCTCAAGACCCGCGTGTCCATAAAGCGTTTCTTGATCTGGTAAGTAATTCAAGTCGCTGAAACGCTCCGTGTGCTGACTAGCTTTTCAATCAGCAATCAACAATCAAGAAGCAACAATTCAGCAGAAAAGCAAAATTCTGCTTGACATCTCGAGTATGTAACCGTACAGTTACGCATTATGCGTGACCGTTCGGTTACATATGCCAGCCGCCAGGAAGCGACCTTTCAGGCCCTCGCCGATCCCACCCGCCGCGCTGTCCTCGACCTGCTTCGCAGAGGAAGCCAGCCAGCCGGGCAGATCGCCAGCGCCTTTCCCGTGTCGCGACCTGCGATCTCAAAGCACCTGCGTCTTCTCCGCCGTGCTCACTTGGTCCGCGAGCATCGCGAGGGACGCAACCGAGTCTATCAGCTGAATCCCGAACCGCTGCGCGCAGTCGATTCCTGGATCGAGCAGTATCGCGTTTTCTGGAAAGCCAATCTGAACAACCTGAAATCGTTCGTGGAAGCGGAATATGCGAAGGAGCTGGAATCTGACTCCCGCAAGAACAAATGACTTTTGGGCCGGAAGAATCTCCGTCCATAAAACGAAGAAAGGAAACCTCCT
>Ga0335082_10005739_pt1 | contig 13605 bp, 15 predicted proteins | sample Lox_Sample_41_FD_206718 | JGI IMG/M metagenome (GOLD analysis project Ga0335082, IMG submission 206718) | Soil microbial communities from Loxahatchee National Wildlife Refuge, Florida, United States - Lox_Sample_4.1 | ecosystem: Environmental > Terrestrial > Soil > Wetlands | place: USA... | reverse complement strand
AGAACCCGGCGAGTTGCTCCTTCGTCTCCGCGAAGGGGCCGTCGGTCAGCGATACCTTGCCGTTCCGCACGCGCACGGTCGTCGCCGTCTCCACGCGCTGGAGGGCCTCGGCGGCGACATAGCGTCCGCTCTTCCGGAGCGAGTCCCCGTAGGCCATGCATTCGCTGTCGGGAATGTCGGCGAGCGTCCGCTCCTCCATGTAGACCAGGCAGAGGTATTTCATCGGTCCTTTCTCGATCGCAACGGCACCATAGCGTTCGCCCGCACCGGGTGTCGCGCGCGAAGGCCTAGGCGAGGAAACCGAGCGCGCGCAGGGTCTTCTCGTCCTCGGCGACCGGCCGCACCTCGACTGACCCGATCCAGGCGCCGGGAATCCTCGCGGCGACCTGAACCGCCTCGTCGCGGTCCTTGGCCTCGATCAGATAGTAGCCGCCCAGCTGCTCCTTGGTCTCCGCGTAGGGGCCGTCGGTGGTCGACACCTTGCCTTGCCGCACCCGAACCGTGGTCGCGGTGGCGGGGGGCAGGAGCCGGTTGCAGCCGACGAAGTGGCCGCTTTCCCTGATCGCCGCGGTGAACTCGCGGTAGTTCTCGAAGTGCTTCGCCGCATCGGCCTGCGGCATCTGCTCCATCATGTTTGCGGCGCGGATCAGACACAGGAACTTCATGGAGCTCTCCTCGAAGGGGTTCCCCCTGGTCGAACGGAGGTGCCCGAAATCGACGCCGTGCCGTTCAGGCCCGCAACTCGGCCAGCCGCCGCTCGAGAAACCGCCGCTCGGGTTCTTGCCGGGTGAGGGCGAGGGCCCGCTCGTAGGAGGCGCGCGCCGCGGCGGCGTCGCCCAGCCGGCGGCAGAGGTCGGCCCGCGCCGCGTGCGCCAGGCGGTAGTCCTGCAGGTCGCCGCGGTCGAGAATCGCGTCCACGAGCGCGAGCCCGGCCGCCGGGCCGTCGCGCATCGCGACGGCCACCGCGCGGTTCAGCTCGACCACCGGTGAGGGCTCGGCATCGAGCAGGACGTCGTAGAGCCCGACGATCTCGCTCCAGTCGGTGGCGTCGGCGGTCGCCGCCTCGGCGTGCACCGCCGCGATCGCTGCCTGGAGCGTGTAGGGGCCGAAGCGCCGCGACCGGAGCGCCCGCTGCACCAGCGCCGACCCTTCCGCGATCTGCTCCCGGTTCCAGAGCGAGCGGTCCTGGTCGGCGAGGAGGACGAGCTCGCCGTCGGGCGAAGCGCGCGCGGCGCGCCGCGACTCCTGCAGGAGCATCAGCGCCAGTAGTCCGAGCGCCTCGGGCTCGGGCAGCAGCTCGACCAGCAGCCGCCCCAGGCGGATCGCCTCGCTCGACAGATCGACGCGGGTGAGCGACCCGCCCGACGACGCCGAGTAGCCTTCGTTGAACACGAGATAGACCACCCGCAGCACGCTGTCCAGCCGCTCCGGCAGCTCGGCCGGCGACGGCACCTGGTACGGGATGCGGGCGTCGCGGATCTTCGCCTTGGCGCGCACGATGCGCTGCGCCAGCGTCGGCGCGGTGCTGAGGAACGCCTGTGCGATCTCCTCGGTGGTGAGGCCGCAGATCTCGCGCAGCGTGAGCGCCACCTGCGCGTCGGGCGCGAGGGCGGGGTGGCAGCAGGTGAAGACGAGGCGCAGGCGATCGTCCTCGATGTCCTCGCCGTCCCGGGGTGGGGGGTCGTCGGGAATCGCCTCGACCTGCTCGGCGACCTCTTCCATTGCCACGAACCGGGCGCGCCGGCGGATGCCGTCGATCGCCTTGAAGCGGCCGGCCGAGACGAGCCAGGCCCGCGGGTTCGCGGGTACGCCGTCGCGTGGCCACTGCTCGAGCGCCGCCCGGAAGGCGTCGCTCAACGCCTCCTCGGCGAGGTCGAAGTCCCCGAGCAGGCGGATCAGTGTGGCGAAGACGCGGCGGGACTCGGCGCGATAGACGGCTTCGGCCGTCGCGCGCGCCTGTGCCGCCCGGTCCGCGCTCACCGGTGGCGGTCCCGCGGGCGACGCAGATCGGAGTCCATCGGCAGCGGGGGGTGTTTCGTGGTGGCGAAGCGACCCGATTACACGCCGCTTCGGGGTCGCTTGTCTACCGCCCAGTCCGGCAGTCATCGGTCACCTCCTGGCCCGCGCGCGGCGCGCCGCGCATGACTTGTTTGTTAATATCTTAGTTGCAAAGAGGCATGGACGGTAAGACAATGGCGGCGACATGTCAAGCCATTCGACCGACCGCGCGACCGACCGCGTGTCTGACCGCGAGGCGCGGCTCGCCGCGGTGCTGCGCGAGGTCCGCCGGATGACCGCGCAGTCGGTGCTCATCAGCCAGGCGGTGAGCGAGCGCTTCGGGCTCACGAGCTCCGACCTCGAGTGCCTGGACCTCGCGCTCCTCAGCGGCGGCGCGACCGCCGGCGAGTTCGCGAAGGCTACCGGCCTCACGACCGGGGCGATCACCGGCGTGATCGACCGCCTGGAACGGGCCGGCTACGTGCGCCGCGAAAAGGATCCGGCCGACCGGCGCAAGGTCGTCGTCCGCGCGCGACCGGCCATGACGCGGCGGATCGCGCCGGTCTACGACTCGCTGCAGCGGGAGATGTCGGCGCTCTGGTCGCGCTACAGCGACGGCGAGCTCGCCCTGATTCTCGACTTCCTGACCAGGAGCTGCGATCTCGCCGTGCGCGAAATCGCCAAGCTCCAGAGCGGGAGACCGGTCGCTCGGAAGCCGGGGCCGGCGCGGCGTCGGGTACGCGGAGCCACCCCCGGCGCGACCTGACAGTGCTGCGGGCGCGACGGCCGAGCGGCCGCGCCGACGCCCGACGCACAGAGCGTATAGAGTAGCCGCGAACTTCGATCAACGGCATGTCATCGGGCGGCGGCCGCAGAACGCCGCGCCTCGAGCGGCGCCGGCGCTGCTCGGAGTCGCCGCAGTGCCAACAGGAGGAGGAAGCAAGCCATGAAGCTACTGCTCAGCGCGGTCCCGCTCGTCGTCGCGCTCTGCGCCGGACCCGCCGGCGCGCAGGTCGTCGCCAAGCTCTCCGGGCTCCAGCCGATCGACCATCCGTCGAGCTTCGCCGAGAAATTCTTCGCCGAGCAGGTCGGGACGCTGACCAACAACGCGATCAAGGTCGAGACCTATCACAACACCCAGCTCGGCGACGCGGTCGCCAACGTGCAGAGCGTGCGCAACGGGACGATCGGCTTCACCGTGGTGTCGGCCTCGAACCTGAACCAGGTCGTGCCGGCCATGGACATGCTCTCGCTGCCGTTCATCTTCAAGAACGAGGCGCACTTCTGGTGGTACCTGGCGCAGCCGGAGGCGGAGAGCTTCGTCAAGGCGCTGGAGGAGAAAGGGATCAAGAAGCTCGCCTACATCGACTCCGGCTCGCGCAACCTCTTCACCCAGAAGGCGGTCCGGACGCCGGCCGACCTGAAGGGCCAGAAGATCCGCGTGATGGCCTCGCCGGTGATGGTGAAGACGATGGAGGCGCTCGGCGCCACCGGCGTGCCGGTCGCGTGGGCCGAGCTGTACACCGCGCTGCAGACCGGGGTGGTGGACGGCGCCGAGAACAACCATCCGTCGGTGGTGACCAAGAAGTTCTACGAAGTGTCCAAGTACTACACGCTCGACGAGCACATGCGGATTCCCGATCTGCTCGTCGTGTCGATGAAGCTGTACAACTCGCTCACGCCGCAGCAGCAGGCGGCGCTGGTGCAGGCCGGCGCGCTGACGCAGGCGTACATGCGCGGCGCGTGGAAGATCTCGGAGAACAAGGACCTGCTCGAGCTCAAGTCGAAGTTCACGCAGATCATCGAGCCGGACAAGCAGCCCTTCATGGATGCGGTCAAACCGCTAGTGACCGCCGAGGCGAAGCGCCTCAACGTCGAAAAGACCGTCAACTTCATTCTCGAGAGCGGCAAGAAGTTCTGAGCCTTCGTTCCTCGCGCGGCGGATCGGGGCGCGTGAGCCCCCGCCCCGCCGCGCAAGTATTTTGGGAGATCGGACTTGCTGAGACTGCTCGATCGCGCGGTCGAATGGACGCTCGCCGTGGTGCGCGTCGTGTGCATCGCGCAGGCGACAGCGCTGTTTCTGATCGTGGTCCTGGCGGTCTTCGCGCGCTACGTGTTCGGCCAGAGCCTGACCTGGACCGAGGAGGTGCCGCGCTACCTCCTCATCTGGATTTCGTTCCTCGGTGCCGCGGCGTGCGTCGCGCGGCGCGAGCACGTCGGATTCGACGTCCTGTTCAACGCGCTGCCCGACCGGGCCCGGCGGGTACTTGGCGGGGCGATCGGGGTCCTGATCCTCGCCTTCGGGTGGATCGTCTTCCGCTACGGCATCGTGTTCGTGAAGGACTTCGGACCCGACCTGATGGAGACGATTCCCTACACCAACTATTGGTACTACGTCGCCGTCCCGATATCGGGCGCACTGATCATGCTGTTCGCGCTGAAGAACGTCGTCGATGCCCTGCTCGGGCGCCACGAGTTGCAGATCGGCCACTCGATCGACTGAGCGCGAACTGCGGGTGGGCCGACCGTGACGCTGATCATCCTGGGCGCCCTCTTCATCTGCCTGATGGCGGTCGGCATGCCGATCTCGTTCGCGGTCGGCGTCGCCTCGGTCGTGGCGACGCTGCTGCTGCCGGGCGTGGACAACGCCACGATCGTCCAGCGGATGCTGACCTCGCTCAACACCTTCCCGCTGCTGGCGGTCATCTTCTTCGTCTTAGCCGGCACGCTGATGGCGCGCGGCGGCGTTGCGAGCCGGCTGGTGCGCATGGCCGAGGTGCTGGTGGGGTGGCTGCCCGGGAGCCTAGCCCAGATCGTCGTCGTCTCCTCGATGTTTTTCGGTGGCGTGACCGGATCGGCGGTCGCCGAGGTCTCGTCGATCGGCAGCATGATGATCCCGGGGATGGTGAAGGATGGCTACAGCCGCCGGTTCGCCACCGCGATCGTGCTGACCGCTGCGACCATGGGGCCGATCATTCCGCCGTCGATCGGGATGATCATCTTCGCGCACGTCGCGGGGAGCGTATCGATCGCCGCACTCTTTGTCGCCGGCGTGATCCCGGGCGTCCTGATCGGCGTCGCGCTGATGGGCGCGAGCTTCGTTCACGGCAAGGTCTACCACCGGAAGATCCTGCCGCAGCTGTCGCGGCGCGAGAAGGTCCGGCGCGTGCTCGACGGCGTGGCCGGGGTGTTCACCATGGTGATCATCCTGGGCGGGATCCTCTCGGGCGTCTTCACCGCGACCGAGGCGGGGGCGGCGGCCTCGGTGTACGCGCTGGCGCTCACGACCTTCGTCTACAAGGAGATCAAGTGGGGCGACCTGCCCGAGATCATCTGGGAGTGCTGCCTCACCAACGCGGTGGTCATGCTGCTGATCGCGACCTGCTCGGTGTTCTCGTGGATCCTCACCTACGAGAACCTGCCGCGCATGCTGGCGGACAACTTCTTCAACCTGATCCCGGACAAATGGGCGTTCCTGCTGATCCTGAACCTGTTTCTGCTCGTGGTCGGCATGTTCGTCGACATGACGCCGGCGCTGATCATGCTGGTGCCGATGCTGATTCCGTTAGCGCAGAAGTTCGGCATCGACCTGGTTCATCTCGGCCTGATCATGGTCATCAATCTTGCCTTCGGCCTCACCACGCCGCCCGTCGGCACTGCGCTGTTCGTCGCCTGCAAGGTGGGCCGCATCTCCATGGACAAGCTGGTCCTGCCGCTCCTGCCGCTCCTCGCCTGCATGCTCGCCGTGCTGCTGCTGGTCACCTATCTGCCGGAGATCTACTGGTGGCTGCCGCGCAGCCTGGGCCTGGTCAAATAGCCGGACCGGCGGCGCGCTGATCGCCGGGCGCGCAGCGTTCTATACTTGCTCATGCTCCGATCGCTGACGTTCGCGCTCTGCCTGTTAGGCCTCGCTGCCGCATCGCCCGCCGCCGACGTTTCCAGCGAGGACGCGGCCGCCATCCGCGCCGTTATTTCGGAGCAGCTCGATGCGTTCGCCCGCGACGACGGACCGCGGGCGTTCGCGCTCGCGACGAGCGGCATCCGCGAGCGGTTCGGCTCACCCGAGATCTTCATGGACATGGTCCGCACCGGCTACCCGGTGGTTTACCGACCGAAATCCGTGGAGTTCGAGAAGCCGGTGGTGGTCGACGGCGAAGTCATCCAGCCGGTGCGGATGACCGACGCCGACGGCGAGTCGTGGATCGCGTTCTACCCGATGCAGCGCCAGCCGGACGGGCGCTGGCGGATCAACGGGTGCCAGCTGGAGAGGCTGCGCGGACAGCGCGCGTGAATGCTTCCGCGCGGGGTGGCCGCGCCGGCGTGCTCAGGCGTGCGAGTACATCGGCTTGCCGGCTGCCGGCATCGGGCAGCGCAGGATCGAGCCGGTCTGCGACTCCGTGATGTAGAGCGTCTTCCGGTCGGGCCCGCCGAAAGCGATGTTGGTCGTCGCCAGCCCGGCGCAGGAGCGGATGCGCAGAATCGGCTCGCCGAACGTGTTGAAGAGCCAGACCGTCTTCATGTAGGCGTGCGCGATCGCGAGGTTGCCCGCCTCGTCGATCGCGAGGCCATCCGGCCCGCCGCCCGCCGAGCCGCTGAGCTGGATGAAAAGCCCCACCTTGCCGAGGCTCCCGTCCGGCGCGAGAGGCAGGCGCACGATACAGTTCGCCCGCGTCACCGCGAGCAGCAGCGCCTTCTCGCCCGGGGTCATGACCAGCCCGTTGGGACTGGCGAGCCCACCGAGGATCAACTCGAGCTTTCCGGCGGCGCGCAGGCGGAACACGCGCCCGTTCGGCTCGCGCAGGTCGGAAGCGCCCTGGTCGGTGAAGTAGAGATCGCCGTTCGCGGCGAAGAAGAGGTCGTTCACGCCGAGGAAGCTGTCGAAGCCGCTGCGCACGCAGTGCGGCTCGACCTTTCCGGTGGCCGGATCCATCTTCATGATCCCCCACTTGTGGTCGGCGACGTAGATCGTGCCGTCCTTGTGGATCTTGAGGCCGTTCGGCGCACCGTCGTACTCCGCGGTCACCGTCCACTCCCCGGCAGGCGAGATGCGCAGGATCCGGCCATAGGCGATATCGACGACGTACAGGTTGCCCTGACGATCGAACGAGGGTCCCTCGAGAAAGCAGTCGGTCGGCGCGCCGCCGCGCCGGATGCGCACCCACTCGGACGCCCGGTTCTTGAAGCGCAGCGCATCCGGCACGCGGGTGAAAAGCTCGGTCTCCTGGTCGGGCGGGGCGACGAACATCCGGTGGTTGCTCCTATTGCAGGACGATGTTGGCGTCTTTGACGACGCGGGCCCACTTCGCCGTCTCGGCGCGCATGAAGGCCCCGAACTCCTCCGGCGTGCTCGCCACCGGGTCGATGCCGATCGCGAGGATCTTCTCGCGTACCTCGGGGTCGGCGAGCGCCGCGGCGATCTCCGCGTTCAGGCGCGCGATGATCTCCTTCGGCGTGCCCGACGGGACCACCGCCCCGTACCAGTTGACGACTTCGTATCCGGGCAGCGACTCGACGGCGGCCGGGACGTCGGGCAGATAGGGGAGCCGCTTCGGGCCGGTATGGCCGAGGACCTTCAACCTCCCCGCTTTGACGTGCGGCAGCGTGATGCTGATCGCGTCGAACGTGTACTGCACCTGCCCCGCGATCAGGTCGGTGATGCTCGGCGCGCTACCCTTGTAGGGCACGTGGACGGTCCTGATCCCGGCCATCGTGTTGAAGAGCTCGCCGGCGAGATGCGGCGTGCTGCCGTTCCCGGCGGACGAGTAGTTGATCTTGCCGGGGTTGGCCTTGGCGTACGCGATCAGCTCCGCGACCGAGCCCGCGGGCAGGGCGGGGTTGGCCACGATGAGGAACGGGAGTGACGCTGTCTGCGAGACGGGCGCGAAGTCGCGATCCATGTTGTAAGGCAGATTCGCGTAGAACACCGGATTCATCGCGAGATTGCCGGAAGTACCCATGAAGATCGTGTACCCGTCCGGCGGCGACTTGGCGACGAGCTCCATCGCGGGAACGCCGTTCGCGCCGGGGCGGTTCTCGACCACCACCGGCTGCTTGAGGCTCTCGGTCATCCGCGGCCCGATCAGCCGCGCCACGGAGTCGATGCCGCCGCCTGGGGGAAACCCGATGATGATCCGCACTGGGCGGTTCGGAAAAGGCTGGGTGTACGCGCTCGCAGCAAAGAGCGCGAGCACGACGACCGGGAGGAGCTTGCGCATCCAGTCCACCTGCGTGCTCAGAAGCCGTAGAGCATCGCGGGGTTGTCCACGAGCACCTTGCGCCGCGTGCCCTCGTCGGGGATCCAGGTTCCGAGCAGGTTGAAGAGGCTCACCGAGCCGGCCTTGTCCGCGAACGACACATGGGGATCGTCGCTGCCCCAGATCAGGCGGTCGGCTGCCGTCGCGGCGAGCGCCCGGGCGAGCGGCGCCGCGTCGGCGAACCCCGGCGCCTGCGACATCCGGTATACGCCGGTCAGCTTGACCCAGCAGCGCCCGTCGCCGTTACGCAGCACGCCGAGCAGCTGCTGGAACCCCGGCTGCGCGACACCGTCGCGCGCGAGGAACATGCCCATGTGGGCGAGCGTGAAGTCGACCTTCAGCTTCGCGAGGCGACCCATCATCTCCTGCGTCAGCCAGCCGGGCAGGAGGAAGTCGAGGCTCCATCCGAGCTCCGCGCAGCGCGGCTCAAGGCGGTTGATGCGCGGCAGCAGCCGGTCCGCCAGCCCGGGCTCCAGCGGGTGCACCGGGGAGACGTTGATGCGCACGCCGCGCACGCCGAGCCCGTTCAGCCGCGCGAGCTCCGCGTCGGGCGCGTCCTCGTCGAGGTCTACGATGCCGCGGCAGCGGGCGGTACCCACCTCGCGCATCGCGTCGAGCATGCAGTCGTTGTCGCGCCCGTACGCGCTCGGCTGCACGAAGACGAAGCGCTCGATGCCGAGCTTCGCCGCGAGCGCGAGGTACTCGTCGAGCGGCGCGAGGGGCGGCTTGTAGCGCAGCTTCGGATCGCGGTACGGATACCGCGATTCGGGCCCGAAGACGTGAAAGTGGGCGTCGCACGCGCCGGGCGGTGCGCGGAATGCAGGCGGGATGGTTTCCTTCATGCGCTCTCCACTTGACCTCGCGTGCTCGGGATCTCGTTCACTCGACCTTGACCCGGGCCTTCTCGATGACCGCCCGCCACATGCCGATCTCGCGCTCGATCAGGCGGGAGTATTCCTCGGTGCCGACGTTGATCGGGTGGGCGCCCTGCGTCGCGAGGAATTCCAGGACTTTGGGCTTCGATGTGGCTTTCACGATTTCCCGCTGCAGCCGCGCGATCACGTCCGGCGGCGTGCCCGCAGGCGCGAGGAAGCCGAAGCGGTAGACCATGTCGTAGTCCGGATATCCGGTCTCGGCGAACGTCGGCACGTCGGGTAGCAGGGGAATCCGCTGTGCTCCGCTGATCGCGAGCGGCCGCACCTTGCCGCTGCGGACGTACCCGGCCGCCGCGCCGACGCTCGACACGGTGAGGTCGATGCGGTCGCCGACGACCTCGGTCAGCGCGGCCGCGACGCCCTTGAACGGGACGTGCACGAGCTCGATGCCCGCCTGGATCGTGAAGAGCTCGGTCGCGAGATGCGCGGAGGCGCCTTGACCGCCGGAGCCGTAGGTCAGGTTGTGCGGCTTCGCCTTCGCGAGCGTCACCATGTCGCGGAGCGACTGCACCGGTAGGCCCGGCCGCGCGACCATGATCGCCGGCGCCTCGACCGCGAGCACCACCGGCACGAGGTCCTTGAGCGGGTCGTAGGGCAGCTTCGCGTACAGGCCGGCCGAGATCATGTACGAGCTGTCGGTGAACACGAGCGTGTGGCCGTCCGGCGCGGACTTCGCGACCTCCGCCGTGCCGAGCGTTCCGCCGCCGCCGCCGCGGTTCTCGACGACGAACTGCTGTCCGAGCTGCTGCGAGAGCTCCTGTGCGATCGCACGCGCTGCGACGTCGGTCAGCGCCCCCGGCGCGAACGGCACCATGATCCGCACCGGTTTGGCCGGCCAGGCGGTCTGCGCGAGCGCTGCGGGCGCGACCGCAAGGCAAAGCGCTGCGGCGAGCGCTCTCGCCAGAGGCGGGGGATGCATCGGGATCTCCTTCGCTGCGGATGCTAGGTCGCGGCTTGCGTTTTCGTCAACGCGCGCCGCTCTTCGATCGCGCCGGCGAAGGGGCGCGGCCCTCTTGACCCCAAAAGCCAGCGTTTCCTCAGACGAGCGAACGCCGCGCCTGCCAGGCCGTGGCGAGGATCGACGACCAGACCGGGCACTCGCATTCCGCGCGCAGGCCGTCGAGGATCGAGAACGTCGGGAGTTGCGAGCAGGCGATGAAGAGCGCGTCGTCGCCCGGTGCGACGGTCTGCCGCGCGAGCGCCGCAACCTGGTCGGCGCCGATGCGCCCCAGTTCCTCCGTGTTCGTCGCGCCGAGCGTGTTGAGCCGGTTCACGCGGATCCCCGAGTCCTCCAGGAACGCGGTGAGCTGGCGGTTGACCGACTCGGTATAGGGCGTCACCACCGAGATCCGCTTCGCCTCCGAGTCCTCGAGCGCCTGGATCATGGCGCGCGCCGTCGTGACGACCGGGTGCCCGGTCGTGCGGGCGAGATCCGCCGCGAGCGTGACGTCGGCGGTCGGTCCCATGATGAATCCGGCTGCAGTGCAACCGTAGAGCACCGCGTCGAGGTCGTCCGAGGCGAAGGACTCTGCGAGCTCGAGCGCGCGCGCCACGTACGCGGGAACGGTATCGCGCGTGAGCAGTCCCTCGCCGCGCGGGATCTTCAGCGTCCGGCAGGTCGAGCCTTCGGGGAGCCACGCGAGGAGCTCGCGCTCCATCGTCGTGTTGTTCGCCGGTACCATGAGCCCGACGCGCAGCGCCTTCATAGCGGCTTTAGCGGTGGCGGCGCGCTGTCGGGCAGCGGCATCGACGCGGTGTTGAGGACCATCGCCATCATCGAGTAGTAACCGGAGAGCGCGAGGAGCTCGAGCGCGCCGTCGAGACCGAAGCGCCGCGTGATGTCCGCAAACGCCTGGTCGCGCACGTGACCGCTCGCGTGCACGTCGCGGCAGAACGCGTACACGGCGGCTTCTTCCGGCGACATCCCCTCCGGCTCCCGGCCCTGCGCGATCGCGTCGATGATCCGAGCGTCGAGACCGCCCTTGCGCGCGAGCTTCTCGTGCATGTACCACTCGTGCTGGCAGGTCCAGCGGCGGGCGGTCACCAGCACCGCGAGCTCGAGGAGCGCCGCCGGGAGCTTGCTCCCCCAGCGGAGCTGCTCGCCGAGGCTCTGGATGCGGCGCGCGAGCTCCGGATGATGGATCAGCGCGACGAACGGTCCGCGTACCTCGCCGCGCGGGCCGGCGGAGATTTCCGCCGCAACTTCGCGCTGCGCCTCGGTCATCGTCTCGGGAGTCAGCCTCGGAAAGCGCATGGTCGTCACGTGTAGCTCCATACCGCCGGTTTCGCTCCGTTCTGCGCGAGCGCGGCGAGCGGCCGCCAGTGCAGTGCGCGGACCTCCCCGAACTCGCGCTCGAGGCGCGTCCACGAGTCGCCGCCGTCCGCGCTGCGGAAGACCTGGCCGAGGTTGGTGCAGGCGAAGATCAGCCGGGGATCGGCGGCATTGGTCGCGACGCACCACGGCGTGCTGTTCAGCCGGCCGGGCAGGTCGACGTCGCTCCAGCCGCGGCCGCCGTCGCGGCTGCGCAGGAGCCGCCCCGTGTTGCCCGGCGGGCCATTGCCGTTCGTCAGGAAGAGCGAGGCGCCGTCGGCGCTCGGCGTGATCGCCCGCGTGTACTGCCAGGGCGAATCCAGCTTCTCGAACGCCCAGGTCTCGCCGTTGTCCTCGCTGCGGTGGAGGCCCTTGTTCGTCGTCGCGAGCACTGACTTGCCGCCGTCGGCGTTGCGGATCACCGCAAGTCCATGGATGTCGGCGGAGACGAGCCCCTGCTCGAGGAGCTTCCAGTTGCGCCCGCGGTCGGTGCTCCGGTAGATGCCGCCGATCTCGACGCTCGCCCAGAGCGTGCCGCGGTCGACCGGGTCGAACAGGATCTGCGTGACGCGCGTCGGCCCGCGGTTGATCTCGGAAAATGTCCGGATGCCGGGCGCTGCAAGGGCTTCCCAGGTCGCACCGCCGTCCGCGGAGCGATAGAAGGCCGCCGGCCGCGTCCCGGCGTAAAGGGTTCGCGGGTCGTCCGGATCCTGCGCGAGCGCCCACACGTCCTGCATCGGGGAGGGGAGGTGCGTCCAGCTCGCCGTGGATTCGTTCCAGCGGAAGGCGCCCATGTCGGTGCCGGCGTACAGCGCGTCGGGATCCTCGGGGTGGCTCGACAGCGACCACACGCGCGCCTCGGTGTAGAGGCCGGAGTGGCTGTTCGGATGGATCCAGCTCGCGCCGAGGTCGTCGCTGAACCAGGCGGAATGGCCGGCGGTCCCGGCGTAGACCTTGATCTTTTCCATCGCGAAAATACTCCCACAATGTGGCAATTTGCGTCGGCGAGCGCAGTCGGAGCCGCACTCCCGAAAATCCGGTCTAATCGCATCCCCGAGGTCAATCGAGGAGCGATGCCATGAGCCTGCGCGGCAAGACCATCTTCATCTCCGGCGCCTCGCGCGGGATCGGCCTCGAGATCGTGAAGCGCGCGGCGCAGGACGGCGCGAACGTCGCGCTGATCGCCAAGACCGGCGAGCCGAACCCGAAGCTGCCCGGCACGATCCACACCGCGGCCGCCGAGATCGAGGCGGCCGGCGGGAAGGCGCTGCCGATCATGGGCGACATCCGCGACGACGCCCAGGTGCAGGCGGCAGCCAAGCGCGCCGCGGATCGCTTCGGCGGCATCGACATTCTGGTGAACAACGCGAGCGCAATCTCGCTCACCGGCACCCTCGAAACGCCGATGAAGCGTTTCGACCTGATGTTCGGAGTCAACGTGCGCGGCACCTATTGCTGCTCCCAGGCCTGCCTGCCGTATCTCAAGCAATCGGCGGCGACCGGCCGCAACCCGCACGTCCTCACGCTGTCGCCGCCGCTCAACCTGAATCCGCGCTGGTTCAAGAGCCACGTCGCGTACACGATGGCGAAATACGGCATGAGCATGTGCGTGCTCGGGATGGCGGAGGAGTTCCGGAGCGACGGCATCGCCGTCAACGCGCTCTGGCCGCGCACCGTGATCAACACCGCCGCGCTCGCGATGATCCCGGGCGTCGATCCGAAGCTCTGCCGCACGCCGGCGATCCTCGCCGACGCCGCGTACGCGATCCTCAACCGCGACGCCCGCACGCACACCGGCAACTTCTACATCGACGACGAGGTGCTCGCGGCCGAAGGGGTGACCGAGCTCGGCAAGTACGCGGTCGTTCCGGGGACGAAGAAGTTCATCCCGGACCTGTTCCTGGACTAGGTCGTCACGCGCCCGCGAGGAACAGCCGCATGCTCCAGAGCGAGATCTGCGGCACGTAGGTGATCAGCACCAGCGCCACGAGGTAGAGCACGAGAAACGGCAGGATGCCGCGGTAGATCGTCCCGAGCGGCAGGCCGAGCGCCGACTGCGCGACGAAGATGTTGATGCCGAACGGCGGATGGAAGAGTCCGATCGCGA
>Ga0335082_10005737_pt1 | contig 13607 bp, 11 predicted proteins | sample Lox_Sample_41_FD_206718 | JGI IMG/M metagenome (GOLD analysis project Ga0335082, IMG submission 206718) | Soil microbial communities from Loxahatchee National Wildlife Refuge, Florida, United States - Lox_Sample_4.1 | ecosystem: Environmental > Terrestrial > Soil > Wetlands | place: USA... | reverse complement strand
CTCCGACAGGAATTTCGCATTGCCGGTCTGGTGGTCGTCCACCGCGTGCGGAAACGGCACCAGGATGCTGGCGACGCCGGCACAGGCGAGTTCGGCGACGGTGAGCGCCCCGGCGCGGCAAATGACGACATCCGCTTCGCGGTAACGCGCGGCCATGTCGTCGATGAAAGCCAGCGCTTCGACCCGCACGCCCGCGGCGGCATAGCCTGCGCGCAGCGCCTCGATATGCTTGGCGCCCGCCTGATGCGTGACTTCGGGCCGCTGCGCCTGCGGCAGGAGCGCCAGAGCCCGCGGCAACGTTTCGTTGAGCACTTGCGCGCCCAGGCTGCCGCCCATGACCAGGAGTTTGAGTGGGCCGGTGCGCGCGGCGTAGCGCGCGCGCGGTGTGGGCAGAGCGGCGATGTCGCTGCGCACCGGATTGCCGCAGAGTTGTGCGCCCGGCAGCGTCCCCGGAAAGGCCTGCAGCACCCGGTCGGCGAGGCGCGCGAGCACCCGGTTGGCCAGACCCGCGACCGAATTCTGCTCGTGGATCGCCAGCGGCCGGTTGAGTAGCGAAGCCATCATGCCGCCGGGAAAGCTGATATATCCGCCCATGCCAAGCACCACGTCGGGTCGCCGCGCGAGAATCGCGCGCGCGCTCTGCCAGCATGCGAGCAGCAGATTTGCGGGCAGCGCGAGCGCGCGCAGCAGGCCCTTGCCGCGCAGGCCGGAGAAGCGCACCCAGGCCATGTCGTATCCGTGTTTGGGTACCAACGCCGCCTCCATGCCGGTGCGCGCGCCCAGCCACACCACGCGCCAGCCCAGCCCGGCCAGATGATCGGCCACCGCCAGCGCGGGAAACACGTGCCCGCCGGTGCCGCCCGCCATGATCATGATTGTGCGTGCCATGATTCTGTAGTCGCATTCCTGCTGGCTGCCCCCGCATCAGTACGCGATTTTAGTTTCGGCATAACGCGGGCTACGCCCGCATTAGCCTTCACTGAAATCTTCGCTCTCATGCGGGCTGCCCCCGCATGAGAGCTCGATTTTCGTAATCGATTCGCAGCAGCACGGCCAGCGCCACGCAGTTGGCGAGGACGCCGCTGCCGCCGAAGCTCATCAGCGGCAGGGTCAGACCCTTGGTGGGCAGCAGCCCCATGTTCACGCCCATGTTGATCAGCGTCTGCACGCCGAGCCAGACTGCGATGCCCTGCGCCACCAGCGCGGCGTAGTAGCGCTCCGACGCCGCCGCCTGGCGGCCGATGGCAAACGCGCGCAGCACCAGCCAGGCAAACATGGCCACGACGGCCACCACGCCGCCCAGGCCCAGTTCCTCGGCGATCACGGCGAGCAGGAAATCGGTGTGCGCTTCGGGCAGATAGAACAGCTTCTCCACGCTCGCGCCCAGCCCCACGCCCAGCCACTCGCCGCGGCCGAAGGCGATTAGCGCATGCGACAGCTGGTAGCCCCTGCCATAGGCGTCGGACCATGGATCCATGAAACCGAAGATGCGCTGCATGCGGTAGGGCGAGCTGAGGATGAGCACCAGGAATCCGACCAGCGCGAGCAGGAACAGGCCGGCGAACCATTTGCCGTTCATGCCGCCCAGAAACAGGATGGCCATCGCGATCGACGCGATCACCACGAAGGCGCCGAAATCCGGTTCGCGCAGCAGCAGCCAGCCGACCACCAGCATCACTGCCAGCATCGGCAGCAGCCCTCTCCTGAAGCTGTGCATCAGCGCCGATTTGCGCGCGGTGTAGTCGGCGGCGTAGAACACCGCGGCGAGCTTCATGAACTCGGATGGCTGCAAATTGGCCGGGCCGAGGTTGAGCCAGCGCCGCGCGCCATTGACTTCGCGGCCGACGCCGGGAATCAGCACCGCCGCCAGGGTCAGAATCCCGCATACGAACAGCCAGGGCGACAGGCTTTGCCAGGCTTGCACGGGCAACTGGAACGCCAGCAGCGCCGCGAACAGGCCGATGCCGAGGAACAACGCCTGCCGCGTCAGGAAATACGTCGGCTGGTACCCGGTAAAGCGGCTCGCCTCCGCGGTCGCGATCGACGCCGAATACACCATCACCATCCCGAGCAGCATCAGGACCAATGCCGTCCAGACCAGTGCCTCGTCGAATTCCGCCGGCGACGCGCGCTCGGCTTTAATGTAGTTGAGCATGGCCGATGTTTTCCACGCAGGCGGCGAACACTTCGCCGCGATGCGGATAATTGCGGAACATGTCGAAGCTGGCGCAGGCTGGCGACAGCAGCACTACGTCCCCGGGCCGCGCCTGGGCGCGCGCCTGCAGCACCGCCTCCTCCATGCTGCCGGCGCGCAGCAGCGTCACGCCGCTGGCGCCGATGGCGCGGGCGATGAGCTCGGCATCGCGTCCGATCAGCACGACAGCGCGGGCGCAGCGCGCTACCGGCTGCGCGAGGGGCGCGAAGTCCTGCCCCTTGCCGTCGCCGCCGGCAATCAGGATCACACGCGCGCCGCTGGCAGCCAGTTCGGCGAAACCGGCGAGCGCCGCGACCGCGGCGCCGACGTTGGTGCCCTTGGAGTCGTTGTAATAGGTGACCCCATCGATCTCGGCCACCTTCTGCAGCCGGTGCGGCAGCCCCTTGAATTCGCGCAGCGCCGGCAGCAACGACGTGTAGGGCAGATCGAGAGCGCGCGCCAGCGCCAGCGCGGCGAGCGCGTTCGCGGCGTTGTGCAGACCCGCGATCGACAGCTCGCGCAAACCCAGCAGCGGCGTCGCGCCCTGCGCCAGACTCAGTTCGCCATCGGCCCGCAACAAGCCGAAATCCTCGGCCCGGCCGGGCGCATCCAGCCCGAAGCTCAGCTGCTTGCGTCCGGCCACCGCCATGCGCAGGCTGCGGGCGTCGTCGCGATTGAGCACCTGTATGCCCTCGCCCCTGAAGATGCGCGCCTTCGCGCGCGCGTACTCGTCCATGTCGCCGTAGCGGTCGAGATGGTCCTCGCTGACGTTGAGCACGGTCGCCGCGGCCGGATTGAGCGTGCGCGTGGTCTCGAGCTGAAAACTGGAGAGCTCCAGCACCCACACTTCCGGCCTGTGCCCGGCGTCCTCGCATTGCATCAGCACATCCAGCGCGGCCGGACTGATGTTGCCCGCCACCTCGGTCGCGCGACCGCTCCGGCGGCACATCGCGCCGAGCAGCGCGGTGACCGTGGTCTTCCCATTGGTGCCGGTCACGGCCAGCACCTGCGGCACCTGCGCGCCGCCACCGCCGTCGCGCGCCGCCTGCGCGCCGCCGTAACCTTCGCGCAGTGCCTGTGCGAACAGTTCGATATCGCCGACCACCGGCACGCCGCGCGCCGCGGCCGCGCGCACCTGCGGCGTCGCCAGCGGCACGCCCGGGCTAATCGCGATCAGGTCGATCTGGTCGAATGAAGTGTCGCGAAACGCGCCAAGGGCGAGTTCCGCTTGCGGCACTTTCTCGGCCAGCGCGTTCAGCCCCGGGGGGGCCTCGCGGGTGTCCGCGACGCGCACGCGCGCGCCGCGGCGGGCGAGAAAGCGCGCCATCGACAGGCCGGTTTCGCCCAGTCCGAGAACCAGTGCCAGTTTGCCCTGCGGCTTCATCTGAGCTTCAACGTGGACAGTCCGAACAGGACCAGCATCATCGTGATGATCCAGAAGCGCACGACGACCTGGGACTCTTTCCACCCGGACAGCTCATAGTGGTGATGCAGGGGCGCCATGCGCAGGATGCGCTTGCCGCCGCTCCACTTGAAGTACGCCACCTGCACCATGACCGACAGCGTCTCGGCGACGAAGACGCCACCCATGATGAACAGCACGATTTCCTGGCGTACGATCACGGCGACCGTGCCGAGCGCGGCGCCGATCGCTAGCGCGCCCACGTCGCCCATGAACACCTCGGCCGGGTAGGCGTTGAACCAGAGAAAGCCGAGGCCGGCGCCGGCGAGCGCGCCGCAGAACACGGTCAGTTCGCCCGCGCCGGGGATGTACGGCAGGAGCAGGTATTTCGAGTACACGGTGTTGCCGGCGACGTAGGCGAAAATGCCGAGCGCGCCGGCGATCATCACCGCCGGCATGATCGCCAGGCCGTCCAGACCGTCAGTGAGGTTGACCGCGTTGCTGGTGCCGACGATGACGAAGTAGGTGAGCACAATGAATCCCCATACGCCCAGCGGATAGGCGATGTTCTTGAAGAACGGCAGGATCAGGTCGGCTTTGGGCGGCAGCGTCATGGAAAAGCCGCTGGCCACCCACTCGGCAAACAGCTCGAAGATCTTGGCGTTGCTCGGGGAGGACACGGCGAACGCGAGATACACGGCCGCGATCAGCCCGATCAGCGACTGCCATGCGAGCTTGCTGCGCGCCGATAATCCCTTCGGATTGCGCTCGACCACCTTGCGGTAATCGTCGATCCAGCCGATTGCGCCGAAACCCAGCGTCACCACCAGCACCGCCCAAAGGAAGCGGTTGGACAGGTCGCCCCACAGCAGCGTGGTGATGCCGATTGAAACCAGGATCAGCGCGCCGCCCATGGTGGGCGTGCCGGCCTTGGTGAGATGGGACTGCGGGCCGTCGTCGCGCACCGACTGGCCGATCTTGTAGGCGGTGAGCTTGCGGATCACCAACGGCCCGGCGATGAACGAAATCGCCAGCGCAGTGAGGCAGGCGAGCACCGCGCGCAGCGTGATATAGCCGAACACGTTGAACGCGCGTATGTCCTTGGCCAGGTACTGAGCGAGCTCGAGCAGCATCAGCTTCTCCCGGCCGGATCGCAGCGCGACCCGGCCGATCGCCGCGACGTTGGAATTGAACACTTGAGCGAGCGTTTCACGCGGTCACGTTCGAGCAGCACTTCAGTGCCCTCCCGCCGGCGCGCCGGTAAGCCCCTGCACCACGCGCTCCATGCGCATGAAGCGCGAACCCTTGACCAGCACCGTCACGTCCGCGCCCAGATCCGGCTCGAGTTCGGCCAGCAGCGCGTCGACGGCGGCAAAGCGCCGCGCGCCCGCACCGAACGCCGCTGCCGCATCGGCGCACGATTCGCCGAGGGCAAACAGCCGGTCGATGCCCGCCGCGCGCGCATGGCGGCCGATTTCGGCATGAAACGCCGCAGCGTGCGCGCCGACTTCGCCCATGTCGCCCAGCACCAGGATCTTCTTCCCGGCGCTGCGCGCAAGCACGTCGATCGCTGCGATGACCGAATCCGGATTGGCGTTGTAGGTGTCGTCGAGCACGACGGCGCCGTGCTTGCCGACATTCTTCTGCAGCCGGCCTTGCACCGGGCGAAATCGCGCGAGCCCGCGCGCGATCGCGTCCAGCTCGACGCCGGCCGCTGCCGCCGCTGCCGCTGCGGCCAGCGCGTTGCGGACGTTATGCACCCCGGCCGCCTGCAGGCTGACCGGCACCTGCGCGTGCTCGACGCGCAGCACGATTTCGCTGCCGAAATCGCGCAATTCGAAGCGGCCGCCCACGGCGGCGGGGCGGTCGATGCCGAAGTCCATCACCCGCCGCGGCGCGCTCGCGCCGCGCCAGTATTCGGCATAGGCGTCGTCGGCATTGATCACGGCGACCCCGTCGGCAGGCAGCGCCGCAAACACCGCGGCATGTTCGCGCGCCACGTCCTCCACGCCATGCATGAATTCCTGATGCTCGCGCTGGGCATTGTTCACCAGCGCCACCGTCGGCCGCGCCATTGCCGCGAGGTAGGCGGTTTCCCCCGGATGGTTCATGCCCAGTTCGACGACGGCGCAAGCATGCCGCGCGCGCAGGCCCAGCAGCGTCAGCGGCAGGCCGATGTCGTTGTTGAGGTTGCCCGGCGTCGCGTGTGCGCGCGCGGCCCCCGCGTGTTCGCCCAGGATCGAGGCGATCATTTCCTTCACCGTGGTCTTGCCGTTCGACCCGGTCACCGCGATCAGCGGCAGCGCGAACTTGGCGCGCCAGTAGGCGGCGAGCCGGCCCAGCCCGAGGCGCGTGTCGTCGACGATGAGCAGGGGCAGGGGCGCTTCGGTGCCGGCGGCCTGCGCGCGCCGGTCCACCATGGCGGCGCAGGCGCCGCGCGCGCGCGCGGCGTCGAGGTAGGCATGCCCGTCGAAATGCTCGCCGCGCAGCGCCACGAACAGCGCGCCGCGCCCGAGCGTGCGCGAATCGCTCGATACCGCGGTGAAGCGCGCATTGTCCCCGCACACCTCGCCGCCGGCGCCCTGCGCAGCTTCACGCATGTCCATCATCGCTTCCACGCGCCGAGCGCCTCCGCCGCGACCGCCGCGTCCGAAAACGGGACGCGCTGCCCCGCGCTTTCCTGATAATCCTCATGGCCCTTGCCGGCGATCAGCACCACGTCGCCCGCGGACGAGGCGGCAATGGCCGCGCTGATCGCTTCGCGCCGGTCGGCCATGACCAGCGGCTCCTGGCCCGCTTGCGCCTCCGCCAGGACGCCCTCGAGGATGTCGGTGATGATGGCGAGCGGGTCCTCGCCGCGCGGGTTGTCGCTGGTCAGCAGCACCTGGTCCGCGCTGCGTGCGGCGATCGCGCCCATCAGCGAGCGCTTGCCGCGATCGCGGTCGCCGCCGCAGCCGAAAACGCAAATGAGCCGCCCCCCGGCCGCGTCTGCCAGCGGGCGCAATCCGCTCAATGCCGCCTCCAGCGCATCCGGGCTGTGCGCGTAATCGACCACGACGAGCGGCTTGCCCGCGCCGCCCAGGCATTGCATGCGCCCCGGAGGCGAAGTGAGCGCGGCGATTTCCGCCGCCGCTTGCTCCAGCGCGACGCCGGCGCCGAGCAGCACGCCAAGCACGCCGAGCAGATTGGCCACGTTGTGGCGCCCCAGCAGTGCGCCCTTCACTTGCGCACGCCCCCAAGAGCTCGCGAGGTCGAACGCGAGGCCTTCCCGTGCGACGCGGATGTTCTCCGCCTCGAGGAAGAACTTCAGCCCGGCGGCGCTGGCGACTCCGGCATGGGCGCTGTAGCCGGCGCACGCCACGTCGCCGCCGGCGAGCTTCTGCGCGATGCGCACGCCAAGCACGTCGTCCAGGTTGAGCACCGCGCCGGAGAGCCCGGGCGCGTCGAACAGCCGCGCCTTCGCCGCGGCGTAGCGCTCCATGTCGCCGTGATAATCCAGATGGTCGCGTGAAAAATTGGTGAACAGCGCCACGTCGAAGGCGACGCCGTTGACGCGCTCCTGATCCAAACCGACGGAGGACACTTCCATCACCACGCCCTGCGCGCCAGCGCGCAGAAACTCGGCCAATTGCCGGTGCAATTCGATCGCGTCCGGCGTGGTGTTGAGCGCCGGCGCAAGCCCCGTGCCGGGGCCCTGCCCCGGCGCCGCCACGAAACCGCTGCCGAGCGTGCCGATCACCGCGGTCTTGCGGCCCAGCGCGTTGAGCGCCTGCGCGATCCACTGGCTGCAGGACGTCTTGCCGTTGGTGCCGGTGACGCCGGCCATCCACAGTTTCTCCGACGGGCGGCCGTAGATTTCGTGGGCAAGATGGCCGGCGAGACCGCGCAAGCCGTCGACCGCGACGTTGGGAACGCGCCATTCCTCGTTCCAGGAAAAGCCGTCGCGTTCCCACAGCACCGCCGCGGCGCCGCGCGCGAGGGCGTCGGCGATGTGGCGCCTGCCGTCGGTGCGGGCGCCCGGATAGGCGACGAACGCCTCGCCCGCGCGCAGGCTGCGGCTGTCGGCGCTGAGGCCGCCGATGTTCGCGCCTTGCCGCCGCAACTCGCTCAGTACCTCGTTCGCCGTGTCAATCACAATGTTTCCGCGCTCTCGCGTGAGGTTCCTGATTCATTCGATCCTGTCGTGTCCACGTGCAGCCTCCTGCGCCTAGACGCTTTCCTTGATTTCGGAGCCCGCGGGCGGCAACTCCAGCGGCTGCAGCGGTGCATCCGGCGGCACGCCGAGCATGCGCAGCGCCCCTTCCATGACCGCGGCAAACACCGGCGCCGCGACAGCGCCGCCGTAGTACTCGCCGGCAGACGGCTCGTCGAGCATTACCGCGATCACCAGCCTCGGCGCCGACGCCGGCGCAAGGCCGACGAAAGAAGCGACATATTTGTTCTTGGCGTATCCGCCGTTTTCTTCCTTGTGCGCTGTGCCGGTCTTGCCGGCCACGCGGTAGCCCATCACGCGCGCCCTGGGCGCGGTTCCGCCGGGCTGTACTGCGAGTTCCAGCATGTCGCGCAATTTATGCGCGGTAGCCGCGGAAATGACCTGCTTGCCTGCGGGCGGCGCATCAACGCGAAGGAGCGACAGCGGCATCAGCTCGCCGTCGTGCGCAAAGATGGTATAGGCGCGCGCGAGCTGCAGCAGCGACACCGAGATGCCGTGGCCGTAGGCCATGGTTGCCTGTTCGATCGGGCGCCAGGTCCGGTACGCGCGCAGCTTGCCGCTCGCCTCCCCCGGGAACCCCAGGCGCGGTACGCTGCCGAAGCCGACGCTGTCGAACATGTCCCACATCGCCGCCGGCTGCAGGCCGAGCGCGATTTTCGCCGCGCCGACGTTGCTCGAGCGCTGGATCACCTGCGCCACGGTCATGTCGCCGAAACGGTGCGCGTCGTGGATGGTCGCCCGGCCGATGCTGAAGCTGCCGCCCGCGGTCGGAATCATCGTGTTCGGCGCCACCTTTCCCTCCTCGATCGCCAGGGCCACGGTGAACGGCTTGAGCGTGGAGCCCGGCTCGAAGGTGTCGGTGATGGCGCGGTTGCGCAGTTGCGCGCCGGACAAGCGGCTGCGGTTGTTGGGGTTGTACGTGGGAAGATTGGCGAGCGCCAGCACTTCACCGGTGTTGGCATCGAGCACGACGATGGCGCCGGCCTTGGCCTTGTTGCGCTCGACGGCGAGCTTCAACTGCGAGAAGGCGAGGTTCTGCAGCCTTGCATCCAGCGCCAGCGTCAGGTCGCGGCCATTCTGCGCCTCGCGGATCGATTGCGTGTCCTCGACGATCTGCCCGAGGCGGTCCTTGATCACGCGCCGGCTGCCGGACTTGCCCGCGAGCGTGGACTGAAATGCGAGTTCGATGCCCTCCTGGCCGGCATCGTCCGCGCCGGTGAAGCCGAGCACCTGCGCCATCACCTCGCCGCCCGGGTAATAGCGGCGGTATTCGCGGTTCTGGAACAAGCCCGGTATGTGCAAGTCGCCCACGCGCTCGGCGAGCTCCGGCGCAATCTGGCGCTTGAGGTAGACGAATGAACTCGACTCGCCCAGGCGCTTGTCGATCTCGCGCGGCGGCATTTCCAGCAGCGCCGCAAGCTTGGCGCGCTGTTGCGCGGAATATTGCACCTCTTCCGGAATCGCCCATACCGATTTGACCGGCGTGCTGATGGCGAGCGCCTCGCCGTGGCGGTCGGTGATCTTGCCGCGATTGGCGCTGATGTCGAGCACGCGGCTGTAGCGCGATTCGCCCTTTTGCTGCAGGAAATCGTTGTTCAGGCCTTGCAGGTAGACTGCCCGGCCGGCGAGCACCAGGAAGCCGCCGGCGATCAGCGCGAGCAGCATGCGCGAGCGCCACAGCGGCAGGCGCAGCGCGAGTACCGGGCTGGCGGCGTAGTTCACTGGCGCGCCTCCGCCGGCGGCACCACCACCTGCGTGCGCGTCGCGTCGGGCACGCTCATGCGCAGGTGGTTGCGCGCGATCTTTTCGACGCGCGCGTGCATCGCCCAGGTGCTCTGCTCGAGCTGCAGCTGCCCCCATTCGACGTCAAGCTGCTTGGCGCGTTCCTGTTCACGCTCGAGCTCGGCGAACAGTTTTCTGTTCTTGTCCTGCGAAGTCACGAGCCCGAGCGCGCAGGCGGTAAGCAGTGCGAGCAAAATGAGATTGACCCGTGCCAACTCAGTCCCCGGTGCGCTCGGCGACGCGCAGGGTGGCGCTGCGCGCGCGCGGATTGGCCGCAACCTCCCGCTCCGAAGCCCGCACCGGTTTGCCGATCAGGCGCAGCCTCGGACGCGGCAGTTCGCGCTCGCGCAGCGGCAGGCGTATCGGCACATCGGCGCGCGCCGCGTCGTGCATGAAGCGCTTCACGATGCGGTCCTCGAGCGAGTGAAAGCTGATCACCGCCAGGCGCGCGCCGGGTCGCAGCAGGTCGAGGATCTGCGGCAGAGCTAGCGACAACTGCGCAAGCTCCTGATTGAGGTAAATCCGTACAGCCTGGAAGGTACGCGTCGCCGGGTCCTTGTTGCCCTCCCGCGTGCGGACGGCCGTACCCACGATAGCGGCAAGTTGCCCTGTGCGGACAATTGGCCCTCCTTGCCGAGCAGCAACAATCGCCTTTGCAATCTGTTTAGCAAACCGTTCTTCACCATAATCGCGGATCACCTCCCTGATCTCGGCTTCACTGGCCGTTTCCAGCCACTGTGCGGCGGTTTGCCCCCGGCTCGTGTCCATGCGCATGTCGAGCGGGCCGTCGCGGCGAAAGCTGAAGCCGCGCGCGGCGTCGTCTAGCTGCGGCGAAGACACCCCCAGGTCGAGCAGCACTCCATCCACACCCTCCAGGCCGAGGCGCGCCAGCACTCCGGCCAGTTCGGCGAAACCCGCATGCACGGCGCAAAAGCGGGCGTCGCTTATTCTTGTTGCAGCCGCAACCGCCTGCGGATCGCGGTCGAGCGCGACCAGGCGCCCCCGCGCGCCCAGCCGCTCGAGGATCAGCCGGCTGTGTCCGCCGCGCCCGAAGGTCGCATCGACGTAGATCCCATCCGCGCGTATTGCCAAAGCATCGACCGCCTCCCGCAGCAGCACCGTCTGGTGCGCGTCCTGCGCCGCCGCGCCGCGCGCATCTTCAGCCGCAAGAGCGGTCACAGAGCAAAATCTTCCATCCCCGGCGGCAGCTGGGTCTGCGCCGTCAACTGCTGCAATTGTTTTTCCCAGGTGTCCTGATTCCAGATTTCGAAATGGCTGCCCTGCCCGACCAGCATCACCGCTTTTTCGAGATTGGCGAACCGGCGCAGTTCGGGCGAGATGAGCACGCGCCAGGCCGCGTCGATGTCCACTTCTTCGGCGAACCCCACCAGCAGGCGCTTCCAAACCGAGAAGCGCGCATCGAGCGCGGGAAAGCCCATGACGCGCGCCCGTATCGGCCCCCATGCGCTGGCGGGATAGAGCAGCAGGCATCCGTCGGGATGGGCGGTGAGCACGAGGCTGGATGTCGCCGGGGCGGCCGCGCCTTGCAGCGCATCGCGATGGCGCGAGGGAACGGTAAGGCGCCCTTTGGCATCGAGGCTTAAGGCTGCCGCACCTTGAAACATCGTCCCCCCTCTTTTTGATTTAGGCGGCCAGAGCGGAAAATCCCATAATTTCCCACTAAAAGCTACTATTCCCCACTTTAGAGGAGTTAACTGCGCAGGTCAAGGGCTAAATTGAAGATTTCTCCAATTGAGACAACGGCTTAAAAGCGATTCCGCTAGCCGTTTCAGGAAAAATAAATGTGTTATAAAACAACATGATAAAATATATATCGAAAGTAATATGTTAATATATTGGGGCATTGCTGGTCGCAATGCCGTCCTACCCCGCATGCCCTAGCCGCGGCTGCTTCCCACCTCGCCAACGCAAATCGCCCAGAAACGACCTGGGGTCTGCAACAAGACGGCGGGACATCCCCTCATGCTCCCCTAAATCGCGGGCCATTTCGGTAATTCTGAAATGGCCTCTTACAAGAATCGCTCTGTCGCGAGCCGAACTCGGGCAGCGCACACGGCAGCGACGCCACGCGTTGGCCAGACTCCAGGTCAGCGTTGCCGCGCCGCGCGCTGCCTGCGCCTGCATCGCATTCGCCTATAATCAGCGTTTGATCCCAGACTAGACGATGATGATGACGCTCAGCCCCGAAGATATGGATCTGATTTTCCGCAATGCCCGCACGCAAAACGGCTGGCAGCCGAAACCCGTCAGTGATGCGCAATTGCGCGAACTCTACGACCTGATGAAGTGGGCGCCCACCACGATGAACAGCAATCCCGCGCGCATCTTGTTCCTGCGCAGCCGCGAGGCGAAGGAAAGGCTGAAGCCCGCGCTCAGTCCCGGCAACGTCGACAAGACGATGGCCGCGCCGGTGACCGCGATCATCGCGTACGACACCGAATTCTTCGAACTGCTGCCGAAACTTTTTCCGCACAACCAGAACGCGCGCAGCATCTTCGCGGGAAACGAGAAGAAGGCGCACGCGGAGAAGACCGCGTTCCGCAACGGATCGATGCAGGGCGGCTACTTCATCCTCGCCGCGCGCGCGCTCGGACTGGACTGCGGGCCGATGTCCGGATTCGACAATGCCAAGGTGGACGCCGAATTTTTCGCCGGCACCGGCATCAGGTCGAATTTCCTGTGCAACCTCGGCGTCGGCGACGCCGCGAAAGTGATGCCGCGCAACCCGCGTCCCGCATTCGACGAAGTGTGCAGGCTGCTGTAACGCATTGCCGACGAATCCGCAGCCGCCCTGCCGGCCGCGCCAGAGGAAACAGCCGCCGCGATGAGCATACGACTGTTGCTAGTGGACGACCACAGGATGTTGCGCGAAGCGCTGCACACGATCCTGGAAAAGGCCGGCGACATGACGGTGGTCGCAGAGGCAAACAACGGAGCGGCAGCGCTCGAGCTCGCGCGCGAGTTCGAGCCGGACGTGGTGGTCATGGAAGTGAACCTCAAAGGAATGAGCGGCATCGAGGCCACCCGCCGAATGCGTTCCCGAGACCCGCGCGTCAAGGTTCTCGGCCTGTCGTTATCTGCAGACCGGCGCACGGTGCTGCAGATGTTCGAGGCAGGCGCTCGCGGCTGCATCGCCAAGTCCGCCGGTAGCGAGGACCTGTTGCGCGGGATTCGCGCCGTGGCGCGGGGTGAGACCTATCTCTACCCAGAGGCGGCCGCCGCCGTCGTCGACCGCCTGCGCAAGAACCGGCCGCAGGGGAAGGAAGGCGAGAGCCTGGGCAGGCGCGAGCGCGAGGTGCTGCAGCTCCTCGCCGGCGGCAAGACCTCGGCCCAGATCGCGGCAGTGCTCGGCATCGCCACCGGCACGGTCGAAGTGCATCGGCGCAACCTCATGCGCAAGCTCGATCTGCACAGCGTGGCGGAGCTGACCCGATACGCGATACGCGAGGGGCTGGTCTCGATCTGAGCAGACCGCCCGCAGGCGACAGGGCGGCATTCTCCCTTGCCGCCTGGCTACCGTAATTACGGTAGCCAAGTTTCAGTTCTAACCGATATCGTGGTTCCGGCTATCGGCCTAGACTTCAATCGAGCCGGGGAACCCCGGCGTCGAAGTCACGGGAGAAAATTCCAAAGTGAAGCCGAGCCATGCCGCGCCCGATAGCAGACACCTAGCGATGCAAGAACGAGGCTCCGCGCAGGACATGCAGAAAGCAGGCGGCGCGCCGCACGCGGCGGCATCGCTGAGCCTGAAGGACCTGTCGGCTTTGCTGAAGATCAGCCTGGATGACCACACGATCGACCCAGGCGTGAATTTCACGCTGCGCCGGGTCCAGCAGGGAGTAGCCCTGTACCGCGCCGGCGATCCTTTCGGCCCCATTTACGCAATCCGCTCGGGCACGTTCAAGATCGTGTCGCTCGACGCGAACGGCGGCTACCAGGTGCTGGGATTTCCGATGGCGAGCGAAGTGCTCGGCCTGGACGGGATCGAAGCGCAG
>Ga0335082_10005736_pt1 | contig 13608 bp, 9 predicted proteins | sample Lox_Sample_41_FD_206718 | JGI IMG/M metagenome (GOLD analysis project Ga0335082, IMG submission 206718) | Soil microbial communities from Loxahatchee National Wildlife Refuge, Florida, United States - Lox_Sample_4.1 | ecosystem: Environmental > Terrestrial > Soil > Wetlands | place: USA: Florida... | reverse complement strand
CGCGCGCGGACCGCGAGCGCGTGCTCGTCCTCGCGGCTCAGGGGCGGGTACTCGCGCACCGCCTTGAGGTAGGGCGCGAGCTCTTCGAACTCCCTGCTGCTTCTCTGGGTGGTCGCCGTCCTCATGTTGCCTCTCAGCCGATGGCTCCGGGGTAGGTAGTTACGTAACGGCAGTTTATTTAAGTGGACCTATCGAGTCAAGCATTGCCTGGAACCGCCTGTCAGGACACGAACTTTGACACTCTGCCGCAGCCAGATCACCGACATACCGCTCACCGGACTTGCGGAATATGAACACGGCCACGGCATTCGCATTCTGGTCCTACAGGGACGCATGCTCGCCGCTCCTGTAACCGTTCGATTTTGCTCTGCATCAATCGGTGGGCAGACCCATCAGAGATCCCCGACTGAGGGTCGCGAGCCGGCCGGCTGAACTCCTGTCGCAGGCCGCACGGCCGGGGCGACCGCGCCAAACGAGCAAGGGCCCGATCCCCCGTGCGAGGATCGGGCCCTTCGTGATCAACACTCAGTGAATGGCGGACCGGGGCGCGCGGCGGCGCCGGCGTCACTCTTCCGCAGCGACGGCCAGCGCTTCCTCCGCCTCTTCGATCGTTTCGGGGGGACGCAGACTGCACGTCCCCCCGAACCCCCGCTCGCTCCGGCAGAGCCTCATCCGGCTCCGCCTGCGCTCGCCGTCATTCCTCGGCGGCCACCGCCAGCGCCTCTTCAGCCTCTTCCACCGCATCCACCGGCGTCTCGACCTCGATGTCGAGGTGCTTGTAGTGCGGCAGGCCGGTGCCGGCGGGGATGAGCCGGCCCATGATGACGTTCTCCTTGAGGCCGCGCAGGTAGTCCACCTTGCCGCTGATGGCGGCCTCGGTGAGCACCTTGGTCGTCTCCTGGAACGAGGAGGCCGAGATGAACGACTCGGTGGAGAGCGAGGCCTTGGTGATGCCGAGGAGCAGCGGCTCGGCCTGCGCCGGCCGCGACCCCTTCTGCTGCAGCTTGTCGTTCTCCTCCTCGAACACCCACTTCTCCACCTGCTCGTCGGCGAGGAAGTTCGAGTCCCCGACGTCGACCACGCGCACGCGGCGCAGCATCTGGCGGACGATCGTCTCGATGTGCTTGTCGTTGATCTTCACGCCCTGGAGCCGGTAGACCTCCTGGACCTCGTCCACCAGCCAGCGCGCCAGCTCCTTCTCGCCGAGGACGCGGAGGATGTCGTGCGGGTTGGCGGCGCCGTCCATCAGCGGCTCGCCCGCGCGGACGCGGTCGCCGGTGTGGACGCTGATGTGCTTGCCCTTGCCGATCAGGTACTCCTTGGCGAGATCGGGGCGCAGCTTGCCGTCCACCTCGGGGGTGATGACCACCTTGCGCTTGCCCTTGGTGTCCTTGCCGAACGAGACCACGCCGTCGATCTCGGAGATGACCGCGTGCTCCTTGGGCTTGCGGGCCTCGAAGAGCTCCGCCACGCGTGGGAGACCGCCGGTGATGTCCTTGGTCTTGGTGGTCTCGCGCGGCATCTTGGCGAGCACGTCGCCGGCGTCGAGCTCGTCGCCGTCGTTCACCACCAGGACGGCGCCCTCGGGCAGCATGTAGCGGGCGTCGGCGTCGGAGTTGGCCAGCTTCCGGGTCTTGCCGTCGGCGTCCTTGATGGAGATGCGCGGGCGCGCCTCGGGGTCCTTGGAGGCGATGACCGCCTTGCGGGAGAGGCCGGTGATCTCGTCCACCTGCTCCGAGAAGGTGACGCCGTCGATGAGGTCGCCGTACTTCACGCGGCCGGCCACCTCGGTGATGATGGGCATCGAGTACGGGTCCCACTCGGCCAGCAGCGTGTTGGGCTCGAGCTTCTGGCCCTCGCGGACCAGCAGCTTCGCGCCGTAGACCAGGCTGTACCGCTCGCGCTCGCGCCCCTGCTCGTCGGTGACGGCGATCTCGCCGTTCCGGTTCATGACGATGAGCGTGCCTTCCTTCTTCCGGGCCAGGGCCACGTTGTGGAACTTCACCAGGCCGGGGTTCCGGTTCTCGACGGTGGACTGCTCCGCGCGCCGGGAGGCGGCGCCGCCGATGTGGAAGGTCCGCATGGTGAGCTGCGTGCCGGGCTCGCCGATGGACTGGGCGGCGATGACGCCGACGGCCTCGCCCACCGAGACCTTGCGCCCGCGGGCGAGGTCTCGGCCGTAGCACTCGACGCAGATGCCGCGCCGGGCCTGGCAGGTGAGCACCGACCGGATCTTCACCTTGTCGATGCCCGCGTTCTCCATGAGCTTGACGCGGTTCTCGTCGATCTCCTCGTTGGCCTTCACCACCGGGGTGTTGGTGAAGGGATCGATGATGTCGTCGAGCGCGACGCGGCCCAGGATGCGCTCGCCCATCGGCTCGATGATCTCGCCGCCCTCCACCAGGGCGCCCAGGGTGATGCCGTCCATGGCGCCGCAGTCGTACTCTGTGATGATGGCGTCCTGCGCCACGTCCACCAGCCGGCGGGTCAGGTAGCCGGAGTTGGCGGTCTTGAGCGCCGTGTCGGCGAGGCCCTTGCGGGCGCCGTGGGTGGAGATGAAGTACTGGAGGACGTTCAGGCCCTCGCGGAAGTTCGCGGTGATGGGGGTCTCGATGATCTCGCCCGACGGCTTGGCCATGAGGCCACGCATCCCGGCGAGCTGCCGGATCTGCTGGGCGGAGCCGCGGGCCCCGGAGTCGGCCATGATGTAGATGGGGTTGAACGACGGCTGCTTGCGCTCCTCGCGCTTGCCGTCCTTCGTGCCCGTCGCCGTCTCCTGGCCGATCTCGCTCATCATCTCCTGGGCCACCTCCTCGGTGACCTGCGCCCAGATGTCGATGACCTTGTTGTAGCGCTCGCCGACGGTGATGAGACCCTCGGTGTACTGGTTCTGGATGTCGTCCACCTCGCGGGTGGCGCGCTCCAGCAGCTCCACCTTCTTCTTCGGGATCACCATGTTCTCGAGCGCGATGGAGATGCCGGCGCGCGTCGCGTTGGTGTAGCCCATGGTCCGGATCCGGTCGGCGAGGAGGACGGTCTCCTTCTCGCCGGAGAGCCGGTAGGTGAGGTCGATGAGGTTCTGGAGCTGCTTCTTGTCCATCACCTTGTTGATGGACTCGAAGGGGAGCCGGTGGGGGACCACGTCGTAGAGGAGGACGCGCCCCACGGTGGTCTCGATCCGCTTGCCGTCCATGCGGACCCAGATCTTGGCCTGCAGGTCCACCTCGCCCTGGTCGTAGGCGGAGCGGACCTCCTCCGGGCTCGCGAAGACCTTGCCCTCTCCGCGGGCGAAGGCGCGCTCGCGGGTCATGTAGTAGATGCCGAGGACGATGTCCTGCGACGGCACGATGATGGGCTTGCCGTGCGCGGGCGAGAGGATGTTGTTCGTGCTCATCATGAGCACGCGGGCCTCCATCTGCGCCTCGATGGAGAGCGGCACGTGCACCGCCATCTGGTCGCCGTCGAAGTCGGCGTTGAAGGCGGTGCAGACCAGCGGGTGGAGCTGGATGGCCTTGCCCTCGATGAGGACCGGCTCGAAGGCCTGGATGCCGAGGCGGTGCAGGGTGGGGGCGCGGTTGAGGAGCACCGGGTGCTCGCGGATCACCTCGTCGAGGATGTCCCAGACCTCGGGGCGCTCCTTCTCCACCATCTTCTTGGCGCTCTTGATGGTGGTGACGTAGCCCTTCTCCTCCAGCTTGTTGTAGATGAACGGCTTGAACAGCTCGAGGGCCATGATCTTCGGCAGGCCGCACTGGTGGAGCTTGAGCTCCGGGCCGACCACGATCACCGAGCGGCCCGAGTAGTCCACCCGCTTGCCGAGCAGGTTCTGGCGGAACCGGCCCTGCTTGCCCTTGAGCATGTCGCTGAGCGACTTGAGCGGGCGCTTGTTGGGGCCGGTGATGGTCTTGCCGCGGCGCCCGTTGTCGAAGAGCGCGTCCACCGCCTCCTGCAGCATCCGCTTCTCGTTGCGGATGATGATGTCGGGGGCGTTCAGCTCCTGGAGCCGCTTCAGGCGGTTGTTGCGGTTGATGACGCGCCGGTAGAGGTCGTTCAGGTCCGAGGTGGCGAACCGGCCGCCGTCGAGCGGCACCAGCGGGCGGAGGTCCGGCGGGATCACCGGGATGACCTCCAGCATCATCCAGTCCGGGCGGTTGCCGGACTGCACGAAGGCCTCGACCACCTTGAGCCGCTTGGCGATCTTCTTGCGCTTGGCGTCGGAGGTCGCCTCCTTCATCTCGACGCGGAGCTCCTGCGCCAGGCCGTGCACGCCGTCCCCGTACTTCTTGGGATCGGCCGGGCCGACGCTCTTGAGCAGCTCCAGCACCGCCTCGCCCCCCATGCCCGAGGAGAAGGCGTCGTCGCCGTGCTCCTCCTGCGCCTTGTGGAGGCGCTCCTCGGAGAGGAGCTCGCCCTTCACCAGCGGCGTCTCCTTGGGGTCGGTGACGATGTAGGACTCGCAGTAGAGGACCTTCTCCAGGTCCTTCAGGGTGATGTCGAGCAGGTTCCCGATGCGCGAGGGCAGCGACTTGAGGAACCAGATGTGGGCCACCGGCGTGGCGAGGGTGATGTGCCCGAGCCGCTCGCGGCGGACCTTGGACTGGATCACCTCGACGCCGCACTTCTCGCAGACCACCCCGCGGTGCTTCATGCGCTTGTACTTGCCGCAGTTGCACTCGTAGTCCTTCACGGGGCCGAAGATCTTGGCGCAGAACAGGCCGTCGCGCTCCGGCTTGAAGGTCCGGTAGTTGATGGTCTCCGGCTTCTTCACCTCGCCGTGCGACCACTGCCGGATCTTGTCGGGGCTCGCCAGCGCGATGCGGATCGCGGAGAACGACAGCGGGTCCTTGGGCTTCTCGAAGAAATTGAAGATGTCCTTCACGTCTGCTCCCTGGACTGCATTCGTGTGACGAAGGAAGTGGCTTGCCCTCGGATCTGTCTCTGGACCTGTGGGCTGGAGGGGGACGGCGCCGGTGGGGCCCGCAGGCCGCCCCGGCGCCCCGCGTCGCTCCTACTTCTCCCCGGAGGCGGCGGCGCCGCGCGGCGTGCCGAGCGGGCCTGCGCCCGCCTCGCCCTCGGCCGCCTCGCGGGCGGCGCGCTGCTCCGGCGACTCCTGCAGCTCCACGTCGAGCGCCAGGCTCTGCATCTCCTTGATGAGGACGTTGAACGACTCCGGCAGGCCCGACTCTAGCGTGTTCTCGCCCTTGACGATGGCCTCGTACATCCGGGTGCGCCCCACCACGTCGTCCGACTTCACCGTGAGGAACTCCTGCAGCGAGTAGGCGGCGCCGTAGGCCTCCATGGCCCAGACCTCCATCTCGCCGAGGCGCTGGCCGCCGAACTGCGCCTTGCCGCCCAGCGGCTGCTGGGTGACGAGCGAGTAGGGCCCGATGGAGCGGGCGTGGATCTTCTCGTCCACCAGGTGGTGGAGCTTGAGCATGTACATCACGCCCACCGTCACGTCCTGGTCGAACGGCTCGCCGGTGCGACCGTCGAAGAGGATCGACTGCATGGTGGCGCCGCCGAGCGTGAGCAGCTCCTTCATCTCGTCCTCGCGCGCGCCGTCGAACACCGGCGTGGCGAGGTGGATGCCGTTCCTGAGCTTGGCGACCACCCGGGGCACCTCGCGGTCGGGAAGCTCGTCGATGAGCGCCAGCATCCGGTCGTTGCCCGGGCTCTCCGGGCCCTCGAACACCTTCTTCAGCTTCTTCTTCAGCTGGTCGGGGCCGAAGTTCCGGTCGATCATCTCCTGGAGCCGGATGCCGACGTTCTTGGCGGCCCAGCCGAGGTGCGTCTCCAGGATCTGGCCGACGTTCATGCGCGAGGGCACGCCCAGCGGGTTGAGGACGATGTCGACCGGCGTCCCGTCCTCGAGGTAAGGCAGGTCCTCCTCGGGCAGGATGCGCGAGACCACGCCCTTGTTGCCGTGGCGGCCGGCCATCTTGTCGCCCACCGCCAGCTTGCGCTTGATGGCGACGTAGACCTTCACCATCTTGATGACGCCGGGGGGGAGCTCGTCGCCCTTCTTGAGGCGGCCGATCTTCTCGCCGAAGAGCAGCTTCACCAGCTCCTTCTGCTCCTCGAAGTTCTCGGCGATCTTGCGGGCCAGCTCCTGCACGTCGCCCTCGACGGCGATCTCGCCCCAGTAGCGCTGGGGGATCTGGTCGAGGAGCTCGCTGGTCAGGACGTCGCCCTTCTTGAGGAGCTGCTCGCCCTTGTCGTCGACGAGGCGGGCGGTGGCCTCCTTGCCGGCGAGCAGCCGGCGGATCTTCTGGAAGGCCGAGTCCTGGATGATCCGGATCTCGTCGTTCTGGTCCTTGAGGAGCTTGGCCTCCTCCGCCTCCTCGATGGCCTTGGCGCGCTCGTCCTTGTCGACGCCCTTGCGGCTGAAGACCTTGGCGTTGATGACGGTGCCGGAGACGCCCGGCGGGACGCGCAGCGAGCTGTCGCGCACGTCGCCGGCCTTCTCGCCGAAGATGGCGCGGAGCAGCTTCTCCTCGGGCGAGAGCTGCGTCTCGCCCTTGGGCGTGATCTTGCCGACGAGGATGTCGCCCGGCTTCACCTCCGCGCCGATGCGGATGATGCCCGACTCGTCGAGGTCCTTGAGGGCCTCCTCGCCCACGTTGGGGATGTCGCGGGTGATCTCCTCCTTCCCCAGCTTGGTGTCGCGCGCGACGCACTCGAACTCCTCGATGTGCACCGACGTGAACACGTCCTCCTTGATGAGGCGCTCGGAGAGGAGGATGGAGTCCTCGAAGTTGTAGCCCTGCCAGGGCATGAACGCGACCACCACGTTCCGGCCCAGCGCCAGCTCGCCCATCTCGGTGGCCGGCCCGTCGGCGATGACGTCGCCCTTCTTGACGCGCTCGCCCGGCTTCACGATGGGCTTCTGGTTGATGCAGGTGTTCTGGTTCGACCGCTGGTACTTGACGAGGTTGTAGATGTCCACCTCGTTCGCGACGTCGGTGGTGGCGGAGGCCACGTCGGCCTTCACCACGATGCGCGAGGCGTCCACCGACTGGACGATGCCGTCGCGCTTGGCGACGCCGGTGACGCCGGAGTCGCGGGCCACGATCGACTCGATGCCGGTGCCGACCAGCGGCGCCTCGGTGCGCAGCAGCGGCACCGCCTGGCGCTGCATGTTCGAGCCCATCAGGGCGCGGTTGGCGTCGTCGTTCTCCAGGAAGGGCACCAGCGAGGCGGCCACGGACACGAGCTGGTTCGGGCTCACGTCCATGAGGTCCACCTCCTCGGGCTTGGCGAGGATGTACTCGCCCTCCTTCCGGCAGGAGACGTTCGAGCCGACGAAGGCCCCCTTCTTGTCCACCGGGGCGTTCGCCTGCGCGATGATGTGCTTCTCCTCCTCGAGCGCCGAGTAGAAGGAGACCTCGTCGGTCACCCGCCCCTTCTCGACCTTGCGGTACGGGGTCTCGACGAAGCCGTACTCGTTCACGCGGGCGTAGGTGGAGAGCGAGGCGATGAGGCCGATGTTCGGGCCCTCCGGCGTCTCGATGGGGCAGATGCGGCCGTAGTGGGTGGAGTGGACGTCGCGCACCTCGAAGCCGGCGCGCTCGCGGGTCAGGCCGCCCGGGCCCAGGGCCGAGAGGCGCCGCTTGTGCGTGACCTCGGAGAGGGGGTTGGTCTGGTCCATGAACTGCGAGAGCTGCGAGGAGCCGAAGAACTCCTTGATCACCGCGGTGACGGGCTTCGCGTTGATCAGGTCGTGCGGCATGAGCGTCTCGATCTCCTGCAGGCTCATGCGCTCCTTGATGGCGCGCTCCATGCGGACCAGGCCGATCCGGTACTGGTTCTCGAGCAGCTCGCCCACCGCGCGGACGCGCCGGTTGCCGAGGTGGTCGATGTCGTCGACGTCCTTGTTCGGCTTGCCGTTCTTGAGGTCGATGAGGAACCGCACCACCTCGAGCACGTCGCGCTTGGTGAGGATGGTGTTGTCGAGCGGCTCCTCGATCCCGAACTTGTAGTTGAGCTTGAGGCGGCCGACCTTGGAGAGGTCGTACCGCTCGGCGTTGAAGAACAGGTTGACGAAGAGGTTGGTGGCCGTCTCCGGCGTGGGCGGATCGCCCGGGCGCAGGCGGCGGTAGATCTCCATGATCGCCTCCTCGGGCGCGGAGATCTTGTCCTGCATGAGCGTGTCGCGGAGCGACGGCAGCACGTTCAGGTTGTCGATGAAGAGGACCTTGAACTCGTTGATGCCGCGCTTGCGCAGCTCCTCGACCTTGGCCTCGGTCACCTCCTCGTTCACCTCGAGGAGGACCTCGCCCGTCGCCCCGTCCACCACGTCCTCGGCGGAGATCTTGGTGTAGACCTCCTCCGGCTCCACCGGCAGCGACTTGAGCTTGGCCGCCTGGAGCCGCTTGATGACGCTCTCCGAGTACTTCCGGTTCTTCTTGACGATCACCTCGCCCGACTTCGGGTCCTTGATGTCGCGCGTGGCGCGCTGGCCCTTGAGCAGGTCGGGGGCGAGGTCCTTCTCGAACTTGCCCTTCGACTCCACGCGGATGGTCTCGACGTCGTAGTAGTACTTGAGGATCTCCTCGGCGGTCCCGCGGAACTCGACCGGGTCCTTCTTGGCGGTGTCCGGGACCGCCCCCAGCGCGCGCAGCAGGACCGTGGCGGGGAGCTTCCGCCGCCGGTCGATCCGCACGTAGAGGATGTCCTTGTGGTCGAACTCGAAGTCGATCCACGACCCGCGGTACGGGATGATCCGGGCGTTGTAGAGGAGCTTGCCGGACGAGTGGCTCTTCCCCTTGTCGTGGTCGAAGAAGGCGCCCGGCGAGCGGTGCAGCTGGCTGACGACCACGCGCTCCGTCCCGTTGATGATGAAGGTGCCGTTCTCCGTCATGAGCGGGATCTCGCCGAAGTAGACCTCCTGCTCCTTGACGTCCCGGATGGACTGGGCGCCGGTCTCCTCGTCCTTGTCCCAGACCACGAGGCGGACCACGACCTTGATCGGCGCGGAGTAGGTCATCCCGCGCTGGTGGCACTCGTCCACGTCGTACTTGGGCTTCTCGAGGTGGTAGCTCACGAACTCGAGCGAGCTGGTCTCGTTGAAGTCCTTGATCGGGAAGACCGACTTGAAGACGCCCTGCAGCCCGGTGTCGTCCCGCTTCTCGGGCGCGACGTCGGCCTGCAGGAACTTGTCGTAGCTGAACTTCTGGATGGCGATGAGGTTGGGGATCTCTGCGATCTTGTTGATCTTCCCGAAGTTTCTGCGAACGCGGAAATTGTTCTGGATCGTCGTCGCCATCGGACAGTGGTCCTCTCTCCTCGAGCCGCGCCTACAAATGCGTCGAGCCGGCCGCTGGGCCGGCTAACTCGCTTCGGCTACCCGCCGGGAGTGCCCGTACCGTTGAAAGGGATTCTGGGTTCTAACGGGAGCGCCCTCGGCCGTCAAATTCGTACGCTGCCCGCGGGAGGGCGGTGCCAGGTGCGCACCGCCCCTCCACGGGCAGGCCTGCCCGGCTACTTGAGCTGCACCTTCGCGCCGGCGGCCTCCAGCTTCTTCTTGATCTCCTCGGCCTCCGCCTTGGCGACCCCCGCCTTGACCTCCTTGGGGGCGCCCTCCACGAGGTCCTTCGCCTCCTTGAGGCCGAGGCCCGTGACCGCGCGGACCTCCTTGATGACGTTGATCTTGTTCGCGCCGGCCTCCGCCAGGACGACGGTGAACTCGGTCTGCTCGGCGACGGGAGCGGCGGCGGCGCCGGCGCCCGCAGCGCCGGCGACCATCACCGGCGCGGCGGCGGCGGACACGCCCCACTTCTCCTCGAGCTTCTTCACCAGGTCCGCCGCCTCCATGACGGAGAGCGCGGAGAGCTGGTCCACGATGACGTTCAGATCTGCCATGACTTCTCGTCCCTTTCTCTTCCCGGGCGCTTCCCGCGCCCGTGAGCGTCGGGCCCGCACTGCCGCGCGGGCCGGTTCACGTACCGTTTACTGCGGCTTCTCGAGCTGCTCCTTCCGCGCGCCGAGCGCGCGGGCGAGCTGCTGGCCGGGGGTCGCGATGATGCGCACCAGCTTGGTAGCCGGCTGGGCGATCATCGCCGCGATCTGTCCGCGCAGCTCCTGGAGGCCGGGCATCCTGGCGAGGGCCTGAACGCCCTTCACGTCGATGACCTTGCCCTCCACGATGGCCGTGCGGATGGCGAGGCTCTCGCGGTCCTTCATGAACTCCACGAGGAGCTTCGCCGGCGCGACCACGTCGTCGTACGACATGACGAGCGCGGTCGGCCCCACGAACTTGTCGGCGAGCGGCTCCACCGGCGTGCCCTTGGCGGCGCGCGCGGCGAGGGTGTTCTTCACGATCCGGTACTCGATCTTCGAGTCACGCAGCTTCTTGCGAAGCTCCGTCACGGTCGCGACGTTCAGCCCCTTCGGCTCCGCGAGGATGGCCGTCTTCGCCTTGGCCATCTTCGCGTGCAGCTCTCCAATCACTTTTTCCTTCTCCGTCCGATTCAATCCGATTCACCACCTTTCCGGCCGCGGCGCTTCTCGGCGCCGTCGGCTTCGCTCGGGCTACGGACCGAGCCGGACGGCCGGTACGTGAGCCCCCTGGCCAAGCAGGGGACGCTGCATCGCTGCAGGCTCCCGTCTCGGCGGGTCGGATCGGCTTCGATCCGCTTGGCCACCCTCCCCTACGACCTCTCGCACTCGGGGACGGCGGGCCCGCTGTCCTGGACCAGGAACCCCGCCGGCGAGGTGCCGGCGGGAACCACTATGTGCGCGCCCTAGGGCGCGTGATGCGCGGCGAGCTCCGCGAGGTCGAGCTTGATGCCCGGCCCCATGGTGGACGAGACCGTCACGTTCTTCACGTAGACGCCCTTCGCCGTCTGCGGCTTCGCCTTGTAGATGATCTCCATGATGGCGTTGAAGTTCGCCTTGAGCTTGTCGGGGTCGAACGACGCCTTGCCGAAGGCGACGTGGACGATCCCCGCCTTCTCCACCCGGAACTCCACCTTGCCGGCCTTCTGCTCCTTGACGGCCCGGGCGATGTCCATCGACACCGTGCCGACCTTGGGGTTCGGCATCAGGCCGCGGGGGCCGAGCACCTTCCCGAGGCGGCCGACGATGCCCATCATGTCGGGCGTGGCCAGCACCTTCTCGAAGTCCATGAAGCCGCCCTGGATCTTCTCGGCCAGGTCCTCGGCGCCGACGATGTCGGCGCCGGCCTCCTGCGCCTCCTTCGCCTTGTCGCCCTTGGCGAAGACGGCGAGCTTCACCGCCTTGCCCATGCCGTGGGGCAGCACCACCGCGCCGCGCACCACCTGATCGGCGTGCTTGGGGTCGACGCCGAGGTTGATGGCGGCGTCCACCGTCTCGTCGAACTTCTTGGTGGCGGTGTCCTTGATGAGCTTGAACGCGTCGTCGAGGTTGTAGCGCTTGGTGCGATCGACCTTCGCCGACGCCGCCTCGTACTTCTTGCCGTGAGCCATTGTGGTGTCCTCCCGCGCGGCGCTAGCCGACGATCTCGATGCCCATGGACAGGGCGGTCCCCTCGATGGTCCGCATCGCGGCCTCGAGGCTGCCCGCCGTCATGTCCGACGCCTTGGTCTTCGCGATCTGCTCGAGCTGCTTGCGCGTGATCTGGCCCACCTTCTCCTTGCCCGGCTTGTGCGCGCCCGAGCCCTTCTTCTTCTCGGTGTGCAGCCCGGCGGCCTTCTTGAGGAGGATCGCCGCGGGGGGCGTCTTGAGCACGAAGGTGAAGGAGCGGTCCTGGTACACCGTGATGATGACCGGGATGATGAGCGCGTCCTTCGCCTGCGCCTGGGTCTGCGCGTTGAACTGCTTGCAGAACTCCATGATGTTCACGCCGTGCTGGCCGAGCGCCGGGCCCACGGGCGGGGCCGGGTTCGCCTTTCCGGCGGGGAGCTGCAGCTTGATCTGTCCTGTGACCTTCTTCATTCGATCCTTCCGGGGACCATTCGTCCCCTGCGTGGTTCCGCGGGCTACCGCCCTTCCACGCTCCGTTCACCGCTCAGGACCGGCCCCCGCATGCGGCGGCGGTCCCGTCGCTCCTTGCGCGCGCTGAAGCGCGCGCCGCTAAGTCTTCTCCACCTGCATGAAGTCCAGCTCCACCGGCGTGGCGCGCCCGAAGATCGACACCAGGACGCGGACCTTGCCCTTGTCCGGCTTGACCTCCTCCACCGTGCCGTTGAAGTTCGAGAACGGGCCGTCGATGACGCGCACCTGATCGCCCTCCTCGAACTGCACCTTGGGCTTGGGCTTGAGCGAGCCCTCGGTGATCTGCGTGGTGAGCCGCTGCACCTCGACGTCGGAGATGGCCGGCACGTCCTTCGGGCTCTTGGCGGAGCCGACGAAGCCGGTGACCTTGGGCGTCCCCTTCACCAGGTGCCAGGACCGGTCGTTCATGTCCATCTGCACCAGGATGTAGCCGGGGAAGAACTTCCGCTTCGAGGTTCGCTTCTCTCCCTTCACCATCTCCTGGACGACTTCCATGGGAATGAGGATCTCGCCGAAGTCCGCCTCGAGCGCCTCCTGCTTCACGCGCTCCTCCAGCGACTTCTTCACCTTGTTCTCGAACCCAGAGTAGGTGTGGACGACGTACCACTTCTTCGCCATGTGCGAGTCTCCGTTCGCGCCGTCCCGATGTGAGAAGGAGCCCGGCATCCGCCGCCGGCCCCGCGCCGCGCCGCCCCCCCGGGCGGCGGCGCCCTAGTAGAGGAGCGAGCTGAGCTTGCCCCAGAGGAGATCGAAGGCGTAGAGGATGACCGCCGCGATGGCCGACGCGACCACCACCGCGATGGTGGCGGCGCGGGTCTCGCGGAGGCTCGGCCAGGTGACCCGCCGCAGCTCCAGCGCGATCTCCAGGGAGACCGTCTGGGTCTTCGGGATGCGCCACACCACCACGGCCGCCGCGGCCGCCAGCGCGAAGCCGAGGACGGTCGAGAGGGTCCAGTCGCCGAGGAGGCTGGAGTCGTTGATGCGGGCGTAGACGAAGGCGATCGCCAGGACCTTCTCCAGGAAGACGCCCAGGACGATGGCCGCGAGGACGTAGGAGATCGCGACGATGCGCTTCGGCTGCTCCACGCCGGCGGTGATTTCGTTCATGGCCCTCTTCGCCTCTTCCGGCAGGCGGGGCCGCCGTGGCGGCCCCGCCTCCGTGTTCCTCTATGTGGCAGGCAGGAGGGATTCGAAACCCAACCCGCGCTTTTCGATGACGAGACCGCTGCCTGCAGCGGTCGATCACTTCTTCTATGTGGCAGGCCAGGAGGGATTCGAACCCCCAACCCGCGGTTTTGGAGACCGCTGCTCTAGCCGTTCGAGCTACTGGCCTATCCTGCCGGCCCGCGCCTACTTCGTCTCCTTGTGGCCCGTGTGCTTCCGGCAGCGCGGGCAGTACTTGGACAGCGCGAGCTTGTCCTGGGTCTTCTTCTTGTTCTTGGTGGTGGTGTAGTTCCGCTCTTTGCAGGCGGTGCACTCGAGGGTGATGATGGTCCGGTTCCCGGCCATGGCGTCCTTCCCTTACTGGATGACTTCGGCGACGACGCCGGCACCGACCGTGCGGCCGCCCTCGCGGATCGCGAAGCGCAGCTCCTTCTCCATCGCGATGGGGGTGATCAGCTCCACCTCCAT
>Ga0335082_10005734_pt1 | contig 13608 bp, 12 predicted proteins | sample Lox_Sample_41_FD_206718 | JGI IMG/M metagenome (GOLD analysis project Ga0335082, IMG submission 206718) | Soil microbial communities from Loxahatchee National Wildlife Refuge, Florida, United States - Lox_Sample_4.1 | ecosystem: Environmental > Terrestrial > Soil > Wetlands | place: USA... | reverse complement strand
CCCTCGAGGCGCACGCGGGTGCTCGGGTGGGCCGCGAGGTACCTGGCGTGCGCCGCCACGACGTCGGTGCCCGCGCCCTTGATCTCGCTGCTGTCGAAGTCGAAGTACACCACGCGTGTGGCCAGCAGGCCCGCGCCCGGCCCGGCCGCCTCATCGTCAACGCCGACGGTGCCGGCGGCGGCGGCCCCCGCCTGGCCGGCCCCGCCGCTCGCGGCGCCCGCGGTCTCACTCGGGCCCGCCGGTGCTGTGGTCTTCGGGGGCTGGCTCTTGCAGCCGGCCAGCGTCAGTGAGGCCGCGATCAGCACGGCGACGAGCACGCGCTGCATGGATTGGGTTACCGCCATCTCGAGAGTCCTCCGCAATGAATCGGTCGCGACATTTCAGGGAATGAACGGTCCCCAGGCCGGCTCGCGCACCTCGCCCTGCTGCGCCTTCAGCCGCAGCCCCGTCAACCCGTCGGTCGAGACGGTCGCGAGCGCGCCGCGTGCCGCGTCGCGCTCCGCATAGATGAGTGTAGCCCCATTGGGGGCAAAGCTCGGCGATTCGTCGAGGTGCCCGCGCGACAGCACGCGCTGAGTGCCGTTGGCGAGCTCCTGCAGCGCGATGCGGTAGTTGCCGCCATCGAGCGTCACCATCGCGAGCAGCGTGCCGTCGGGAGACACGCGCGGCCGGGCGTTGTAGGTGCCGCCGAAGGTGATGCGCTTCGGGCGCGCGCCCGGCTGGGTGCCGATCTGGTAGATCTGCGGCGAGCCGGCGCGGTCGGAAGTGAAGTACAGCGAGCGCCCGTCCGGGGCCCACACCGGCTCGGTGTCGATCGCCGGGTCCTCGGTCACCCGGATCAGCCCCTGGCTGGAGAGGTCGAGGATGTAGATGTCCGGGTTGCCGCTGCTGCCACCGAGCGTGAGCGCCAGGCGTTTGCCGTCCGGGGACCACTCGGGTGCCCCGTTCACGCCGGCGCGCGCCGACACCTGCCGCCGCTCCCCGGTGCGCACCAGCTGCACGTACACGGCCGAGTGCTTGGTCTCGAAGGACACGTAGGCGAGCCACTGCCCGTCCGGGGACCAAGAGGGCGACATGAGCGGGAAGCGCGATTCCAGGATCAGGTGCTGATTCTCGCCGTCGGCGTCGGCGACGATCAGCTGGTAGTGCTGGGCCGGCGGCTCGCCGTCGACGGCGACATAGGCGATGCGGGTGGCAAACGCGCCGCGCACGCCGAGGATCTTCTGGTAGACCACATCGCTCACGCGGTGGGCGGCGTTGCGCAGCGCGCTCGGCGCGCCGCTGAAGCGCTGGCTGGCGAGGCGCACCCCGGTGAGGGTGTTGATGAGCTCGAAATCCACCGCGAGCGTGCCCGCCTCCGGCGCCGAGACGCGCCCGAGCACCACGTAATCGCTGCCGGCCGCCTTCCAGGCCGGCGCCTGCAGCTCCTCGGCGCGCGTCGGCTTCGCCGGCATGCTCTCGCGCGCCAGCGCCCTGAAACGCCCGCTGCCCTCGAGGTCGTGCTCGATGACGCCGGCGACGTCCAGGCCCCCGTCCGGAAGATTGGCCTGGGCGAAGGGCACGATCGCGATCGGCACCGGATCGCGGACCCCGGAGGTCACCTCGATCTGCAGCGCCGCGCGCGCCGCGCTCACCGCAAGCAGGCTGCTCGCGATCAGCGCGAAGGTTACTCCCCAGCGGGCAATTCTCGGCATCACTCTAGTCCGGCTTGAAGTTGATCTTGAGGTTGCGGTCGAACAGCGCCGGATCCGGCGGCGGCGGCAGGGGCGAGGCGCGGTACACCGCCGCCTCGATCGACTCGCGCACGGCCTGATCACCGTTGCATGCCCCGATGGTCACTTGCGTCACCTCGCCTCCCGGTATCTGCGTCACGTTCAACATACATTCTATTCCGGGCTTGGCTGTCGGCGGGCGCAGCCAGGCGCGGTTGATCTTGGCGGCGATCTGCGCCTGCCAGGTGGCGAGCGCGGGACCCGCACGCGCCACGTTGGTTTTCTCCTCGGCGGCGAGACTGCGCTTCAGCTCCGCCTCCTGCTCGCTCGCCTCCGCCTCGGCGGCGGCGCGCTCGGCGGCCTCGGCCGCCTCCTTGGCCTTCTTCTCCTGCGCGGCGCGCGCCTGCGCCTTGGCCTCCTCGGCGTGGCGCTGCTCCTCCTGGCGCCTGGCCTCCGCGGCCTGCTCGGCCGCGGCACGCTCCTCGGCGGCGCGCTTCTCGGCTGCCGCGGCCGCCTGCTGCTGCTGCTCGCGCTGCGCCACCTCCGCCGGCGTCGGCTGCGGCGGCCCTTCCGGCTCGCTCGGCGGCGGCGCGGGCGGCTGCGGCTCCGGGGGGCGCTGCGCGCCCTTCACGGTGCGCGCGTCGACGACGGTGGCCTCGATGGCCAGCGTCGGCGCCGGCCGCGGCGGCCGGCGGAACAACAGCCAGCCCCACACCACTGCGGCCAGCAGCGCCGCGTGCAAGAGCAGCGACAGGCCGATCGAGATCCAGCGGTCACTCGCTCGCTGCATCGCGCCTGGGCATCAGGTCCCGGGCCGCGCCGGCGCCGGCGGCTCGGTGATGAAGCCGAGCTTGCGGGCGCCGGCGTGCTGCAGCATCACCATCGCCTGCACCACACGCCCGTAGGGTACCGCGTTGTCGGCCTTCACCAGCACCTGCGTGGCAGGCTCCTTGCGCAGCACCGCCGCGGCGCGCGCCGCGACGGTGTTGTCATCGAGCGGGGATTGGGGATTCGCGCCCACGTTAAGGTAAAGCCGGCCGCCACGATCGACCGACAGTACGAGGGGTTGGAGCCGCTGCGCCTCGAGAGGTTCCGCCGCCGCCTGCGGCAGGTCCACCTTGACACCCTGGGTGAGGAGCGGTGCGGTAATCATGAAGATGATGAGCAGCACCAACATCACGTCGATGTAGGGTACGACGTTGATCTCCCCGAGCAGGCGCCGACCGCGCGCGGTGTGCGGCACGTCAGCGCTCCGCGGTCGCGTGGGTCGCCGGGGTGGCGCGCCCGGCGTGCCGCTGCAGGATGGTGGAGAACTCCTCGATGAAGGCATCGAAGCGCATCTCGAGGCGCGTCACCTGGTCGGCGAAGCGGTTGTAGCCGACCACCGCGGGGATGGCGGCGAACAGGCCGACCGCGGTCGCGACCAGCGCCTCGGAGATCCCGGGGGCCACCATGGCGAGCGTCGCCTGCTGCACGTTACCGAGGCTCGAGAAGGCGCTCATGATGCCCCACACCGTGCCGAAGAGCCCGACGTACGGACTGGTGCTGCCCACCGTGGCCAGCGTGGCGAGGGAGTGCTCGAGGCGGTCGATCTCCTTCAGTTGCGCCACGCGCATGGCGCGCCGCGAGCCCTCGAGCAGCTGCTCGGGCGCGACGCCCCCCTGGCGCAGCCGCGCGAACTCGCGGAAGCCGAACTCGAAGATGCCCGCCATGCCGGTGGCACCGCCGCGGGACTCGATGGCACGGTACAGCTGCGCGAGATCATCCCCGCTCCAGAAGCGGCTCTCGAAGCGGTCGGCCTCGCGCCGCGCGCGCGCGATCACGCGCCCCTTGCGGAAGATGATGGCCCAGGAGCTGAGCGAGGCGGCGAGCAGGATGCCGATCACGATCTGCACCGGCACGCTCGCCTGTACGATCAGGCGCAGGATCGACAGCTGCTCACCCATGACTCGCTCCGCTTCGCGCCTCGAGCGCCTCGAGGAGGAACGGCGGCAGGCGCCGGGGCCGCAGGGTACGCGCATTGACGCACGCCACGCGCACGCTCGCCTGCGCCAGCAGCTGCGCTGGCGCGCTCTGGGCGCGGTGGATGCTCTGCCGGAAGCGCAGCGACGCCTGCCCCTCGCTCGCGGGCTCGCAGCTGATCGTCAGCTCGTCATCCAGGCGCGCCGGGGCGCGGTAGTCGACCGTGAGGCTCACCACCGTAAAGAGGATGCCCGGATCGGCGGCGAGCGCGGCCTGCGAGTGCCCGAGGCTGCGCAGCCACTCGGTGCGCGCGCGCTCGAGGAAGCGCAGGTAGTTGGCGTAGTAGACGATCGCCCCGCCGTCGGTGTCTTCCCAGTACACCCGGGCCGGCCACGTGAACACACTCACTTGCCGTCCTCGAACAGCTGCAGCGTGGCACTGAGGCGCTCGGGCGGCTTCAGCCCGAAGTGCAGGTAGGCGGCGCGCGTCACCATGCGGCCACGCGCGGTGCGGATGAGGAAGCCCTGCTGGATCAGGAACGGCTCGGTGACGTCCTCGAGCGTGCCGCGCTCCTCCCCGAGCGCCGCCGCGAGGCTGTCGATGCCCACCGGTCCGCCCTCGAAGCGCTCGATGATGGCGGTGAGGAGCTTGCGGTCGAGCGTGTCGAAGCCCTCGCGGTCCACCTCGAGCAGGTCGAGCGCGGCCTCCGCCACCGGCGCGTCGATGCGGCCGTCGGCCCGCACCTGGGCGTAGTCGCGCACCCGCCGCAGCAGGCGGTTGGCGATGCGCGGCGTGCCGCGCGAGCGCTGCGCGATGCGCCGCGCGCCCTCCGGATCGATCGCCACGTCGAGGATGTCCGCCGAGCGCACCACGATGCGCTCGAGGTCGGCGCTGCCGTAGAACTCCAGGCGCTGCACGATGCCGAAGCGGTCGCGCAGCGGGGACGTGAGGAGGCCGGCGCGCGTGGTGGCGCCGACGAGGGTGAAGGGCGGCAGATTCAGCTTGATGGAGCGCGCCGCCGGGCCCTCGCCGATCATGATGTCGAGCTGGTAGTCCTCCATCGCCGGGTACAGCACCTCCTCGACCACCGGGGCGAGGCGGTGGATCTCGTCGATGAACAGCACGTCGCGCGGCTGCAGGTTGGTGAGCAGTGCGGCCAGGTCCCCGGGGCGCTCGAGCACCGGACCTGAGCTCTGGCGCAGGCTCACCCCGAGCTCGGCGGCGATGATGTGGGCAAGCGTGGTCTTCCCGAGCCCCGGGGGGCCGAAGATCAGCACGTGGTCGAGGGCCTCGCCGCGGCCACGCGCGGCGCTGATGAAGATCTCGAGCTGCTCTTTGACCGGGGCCTGGCCGATGTACTCCTGCAGGCGGCGGGGCCGGATGGCGCGCTCGACCGCCTCCTCCTCCGCACTCGTGCTACCGCTGATGATGCGCTCTGCTGTCACGTCGGTGTGTCTACTCCCGCACCGCGCCCTGCAGCGCGCGGCGGATCAGTTCCTCGGTCGACTGTGTACCGGGACCGGCGCCTTTGAGCAAGCGCGCGGCCTCCGCCGGGCGGTAGCCGAGCGCCACCAGGGCCTCGTAGGCCTCCGCTTCCGCGGAGAGCGCGCCCGCGCCGCCGCCGCCGACCGCGAGCTCCGGAGCCGCGAGCCGGTCGCGCATCTCCACGATGAGCCGCTCGGCCGTCTTGCGGCCGATGCCGGGAATGCGGGTCAGGGAGCTCGCATCCTGCGCCTGCACGCAACCGTAGAAATCGCTGACGCTGATCCCGGAGAGCAGCGCCAGGGCGATCTTCGGCCCCACGCCCGAGACCTTGATGAGGCTGCGGAACAGCCGCCGTTCCTCCTCGGTGGCGAAGCCGTAGAGCACGTGCGCGTCCTCGCGCACCACCAGGTGCGTGAGCAGCCGCACCTCCGAGCCCGCCGGCGGCAGGTGGAAGAAGGTGGACATGGGGGCTTCGAGCTCGTAGCCGACTCCGCCGACCTCCACGGTCAGCTGCGGCGGGCTCTTGCTGGCGATACGGCCGCGCAGCGAGCCGATCATCGGCCGCCCTGCAGGGCGCGCGGCGAGGCGGCGGCGGCGAGGACGGCCAGCGAGCGGGCATGCGCGTGGCAGACGGCCACGGCGAGTGCGTCGGCAGCATCAGCACCGGGGCGCTCGGTGAGCGCGAGCAGCGCGCAGATCATGTGGGCCACCTGAAACTTCTCGGCCGCGCCCGTGCCCACGAGGGCGAGCTTGATGGCCCGCGGCGCGTACTCGAACACCGGAAGTCCCGCGGGGATGGCGCACAGCGCCGCGCCGCGCGCCTGCCCGAGCTTGAGGGCGCTGTCGACGTTGCGGCTGACGAACACCCGCTCGATGGCAACTTCCACCGGGCCGTGCTCGGCGATGAGGGCCTGCAGCCCCTCGAAGATCAGCCGCAGCCGGGCGGCCGGGCTGGCGTGGGCGACGTTCAGGCAGCCGTGGGCGAGCGCGACCAGCTGCCCGCCGCGGGTCTCGATGAAGCCAAAGCCGGTACGGCGCGAGCCCGGATCCAGGCCGAGGATGCGCACGCTCGCGCTCGGTGCCACGCGCGGCGCCGCGGCGCGCGGCTCAAAGGCGCGCCAGGACCTCGTCCGATATCTCGACATTCGAATAAACGTCCCGTACTTCGTCCAGCTCCTCGAGGGCCGCCAAGAGGCGCACCATGCGCTCGGCGCTCTCCCCGGAGAGCTCGAGCGAGGTGGCCGCGCGCTGCGTGACCTCGGCGGTGGTCGGCGCGAAGCCGCTGTGGGTGAGCACCGCGCACACGGTGTCGAACTCGAGCGGGTCGGCGAGCACCTCGACCGAGTGATCGGCATTGGGGACCACGTCCTCGGCGCCCGCCTCGAGCGCCACCCGCATGAGCGCCTCCTCGTCGGTGCCGGGCGGGTAGGTCATGAGGCCCACGGTGTTGAACAGGTAGCTGACCGAGCCGTCGGCGCCGAGGTTGCCGCCGTGGCGCACGAAGGCCCCGCGCACCGCATCGGTCGCACGCTCACGATTGGCGGTGAGGCACACCACCATCACGGCCGCGCCACCCGGGCCGTAGCCCTCGTAGCGCACGCTCTGCAGCCCCTCACCCGGCGGCGCCTCGCGGTCGCGCCGGCGCCGCTGCACACTGGCGCGGCGCTGGATGTTGGCCCACTTGCTGTGTCCTGCCATGCTCCCTTAAGAACGCGCCCGCAAAAACAGTCGCGTATGATAGCGACATTCCTGCGCCAACAACACGTTGCGCGCGGATCCTGCCGCCCGACGCACGCCCGTGGAAACCAGCCTCACCTGCCCGTCGCCGATCCGCGACGCCATCGCCCGCTCGCGCGAGGCCCTCGAGCGCGCCGGCGCCGGCGGGCAGCTGGCGGCGGCCGCGGAGGCCGCCGAAATCATCGGCGCGCTCACCGACAACACCGCGCTCGCGCTCGCCCTGCTGGCGCGCGCCGCCCTGGCTGCCGGCGCGCTCACCCCGGAGGCGGTGGGGGCGCTGCTCGACCCGGCCGCCGTCACGCTCGCCACCGCCCTCACCCGCCTCGGGGCGCTCGGCCTGCCCCGCGACTGGTCGCCCGCGCGCGGCCTCGACACCCGTCAGACCGAGACGCTGCGCAAGATGCTGCTCGCGGTGGTCTCGGACCCGCGCCTGGTGCTGGCGCGCCTGGCCGAGGAGCTGATCGCGCTCCGCCACGCCCGCGCCCTCAGCGCCGCCGAGCGCGAGCGGCGCGCCCTGGAGGCACGGGCGGTGTACGCCCCGCTCGCCAACCGCATGGGAGTATGGCAGCTGAAGTGGGAGCTCGAGGACCTCGCCTTCCGCTACCTCGAGCCCGAGGAGTACCGCCGCGTGGCCGCCGCCCTCAACGAGCGGCGCGCGGATCGCGAGCGCTTCATCCAGGAGCTGTGCGAGACGCTGCGCGCCGAGCTGCAGTCCGCCGGCATCGCCGCCGAGGTCTACGGCCGCCCCAAGCACATCTACAGCATCTACCGCAAGATGCAGCGCAAGCAGCTCGACTTCTCGCAGCTCTTCGACGTGCGCGCGGTACGGGTGGTGCTCGCCACCGTGCCGGAGTGCTACGCCGCGCTTGGCATCGTGCACGGGCGCTGGCCGTACGTCCCCGGGGAGTTCGATGACTACATCGCGACCCCGAAGGGCAACGGCTACCGCTCGATCCACACCGCCGTCATCGGGCCGCAGGCCAAGAGCGTCGAGGTCCAGATCCGCACCCGCGAGATGCACGAGCACGCCGAGCTCGGCGTCGCCGCCCACTGGACCTACAAGGAGGGTGGCCCGCGCGATGCCCAGTACCAGCGCAAGATCGAGTGGGTACGGCGGCTGCTCGAGCCCGAGGAGCGCGCCCGCGGCGATGCCGACCGTGACCTCATCGAGGGCATGCGCACCGAGCTCTTCGCGGACCGGGTGTACGTGCTCACGCCCAAGGGCGAGGTGATCGACCTGCCCTACGGCGCGACCCCGCTCGACTTCGCCTACAGCGTGCACACCTCCCTCGGGCACCGCTGCCGCGGCGCCAAGACCAACGGGCGCATCGTGCCGCTGACGCATCCCCTGGTGAATGGCGAGATCGTCGAGATCATCACCGGCAAGCACGAGGCGCCGAGCCGCGACTGGCTCGCCCCCGAGCAGGGGTTCCTGATATCGGCCCGCAACCGCAGCAAGGTGCGCGCCTTCTTCCGCAAGCAGGACGCCGGCGACAACCGCGCCGCCGGACGCGACATCGCCGAGCGCGAGCTCACGCGCATCGGGCTCAAGGCCGAGCAGCTGGCCGGCCTCGCCCACGAGCTGAAGGCGCGCGAGCCCGAGCACCTCTACGAGCTCCTGGGCGAGGGTGAGATCACGGTCACTCAGCTCTTGCAGGCCGCCGAGCGGCGCTTCGGCGGCGCGGCGGCCCCGGCGCCGCTGGTGCGCCCGGTCCGCCCGGCCGCCAAGGGGGCGCGGCGGCGCGGCTCGCCGGTCGAGATCGAGGGGGTCGGTGACCTGCCGATCACCTGGGCACGCTGCTGCGCGCCGCTGCGGCCGCAGCCGATCACCGGCTACGTGACGCTCGGGCGCGGGGTCACCGTGCACCGCAGTGACTGCGCGAGTCTCGCGCGCATGAGCGCGCTCAAGCCCGACCGGGTGCTGAAGGTCGAGTGGGCGAGCGCGGAGTCCGAGGCGATGCACGTGGTGCTGGTCATCCGCGCCTACGACCGCCGCGGCCTGTTGCGGGACCTGAGCGATGTGCTGGCGGTGGAGCGCCTGTCGATCGATGCGGCGAGCACCCGTACCGACCACGACACCGGCGTCGCGCACTTCGCCCTCACGGTGGCGGTGCGCGATCTCGAGCAGCTGGCGCGGGTGCTGCGCCGCCTGGCCGGCGTCGCCAACGTGATCGAGGCGCGCCGCCAGCGCTGAGCGGCGCCGCTAGCGGTTGAGCGAGTCGATCGCGCGCTTGTCGGCGGCGAGGGCCGCCTCGTGCACGGCCTCGGCCAGCGTCGGGTGCGCGTGGATCGTGCGCTGCAGGTCCTCGCTGCTCGCCGAGTACTCCATGGCGAGCACGCACTCGGCGATCAGCTCCCCGGCGAGGGGCCCTACGATGTGCACGCCGAGGATCTCATCGTCATCGCGCGCGGCGATGATCTTGGCAAAGCCCGTCGCCTGCTCCATGGCGCGCGCGCGGCCGCTGGCGAGGAACGGGAACACCCCGACCTTGTAGGCGCGGCCGCCCGCCTTGACCTGCTCCTCGGTGAGCCCCACCCAGGCGATCTCCGGGGCGGTGTAGATGACCGACGGGATCACCTGGTAGTTCACCTCGCCATAACGGCCGGCGATCAGGTCGGCGACCATGACCCCTTCCTCCTTGCCCTTGTGGGCGAGCATCGGGCCGCGCACGCAGTCCCCGATCGCCCACACGCCCGCGACTCCCGTGCGACAGTGCTCATCGACCTCGATGAACCCGCGCTCATCGGTGCGCACGCCGCTCTCGGCAGCGAACAGCTCCTTGGTGTAGGGGCGGCGCCCGATGGCGACGACCATCCGCTCGACGCTCACGCTCTGCTCGCCCTTGGCGTCGGTATAGGCGACCTTGACGCCCCCGGCTGCGACGGTCGCTCCGGTCACCTTGGCGCCCAGGCGGATGTCGAGGCCCTGCTTCTTGAAGTGCCGCAGCGCCTCCTTCGCGAGCTGCTGGTCCGCGATGGCGAGGAAGTCCGGCAGCGCCTCGAGTACGAGCACCTCGGCCCCGAGCCGGCGCCACACGCTGCCGAGCTCCAGGCCGATGACGCCCGCGCCGATCACCGCGAGCCGGCGCGGCACGGCGTCGAACTCGAGCGCGCCCCAGGAGTCGACGATCTCCGGCGCCTGGAAGGGGGCGGAACGCAGCTCGATCGGCACCGAGCCGGAGGCGAGCACCACGTGCTTGGCGCTGAGCGTGCGGCGGCTGCCGTCGTGGGCGGTGAACTCGACGCGCCCCGGGGCGGCAAGGCGCCCGTGACCCTGCAGCGGTGTGACGCCGGCGCCCTTGAAGAGGGCGAGGATCCCCTGGGTCATGCCGCGGACGACCCCCGCCTTGCGCTTCTGCATCTGCGCCAGATCAAGGCTCGCGCCGGCCACCTTGATGCCATGGGTGGCGAACTCCGCCTGCACGCGGTGATAGAGCTCGCTCGACTCGAGCAGTGCCTTCGAGGGGATACAGCCCGCGTTCAGGCAGGTACCACCGAAGGCTGCGGTGCCGTCGTGATTCTTCCACTCGTCGATGCAGGCGACCGAGAGCCCGTTCTGAGCGGCGCGGATCGCCGCGGGGTAGCCCGCCGGCCCACCGCCGATGACGATGACATCAAAGCTGTCAGGCACTTGGGGGCTTTTGTTCTCGTTCGCCATCGATGCCAGCACCCTCTAGTTCGCGGGGGTCGCGACACTACCATAAAGATAAGGAGTTACCCGCGGGCGCCCGCTGCGGTGCGAAGTCCCGCGGCGCCAGCGGCGGTCCTGAAGGAGGTGGATGGGGCCGAGGCCCGTGTTTGCAAGCCCGCAACCCAGGCCGGCTCGATATCCATCAGTGACTTACGGCGCAATCCTGAGGCTGCCCGAAAGCTCGCTCCCTGCGCTCGCCGGCCACGGTGTCACATTTCCGTCACCTTGCGCCCCTAGGCTCGCCGCACCTCCCCAGAAGACCAAGAGTGGTGCCCCATGAGCACTGTCGCCCACACCGTTGGCATTCCCGCAGCGCGCCCCACGCTCGATCGCAAGATGAGCATGGCCACCGTGCTGGTGTTCCTCGCGCTCTTGGCGATCGGGCTCGGCTACACCGGCTACAGCCTCGTGAGCGACATCAGTAATACCCGCCACACACTGACCCTGCTGCCCTACCTGCTGCTCGGCGTGGCGCTCCTGATCGCTCTCGGGTTCGAGTTCGTCAACGGCTTCCACGACACCGCGAATGCGGTGGCAACCGTCATCTATACCCACTCCCTGCAGCCGCACGTGGCGGTGGTGTACTCGGGTACGTTCAACTTCCTCGGCGTGCTCTTCTCCAGCGGCGCGGTGGCCTTCGGCATCATCTCGCTCCTGCCGGTGGAGCTCATCCTGCAGGTCGGCACCGGGGCAGGCTTCGCCATGGTGTTCGCGCTGCTGATCGCGGCGATCCTCTGGAACCTCGGCACCTGGTGGCTGGGACTGCCGGCCTCCTCCTCGCACACCCTCATCGGCTCGATCATCGGCGTCGGCGTCGCCAACGCCCTGATGCATGGGCGCGACGGCACGAGCGGGGTCGACTGGGCGCAGGCCACCAAGATCGGCTGGTCGCTGCTGCTCTCGCCGCTCATCGGCTTCGTGTGCGCGGCGCTCCTGCTGCTCGCCCTCAAGGCGCTGGTGAAGAACCGCGCCCTCTACCAGGAGCCGCACGGCAATCGCGCGCCGCCGTGGTGGATCCGCGGCATCCTGATCCTCACCTGCGGCGGGGTGTCCTTCGCGCACGGCTCGAACGACGGCCAGAAGGGCATGGGGCTCATCATGCTGATCCTGATCGGCACGGTGCCGATGGCCTATGCCCTGAACCGCGCCATGCCGGCGAGCCAGATGGCCCCGTTCGTGGCGATGGCCAGCAGCACAGAACAGTCGCTGCAGAAGTACGCCGCCGTGCCTGCCCCGGCCGACCCGCGGGCCGCTCTCTCGACCTACGTGCGCACCCACAGCTGGAGTGAGGAGCTGGTGCCCGCGCTCGCCGCCCTCACCGGCAACATCGCCGAGCAGGTCCGCGCCCGCGGCGGTTTTGCGCAGATGCCGGCCGACACGGTCACCAACGTGCGCAACGACATGTACCTCACCTCGGAGGCCATGCGCTTCATGGCCAAGGATCCGCACTACAAGGCCTTCGACGCCGAGACGGTCAGCAACCTGAACGCCTTCAAGAAGCAGATCGACGCGGCCACTAAGTTCATCCCCCTGTGGGTGAAGGTCGCGGTGGCGATCGCGCTCGGCCTGGGCACGATGGTCGGCTGGAAGCGCATCGTGGTCACCATCGGCGAGAAGATCGGCAAGACGCACCTCACCTATGCGCAGGGCGCCTGCGCCGAACTCGTGGCGATGGGCACCATCGCCGCGGCGGACATGTACGGCCTGCCGGTCTCCACCACCCACGTGCTCTCCTCGGGCGTCGCCGGCACGATGGCGGCGAATCGCTCGGGACTGCAGATGAACACCCTGCGCAACCTCGTGGTCGCCTGGCTGCTGACGCTGCCGGCGGCGATCCTGCTGTCGGGCAGCCTCTACTGGGTGTTCCGCCACGTCTTTTAGCGGCCCCGGAAAGCAGCGCGGCCCCCGTGATGGGGGCCGCGCGGATCCTCGCCACTCGGCTAGACGCCGAGGAGCATGCGGCCCGGGTCCTCGAGGGCGTCCTTGATCGCCACCAGGAACTGCACCGCCTCGCGTCCGTCGATGATGCGGTGATCGTAGGTCACCGCCAGGTACATCATCGGCCGCACGGCCACCTGCCCGTTCACGACCATCGGCCGCTCCTGCACCTTGTGCATGCCGAGGATGGCGCTCTGCGGCGCGTTGACGATCGGGGTGGACATCAGCGAGCCGAACACCCCGCCGTTGGTGATCGTGAACGTCCCACCCGTCAGGTCCTCGATGGCGATGCTGCCCTCGCGCGCCTTGCGGGCGTACTCGGCCACTTCCTTCTCGATGGCCGCGAAGCTCTTGCCGTCCGCATCGCGCACCACCGGCACGATCAGGCCGCGCTCGGTCGAGACCGCGACCCCGATGTCGTAGTACTCGTGGTAGATGATGTCGTTGCCGTCGACGGAGGCGTTCAGCACCGGGAAGCGCTTGAGGGCGGCGATCGAGGCCTTGACGAAGAACGACATGAACCCGAGCTTCACGCCGAACTCCTTCTCGAAGCGCTCCTTGTAACGCGCACGCAGCTCCTGCAGCGCGGTGAGGTCCACCTCGTTGAAGGTCGTTAGCAGCGCTTGGGTCGACTGCGCCTCGATGAGGCGCTGCGCGATGCGGGCGCGCAGCCGCGTCATCGGCACGCGCTGCTCGGCGCGCGCGCCGCGCGCGGCGGCCGGCGGCGCCGGGGCGCGAGCCGCGGGGGCGCTCGGGGTCGGTGCTGCCTCGGCGGCCGCGGGCGCGGGCTTCTTGCCGAGGTAGTCGACGATGTCGGACTTGGTGAGCCGGCCGTCGCGGCCCGAGGCCGGGATGCTCGCCGGATCGAGGTGATTCTCCTCCACCAGGCGCCGTACCGAGGGACTCAGGCGCGAGTTGCCGTCCGCTGCGGGAGCCGCGGCCGGGGCGGCGGCGGCGGGGGCGGTGCGCGCCGCCGGCGGCGCAGCGCTGCCGGCCGCAGGCTTCGGCGCCGCCGCCGCGGTGGCGCCCTCCTCGATCACCGCGAGCACCTGGCCGCTCCTCACCACCGCGCCGCTCGGTACG
>Ga0335082_10005733_pt1 | contig 13611 bp, 6 predicted proteins | sample Lox_Sample_41_FD_206718 | JGI IMG/M metagenome (GOLD analysis project Ga0335082, IMG submission 206718) | Soil microbial communities from Loxahatchee National Wildlife Refuge, Florida, United States - Lox_Sample_4.1 | ecosystem: Environmental > Terrestrial > Soil > Wetlands | place: USA: Florida... | reverse complement strand
CCCATAATGGCGCCGGCGAATTCGTCGGGGATGGTGATCTCGACGTTCATGATGGGCTCCAGCAGCGTGGGCTTGGCTTGTTCCATCGCCTTCTTGAAGGCGATGCGGCCGGCCATCTTGAACGACAGTTCGTTGGAATCCACGTCGTGATACGAGCCGTCGTAAAGGATAACCTTGAAGTCCACCACCGGATAGCCGGCGAGGTAGCCGCGCTCGGCGGCTTCGACGATGCCCTTCTCCACCGCGGGAATGAAATTCCTGGGAATAGCGCCACCGAAGATTTCGTTGACGAACTCGAAGTGCCCGCCACGCGCCAGCGGCTCCATCTTGATGCGGCAGTCGCCGAACTGGCCATGGCCGCCGGTCTGCTTCTTGTGACGGCCTTGCACGTCGGCGCGGCCGCGGATGGTTTCGCGGTACGGAACTTTGGGGGCTTTGAGGTTGACCTCGGTGTGATAGCGGTTCTTCAGCTTGGCGACCACGACCTCAATGTGCTGCTGCCCGGTGCCCGCGATGAGAAACTCCTTGGTCTGTGCGTCGCGGAAGAAGCGTAGCATGGCATCCTCTTCCATCAGCTTGTGGATGCCGTTGCTCAGCTTGTCCTCGTCGGCGCGGGTCCTGGGCTCGATGGCGAAGGTGATGGCCGGCTCGGCGAAGGTGACCTGCGGATACTGGATGGGCGCGCTCTTGTCGCCCAGCGTGTCGCCGGTCAGGGTGTCTTTGAGTTTCGCCACCGCTCCGATGTCGCCGGCGTGCAGCTCGTTCACGGGAACCGCTGTCTTGCCCTGCATCGCGGAAAGGTGCGCGAATTTTTCCGGGCTGTTGCGAGTGAAGTTCTGCAACGTGGCATCGTTCTTCAGCACGCCGGAGTACACCTTGAAAAACGAGATACGGCCGGCGAACGGATCGCTGATAGTCTTGAAGACGAAGAGCGAAAGCGGTTCGGAGTCGCTGACTTTGCGGGTCACCGGCTGGCCGGGCGAGCCTGTCAACGGCGGGATTTCGGCTGCCGTCGGCAGGTAGTCCACAATGAAGTCGAGCACCTCGTCGGTGCCAATGTTGCCCAGACCTGAAGCGAACAGCACCGGGAAAATCTTGTCCTCGCGAATGGCGTTATGCAGGCCGCTGATGATGTGCTCTTCGGCAATGGTCCCCTTGTCGAAGAATTCCTCCATCAGAGCGTCGTCGCCCTCGGCCACCAGCTCCACCAGGCGCTCGTGCGCGGCTTTCGCTTCTTCTGCCAGGTTGGCCGGAATCTCGCCGACCTTGGCCTTGCCGTTGCCGCCCATCTCGTAGGTGTAGGCCTTCATCTTCACCAGGTCCACAACACCGCTGAAGCTTTTCTCCGCGCCGATGGGCAACTGCACCGGAACAACGGTGCGGCCAAACGCGGAAGTGAGCGATTCCATGGCGCGGGTGAAGTCGGCGCGCTCGCGGTCCATGCGGGTGCAGACAATGACGCGCGGCAAAGCAAGCTTGTCGCAGTAATGCCACATGCGCTCGGTAATGACTTCCACGCCGCTGACCGCGTCCACCACCACCAGCGCGGACTCGACCGCCGGCAGAACCATCTCGGCTTCGTGGATGAACATGCTGAAGCCGGGCGTGTCGATGAGGTTGATCTTGGTGTTGTGCCACTCGATGACGCCGGTCGCGGCCGAAATCGACATCGCCCGCGAGATCTCTTCGTCGTCGTAATCAGTGACCGTGTTGCCTTCGTCTACGCGGCCCTGGCGCTGGGTTGCGCCGGCGGTGTAGAGCATGGCCGCGGTGAGTGAGGTCTTGCCGGAGTGTGAGTGCCCGACCAGAGCGACGTTGCGGATGTTAGCGCCTTCGTAATTCTTCACCAATGACTCCTTGCGTTATTAAAGCGGTGCAGCATTGCGCATTGCAGGTGACTCCGCGTTGCTCAGAAGCGATGTTCCTCAGGCACGTCGCGCACTGCTGCAGCCCGAGGTTGCCCGTGAGGCAGAACGTTACCCCAGAAGCCGCAAAGGCGGCGCCTTCCGGGGGCCAACAATGGCGGGAGACCATGCTGGTCTGCGCATGGTAACGCTGAACAAACTTAGAATCGTAGCATACCGGGTTTACAGCCTCAATCGGGCGCCATACCCGCCAGGGCCTGTTAGGGGTCAGGATGACTTTCCCGGACATGCCGGATTGCCCTGTGGCCCATACAGGTTCGCAGCTACTCGATGCGGAGAGCTTCCATCGGCTCAATGCTGGCGGCCCGGCGCGCAGGGATGAATCCCGCCAGCGCCGCCGCAGCCGATAAAACCACGACGGCAATCGCCATACTGTACGGGTCCCACGTGCGCACTCCGTAGAGCTGGTCCTTCATGAAATGCACGCCGAACAGGGTGAGCGGAATTCCCAGCGCCAGCCCCAGTCCCACCTGCAGGAACGCGCCGCGCAGTACCATGCGAATGACCTTGCCGCGGTCGGCGCCCAGGGCCATGCGCAGCCCAATCTCGGCGGTGCGGCGCGCCACGGCGTACGACGTGATGCCATAGAGCCCCACTGCCGCCAGCACCAGCGCCAGCGCTCCAAACAGCATGGTCAGCCGCGCGATCAGCCGCTCCTGAGTAAAGTTCTCGCTCACCTGGTCATCCAGCGACTTCAGGTCGATGATGGTCAGGTTGGGGTCAATGTCCGCGAGGGTGCGGCGCACCGTCGCATCCACGTTCTGCGGGCGGCTGCCGAACTTCAACGTGATGGAGTTGATATACAACGACCGCCCCTCGGCCATGACGAAGTTCGGATCGGTCACCTTCAGCTTCTGCGTCAATGGACGAAAATACATCGGCCGGTATTCCTTGCTCGGATTGTTGTACTTGGCATTGGCCACGATGCCTACAATCTCGAAGGCGCCCGCATACTTGATGTCGAAGACACCGAAGTGGCGGCCAATCGGGTCCTCATTGGGGAAAAACTTCTTCACGAAGGCCTGGTTCACCACAGCCACGAATTGCGAAGTCGCCGTGTCGGCATCGGTAAATCCCCGTCCGCGAATGACCGGCTGGCCGACGGTGGCAAAGAACTGCGGGTTCACCCGGTCCCAGGACGAGCCATTATGCTCGTTCGGCCCTGGCTCGGGCCGCCCTTCGACGCGAACTCCCTCGCCCCAGTTGTTGCCCTCCAGCGTGCTGTATAGCGCCAGCCCTACTCCCTGCACGCCGGGCAACGCGCCGAAACGCTGCTCCAGCGTCTGGTACAGCGCCGGCAGTTTTTCCGGCGTGTAGCCTGCGCCGGCGGGATCAATGTGCACCACGTAGCGGTTCGTCGTCTGCAGGCCGAAGTCCTGATGTTCCAGGTTGCGCAGGCTTTTGGTCAGCAATCCTGCGCACACCAGCAGTCCGAGGGAAAGGGCAGCCTGAAAGACGATGAGCGACTTCTGGGGCAGCGAGGAACGGTCGTGCGTAGAGCGGTTCACTCCGCGCAGCGCCTCGGCCGGGTCCGAATGTGATGTGATCCACGCCGGCACAATGCCGAACACCACTCCCGTCACCAGCGACAGCAGGAACGCAAATCCCAGCACCGGCAGCGATGGGCTGGCATCGATCGGCAGGTGCGGCGAGTCTGGAAACGCCAGTGACAGGATGGTCTTTGTTCCCTGATAAGCGACGTAGAGTCCCGCCAGGCCGCCAAGACAGGCCAGCAGCACGCTTTCCGTCAACATTTGCCGGACCAGGCGGCTGCGGGCGGCGCCCAATGCCATGCGCACGGAAGTCTCAGCCTTCCGCATCGTCCCGCGCGCCAGTAACAGGTTGGCCACGTTGGCGCACGCCACCAGCAGCACCAGCGTCGAAATGGCCATCAGCAGATAGAGTATCTTGCTCGTGTCCTGCTGCAGATTTTGAATGCCCCCGCCTCCAGGCGTAATCACCACGTGCTGCTTCGGAATCAGGGTTGAACCGCCATTCTCCGTATAGGCACTCTGCGTGCCGAGCCACACCCGCAGCATGTTCGACATCTTGGCCTGAAGTGTTCCCACGCCGACGCCCGGCTTCAGCCGCCCGATGACATAGAGCCAGTTGCTTTCCGGCACATTCAGGTTCGTATTCTCGTGCTCGATGAGCGGCTCCAGGTTCACAGGAAGCCATATCGCCGGCGGATGACTTCTGATCCGGTCCCCGAAGAACCGCGGCGGCGCGACGCCCACCACCGTCATCGGGATCCCCTGCACGTACAGGGTTGAGCCCACCACCCCCGGATCGCTGCCGTAGTCCGACTCCCACGCCCAGTAGCTCAACACGACCGCCGGGGCGGCGCCCGGACTGTCGTCCGCCGGCGTCAACATACGTCCCGTAAACGCGTCGATGCCGAAGGTGCTGAAATAGTTCCCCGACACATACTCGCTGCGCAATGACTTGGCCGGCTCCGAGCCTCGCCTCACCGTCATGATATTGCCGCCGGATTGCATCGCCGCCAGTTGCTCAAACTCCGGCGTATTGCCGCGAAACTGCTTGTAGAGTTGATACGAGAACAGGTCGAAATCACCCTCGTCATTCAGGTACCCGCCGTTGACGCAGCAGTCATCTTTATCGCCAACACGATAGAGCGTCCTGGGATCAACCACCGGCAGCGACTTCATCAGGATGGCGTGCACCAGCGTGAAGATGGCAGTGTTCGCGCCAATCCCCAGCGCAATGGTCAGAATGACGGTGAGCGCAAAGCCCGGTGACTTGCGCAACTGCCGAAACGCAATGCGGATGTCATGCATGGGGAATCTCGCGATCTTCAGGAATCACTAGAGGCATTTACGCTGCCGCAGGTGAGATAGTTCAACCTGCACATTCGGTTGCAGTTATGGGGAGAGCCGGCGGGGCGATGCCGTCCATCTCCGCCCACACCGCCCGAATCTGGACACTACCACGCTGCCAAGCCTCTGTGCGTTGCGTCACAGACACGATTTGCCAAATCCGCTAGCCTGTGTACAGTCGGGATGCTTGCAGTGCTGCTCGCACCGGCGTGCAATCGGGTGCCAACTCGCTTTTTTCGGCATCCACCGTAAGACGCGTCAAAGCCGAGCGGAGCCAGGCTGTACCCGCGGTTTGCGTCTCTGGACACGGGCCGGGAGCGAATTTTGCCCCGAGCCTGCCCTGAGCTTGTCCTAGGGATCCCACCTGTCCTCCGATGCCAACCCGGGCTGGCCGCCCGCAAGTGAATAGCCCACACAGGTCGGTCGACGACGGAAACGAGCCCTGTGATCAGGGACAGGTGATAACACCTGGACCTGGCGCAGGGCTTTTTGTCTTTGGTGGACGAAGCGGTCGCAACCAGGGAGTGCTGTGGTAGGCACAACTCGAAACTGGAAACTGGAAACTGGAAACCGTGTCAAGGACCCTCGAGAAATGAGGATGAATGTCGGAAGACGAAAAGCCAACAACTGTAGATGGTAATGACTCCACGCCCGTGGAGTCGCAAGAAACCGCAGGTCCCTCTGCTCGTCCCGCCGTTGCGGGACCCGGTCGGGACGACAGCCATCATGAAGATGTCTCATCGGTTCACAACAACGATGTAGCGGATGCGCTCGAAACCGGAAACGTGAAACTTGAAACTGCCGCGGGCGGCCCCCCCCCGAGCTCTGTCATCACATCATGGAGAGCGGGCGCTACTGCCGGAATCCGGCCCTGCGCCACCGCCCGCCGCATACCCTACCGCTTCGAGCTGCCCGCGCTCGATGATCTCTTCGCGGTGCAGGTTGCGGTGGAGCATGTAGCCCGCGCCCTGGCCGCCGGCCTGATGAAGCGCGAGGATGCTACGGGGCTGCTCTACGCCTTGCAGCAGTCATCCGTCAACCACCGCAAGCTTCTCGAGGCGCGAATGAGTGCTGGTGCGATGAATCCCACCCTCTCGCCAAACGATGGCGAGAAGGCCGGGGCCCCCGCGCTTGAAACTGGAAACTGGAAACTCGAAACTGTAGTCGAGCAGCAGCGTCTGGTCGAAGAATATCCCGAGTTCGAAGAGGAATTTGGACTGTCCCAGGACATCGATGTCTCCAAACCCGCGCATGTAGTCTTTCTGCCTCCTGAGGACTGCTGGCGCGTGCCCACGCCTGCCCGCGACCCCAAAACCTCGCCGTGGGTCCATGCTCAGCCCACCAAGCACTGGACCAAGGAAGACATCGAGCTGGAGGAGCTGCAAAAAAACAAAGAGAAGATGGGCCGCAGCATCTTTGCCGAGCAGCACTTCAAGCTCACTCAGCGGATTACCGGTCAGGCGGAGATCGCCTACCGCAAGCATCTGGAGGCGGCCTGGCAGACCGAGGCCGACCGCCGCAACGCCGCCCTCGAAGAACAGGAGCGGCAATACGCCGGCATGAGTCACGGGGAGCGCCAGGCGTATCAACTGGGGGTGGTGCGCGGCCTGCAGGCGGCGCAAGAGCAGGCAGAAGAGGAGGAGCGGAAGAAGCCGCAGCAGGCGAAGGCCGCGGTTGGTAGTCAGTAGTTAGTGGTTGGCGGTTGGTAGTTGCTGGTTGTCAGCAGAGCAGTTCGGCGGCCCACGGTGAAGGTGTGCCGGGACGAAGGCCGAAGTCTGCTTCAACCAAAGGAATTTTGAACGTACGAACGGAATATTCCATGACAGCTAGGCCAGAGCCGATGGACCTCGCGTCCCCGCCTGTAAGCTTGACGCCGTTCTATCCACTTTCCACTTACCACTACCCACCGCTCGCTCGTAACCCCCTGCAAACATTGAAGAAGCTAATAACTCATTACCGCTCAAAAACTTGCCGGGAAAACCTCCGCAACCCCATGATTCTGAAGAAGCGCCGCAGGGGCAGTCGGAATGCGAGACGTGAGCAAAGGGTCTGTAAAGACCCGCGAACAACGCGTCCTGGCTGTTCAGAAATTACGCCCGGAACGCGAAATGTGAGACCAACCACGAGCTGCTGGTTGTGGCACAATGCCAAGGATTTTTCCGCTGTCGTGCGAAAGGAGTAACGGTTATGACCAGGTACGTTCGACTTGATCGCCCTGCTCTGGCGCTCGTCATCACCCTTGCGCTGGTGGCCACCGCGGGCACCGCGACACACGCCCAGACGCTCACTGTATTGCACGCCTTCGCTGGAGGGAATGACGGAGCGCGGCCTGGCGCGGGCATGGCCATGGACCGCGCGGGAAATCTTTTCGGCAGTACGGCCTACGGCGGCGACTCAAGTTGCACAGACTTGCAAACCGGAGGAGGAGGACCATCCGGGTGCGGCGTGCTCTTCAAGGTGAAGAAGACGGGGTCGAACTGGCTCTTCGTTCCCCTCTATGTCTTTCCCGGCAAACTTCAGGGATACCTGCCGACCTATCCCGGCGGATTGGCCATCGGCCCCAACGGCAGCCTGTACGGCGTCAACTTTTTTGGCGGAGTTAACAACGGGCCGGAAAGCGCTGGTGACGTCTTCAACGCCAAGCCCGGTCCGGCGGCCTCGGCTAATGTGTTCGCGCCCTGGTCGTATAGCTTCGCTTATGAGTTCAAGGGAAGCCTGGAGCAGACGGACGGGTCCAATCCTACGCGCACTGCCGCGCTGCTTTTCGACGCCGACGGAGCCATGTATGGCACCACCGGTTACGGAGGCCTTCCCAACGCGGGCGTGGTCTATAAGTTGACACCTTCGGGCAGCGGCTGGTCGGAGAGCGTGCTCTACAGCTTTCCGGGAGGCAGCGACGGCAGGGGCCCGCGCGGCGTCGTCCTCGATAGTACCGGCAACTTATACGGAGTGACCGGCGGCGGCGGCAACAACGATTGTTCACCTTTCAGAGGCTGTGGGACGGTCTTCGAGCTGAGCCCATCGCAGTCGGGTTGGACCAAGACCACGCTGCACACCTTCCAGCAGGGCGTTGACGGCGGGGTGCCTGGTCCGCTGCTCCGCGACAGCGCCGGCAATTTCTACGGCATAACCCTGGGGTTCGGTCCCAATAACAACGGCGGTACGGTCTGGGAGATGTCACCCTCCAGCGGTGGATGGACGTTCACCGTCATTCACGCCTTTCCTGCTGAGACCGTCGACGACTACGGCCCTTACGCGCTAACCATGGATGCGGCCGGCAATCTGTACGGCATAACCGGTTGGGGCGGCTACATGAATTATGGCTTCCTCTTCCAACTCACACCTTCGAACGGCAGTTGGACATACACGGAGCTTTACGACTTCGGCACCGCGTCCGGCCAAACTGACGGATGCAACCCACAAGGCTCGCCACTGCTGGATGCCAATGGCAATATCTACGGCCTTACGGAGTTTTGCGGGAGAAATTACGTTGGCACGGTATGGGAGTTTACGCCGTGAAGCAGGGACACCTTGAAACTTGAAACTGGGAGAACGCGAGACTCGCAATGGCGCTTTCCATTACTATTAGGACATTCCTGCGTAATCCGCCGGCGGACGCCGGCACGAGACATCAAGGAAAACTCGGAATGAAACGTAACCTCTGCTGGCTCTTCGCCCTCATTATGCTGCTGACCTCGTGCAGAGCGCCTATGTGGGGCGGTGACACCTCCATGCTGCGGCCCCCCAAAGGCTCCAGGGTCGCCATCATCGTCTTTGAGGACCTCGAGTGTCCCGATTGCGCCCGGGCCGCTCCTTTGCTGCACGATGCCGCCAAAGCTTACAAGATTCCTCTGGTCCAACATGATTTCCCGCTGCGCCAGCATCCCTGGTCATTTGAAGCGGCAGTGAACGCTCGCTTCTTCGACACCAAGTCGACCAAGCTGGGCGATGAATACCGCCTGTACATCTTCCAGAACCAGCCTTATATCACCAAGCAGAATCTACGGGGCTATACGGAGCGCTTTGCCGAGCAGAACAAGGTTGAGCTGCCGTTCGTGGTCGATCCCTCGGGGGACCTGGCGGCCAAAGTCACAGCTGACTCGCAGTTGGGACAGCGCATTCCTCTCGACCATACGCCGACGATTTACATCGTTACCGAGGGCACGCGCGGGCCGACGTTCGTGGAAGTCAAGGACCGCACCCAGCTGTATCAGATGATCGACCAGGCAATGAAGGAGGTAGGCGATTCGGCGCAGGTACGCAAGACCGGTCAGAAAACCCCTCGCAGCCAGTAGGCATCCTAGGATTGGATTCGGCTGGAGGAGATCGGGGAGGGCCTTCCCCCGTAGGGGCTACCGGGGCCGAATCGGGTTTCTTTTTCTGCATGCGTTGCACTCGACGCTTGCACAATGGGCGGTGAATCTGCGAAACTCGGAACCGAAGTTACTTGGCATCTGGCCCGTCCGCACCCTCTGCCCTCTGGATGATGACAGCCAACAATTTCCGCCACGTAGTCGTGTTGCTTTGAGTGGTCATCCATATGCCTGATCCAGCAAATGTAAGAACCATGCCTCCACTCTCGTCCCATGATCGTATTCTCATGGCGGCGAAGCGCCTGTTTGCTCTCAACGGATACGAAAACACCAGCACGGTGGCGATTGCGCGCGACGCCGGCACCAGCGAATCGCAACTGATGAAGCACTTCGGCAGTAAGCGAGGGCTGCTGGCCGTCATCCTGGACCGCGGCTGGATGAACATCATGGCACGGGTGCAAACGGTGCCGATGAATATTGCCCCAGCGGAGCGGCTATATCGCGTGCTCGAGTGCTTCGTCATCGAACTGGAAAACGATTCCGACTTGAAGAACCTCATGGTCCTCGAGTCCAGTCGTGTGCGCAAGGACAATCGCGACGTCTTCGTCAGCCAGGGTTATCAGGAATTTTCTGAGGTGGTGTCGTCAGCGCTGACGGAAATGCGCGCGCAAGGCCAAATCAGCTCGGATATGAATCTGGAAGCGGTCCGCGCGGCCTTCGTCGGCATGACCCGAGGTCTGCTGCGGGACCAGGTGCTGGCGCAGCGCTCCGAGTTTCACGCCAGCTACAGTTCTGACGATCTGAAGAAAGTTCTGGGCGCTTTGCTTTCGGCACTGGCAAGTGAAGGAATACGCCAGCCCCTGAAAGCGGTCAACGGCTGATAGCGGCGATTGGTCTTTTTGCCAGTCGGAGCTGGGCACAGATTACGCGGGCGCGATGCGCATGCTCAGGTCCACGGCAGTAACAGAGTGCGTGAGCGCTCCCACCGAGATGAAGCTCACGCCTGCTTCAGCGTAAGTGCGCACGTTCTGCAGCGTGATTCCGCCTGAAGCTTCCAAAGGCACCGGCCGATCCATTTTTTTCACACGCTCGACGGCCTGTCTCACCTGCTCCGGAGTCATGTTGTCAAGCAGCACAGCTTCGGCCCCATGCGCCAGCGCGAGATCGAACTCCTCCAGCGAGCGCACTTCAATCTCAACGGTTTCAGCGCTTCGGCGGTTGCACAACGCGCGTTGCAGCGCCACCGCGATTCCGCCGGCAAGTGCGATGTGGTTGTTCTTGATCAACACGCCATCACTGAGATCGAGCCGATGGTTCGTGCCTCCTCCGCATCGCACCGCATACTTATCGAGAACACGCAAGCCCGGCGCGGTCTTGCGCGTGTCAAGGATCGTGGTTCCGGTTCCGGCGACCGCGTCCACGTAGCGGCGCGTGAGTGTAGCAATGCCGCTCATGCGCTGCAGGATGTTCAGGATTACGCGCTCGCATGAGAGCACGACGCGTGCGTTGTGGACGATTACCGCGATGGACTGTCCCTTGCGCAGGCGAACACCGTCGAAGATCTCAGTATGACTTGTGACGTCAGGATGCGACGTGACCGTACCATCAAGCGCTGCGAAGACGTCAAGGATGCGTGAAATACAGCCAAGACCAGAAAGCACGCAATCCTGTTTGGCGATGATCGTGGCCGAAGCTCGCTGACCGGGTTCAATGCATGCGTAAGTCGTTGCATCCCGCGTGGCGCGGTCTTCCAGCAGCGCGTTCTCCAGAATTGTAGTGACCCTGCGGCTTGTCCAGTCCAAACCGTTCTCCCGCGGCTGACCTAGCGCTTCACCAGATCTGATTCGTCCAGAGCTGCTCTGATCTTCCCAATCAACACCTCGACCTCGGTCTTGCGCTTCCTGAGGCCTTCGACCACGTGCGCTGGCGCCTTCGCCAGGAACGACTGGTTGTTGAGCTGTCCGATCGCACGCGTCAACTCCTGCGTCAACCGGTTCAGGTCTCGGCTCAGCCGTTCTCGCTCAGCAACCGCGTCGACAGCCCGCTCGTAAAGCACGCGCACCTCGAAGCGTGCCGTGCTTCGTGCTCCAGCCGTCTTGGCCAGCGACGAGTCGACGAACGTCATCGTCGACACGTTGGCCAGCCGTTCCACAGCGCCGCGGTTCCTCTCAACCAGAGTGCGGACTTCACCGCCGGCGAACACTTCTATCGCCAGCGCCTGCTTCGGTTCGACCTTCAGCTCCGCACGGATGTTGCGCACGCTGACGATCAAGTCCTGCAGGATTGCCACCTCCGTTTCAGCCGCGGTGTCCATCTGTGCAGGATCGGCTTGCGGATAAGCCGCCAGCGCGATCGACTTCACCGGCGGCTTACCGTCATAGACTGCGTGCCAGATCTCCTCGGTGATGAACGGCATAAACGGCGACAGCAGGCGCAACGCGCCCTCGAAAACGCTGACCAGATTCTCAAAGGCGATGCGAGGTTGCTCGCGGTCGCCGCTGGCCAGGCGCGACTTGATCAACTCCAGATACCAGTCGCAATACTCGCCCCAGAAGAAGTGATAGATCACGTGCGCAGCTTCATGGAAGCGATAGGTGACGAGCGCATCGTGCACCTCCTGCGCCACGCGATTGAAGCGTGAGAGAATCCAGCGGTCTTCGAGAGCCTCGGGCTTGAATCGAATCACGCCTTTCAGACCGAGGTCGGCCGGTGAAGCCTTGAACTCACCGAGCGACCACAGTCCGGACTGCTGCGCACGGTCCACGTTCATAAACAGGAACCGCGCAGCGTTCCAGATCTTGTTGGCGAAGGCGCGATAACTCTGGGTGCGACTCTCGGAAAAGGCGATGTCAGTGCCCGGTGCAGCCATCGCCGCCAGCGTAAAGCGCACTGCGTCGGTGCCGTAGTGATCGATAATCTCGATCGGATCCATGACATTGCCCTTGGTCTTCGACATCTTCTGGCCCTCGGCATCGCGCACCAGCGCATGAATGTACACAGTGTCGAAGGGCACGTCTCCCTTGGGGTTTCCAAGCATGAAGTGGCAATTCATCATGATCATGCGAGCCACCCAGAAGAACAGGATGTCGAAGCTGGTGATGAGCAGCGTTGTCGGATAGAAAGCGTCGAGATCGGGCGTGCTGTCCGGCCAGCCCAGTGCCGAGCACGGCAAAAGACCCGACGAGAACCAGGTGTCAAGCACATCGCTGTCCTGCTCCAACTCGGCGCTGCCGCACTTCGCACACCTGCTCGGCGCCTCGCGCGAGACCGTCGTCTCCTTGCAAGCCTTGCAATGCCACGCCGGGATGCGATGTCCCCACCACAGTTGTCGGGAGATGCACCAGTCGTGGATGTTGCGCATCCACTCGAAGTAGGTCTTGGCGTAGTTCTCCGGCACGAACCCGATGTCGCCCTTCTCCACGACATCAATGGCGCGATCGGCCAAGGGCTGGACCTTCACAAACCACTGCATGGAAAGGCGCGGCTCGATGATGGTCTTGCAGCGCTGGCACATGCCCAGAGGAACGATGTAGTCCTTGGTGCTGACCAGATAGCCGCCTTTCTCCAGGTCCCGAAGCACCTTCTCGCGCGCCTCGAAGCGGTCGAGTCCTTTGTACGGGCCAGCGCTATCGTTCATCTGCGCGACTTCGTTCATCACATCAATTTGCGGCAGGTCGTTGCGCAGTCCCGCCTCGAAGTCGTTCGGGTCGTGCGCTGGCGTCACCTTGACCGCACCTGTCCCGAATTCGGGGTTCGCCAGGATATCGTCGGTGATAATCGGAATCTCACGGTTCATCAGCGGCAGCAGAACGTTCTTGCCGTGCAGATGACGGTATCGGTCATCGCCGGAATTCACGGCAACCGCAGTGTCCCCCAGCATGGTCTCGGGCCGAGTGGTCGCGACCACGATGGATTCATCTTGAGAGCTGATGACCGGATAGCGGATCTCGTAGAGCTTCCCCGGCGTCTCCTCATGCACGACTTCCAGATCCGATACCGCAGTGACGCAGCGCGGGCACCAGTTCACGATGTATTTGCCGCGATAGATGAGGCCCTCATCGTAGAGGCGGACAAACGCTTCACGCACCGCGCACGACATGCGCTCGTCCATGGTGAAGTATTCGCGCGACCAGTCCACCGATGCGCCTAGGCGCTTCATCTGGTCCAGAATCGCGCCGCCGTAATGCTGCTTCCAGTCCCAAACGCGCGCCACGAAGGCTTCACGTCCGATGTCGTGACGGTTCTTGCCTTCGGCCGCGAGCTGCCGCTCGACCATCATCTGGGTGGCGATGCCGGCGTGGTCGGTGCCGGGAAGCCATAGAGTCGTGAAGCCACGCATGCGGTGCCAGCGGACGATAATGTCCATTTCCGTCTGGTTCAACATGTGGCCCATGTGCAGGCGACCGGTCACGTTGGGCGGCGGAAGGATCAAGGTGAACACTGGCTGCTTCGAGTCGCCAGCCGGGGTTTCCACGTGGAACAACTTTTCGCGGACCCAGTATTCGGCCCAGCGCGGTTCAATCGCGCCCGGGTCGT
>Ga0335082_10005730_pt1 | contig 13616 bp, 12 predicted proteins | sample Lox_Sample_41_FD_206718 | JGI IMG/M metagenome (GOLD analysis project Ga0335082, IMG submission 206718) | Soil microbial communities from Loxahatchee National Wildlife Refuge, Florida, United States - Lox_Sample_4.1 | ecosystem: Environmental > Terrestrial > Soil > Wetlands | place: USA... | reverse complement strand
AGCTGGAACATGGGCACGTACAACCCGAAGACCGGGATGCTGTACAAGGTCGGCAACGAGTGGTGCATGGACCTCGAGATCAAGAAGACCACGCCGATCCTCGAGCCTGCCGCGCAGTTGAACATCGGTGCGGATTTCAATATCGTCAATCCACCAAGCGGCAGGGCGTACGGCCACGTGTCGGCACGCGATCCCATCACCGGCAAGGGCAAGTGGGAGATCAAATTCCCCGAGCCGCCACTGGCGAGCCTGCTGTCGACTGGCGGCAACCTGCTCTTCGTACCCGACGCGCGTGGCTGGCTCCATGCCTATGACGCCACCACCGGCGCCGAGCTGTGGACCCACAACAATGGCCAGGGCCACAACGGCGGCATCATCAGCTACCGCGCCAAGGGCAAGCAGTACATCGCCGTCGCGACGGGTTGGGGCGGCCTCGCGGGCGACGACTATGCGGCGTTCTTCGGCGGCACGTTTGCCCAGATGCCGAAAGACTCGGGCGTGCTGAAGGTCTTCGCGCTGCCCTGATCGACGTGTTGTAGGCTACCGGCGCGCCGCCACTTCGGCGGCGCGCTTGTATTTGGACTTGCATCGATGCATTTTTCGCGCGCCCTCGTCCCGAGCCTCGCCTTTGTCGCCGCGATCGCGGCGGCGCAAACCGACAAGCCCGGGGGCATGCAGTCGGGCACACATACGCAGCAGGAACAGGCGGAGAAGCCCGCAGCCGGCAACGCCCCTGCGACGGGGCAATCCGCGGGAGGCGACTTCGACGTGCAGAAACTGTTTGCAACGACTTGCGGTTGGTGCCATCTGAATGGCGGACGTGTCGCGGGCAAGGGACCACAGCTGATGGGAACGACGAAGACGGACGCCGAGATCGTCTCGCGCATCCGCAACGGCAAGACCGGGCAGATGCCGGCCTTCGGTGCGACGTTCAACGACGACCAGCTCAAGGCGATCGTGGCTTACATCCGCGGGCTCAAGGCATCGTGAAGCGCGTCCTCGCGCTCGTTGTGCTTCTCGTGCCCGTGCTGGCGGCGCAGGCGCGGCCGCTGGAGGAGATTCGCGCGCGCGGCGAAATCTCGGTGTGTGCGAATCCGAACGCGCTGCCCTACGCGAGCGACAAGCCCGAGACGCCCGGATTCCAGATCGAGATCGCGCGTGCGCTGGCGCAGCAACTCGGGGTCAAGCTGCACGTGGACTGGATCGTTCCGCGCTATCGCGCATCCGCGGTCGATTGCGACATGCTGATGGACAGCATCGTGCGCCCTGACGTGCAGGCGCCCGCTCTCAAGCTGTCGGTGCCGTATCACGCGAGCGGCGTGGCGCTCGTGTTCGGACCGGGCAAGAAGACGGTGGCGACATATCGCGAGTTGCCCGCGGGCATGAAGGTCGGCGTGATGATGAGCTCGGTCGCGAGCCTCATCGTCAGCAAGACGCCCGCGAGCATGGTGCCGTTCGGATTCGAAGACGATCTGGTGACAGCTGTCGGCAAGGGCGAGGTCGATGCGGGCGCCATCTCCCCGGCAACCGCCGGCTACTACAACCTGAAGAATCCGGACCGCATGGTCACGGTCGTCCACGCCGAGGATTCGGAACCCGACCTGAGATGGCTGGTCGCAGTCGGGCTGCGCCGTGCCGACGAGGCACTGGTCACCGCTGTCAACGGTGCGCTCGGCAAACTGCTGCGCGACGAAACGATCGGCGCGATCTACAAGAAATACGCGGTCGACCACCGCAACCCATAATTGGTATCTGACCCCATTTCGCGGTGGAAGGCGGCGCCGCCTTTCGACGGGCGGCTGGAGGCGATCGTCGTGCGCGGCGACTCGCGTGCGCCCGCGGCAGCGATCGGCGCGACGACTGCGATCGCAGGCGTTGGACTCGCCGACGATCGCCTGGGCAAGCGTGGCGCGGCCGAGCTTTCGACGCGGCAGGTGACGTTGATCCAGAGCGAGCACCTCGACGTGATCGCGCAGTTGGCGCGTGTCGAGAAGGTCGACCCGGTCGCGCTACGCCGCAATCTCGTGATCTCCGGAATCAATCTCTCGGCGCTGAAGAATGCGCGTCTGCGCGTCGGCACGGCGTTGCTGGAGATCGTCGGTCCATGCCAGCCGTGTACGCGCATGGAAGCGGCGATCGGTCCTGGCGGGTACAGCGCGATGCGCGGCCACGGCGGCTGGACGGCGCGCGTTCTGGAAGCCGGCGCGTTGCAGGTCGGGGACGCGGTGCGGGTCGAGGCGACGCGCGCGGATCAGGCCGCCTGACGATAGGTGTTGCGCCCGGCTGCCTTGGCCTCGTACATGGCTTGATCGGCGCGCTGGAGCAGTTCGGCCTCGGTTTGCGCGTGATCTGGAAAGATTGCGATCCCGATGCTGGCGGAAACGTGCACCTGCACCAGTCCGTGTTCGATCGGCCGCGCGATGCCGTCGTTGAGGCGCGCCGCGAGCGCCGAAAAGTCGTCGTCGCTGTCGCGCGCCTCGGCGATCACCACGAATTCGTCGCCACCGACGCGCGCCACGATGTCGTTGCCGCGCACCGCTTCGCGCATGCGTTCGCCCACGCGGCGCAGGGTGGTATCGCCCGCTGCATGGCCGTACCGGTCGTTGATCGGCTTCAGGTCGTCGAGGTCGATCCACAGCACGCCGACGCGATGTCCGGCGCGCCGCGCGTGCGCGAGGATCTGCGGGAGCCGTGCGTCGAGCTGGCCGCGGTTTGCGAGCCCCGTGAGCGTGTCCTCGGCGGCTGCACGCCGCGCTTCTTCGCGCTCACGGCGGATCACCGCGATCTGCTCGGCAAGGCCGAGAGAGAGCACGAGCATCTCGAACATCGTGCCGATCTGCAGCCCGTGCTCGGTCACCCAGTTGACCGGGAAATAGCCGAAGTTGCGCAGAAACAGGAACGCCGCGCCGACGACAGGCAGCGTGATTGCCACCGAGACATAGGCTGCCGGGCGGCTGCGCACGGCCAGCCAGTGATAGAGCGCGACGATGTAGACGGTCGCGATCACGATGATCCCGTAGAACATCGTGGTCCAGAAGACGAGCAGGCGCGGCAGGAACGGCAGCGTCACGCTCAGGCCGACTCCGACCCATTGCATCGGGTTCAGCCAGCGGTCGATGCGTGGCGAAACCGTGCCGATCGTCAGATACATGCGCACGAACAGCGTGATGCTGGTGGCCGCCAGCAACACGGAAAGGTAGTTCGACTTGTCGGCGACGACCGGCAGTTCGGGATAGATGTACAGGTTTGCGAGTCCGTTCTGGGTCGCCATGAAATAGATCATGGCGGCCGTGTAGACGACGTACGCCAGGTACACGCGCGCGCGGATGCCGGCGAACAGCGCGAGGTTGAACAGCAGCAGCGCGAACAGGCAGCCGTAGTAGCCGCCCAGCAGAAGCATCTCGCGGTCGCGCGCATAACGCAGCGCGTCGTCGCGCCACATCGACAGTGGCAGGCTCAGCAGGCCCAGGTTCTGATAGCGCAGGAAGTAAGTCGTGTCGGCGCCCGGTGTGGGCGCCGCAGGAAAGAGGAACAAGCGGTCAGGGATCTCGCGCTCCGAGACGCGCGTGTGATCGCCCCCGCTGCTCATGCGATATCCGCCCTCGGGCTTCTGCACGTACAGGTTCACGCTGTCTGCGAACGGGTACGCAAGTTCGATGACGCGCGCAACGGTGTCGCCCGGTGCCGCGCGCACCGTGAACTTGATCCAGACTGCCGAGTGGATGTGCCCGAGGTTGCGCGGATCGCCCGCCGGGCGCGCGAAGCGCGCGGCAAAGTCGGGCCGGGCAACGTCGTCGATCTCGAGGCGTCCGCTCGGATCGACATAGAGCAGCAGCGCGTCGTTGAGGACGACCCGCCCTGCCTTCGGATCGAGATCGACCACCGGCGATTCGCTGGCAGCCGCAGCCGCGGCCGTGAGTGCGATCAGGGCGAGGCACAGCTTGCCGACAAGCGGCCACGGAAAGAGATCCAGACGACAGCGCATGGGGTTGTCGACCTTCGAACGACCGTCGGCGTCCCTGGTGGCGGCCGGGCATGCCCGCCTTCGATTTCGCGCGATTGTACGGAGCGAATTCACGCTCGCCGCAGGCGGGCGTGCGCCTTGCCTCGGAAGCGCTTTTGTCAGCTTACGGCGTCGCGCCCGCCGCCGCCGAGGCTGCGATCGGCGTCTGGCGCGGCGCCGGCGCAAAGGCAAGCGACTGTCGCGACGATCGCACGCGCTCGAGCACGGGCACGCTGCGCATCTGCGCAAGAACACCGCGCGTATGAATCAGGTCGGGGCGTCCCGTGAGGAATTCACGTTCGTAGGCACGCTGCGGATGGCGCAGGCTGCCCGCCAGCCAGGCCGATTCGAGCGCCGTCAACCGCGCCGGTGTCTTGCCGAAGTACGTGCGCGCGGCAGCGCGTGCGCCGCACAGGCCCGGACCCCAGTCGACGGTGTTCAAGTAGAGCTCGAGGATGCGCTGCTTGCCGAGCGTGCGCTCCATCTCGACCGCGTAGAGCAGCTCGCGCAACTTGCGGATCGCACTGCGCTCGCCGCCGGTGTAGAGCGTGCGCGCCAGCTGCTGCGTCAACGTGCTGGCGCCGCGCAGCGGCTGGGAGACCGCGTCGGGGGCAGAATGATGCGCATCGAATCCGTTCAGCGTGGCGGCGATCTCCGCCGGGTCATAGCCGCGATGACCGAAAAACCGCTGGTCCTCGGCCGCCAAGACTGCCGCGGGCAGGCGATCGCCAAGTTGCTCGAGCGGCATCCAGTAGCGTGAACCCGGGCCGTTGACGATCCGCTGCGGCGCGCCGTCGCGATCGGTGCACAACTGCTCGAACGCACCGTTGCCGAGAGCCTTCGTGCCGAGTCCGCTCACTTCGAGGCGATCGAGTTGCAGCGACGAGTTTGTGCGCATCTCGGGCAGCGTCAACGTGCCGCTGGCGGACAGCGTCCCTCTGACTTGCGCGTCCGATGCTTCCGGAATGGCGACTGCCAGAGCGCGCACGAGCGCGGCGACGTCGGTCTTTGGTACCGACCAGTCGAAGCCGATGCGTTCGGGTGTCAGCGCTGCGACGAACTGCACGAGCACGCCTTGCGAACTGAGCACGCCGTCGATCGGCGCATTCAAATCGCCGGTGCCGCGTGGGGTGAGGCGCAGCTCCATCGGCAGTGCCACCGGTTGCGACGAGAGGCGCGCGTCGTCGAGCAGGCACGGCGTGCACGCGACGATCAACGTCCGATCGTGACTGCGAAACGTTAGGTGGCCGATCGCGGTCGACTTGGAGCCGCCGTCGAGCACGCGCTGGCCGACGGGCGAAACAGCCAGACGTAGCAGGCCCGGCACGTTGACCGTAACGCCGAACGACGGGAAGCGCGCGAACGGGGCAAGCGTCGTGGTCCACGATCCGGCGCGCGTATTGAAGACGTCCGCGGTGGCAGCGGCGGTGATGAAGGCAGAGGCCGCGATCAGTGCACCGAGACCGAGACCAAGCGCGCAATAGAACAGCGTTGAAGTGACGCGCCGGTGTTTCATGTGCGGCCCCCGGATTCGATTGGGGTCACGAGCGTGATCGCCCACCACGGGCCCGCGCGGCCTTGCGACCAGAGCGCGGCCCAGTACCAACTCGAAACGTCCGTCCACTGGCGACCCGACGCGTCGGCGATGCGCTCGCATACGCGCCAGCGCCTGCCGCTCTCGGTTGCCTCGAAGCAGTTCCAGCGCGTGCGCTGCGCATCCTCGTGCGTGCGCACCGGGCCGAGCGTGTATCCGGCCGCGCGAAAGCAGTCCGCGGCCGGATGAAGCTGGCGCGTCGCTTGCGCAACCTGGCGCACGATCAACGTCGCGCTGCCCGCCTGGTAGCGGGCGATGGCACCTGGAAAGTGAGCCGCGAACCGCTCTTCCACGGCGGTCAGCGGTTGTTGGGTCAGCGGCCTGTCGCGAAGATTGGTCGCAGCGAGCGTCTGGACGGCGACCGCGCGGGTCGCCGCAAAACCCGGCTGGACCGCTGCATTCGCTTCCGTCCGAGCAGAAATGGACTCGGAGCGGGCGACGAACACAGGCAACACCGCCGCGAGCAGGCAGGCGCCGACGAAGATGGATGCGCGCTTCATGCGATGTGCCGGTGATAACGCGGCGGCCATTCGTGGCAGCCCATGCGCGCGTGGCGCGCGGGGGACTGCGCGAAGAGCACGATCGGAAGCAACGCGAGGCTGAATGCGATCAGCCCGATGAAAGCATGCATCCATTCCGGCCAGCCGAGGCCAAGCGCCTCCGGAAAAAACAGCGCTACGTTGCGGACGACATTGGCGACGAACACGCTGGCCGCCGCCACGGCGCCGTTGAGGATTGTGCGCCGCGCGGATGCATTGGCGACGTAAGAAAGAAGCGATGCCGTGAATGCGCCGACCCAGAGCATCCCGATTCCGGCACACGGCGGATCGATCAGCACGAGCTGGCCGCTATAGGCGAGCGCTGCCCCGCTCGCCTCGACGGCGAAACCGAGCGCGCGCAGGATCGGCGCGGCGAGTGTCGCGGTCGCAAGACGGAGCGGATAGCCGAAGTAGAACTGCAGCGTCGCGATCACCGGCAGCGCAAGCAACAGCAGGGAGGCGAGCGCAGTGGCCGGCCGCGCGCGTCGTGCGCCCGCGAGAATGGTCGCGAGTGCGGTCATCGCGATGGCGGCTGCGCCTAGCGGCGGCAGCCACAGCCGGGATATCGCAGCGGCGATAGCCAGAGCCGCTGTCGCGCGAAGCACTGCAGGCGATGGCACGGAGAGCGCTCGCCACTCGCGGGCGACGAGCGTGATCACGGTGATCAGCGCGACGATGCCCCAAGGTTCGTCGGACCCGTCCGTCAATCGCTGCGCCATCCACCACCAGTGCGGCCACAGCGCGACCATGAGGACGAGCAGAAGAACGAGGACGCCTGGCTTGCGCTCTAAGAGTTCGCGCGAGCGGCCGCGCGCAGCAGCGGATCCCGCGTCCGTCGAGTCCGATTTCAGTGGCAGGCGCGGCGCGGTCCTGCCGACCCGCGCGTTCAGCGTGATCGCAGTGTCAGCCACGACGCACCTCCGCGAGACGCCGTCGCCGCAGCGCCCAGCCCATGGCAAGTACGGCGAGGGTCGCGAGCGCATAGAACTGCGGCTCAGGTGTGCTCGGGACAGCGGCAAGCGCGGTCTCCTCGACACCCGCGGGCAACGGTTGCGGGTGATCGACATCGACGCCCTGGCCGCCCGGGTTGCGCACCACCTTGTCGACCGCAACGAACGACGTGTAGTCCGTGAGCAAACCGTATGCGAGTCCGAGGCGCAGGATTTCAGCGCGGGTCGGATCGTCGGGTTGCAGGCGCTGGTCGTCCATGAGCGTCGCGATGCGGCTGCGCGCCCACAACGTGCGCAGGGCGGCGTCTCCGGAGACGGGCGCGACCTTCGCGCTTCCGACATCGATCGTGCGACGCCATGCGCCGCCGGCCGAGACGCCTTCGAGCACGATCGAGCCCGACGGCGCGCCGCGGTACTTGCCGATGACGACGAGCGGGCGTTGCGCGAACAGGTCCGGAATCTGCGGCGGATCGATCTCGTAGGCATCAAAGCCTGCGAACGAAACGCCCACCCGTGTCAGGACCGGCGCTTCGATCATCGTGCGCAGGCGCTGCGCCTCCGCATCGGCCAGTTCGGGACCCAGCACGAAGAACGGTTCGCCTTTGCCGGCGCGGGCCAGGCCCTCGATCAGCATGCGGTTCACCGCGGAACCGATGCCGAACGCGAACAGGTTCGCACGGTTGAGGTTCGCGCGGACCAGCTCGTACGCCTGCTTTTCCACCGAGACGTAGCCGTCGGTAACCACGACGAAGGTGCGCGCGCGCGTGGCATCTGCGGGAAGTGCCAGCGCGTAGCGCAGGGCAGGCAGCAACTCCGTCCCTCCGGCGCCGGTCTGTCCGTCGATGAAGCGCAGTGCGCGCGCGATGTTTTCGCCGTTTGCGGCGAGCGATTCCGGTGCGAGCATGGAGACGCCGCCCGCAAACGGAATCACGTTGAACGTATCGGTCGGACGCAATCCGCCGATGAGGTTGCGCAGCAGCTTCTTGGCTGTCGCAAGCGGGAAGCCGTGCATCGAACCCGAGATGTCGACGATGAAAACGTACTCGCGTGGCACGATGTCGGCGCCCGCAACGCGGGCGGGCGGCTCGACCAGCGCCATGAAGAAGTTCTCGTCACGACCTTGCTGGAGCAGCACACCCGCATCGATGGCGCTTGCGGCGAGGCGATATTCGACGACCACGTCGCGATCGGCATGCGTGCGGTCGGGCGCGAGCTTCACGGTCGCCTGGTCTGCGCCGATGCCATCGACAACGATCGCGTGCGACGGCGACTGCACCGCCTTGATGGGTAGCGGCGCCGCGAGGCGGAGATTCAGTTCGAAAGTGTGCGAAGCGGCTTCGCCCTTGCGCAGAATCGGATGCGCGATGGCTGTGGACCCCTCCGGAGGTGCGGTCCCCGCGTCTTCGCCGCGTCCCTCCTCGGTCGGCGCCGCATAGCGAGGCCCGACGACGGTCGGATACACGAACCTGTAGACGCCGTCGGTCGGGACGATGACTTCGCTGTAGCGAAGGTCGACGGCGATCTCGTCGCCCGGCATCACGTTGGCGATCGCCATCTGGAATACGTTGATGCGATGCTGTTCCAGCAACGCCGCGCTCTTGCCCGCGCGCTTTGCCTGAGCGAATTCGGTGCGGGCGCGCTGCTTCTCGCGGATCTCGGCGTCGACGACGCGCTCGCCTATGCGCATCCGCAGGCCCGAAACGGCCGCGTGCGTCGACGCGGGAAAGACGTAGCGCGCTTCCAGCGGAGTCGTCCCTTCGTTGCGATAGATCTGTCGCACGGTCACGTCGGCGATCAAGCCTGAGACCGTGGCATCGACGCGCGTCGACTTCAGCGGCAATGCATCGACGCCGGGCGCCGCGCCGTTGACGGCAAAGTACGGCGAGAGCGTCCGGTCGTCATCGGGCGCTTGCGCAGCCCCGACGGCGAAGGGAAAAAGGAGCGCCGCGCAGGTCGCGGCGCACCAGCGCAGAAGCGATGTACCGGTGAGCATGAGCGTTTCCGGTTAGCGTGCCGCGATGGGCAGCCGGTCCTCGTTGCCCCAATGGCGTGCGACTTCCTGCTTGACCGTGCCGAGCTCGAAATCGACCGAGAGGAAACGCGCCTCGTAGACGCGACCGTTGGGGATGAACAGCCGCGCGCGCGAGCTGCCGAGTCCATCGACATCGCCGCCATGCGTCGCCGAGCCAAGCGCGACGATCGGCCGCGTCGAATCGACGTCGATCTCTGCGGAGAATTGCGGCGCAGCCTGGCCGGTGGGCGCAGGCGGAAGGACGAGCACCACGCGCCGGCGCGAATCACGCTCGAAAACGGTGGCCGGCCGCACCGACACGAGTGTGACCTCGTCGCCCGGATCGAGCCAGAGCACGCCGCTTTGCGCTCTTTGCGGGTCTACTTCGCCCGCTTCGGTGAATTGCGCGGCATCCGCAGTCTCGTCGGCGTCATCTGCATCGGCGCCGCCGCAACCGGAATCGTTGTCTTCATCGGCTTCGTCGGTGTCCTCGTCGACGCCTTGCAGCGTCACAACTCCGGCAAGCGGCAGCGAATAGCGGGCCGCAATAGGCTCATCGGTGTCGTTGCGAAACACCGATGTTGCCTGGACCAGGGAGCCCTCGTCCGAGAACGCGATCGTCAGGTGCTGCGCGATCAACGTGGGAGCCGGCGAGTTGGCGACCGGCTGCAACATCGGCGCCGGGCCGGCGTCGGCTTCCGCCTGTACCGGAACCGCGCGCGGCAGGTGCGCCTGCGCCGGCGCAAAGCCCAGCGTGAATACCAGCGGGACCAGCTTGACGGCTTCGCCCGCGCCTTCGGCCAGCAATCGGACCAACGACATTTCCGCTCTCCTCGCGAAATGGGTTCGAGATGGCGAACCCGCGAGGCGAACTGTCGCGAGCGCGTGCGAACCGGTGACGAAGAACGCGTGCGCCGAACGTGAAGTCTTTGTGAAGGACGCCGACGCGGATTACGCGGAACAACGCGGATCAAATCTCGTTTGTCATTCCGAGCGAATGCGAGGGATCTCGGCGATGGGAAGTCGAGATTCCTCGCTCCGCTCGGAATGACACCGGGACTCTTATCCCTCTTATCCGCGTGAATCCGCGAAATCCGCGTCCGGCAGTCGTCTTACCGCCGTGGCAGCGGCAGGCTCAGCGTCGCAAGCGCGCCGCCATCGGGATGGTTGGTCAGGCGCGCGGTTCCGGCGTGCAGTTGCGCCACCTCGCGCACGAAGGCGAGGCCAAGGCCAGTACTGCGCTTGCCGGTGGCGGGGCGCGGCAGGGAAAAGAACTTCTCGAAGATTCGCGCACGCGCGTAGTCGGGCAGGCCGGAACCGCGGTCGCGCACCGAGATCTCGACCTGTCCGCGTACCGCATGGGCACGGATTTCGACTTGCGTGTTGGGCGGCGCGAAATCGATTGCGTTGCGAACGAGGTTGGAAAGCGCTCGTTGCAGCAGGAAGGCGTCGCCGACGACCGCGAGGTCCGGATCGGCCGCGACGACGATCACCAGCGATTTTGCGGCAGCAGACGGCAGCACCTCGTCGCGCACCGCATCGACCAGAGGCCCGATCGCCGCGCCGCTCCAGCGACGACAACTCGAGCAGGCGATCGATCAGGTCCTGCGCGCGCGCCACCTGATCTTCGATGTTGTGCGCGAAACGCGCGCGTGCATCCTCCGGCATCGGTTCGCGCAGCAGCTCGGATGCGCCGCGGATCGCCGCGAGCGGGCTCTTCAGCTCATGCGCGAGCGTCTGCACGTACTGCTCGACGTAACTGCGCCCGGCGAGCGTGTCGCGCGCCTCGGCGAATGCCGTGCGCACCGCGCCGAGCAGGCGGCGCCCGAAGCGAATCGAACCGCCGCTCGCCACGTCGGCGCGGAACGCGCGCCAGAGATCGCCGATCATGCCGAACGGCCGCACCAGCCAAACGACCGAAAGCACGAGCAGGAGAGCGAAGCTGCCCGCTGCGACGGCACCGAAGAGCAGCAAGCGGGCACGCGCGTTCGCGATGAACGGACTGAAGGCGGCGATCGGCTTGCCGACCGCCACCATGCCGACGATGTCCTCGCCGCTCTCAGCGCGGCCCGCGTCGCCGCGCTCGCGGATCGCAGCGCCCACATACATCACGGCCGAATGCTTGTCGCTCGGATCGGCAAGCGTCGTGCGCGCGCCGTAGCTTCCCTGCAGCGTGAGGTAGACATCGCGCCAGGCGAAGTAGTCGCCGCCCACGTCGCGTCCCTTCGAATCGAACAGCACGATGCCGTTGCGATCGGTCACGTACACGTGCAGGTCGACGGCGGTCTTTTCGATGTCGAAGATGCGCGCGTAAATCGGCCGCTGCCTGAGGTGAGTGAGTGTGCGTTCGAGTTCGTCGGTCGGAATGATGCCGTTGTACGTGCCGCGTTCGAGCAGCGTCGCAAGGAGATTCGCCGTGTCCACCAGCGACTCTTCGGCCGATTCGCGATAGCGCGGATCGAGATCGGCCGCCAGCCGGTACAGCAGCGCGGCCACCGCGGCGAGGTAGACGACGAAGATGCCGAGGAAGATGCGCGAGCGGCGGGACATGAGCGGTTTCGCCGGAGCGGCGTGGAAGCCGGTCGCTGCGCTTACAAGTCGTCGCGCAACGAGTAGCCGAGACCGCGGTGCGTCTGGATCGGATCCAGCGCGGCATCGACCGAGCGCAGCTTGGCCCGCAACTGCTTGATGTGCGCATCGACGGTGCGGTCGAAACTCGCGGCCGGGTCGTCCCAGACGAGATTCATCAGCTCGTCGCGCGAATAGACCCGGCCCGGCCGCTCCGCGAGCACCTTGAGCAGTCGGTATTCGTAGCGCGAAAGGTCGAGCGTGTGACCGCGGAAACGGATCTGCTTGCGCTCGTCGTCGATGGCAAACGCCGTCTGCGCGCGCGGAGCCGGCGCATCGGCGCGCGCCTGACTGCGTTTGATCCGCCGCAACACCGTGCGCACGCGCGCGATGAGCTCGCGCGGCGAAAACGGCTTGGCGACGTAGTCGTCGGCGCCGAGTTCGAGGCCGACGACGCGATCGATCTCGCTCGTACGCGCCGTGAGAAAGATCGCCGGCAGCGCAGGATCCACCTGCTGCAACCGGCGGAACAGGTCGAAGCCGTTCAGATCGGGCAAGCCGACATCGAGGATCGCAAGCGCGAACGGATTGGCCGCGCTCGCTGCGGCGGCTTCGAGAGCGCCCTGTGCACTGGCACTCCAGTGAGGGCTGAAACCTTCGGTCGAAAGCGCGTAGACGATCGTGTCGGCGATCGCGGGCTCATCTTCGACCACGAGGATGCGGGCTTGCGTCGGCATGGCCGGAAAATTCTACGGACCTGCGCGTCGGCCGCGCGCGGGCACCGCTACGAAACCGCGCGCAGTGGCAAGGCGATCTGCGGCTCGCGCCCGGCGACGACAGTGCGGTTGCGGCCCGTGCGCTTCGCCTGGAGCAATGCGATATCGGCGGTGCGCAGCAGCCCGTCTGCGCTGTCTTGCCCATCCCACACCGCGACGCCTGCCGAGAACGTCTGGCGCTCGGGCATCAGCGGGCGCAGGCGTTCGATGAGCTGCTCGGCCTGCTCCGCATCGCACGAAGGCAACACGAGTGTGAATTCCTCGCCGCCATAGCGTGCGAGCACGTCCGTCGGGCGCAGCTGGCGGCGCCATGACTGCGCCGCTTCGCGCAACAATGCATCGCCCGCGCCATGGCCGCGGCGATCGTTGTAGCGCTTGAAGAAATCCAGGTCGAGCATCGCCACGCTGAGCGGATAACCGAGCCTCTGCGCGCGCGCGAGTTCGATCGGCAGCGTTTCGTCGAGACGGCGCCGGTTGACGACGCCCGTCAACGCATCCTCGTGCGCCATCTGGTCGAGCTGGCCGAGCCGCTCCCGATGCGCGGACAGCGTGCGCAGCGCGACTGTCACCAGCACGATGGCGACGGCGAGCGTGAGCACGGCAACAGCGAGCAGGGAATACAGCGCGAAGTCGTGGAAGCGGTGCGCGATGCCCGCGTTCGATTCGGTGCGATCGCGCACCGACGTCACCAGCGAGAGCAACCTGCGGTCACTGTCTTGCAGCAGCGCAGCGCGCCGTTGCATGCCGGGATCGAGTTCGATCGCGGCTATGGCGCGCTCGACTTCTCCGATGTCCTGCTGTTCGGCGCCGGTCAGGTGCAAGCGCGCGATCTCGTCGAGCTTGCGTCGCAGCGACGGGATGACGGTTCGCGTATCGCTCGCGCCGCGCAGTTCGGTGAGCAGCAACTGGGCCTCGAAACCTGCCTGAGCGAGCAGCAGCGACTCGCGATACAACGCGCGCACATCCTCGTCGGACTGCATCGCGCGCATGAACAGGAACGCACCGAACACGACGAGGACCAGGGCGGCCATCGCCAGCCAGAGCCGGCGCGCGAAGCCCGCCAGGTTGATGCGGAGTTTCATCGTCGCATCCCCGGCGCTTCGCGCCGGGGGCTCATACGCCCCACGTGACATCGACGTTGCGCTTTTCCGCCGCGCGCAGCATTTCGATCAGGG
>Ga0335082_10005729_pt1 | contig 13616 bp, 12 predicted proteins | sample Lox_Sample_41_FD_206718 | JGI IMG/M metagenome (GOLD analysis project Ga0335082, IMG submission 206718) | Soil microbial communities from Loxahatchee National Wildlife Refuge, Florida, United States - Lox_Sample_4.1 | ecosystem: Environmental > Terrestrial > Soil > Wetlands | place: USA... | reverse complement strand
GCCGCATCGGGACCCTTCCGAGTCACCTTCCGGGCGCGGTGGGACGAGGAGACGGAACCGGACGGGAACTTCTACGACGGCGTGGTGCTCGAGATCAGCGAGGACAACGGCGCCACCTGGAAGGACGTCACCCAGGCCGGCGGAACGCTCTCGCTGCCCTACAACCACGTCCTGTTCAACGACCCCACCCTGCCCTTCGGCATCGCCAATCCCCTCCAGGGCCGCCCGGCCTACAGCGGCAACAACCCCTCCTACGGCTCCTTCGACACGGTGACCCTCGACTTCGGCACCGCCTACGCCGGCAAGACGGTGCTCCTCCGCTTCCGCCTCGGGGCGGACGGCGGGGTGGGCGCCAAGGGCTTCGAGCTGGACGACATCGCCTTCACCGGCATCGTCGGGACGCCGTTCGCCTCGGTGGTGGCCGACACCCACAGCTGCGTCCAGACCAAGCCCCCCTCCTCGAGCGGCTCGGGCGGGTGCTCGGCGTCCGGAGGCGAGCCGAGCGGACTGCTCGTCGTCGGGCTCTCGCTCCTCGCGCTGAGCTATCGGCGGCGCGCTAGAAGTGCAGCTCGGGGCCGATGAGCAGCTGGACGGTCGAGACGTAGTTGCTGCCCAGCCACCCGGCCTCGAAGATGGCGTCGATGCCGATGCCGACGCGGGACTGGGCGAGGAGCGAGGCTCCCAGGCCGAGGCGGAAGGCGCCGCCCACGCTGCTCTGGCTGACGGCGACGCCGGAGACGTTGTTGCCGCTCGTGTTGGCGATGTAGAGGCCGAAGCCGAAGCGCACCCGGCCCTTGATGTCCGGGTTGCCGGGGATGGACACCAGGACGTCGGCGTGCGGCTCCCAGATGGTGCTGCTCACCGAGTTGCTCGGGATGCCGGTGTAGTTGAGGGTGTAGTTCCCCCACATCACGTTGGCGCCGATGCTCAGGCCGATGTTCCGCTTGAACCAGTAATCGATGTCCAGGTTGACGTCGGGCCACACCGCTACGTAGCCGCCCGAGCACGAGGCGTAGGCGTAGTAGTAGCCGTAGTAGTAGCAGTAGTACCCCTGGCTGGCGAAGGACACGCCACCCGAGGCGCGGATGGTGCCCTGGAACTTCTCCGGCGGGGGAGGCGGCGGGGGCACGTAGCGCGGCGGCGGGTAGTACTGCGGTGGAGGCGGTGGCGGGTAGTACTGGGGCGGAGGAGCCGGCGGATAGTTCTGGGGCGGCGGGGGAGGCGGCGGCTGCTGGCCGTAATACTGAGCATGTGCCGGGCTCCCGAGGAGGATGGCTCCGGCGATGGCGAGCGTCGTCCAGGTTGCGGTCCGCATGGTCCCCTCGGCTTGCTGCGCCCCCTCCGGGGCGAGTTCGCGCACCGTACCCGAACTGTGAGCGTGGAAACAGAAAAGTCCGTCTCCACGCCCGCGCCCCTGGAGCGCGCTAAACAGGGGGCAGGCGCATCGACGCCGGGAGGCAGTCATGAATTCACAGGATCAGACAGCGGCGGTCACCCTGGCGATGCTGGCCGCGGCCGCGGACGGCTCCCAGTCGCCGGCCGAGCAGGCGCAGCTGGCGACCTTCGCCGCCAAGGCCGGCGTCTCCGACCTTCGCGCGGTGGCGAAGCAGATCGCCGCCGGGCAGGTCACGCTCCGGGACGTGGCCGGGCGCTTCAGCGACGACGACGCGCGGCGGGAGGCGTACGAGATCGCGCTCCTGGTCTGCAGCGCGGACGGACCGGCCAACGAGAAGGAGCAGGCCTTCCTCGCCGAGCTGCGGGCCGCCCTCGGCATCGGCGCCGCCGACCTCCGGAGCACGGAGCAAGGCGTGCGCGCCCTGGTCACCGTGCCCGTCGCCCCGGCCGGCGCGGCGGCATCGGGCGCCACCGGCTCCGAGGCGGCGCTCGACGAGACCATCCTCCAGCAGGCGATGCTCACCGGAGCCCTGGAGATCCTCCCCGACCGGCTGGCCAACCTGGCCATCCTCCCGCTCCAGCTCCGGCTCGTGTACCAGGTGGGCCAGCACTACGGGCAATCGCTGGACGCCGGTCAGATCAAGGACCTGGCCGGGACGCTGGGGATCGGCGCGGCGGCCCAGCTCGTGGAGGGCATGGTGCGCAAGGTGCTGGGGGGGCTCACCGGCGGCCTCCTCGGCGGCGTGCTCGGAGGCGCCACCGGCCTGGCGGCCGGCGCGGCCGTCTCCTTCGCCGCCACCTACGCCCTGGGCCACGTCGCCAAGCAGTACTATGCCCAGGGACGGAAGCTCAGCGCGGAGGACCTCCGCTCGCTCTTCGCCCGCTTCCAGGAGGATGCGCGGGGCCTGCTTCCCCGGGTGCAGGACCAGATCCGCCGGCTGGCCGGGACGCTCAACCTCCAGGAGGTGGTGGACCAGCTCCGTCCGCGCTGACCCCCCCGGGCTCCTCCGCGGAGGGAGCGGCATCCCCCTCCTCGGCGGCCTTAACCACGGTGACCGAGCATTCCGCCTCGGCCACCACCTTGGAGGAGACGCTGCCCATGTAGCGGCGGAGGGGCGAGCTTCCCCGCGAGCCGATGACCACGTGGTCGACCTGGTTCGTGCCGGCGAACTCGATGATCGCTCCGGCGGCATCGGGGCTCTCCAGGACGTGGAAGGTGACCCGGTCCGGAGGAAGGCTCAAGGGACGCGCCCAGTGCCGGAGCTCCACCAGCCGCTGGACCCGGAGGCTCTGCGCGTCCTCGTCGGGGTTGCTCTCGATGGCGATGCGGTGGGTGCGGAGGACGGTGACGCAGGCCAGCCGCGCGCCGGGCTCGGTGTCGAACACCCGGCGAGCGGTGACCCTCAGCGCGGCGAGCAGGGCCTGCGACGCCTGGGTCACGTCCACGGCCACGAGCACGATCGGAGCCCGGGCCAGCTGCTGGGTGGCGGACTGCCGGGGATCGGCCTCGGCGCCCAGGCTGCGGAACCACCGCCGGGCCACGGTGAGGGCCCCGTCCTGACGGGCGCGCTCGGCGCGCGCGGTGAGCTTGACCTGCTCGGGATGCTGGAGCTCGAAGCCCACCTGGGCCGCGGTATGGTAGCGCCGGGTGGGATCCGTCTCCAGGCAGCGGAGGATGATCTCCTGGAGGTAGGGCGGGAAGCCCTTCACCAGCGCCCGCGGCGGAACCGGGTCCCGGTAGAGGCGCCTCCGCAGACCGCGCACGCTGGTCGGGTTCCCGAAGGGCCGGACGCCGGTGGCCAGGTGGTAGAGCAGCACCCCGAGCGCGAAGAGGTCGCTCCTCGGATCGTTGCGGATGTTGAGCACCTGCTCCGGGGAGATGTACGGGCCGGTGCCCATCGGCAGGCGGAACTGCTCGGCCAGGAGGTCGGGCAGCCGATCGTGGCGGGAGAAGCCGAAGTCGATGAGCACCGCCTCCCCGGTGGCTCGGAACATGACGTTGCTCGGCTTGAGGTCCAGGTGGATGACGTGCTGAGCGTGGATGTCATGCAGGGCGGCGGCCACCTTGGCCCCCAGGGACGCCACCTCGGGCGGCGGGAGCGGCGCGTCGGCCAGCCGGGCGCGCAGGGACGGCCCGGGGATGAGCTCCATGACGATGTACGGCTGCTCGGGGAAATCGGCGGCGGCGATGAAGCGCGGGACGTGGATGCCCTTCAGGGTGGGCATGATCATCTTCTCCACCTCGAAGCCGGCGATGGCCGTCGGATCGCCGCTTTCTCGAAGCTGGGGAAGTTTCATCACCATCGGCGGCTGCCAGGAGCGCCCGGTGACGCGCCACAGCGTGGCCATGCTTCCGGTGTGCAGGAGCTCCTCGAGCCGGAAGCCGTCGATGACCAACCCCGGCGCGAGCGGTGCGAAGGCCATCGCCGTCAGGTCCCCGCCTGGAGCCGGTTTCCCAGCCTCTCCGGGAGGCCGGCCGCACGCACCTTGGCCGCCGCCGTCTCGGCGTCGTAGGGCACCCGGAAGTAGGTGAGCACGCTGGTGGCGTCGTCGAACAGCGCGTAGCAGGCGGCAGGGTTGCCGTCCCGGGGCTGGCCGGCCGATCCGGGAATGGCCAGCCACCGCCGCCGCGGTCCGAGCGGGATGCCGCTTCCCGGCACCGGCTCGAAGGTGGCCACCCGGCCGCCCTCGGCCATGTGGAAGAGCATCGGGTCGTGGACGTGGCCGCAGAAGGTGATGCGGGACGGGGTGGCGCGCAGGCTCCGCCCGGCATCGTAGGCGTTGAGCACGTAGGCCCAGCCGCCCGGATCCCAGGCGTTGGCATGGACGTGGAGCGACTCGCCTACCTGCACGGAGAAGGGCAGCCCCCCGAGGAAGGCGATCTGCGCCGGGGTGAGGTGCGCCCGGGTCCACTCGATGACGCGACGGGCGTCGGGGTGCATGGCGCTGCGCGCGCCCTGGGCCACCGCCTGATCGTGGTTGCCGAGCACGGCCACCGCCCCGCCATCGACGGCCGCCATCACCGCCTCGGTCACCGGCCCGGGGTCCGCGCCGTACCCCACCAGGTCCCCGAGGAAGGCATAGGCCTTCGCCCCCTGGGCGCGGGCATGCTCCAGGCAGGCAGCGAGTGCCTCGCGGTTGGCATGGACGTCGGCGAGCAGCGCGCGGAGCATGACCGGTCGACGAGAACTTAGTCTCGGAGCGGCCTACCCCTCCACGAAGACGTACTCGTGCTGTGCGTCGCGGATGACCAGCACCCGCTTGCCGTCCCTCGTGCCGGCCACCAGCTCGAAGGCGCCCAGGGTGGGCGCGACGGTGAGGAAGGAGATGGTCCCGTCGTCGTTCCGCCGGGAGGCCACCGGGCTCTTCCACTCGCCGAAGTCGAAGATGGTCGAACTCCCCTCCCTCGAGACGCGCAGCTCCCCCAGCGCCGAGCTGCGGTAGCGCGCGGCCAACTTGGCCGACTCGGCCGGGTCCGCCGGGACGACCAGCCGCTCGCGCTCCTTGGCGATGGACGCCCGACGGGCGGCCGCCAGGGAGGCGACATCCTCGGCGGCCTCGGGGCGGCCGTCGAACAGGACCTCGAGCAGGCGCCGGGTGAAGCCCCGCCGCAGGAGCACCCCGGAGTCGGCGTTGGTGAGGAGGACCGCGCCCACCTTCTGCTCGGGCAGCCAGATCATGTCGCTGTGGTAGCCGAACAGGTCGCCGCCGTGATGAACCACCGGAACGCCCCAGGTGGTGTCCACCATCAGCCCCATCCCGTAGGTCTGGTCCTCACCGATCGAGACCTGGGGCAGGCGCCGGGCGAGCAGGTTGTGCTCGGAGACGAACCGGGCTCCGTCCGGAAGCCGCCCCCCGGCCAGCTCCATGAGCAGGTAGCGGCTCAGGTCGTGCGCGCTCGTCCAGAGGCCCCCCGCCGGCCGGACGGCGATGACCGTCCGGTTCGGGTCGACGCGGGCCAGCTGCTGCTTGCCGTCCACGTCCTCTCCGTGCGGGCTGGCATGGTCCTGCTTCAGCGCCCGGGCGAAGTCGAAGGTCGTGGCCCTCATTCCCAGGGGAAGAAAGACCTGGGTGCGCATCGCCCGGTCGTAGGCGGCGCCCAGCTCCAGGTCGGGGGAGAGGACATGCGCGGCGACGTAGCCAGCGGCGGCGGCGAGGAGGTTGCTGTACTGGAACACCTCGCCGAAGCGGGTGGTGGGCTGCATCGTGCCGAGGAGCGCCAGCGCCGAGGCGGGCGTCGCCTTCGCGAACTCGAACACCCACTCCAGGTCCTGCCGTGGAAGACCGGTGCAGGCGCACACCAGGTGCTTGACCAGCACCCGTCGGGTGGTGTCCGCATCGCCCAGCCTGAAGCCGGGGAACACCTCCACCACCGGCTGCTCCCAGCCGAGCTTCCCGGCATCGACCAGGCGGGCGAGGAGGAGCGTGGTCAACGCCTTGGTGTTGGAGGCGGCCAGGAACAGGGTGTTGGCGTCCACCGGCTGCGGCCGGCCCAGCTCCCGGACGCCCAGCCCTCCCTCGAAGACCACCCGGCCGGCGTCGATGAGGCTGAAGCCCACGCCGGGAACGCCCAACTCGTGGCGAGCGGTCTCCAGGAAGCCGGCCAAGAGCTCGATCCGGCTCGCATCGAGCGGGTGGGCCGCCTTTCCGGCGAAGGACTCGCGCCGGTACCCCTTCGGCCGGAGGCTCTGGCCCACCAGGGCCACCGCCGCCGCCCGCCGCTCGTAGGTCGCCTCCTTGGCGTCGACGAGCAGCACCGTCCAGGCGCTGCCGTGCCGTAGCGCAACGGCATAGACCACCGCCTGCTCGTTGGGAGAGGTCTCGTAGTCGTACAGCCGCCGCTGGTCCCAGCCGTTCCGCGGCGGCCGGTCCACGGCGATCTTCAGCGGCCGCTTCATGTCCGGCCGGTAGGCGGCCCAGGCCGCTGCCACCGCGGCGTCGGCATCCTGCGCCGGGAGGTCGATCAGGACGAGGCGCGAATCCGGCTCCTCGGGCTCGAGGACCACCGCGGACGTACCGCGAGGCGACACCGTCCAGCCGGAGGGCGCGGTGAAGGTCGTTCCTCCCGGGGTCTCGCGCTGCGCATCGGAGGTGAGGCGGGCCGGCGCGGCCGCTCCGGCGTCGGCGGCCGCAGGCCCGACCTGCGCGGCGGCAGGGCCGTGCAGCGCGAGCGCCAGCGCGGCGAGGCTGGCCCTGGTCGGCGATGCTCGGCGAAGGGTCACCGCGGTCCCTCCCCTCGCTAGCCGAGCGAGCGCATCACCTCGTCGAGCACCGACCTCGGCGGCCTGACCTTCGCCTGGGGCAGCGTGGCCAGCGGCTCGTCGGCCACCCCGAGCAGATCGTGGAACGTCTGGGCCTCGGTGTTCACGTAGAGGACGCCGGTGAGCACCTCGCCCGAGGCCTGAGACTCGAGGATGCGCGTCACCGCGCGGAGCTTGTCCCTCGGGTCGTAGCTCTCCTCGAGCTTGTGGAGCTGGAGGCGGGACCCGTCGTGCAGCCGGACGTCGGTCACCGTGCCGGGCTCGTACTCGATGCCGATGTCCTCGAAGGAGGGCACGAAGGACAGCTCGTGAACCGGCTCGTCGTGGTCCTTGGTGTAGGCGTAGGACTTGGTCGACCCCTCGTGGTCGTTGAACGCCACGCAGGGGGAGATGACGTCCAGCACCGCCGTCCCCCGGTGCGACACCGCCCCCTTGAGCATGGCCGAGAGCTGCTTTCGGTCTCCCGAGAAGCTCCGGCCGACGTAGGTGGCTCCCAGCTGGATGGCCAGCAGGCAGGTGTCGATGGGCGGCAGCTCGTTGACCACCCCGTTCTTGAGCGTCGATCCCAGGTCGGCGGTGGCGCTGAACTGCCCCTTGGTCAGGCCGTACACGCCGTTGTCTTCGATGACGTAGACGATGGGCAGGTTGCGCCGCACCAAGTGGACGAACTGCCCGATGCCGATGGAGGCGGTGTCCCCGTCCCCGGAGACGCCCAGCGCGAGCAGGGTGCGGTTGGCGAGCAACGCCCCGGTGGCCACCGAGGGCATCCGGCCGTGCAGCGCGTTGAAGCTGTGGGACCGGCTCATGAAGTAGGCCGGGCTCTTCGAGGAGCAGCCGATGCCGGAGAGCTTCGCCACCCCCTCCGGCCTGATGCCCAGCTCGAACATGGCGTCCAGGATGCGCTCGCTGATGGCGTTGTGCCCGCAGCCGGCACAGAGGGTGGACTTGCTCCCCTTGTAGTCGGCCAGGGTCAGCCCGGCGCGGTTGGTCTTGGGAGTGGCCTCGGCCATCAGCGTGCCTCCAGGACGGAGATCTCGTCGGTGACGCTGCGCGCGTCGAGCGGCAGCCCGGGGATGTGGGCGACGGAACGCAGGCGCAGGCCCAGCTCGGGAGACAGGTCGAGCCGGAGCAGGGCCTCCAGCTGCCCGTCCCGGTTCTGCTCCACCACGTACACCCGGGAGTGCTTCTTCACGAACGCCTCCACCTCGCGGCTGAAGGGGTAGGCGCGCACCCGGAGGTAGTCGGTGGCGATGGCCTTCTCCCGGCGGAGCTGATCGCGCGACTCGATGACCGCGTGATGGCTCGTCCCGTAGGCGATGATGCCCACCTCCGCTCCGGAGCCGTCGATCACCGGGGTGGGCAGCTGCTCGCGGGCATTGTTCAGCTTGCGCTCCAGCCGCGCCAGGTTGCGCTCCCAGTCGTCGGACCGCTCGGAGTACTGGGCCTTCTCGTTGTGCCCGGTGCCGCGGGTGAAGTAGGCGGCCGCCGGATGGTCCGTCCCGGGGAGCGTCCGGTACCCCACCCCGTCGCCGTCCACGTCGCGGTAGCGCTCGAAGCCCCCCAGCCGGTCCAGATCCTCCTTGGAGAGGACCTTGCCGCGATGGATGGGCGCCTCCGGGTAGACGAACGGATCGGCCATCCAGTTGTTCATTCCGAGATCCAGGTCGGAGAGGACGAACACCGGGGTCTGGACGCGCTCGGCGATCTCGAACGCCTCCACTCCCATGGAGAAGCACTCCTCCACCGTCGCCGGGAAGAGGAGGATGTGGCGGGTGTCACCGTGGGAGAGGAAGGCGGTGGAGAGCACGTCGCCCTGCGAGGTCCGGGTGGGCAGGCCGGTGGAAGGTCCGACCCGCTGCACGTCCCAGATCACCGCCGGGACCTCGGCGAAGTAGCCCAGGCCGGCGAACTCGCTCATCAGCGAGATGCCCGGACCGGCGGTGGCGGTCATCGCCCGGGCGCCTGCCCAGCCGGCTCCGATGACCATCCCCACCGCGGCCAGCTCGTCCTCGGCCTGGACGATGGCGAAGGTGGCCTTCCCGTCCGGGCCGATGCGGTAGGTCCTCATGTAGGCGATGAGCGACTCGACCAGGGAGGAGGAGGGGGTGATCGGGTACCAGGTCACCACCGTCACCCCGCCGAACATCGCCCCCAGGGCGGCGGCGGAGTTGCCGTCGATGATGATCTTCCCCCGGTTGGCGTCCATCCTGCGCACGACGAAGGGGTCCTGCTTCTTGAAGTTCGTCCGCGCGTAGTCGAACCCCGCCCGCGCCGCGGCCAGGTTCAGCTCCAGGGCCTTGGCCTTCTTGGAGAACTGCTTGCCGATGGCGCGCTCCACCTCGGGCATCTCCAGCTCGAGCAGGCCGGCCACCACACCCACGTAGGCCATGTTGCGGACCAGCTTCTTCACCTTGGCATCGGTGGTGATGGGGTGGACCACCTTGTCGAAGGGCACCGGGTACATGGCCAGGTCGCTGCGCAGCGACGAGAGGCCGAGCGGTTCGTCGTAGACCACCGCCGATCCGGGGCGAAGCCCGGCCACGTCCTCGCGGGCCGACTCCGCATTCATCGCCACCAGGAGGTCGATCTCCTTCTTCCTCCCCACCCATCCGTCCTTGCTGGCGCGGATGGTGTACCAGGTGGGCAGCCCGGCGATGTTCGACGGGAAGAGGTTCTTCCCGGAGACCGGGACGCCCATCTGGAAGACGGTCCGGAGGAGGACGGTGTTCGCGCTCTGCGACCCCGAACCGTTGACGGTGGCAACCTGGATGGTGACGTCGTTGACGACGGGCTCCGCGGCGCGCCCGCGGGGCGCGTCGGCGGAGGTGCCGGTTTGGCTCATGGCATTCCTTTGTAGCGCTCTGGGTCAGCGTCGCACCAACACCCGGTGCGGGCAACTTCGGCACTCCTCCTCCAGGGGTGCGCCGCCGGCCCGGCGCGTGTGCCTGGAGAGGCCCCGGGCGAGCGTGCCCGGGGCCGCCCAGCCTCGTGCTGGCGACTTACTTCTTCTTCTTGGCCGGCGCCTTCTCCACGGCGATGGCCAGCGCCTGGGTGTAGGTGATCTCGACGTCGTCGCCCACCTTCACACCGTCCAGCTTCTTCGGGTCCTTGACCTTGATGGTCATGGAGTTGCCCTCCGGACCGGTCAGGGTCACCGACTCCTTGTGCTTCCCGATGGCGGTGATCTTCGCCTTGACGCTCTCCTGTTGGATGGCCACTCCCGCCGGCTGCTCGCCCTTCTTGGCGCCGGCCACGACGTCGACCGACTCGGCGGCCGGGGCGCCGGGCTTGGTGACCTTGACGGCGATGGACTCGTAGTACTTGGCCACCACGAGGTCCCCCACCTTCACCTGGTCGAGGTTCTTCACCTGGTCACCGACGTGGAAGGTGACCTGGTTGCCCTTCGGACCCTTGAGGGTGATCACACGTCCGGGGAGGTCGAGGCCCACCACCGTTGCCTGGATGGTCGTCACTTTCTCCACCGACCCGGAAGGCATCGGCTTGTCGTCCGCGCGCGCCACCGAGCCGAAGGCGATCCCGACCACGACTGCACAGAGCTGCATCCACCGCTGGGACATCTTCTTGCCTCCCCTTGACTGCGAGTATGACCCGGCAACGCCGGGCGGCCGCTCATTAGCAAAGACCCGAGCCGGATGCTCTAGGCTCCGTGCCGCGCACCGTTTGCGCGGAGGATTCGATGCCCAGCCGGAGCCTGGTCCGCAGTTTCGTGGCGCTGTGGTGGATCCTCGGTGGCGCGCTCCTCCTGGGAAGCATCCAGACCGTGCTCGCTGGCCTGCACGGCCGCCAGGGAGTCAATCCGCATCTGGTGGTCCTCGGCTCGGTGGAGGCGGTGGCCGCGCTGCTGTTTCTCATCCCCCGGACGCTGCGGCTCGGCGCCGTCGGGTTGCTCCTCACCATCGCCGTGGCCCTGGGGGTCCACGTCACGCAGCACCATTTCCGCTGGGACCTCCTCGTCTTCGGGGCGGCGGTGCTCTTCGTCGCCGTCCACGGGACGCTCACCGCGGCGCAGTGGAGGCACGCCCTTCTACGCTCGGAGGGCTGACCCTCCGGCGCTCAGCGGCTCTTCGCGCACCGGAAGCCGATGTCCCTCTGGCGCTGCTCGGGCAGCCACCGTGGCCTCGGTGACGTCGATGCAGAATGCGGCCACCGCCGCCCGGGCAGCGGGAGCAAGCAGCAGGACGGCGGGGAGGACGGGGAGGAGCCTCATCGCGGCGGAGTGCGCGGAGCTTGGGCGCCCGAGGAGGCAGCGTCCAGGCGGAAGGGTCGCCTGACCCGCGGCAGGAGCAGATAGAGGACCAGCGCCCCGGCAATGGGAACGCCCACCGCTGCGCGGGGATCGGCGCCGGAGAGGGCACGAGCCGCGTCGGCGAGCACGTTCACCGTCAGAAGCCCCACCGCCAGAGCCCAACCCCACCGGTGCAGGCGCCACAGCCCAACGCTGGTCGCCCCGGTGGCCAGTGAGACCAGCCCGAGCAGCACCGCCGCCCATGCTCCGAGGCCGGCGAATCCTTCGCGTGCCACCGGGTTCAGACGCCACATCGGCTCGAGAGGGCTTCCGGTTACGAGGAGCGATGCGGCCGCGACCAGGCTCACCAGCGCTCCACCGCCGAAGAACAGGCTCAGAACCGTCACTCCAGGAGGCCGCGGAGGCGAGCGCTCAGAACGCATAGCCCACGCCGAGAAGGAGGTTCTGCTCGCCGAGGAAGCCCACCTCGACGAATGCCTCCAGGTGGGCGGGGAGTGAAAAGCTCGATCCGAGGCTGAGACGGAAATGGTGCACGTCACTCCCCACCAGCGACCGGCCCGCTGGGGAGAAGTACACCGGGCCCCCGAACACCGCCACGCCCGCGTAGGGGAACCAGAACCCGAAGAGCTGCTTGCCGATGACTCCGACAAGCCGAAAGTCGAGCGCGGTGAGCTGTGGATGGTCCTGGGCGTTCAACTCGTTCTGGGTTCCGGCGGTTGCCATGCCGGCGATGAACGTGGCCGCGACGTAAGGCCAGGCCCCGGTTCCGTCGAGGAAGGTATAGGCCGCCGAAGCGCTGGCCAGGAATCCCGGCGAGAGGCGGTAATTCCCCAGCCCCCCGTCCAGGCTTCCCCCGGCGATGACGCCCAGCGACACGGCGAAGGCGAAGCGCGACGGCCGGAAGGTGAAGCTCAGGGCGGTGCTCAGCTCCTCCAGCCGCTGGGTCACCCCCTCAAAGCTGAGGTCGGTGCGGAGGCCGCCCACGCTCAGGGCCAGCTGCAGCGGCCGGTCCACCTCCAGGGCTTCACCGCACGATCCCGTGAGACCCACGGGCGGAGCGACGCCTCAAGCTCGGGCAATGCTCGCCGGCCAGGCAACCGCCAGAGCGGCTCCGCCGAGCAACAGCCGGAGCATCCGGGGAACGGGAGGCGACGAAGCGCTGGAGCTGGATCGGGGCACCTGGGGCGGGGCGCATGGTATCTCCCGGCACGTCGCGAGGGACCCATGTCCACGCTCAGGATGCGAGGGAAGACGGCGGTGGTCACCGGGGCTGCCTCGGGCATCGGGCGCGCCACGGCGGAGCGGCTGGCCGAGGAGGGAGCGCGGGTGGTGTGCACCGACCTCGACCGAGCGAGCACCGAGGAGGTGGCCCAAGGCATCCGCCAGCGGGGCGGCTCGGCCGAGGCGGCCGCGCTCGACGTCACCGACGAGTCCGCCTGGGAGTCGGTCCTCCACCGCGCGGTGGCGCAGGGGCGGCTCGACGTGCTGGTCAGCTGCGCGGGCATTGCCGACGCTCAGCCGACGGCCCAGACGTCGCTCGCCCAGTGGCGGCGGGTCCTGGCCGTCAACCTCGACGGCGTGTTCCTCGGGACGAAGCACGCCCTCCGGCTGATGGGCGAGGACGGCCGGGGCGGCAGCCTGGTGCACGTCGCCTCCGCCACCGGGCTGCGTGCGGCGGCCGGCGCCGCGGCCTACTCGGCGAGCAAGGCGGCGGTGATCGCCTTCTCCCGATCCGTGGCCAAGGAATGCCTGGCGGCGGGCAACGGCATCCGGGTGAACACCGTCTGCCCGGGCGGGGTGAAGACACCGCTCTGGCGAGCGATGGGCTTCTTCTCCAAGCTCGTCGAGCGCCGTGGCAGCGAGGAGGCCGCCTATGCGGCCATGGCCGAGGCCACCCCGGCCAAGCGGTTCGCCGAGCCCGCGGAGATCGCCGATGCCATCCTCTACCTGGCCTCGGACGAGTCGCGCTTCGTCACCGGAACGGAGCTGGTCATCGACGGTGGGTACATCCTCTAGACGTTGCAACAGGGGTCGAAACCCCCTGTCATGGCCGACCATGATCCGTCCCCGCTCCCGCCGCCTGGTCTGGCTGTCCGCCCCGCTGGCCGTGCTCCCCGCGCTCGGCCTGGTCCCCCTTCTTGCCCGGTCTGCCGAGCCGCCGGGTGGAACGCCTCCCGCCGGGATCGACACGGCGGGAATGGACACTTCGGTCAAGCCCGGGGACGACTTCTTTCGCTACGCCAACGGCGGCTGGGTGAGGGCCACCGAGATCCCCGCGGACCGCAGCGCCTGGGGGGCGTTCTCCAGCCTCCGCGAGGAGGCCGACCGGCGGACCTCCGGCCTCCTCGAGGAAGCGGCCAGGGGGAACGCTCCGGCCGGCTCGGATGAACGCAAGGCGGGCGACTACTACGCCGCCTACCTCGACGAGGCGGCCATCGACGCCAAGGGAGTCGCCCCGTTGGGTCCGCTGCTGGAGCGGATCGCCGCGGTCCAGGACAAGAGAGGGCTGGCCACGCTTCTCGGCGAGGAGCTGCGCGCCGACGTCGATCCGCTCAACAACGCCGTCTTCCACACCGACCGGCTGTTCGGGCTCTGGGTCTCGCCGGGTTTCGACAACCCCGCGCGGAACGGCGCGTACCTCATGCAGGGCGGCCTGGGGATGCCGGACCGGGCCTACTACCTGGACGACTCTC
>Ga0335082_10005727_pt1 | contig 13617 bp, 12 predicted proteins | sample Lox_Sample_41_FD_206718 | JGI IMG/M metagenome (GOLD analysis project Ga0335082, IMG submission 206718) | Soil microbial communities from Loxahatchee National Wildlife Refuge, Florida, United States - Lox_Sample_4.1 | ecosystem: Environmental > Terrestrial > Soil > Wetlands | place: USA... | reverse complement strand
GGACAGCTGGGAGTTCGCCCGGTGGTCCCGGCTGCAGGACGCGTCGTTCGACGTGCCGGCCCTCTGGCTCAGCATTTCCTGTTTCCCGCGGCATTTCCTGCCGGAGATCCTGGGTCTCAACCTGGCGGTGGAGCTGGCCGGAGTCGGGGGACCGTACATGGAAGCCCGGGACACGCTGCGCCGGTTCAGGTATCCGACGTTGTTCGTGGACGTGCACAACGCGGCGGACAACGTCTCGGTCGGGCACGCCGCCTGGGCGATGAACGCCATCAAGCGGTACATGGACGACGTGGCCGAGCGCGAGGGGCCGCACAATGTGGACCGCGTGTGGCACAGGATCTGGGCCGGAGTGCGGGCCACGCTGCCCCAGATCGGCCGCGTGCGACTGATGGCCCACCGGGTGCGGCAGCGGTTCTTCGGCGAGGATCCGAACCTCGTGCCGCTCATCTTCCCCTCATGAGCGTTGCCCCGCATAGCACCAACGCTACGGGCGCCATCGGCGTCGTCGCTCGGGGTCTCCTACTCGTGGGCGCCTCCGTGGTGGCCGCATTGTTCTGCGCCGAGATCGTTCTCCGCCTGCTCCGGCTCGCTCCAGCGGAGGGCGTAGGTACGGTCTCTGCGCGTCAGTACGAAGAGGTGCCAGGGATCTTCGCTCCCAACCAGCGGGTGATCGACATTCAAAAGCCGGCCCTCCCTTACTCAGTGCGAATCGACAGCCTAGGTTTTCGCGGCGTCGACTTTCCTCGCAGAAAGCCGCCGGGTCAGTTCCGCGTGGTGATGATCGGGGATTCCTTCGTCTACGGTGACTTCGTCGATGACAGCGTGACGTTTCCCGTGCAGTTGGAGCAGAGGCTCCGCAGGGCATGTCCTGACGCGCGCGTGATCAACGCCGGGCTCGGGGGAACGACCATCGTTGATGAAGCGTTCATGATGCAACGGACGTTGTCGCTCGACCCTGATCTCGTGATTCTCGTCTACACGGAGAGTGACATCGAGGACTTGGCCAGTCCGCAGACCGCTTGGCAGGCACTGGCGGCTAACCGTCTTCGGAAGTCCCGCTTCCCGCTTTCGGTCCTCTATCCGCTATTCAGGAACACGGCGTTGTGGAATCTGGGTCTAAAGGTGGTCGCCACCAAGAGGGTACAGCGTGACATCGCCACGCGGCACCAGGCGGCGGCTCGAGACGGCGTGGGAATGATCGATACGTTGCGGGAACGCTACGGCGCCGCGCTCGTCTCATTCCGAGACACACTGACGTCGCACGGCGTCCGGTTCGTATTCGCCATGTTCCCGTCGTGGTTGGAGCTGCAGTCGCAGTCAGCGGACTTGACCTGGGTGGCGCGATTCGCGAGCGCACACGCAATCAACGGTGTGAATCTCCTCCCCGCCCTGCAGGCTGCCCATCTGCCGGCTGCGAGGCTCTACCTGATCCCGCGTGACGGCCACCCCAGCCCCTCTGGGTATTCGATCGCAGCCGACGATCTTGCCGAGAACCTAGTGCGCGGCCCCGTTGCCGCCGCCTGCGGGCACTAGAGCCTCGAGCGAAGCGAGGTCAATCGAGAGGCAGGCCAGTTGGGTCGTCTAGTGCTTCAGGAGGTCTGCCGCCGAACGTGGTTCCAGGAGCCACGTTCCCGTCCCGGTGGGCGTCAGAAGTCCGATCACATCGAAGGTACTGCTCGGCAGGTACACGCCGGGAACCGGAAAGCCAGCCAGCCGATCCAGCACCACCACAAGGTTCCCGCTGCCGTCCGAAACCGTCAGGTGGAAGTTGCCTAGAACCGTCGCGGTGTCGTTGATGGTGGCGTTGGGGACCACGACCAGCTGTGCATCGCGCGTTCCGCCCGCCGCCGTGGCGGCAACCGCCGTCGTCAGCGTCGCAGCCGTGGGGTAGAACCCGCGCCCAAGGGCGGTCGTCGTGCCTCCATCGAGCGTGGGTTGGCCGTTGCGCGTCGCGGTCGTGCCCCGCACCCGCACGGAGTCACCGGCGGTGACGGCCGAGCGCAGCCGCGTCAGCCGGATGGCCCCGGAAGTGTCGGCCAGGTCTACGGTCGTGTCGGAGAAAGTGCCCGAGCTGTTGAGCGCGACCCCGACCACGACGGCGGTGCGGCCCGAGGCCAAAGCCCGTGCCGCGGCGATGCTGATCACCGGGAGCGGGATCTCGGTCAGGTCCGCGGCCGAGCGGGGCCGCAATCGCCAGGCACCGGCGCCCGTCGGCGCCAGCACTCCGAGCACATCGAACTTGTTTCCCGGCACGAAGTCGGCGGGCAGGTTGACCGGCTGAAAAGCGACATCGGCCGTGCGGTCCAACTGCACCTCAAGTGGGCCGCTACCGTCACTGACGGTCAGTACGTAGCTGGTAGACGTGCGGGTCGTGTCACTGATGATCGCTCCGTTCACGGCGACCAGCTGCGCATCGCGCGTCCCGCCCGCGGCGGCCGCGGCTGCGGCTGTGGACAACGTCGCCGTTGCAGGGTAAAAGCCGCGTCCGAGCGCCGTCGCCGTTCCGCCGTCGAGCGTCGGCTGTCCGTTGCGCATCGCGATGGTGCCCCGGACCCGCAGCGAATCACCAGCCGTCACGCTCGTCCGCAGCCGCGTCAACTCGATCGCGCCGGACGTGTCCGCCAGGAAGACCGTCGTGTCGGCGAAGGTTCCGGAGCTGTTGAGGGCGACCCCCACGATGACAGCGGTGTTGCCGGCAGACAGCGCCCGGGCCGCGGCGATGCTTATCGTCGGCGGTGTGATCTCGGTAAGGTCGGTCGCAGAGCGCGGCCGCAGTCGCCAAGTTCCGGCACCCGTCGGCGCGAGCACGCCGAGCGCATTGAACGTGTTGCCCGGCACGTAGTCGGCGGGCAGGTTCGTGGTCTGGAAAGCGATGTCGGCGGTGCGGTCCAGCTGCACCTGGAGCAGGCCGCTTCCGTCGCTCACGGTCAGCACGAAGCTGGTAGGGGTGCGCATCGTGTCGCTGATAGTCGCCGCGTTCACCAGCACCAGGCGCGCATCCTGCGTCCCGCCGGCCGCGGTCGCCGCCGCTGCGCTGGTCAACGTCTTCGCCGTGGGTAGGCCCCCCTGGCCGAGCGCGAACACTTCGGGGTCGTTGAGCGCCGGCTGACTGTCGCGTTGGCCGATGGTCGCGAGCACGCGCAGGCTGTCGCCCGCCGCGAAGGTCCCGCGCACACGAGTTAGCCAGATGGTGCCTGACGTATCCGCGAAGCCGGCTGTGGAGTCGGCGTAGGTGGCAGCGCCGTTCAGCGCCACGCCGGCGACGAACACCTTGCGGCCGGCTGCCAGCGCCCGTGCCTGGCGCACGGTGACCAGCGGCCGTCCGACAAGGATGTTGACGTGCACGGTTTCGGCGGCGGCGACCGTGAAGCTCAGGCTATCCACCTTCACGACCTGCAGCGTGTCCGCGAACGACGTGGTGTCCAGGCTGATCGAGTACTCGCCGACCGGCACGCTCCGAAAACTGAAGGCGCCACTCGACTGCGTCGTCTGGGCGAGCCCCGTGTCCGGTCTGCCCTTGAGAACCAGACGCACGGTTACGCCGGGCAGCGAGTCGTCGCCGACCTGAAGGAGGCGCGAGCCGTTGGTGTCCAGCATCGCGAAGCCCCTGACCACGCCGGTTGCCGTAATCCCGGTAATCCGATTCTCCCCGGCGTTCGTGCAGCCGAGGATCGCGAGCGCCACGCTCGCGACAGCCCTGAACCACGGAGCGCGGCGCATCAGAAGTTGAACCTCAGTCCGGCGCGTACCCCGGCCCCGGGGGACCGGCGGACGAGGAGCTTGCCGAAGTTCGGGTTCGCGACCAGCGGTACGGTCACGACGCCGGTCACGGAGTTCGTGGTGAGCGCCCGCGTCGCATCCACGAGATACAACGCCCGGTCGATAATGCCCTCGTTGGTCGAGACCAGATTGATGCCGTCCACCACCAGGTCGGCCGGAGCGCCGAAGGCCTCGAACAGGCGCACGACGAGCCTGGCATCGGCACTCACGATCGCGGGCCCGCGACACGAGTTCCGGGCGGCGAACCGCCCGATCTGCCGCTGGAGGCAGCTCCACTTGCCGATGACGGCCGCAGCGCCGGAGACGGTATCCGCGACAAAGGCCGGATCGTTGCCGGCCGCGCCGTCGCCGTTGGCGTCCACGCCGTCCCGAAAGCCCGGCGTGAAGGGAGCGCCGGACTGGTAGCGAACGAGGCCGCCCAGCGTGACGAGGCCCAGCGACCATTCGGCCCCCACCACCGCCCGGTGCGGCACGTCGAGATCGGATCGCCCGTTGCGCCAATCCGCCCCGGCCGCCGCCGTCGGGAAGGGTGAGAGTTGCGCGTCCGGGACAGTGCCCCACAGGCCGGGCGTGTTGTCCGTCGTGCGAGAGTAGCTGTAGCTCGCCCAGAGGCTGAGCCCCCGCTCGCTCACGCGCTCGAACGACACCGTCAGCCCGAGGTAATCGGAGTAGCCGGAGGGGTCGAGCGCCCACACGCGGTCGAAGTCGCTGAAGAGCCGGTTGCTGCCTGGGGTCACAGCGACCATCGAGCCGAGTTGCTGGAGCGTGCCGTAGATGGGACGGCCGAACTGGTCCGTGTACTGGGGCGCGACCGCGAGATTGAGGTCGCTGCGGCGCGGGAGGAAGTCCGTGTGACGATACTGGCCGGCGACCTGCAGGGAGACGCCGGTGCCGAGCTGCCGGGCCAGGCTGAGGTTCACGCGGCCGGTGCGCGGCGCCTGAAAATCCGGGTTGAGGAGCGTCAATGCCGTGCCCGTGATGGGAGCGGCCGTGGAGTCCGGTGAGCCGGGCCACGCACCGAGCATGCCGAGGCCCCGTCTCATCTGCGAGGTGCCGTCGTGCGTCAGCACTTCCGCCAGAACGGACGGGTCCACCCCCTCGGCAAACACGCCGCCGTCGCCGCGCAGCAGCCATTCGCCATGCGGGCCAGCCGCCCACGTGAATGAAAGGCGCGGGCTGGTGCGCGCCTTCAGCCTTGGAACGGCGGCGTTGGACGTGCCCGTAAGGCTCAGCCATCGTGCGTCCGTCGCCACGCCCCCGGTGGGCCACTGCTCGCGCTCGAAGAACCTCACGCCGTAGAGGATGTTCAGTCCACCGAGGGGAGACCAGGAGTCCTGAGCGAACAAGGTGAAGGAGTGGATCGTGAAGGAAGCCGCCGGAAGGCCACCGACCGACTGGATGAAGGCGCCGCGGCCGAGGGCGACATCACTGACGCTGCCGAACAGGTACGAACCGGCGCGATATGGATCGTACGTGATGTCGTGGGCAGTCGAGGTCATGACGAAGCCGGCTTTCAGTTCGTGACGGCCGGCCCGGAGGCGCAACGCGGCCAGGAGCCGGGTCTCGTCCCGCTCGAAGCGCCCCGGGAGCGCTCCATCCGCCCCCGCCGAAAGACCATCGGCCACGATTACGGTCCCAGGCAGGGTCGGCGCGCTGTAGTCGCGCGTGCTGCGGTTGACGGCCAGCGACACGTCCGCCCGCAGCGCCCCGAAAAGGTGGGAGTCCAGCGCCCCCGAGGCGGAGATGTCCCGTGCATCGAGCGAGGTCCCGAGCCCCACGAAGCGCTGGGCGCCGAGGTCGAGGTCAGAAGAGGAGCGGTCGGTGACCGAGGCGCGCAGCGACACCATTTGCCCGCTCGCGATCTCCCAATCAAATCGACCGAACGCGGTAATGACATCGGTCTGTTCCGTCACCGGGCGCAGATAGGCGGAGAGGTCGGTCTGGAGCGAATCGTGGGCGAACGCGACCACGCGATCGGCCAGCGAATCGTCGGGCCACGGCGCCGCCGTGCGCGTCTGCAGTCGGCGCGCATCCACGCCGAGCATGCCCCACGCGGTGTCGCGCACGATGGGGCCGCCGGCGAGCAGGGCACCTCGGAAGGTCTTGCCATCCGCGTCGGCAAAGGCCCGGAGCTGGGGATCGCGCGGAGCATGGGCCGTAAACGCGCTCAGCAACTCGCCCCCGAACCCCGGCCACTCGACGTCGGTCCCGGACACGATCTCAGCGTGGTTCAGGTCCGAAAAAGGAAGGCCCAGCGTGGAGAGATCCGTGCGCGACACTCCCGGGCTCGCCGCCGAGGTGTGAGGGATGCCGTCAACCCCAACCGAACCGAGTCGATCGGGAAGGCCTTCCATCGCCAGGCCGCCGGTAGAGACCGCCGCCAGCGTGGCCAGCGAGGAAACGCGCCCCTGCGGATCGACCAGATCCACCAGGTCATTCCCGAGCTCCCAGGTTCCACGGGCCAGCGACGCGTGGAGCGCGCCCTCGACGAAAGCCACCGTGTCCACCTGAGTGACGGGGGGCTCTGCCGGCGCGAGGTGGAGATCCACTGAGACTGCTGCGGCCGGACTCACCGTCACATCCAATACGACCAGCGGGCGATAACCCAGGCGTTCGGCGCGAAGATCGTAGCGCCCCGGTAGCAGCGCCGGGCTGCGAAAGGCCCCAACGGCATTGGTCTCGACCGTGCGTTGCCAGCCGGTGGCGTGATGCGTCAGCGTGACGTCCACGCCCGAGAGGATCTGGCCCTCAGTTGAGAATGCGACACCGTGAATGGTCCCGCTCGTGACCGTCTGAGCGGCAAGTGGAACGGCTAGAAACGACACGACCGCCAGCACGAGGGCAGCGGTCTGCGGCGCGCGTCCGGTGGCACGGCTGGCAAAATCCATATGATGGCACAAACCTAGAGCCGGCACTTCAAACGGGCAATGCGAAGAAGGCCCACTGATCGCCGCGCTGCTGGGTAGCGAAGTGCGCCTCCTCGATATCCCAATTCGGGTGAGCCACTCGGGCCCCGGACGGCATCGAATCGCCGTTGGGCGGCCAGTGCAGGCAGAGTGTTAGTTGGCGACAGGTTCCACCCGAGCCTCCGGTTCGTGCGATCGCACGGTGTTGCGGCGGCGCCACTGGACGGACCTCCGCCCGCCACACCTGCCGTTGGGACCCCACGGGTCATCCTCCATGGTCTCAAGTGTCATCCGCCTTCTCATCCACCGCCAACGTGCCAGTATCTCCAGATGTGGCATTCAGTTACACGTCTGGGGCGATCTGTTTGCGTGGCCCTGATCAGGCGGCCGCAATCGATGCTGCAGGCGCCCGACTCTGGTACAGATTGTGCCAAACTGGAGTTCGCGCTGCTGCGCGTGGCAGCGGCTCCCATTCCGGCTCACTCGAAACTCCGGGCGGTGGCATGAAGACGCTCAAGCCTCTGGCTCTCGTGGTGGCGCTGCTCGTTTTGGGATCGGCGGCCGCCTCCGCGCAGCAGATGCAGTTCAACGGCACTGTCACCGGGTACAACGACGGCCACTACTACGTCGGCACCTATCTGGCGTCGTACTATCCGACCGGTCCGCAGATCGATGTCTTCTGCGTGGACTTCAATCACGAGATCAGCAACGGACAGATCTGGACCGCGAACTTCTCGAACCTCGCCACCAGCAACCTGAGCCAGACGCGGCTCGGTCTCGCGGGATGGAGCTATGCGAACTCCCTGGTGACGTACCAAAGCGAGGCGTGGCTGGCCTCCCAGTTTGCGAATCCGCTTTACCACGACAACAACGACTGGGTCGGCATCGCTCATGCCATGTGGTACGTGACTTCAGGAAACGGCGGACTGATCGATTCCTATTCGACGCCGTGGATCACGGCTGTCGCGTCAGCGCAGCTTGGCGGGTTCACAGGGATGGACTTCTCGCAGTGGAGCCTCATTACCGACGTCAATGCAAAGGGTGAGGCGGCTAACGGAGACGGGACGCAGGAGTTCCTGACGCACACCGTCACACCGGAGCCGGCCACGCTGCTGCTGTTCGGGACCGGCCTGCTCCTGCTGGTAGGCGTGGGATTCGTCAAGCGGAGCGCCGCCTAGCCGCGGCGGTTTCCCGGCGCTAGTTTCTTGGGCGGGCTGAGCCTCCAGGTTCAGCCCGCCTTTGTTCCCGCAATCCCTGCAGCATCTTTATGCCGGTGCACACGACCATGAACGAACGCACCTCGCACGCTCTCGAGTCACTGGTAGGTCCCCTCTACCTGCTCGCGTTGCTCCTCGTAGCGACGCCACTGGTGGATGTGCTCGCCAACGTGTGGCCGATCCGGCTCGGTGATGCGGGGTGGCGCTATGGGGCGATCGGGGTGACATCCGGCTACGTGCTGACGCCGCTCCTGGGCATCGCGTTGGCGTGCCTGCTCGCCACCGCCCTCAGGCACCGAACGATGCTTCGAGTGCTGGTCGTTGTGTGTTTGGCGGCTGGTGTCGTGCTGGTGGCCGCCGCGGTCGACTTCGGGCTGGACGCGATTCAGGTCAGTCACAACGTCCCTGCCACGCCCGCCCTAGCGCGCTGGTCGTTCAACGTCGGGGTGGCGAAGGCGCTCTTCAAGCACCTGACTGCGGCCGTCGCGCTGGCCTGGCTTGGCCTGGCGACCCGGCGGGCATCGCGTGCCGTAAGCCCGACCAGCGAGCACGGATCCACGCCGCCCCTGGTGAAGCGCGCGAGCACTGGAGGGGAGTAGGGTTTTCCGGTTTCCGGCGAGCGCGACGCCGCTTGCCCGCGGCGCTTGCGTCCTCGTTTTCCTCGCCATTCTCGTGGCAACGCTCCTGCCGTCCGGGGACGTCAAGCCCGCTCCATCGCTGTGCCTGGTTTGCGGCGAGCGCGGCATGTCCGACGTGCTCGGCAACATCTTGCTGTACGCGCCCCTTGGCGTGGCGATGGCCCTCTGCGGCTGGAGTCGCCCCCGAGTGCTGATCGGGCCCCTCCTGCTCTCGGCGTCCATCGAGTTCGCACAGACCTGGATTCCAGGCCGCGACGCCAGCCTCGGCGACGTCGTTGCCAACTCGCTCGGCGCCGCCGCCGGCTTCGCGGTGGTCCGCACGTCCGTTCATTGGCTCAGGCCCCGTGGTGGACTCAGGGTCGCGTTGGCGATCGCCGCCGCCCTAGGTGCGCTCAGCGTCCTGGCGACGACGGGCATTCTGTTCCAGATGGACCTACCGCGCTCCACCTACTGGGGCCAGTGGACGCCGGATCTCGGCTACCTGCAGTGGTACCGCGGCCGGGTCCTGCAAGCGTCTCTTGGACCCAGTGACCTGCCGGGCGGTGGCCCGCTGGCAAACTCCGCCGAGGTCCGAGCCCTGCTCCTGGCGCGGGCCCCGCTGTCGATTCGCGCCGTGGCCGGTCCACGCGTGCCGGCCCTCGGCTCGCTGTTCAGCATCTACGATGACCGGACGCGCGAGATCGTGCTTGTGGGGCCGGATCGAGACGACCTCGTGCTGCGTTACCGGACCCGGGCGGTGGTTGCGCGCCTCGATCACCCGGACTTGCGGGTGGAGGACGCACTGCGTGGCATTGCACCGGGGGACCGGTTGGACGTCGTCGTGCGTCAGGGTGGGAAGGGTTACTGCGTTGACGTGAACGGACGATCGTCGTGCGGCGTCGGCTTGACCGTGGGCCGAGGCTGGGCGCTGCTCTCGTATCCCGAGGCGCTGCCGACGTGGCTCCGGATTCTGCTGGACGATGCGTGGGTTGGCTGCCTGTTGATTCCCGCCGGCTTCTGGCTGACGGGCCGCCACGGGGCCCTCGTCGTCTTCGTGCTCGCCGCCGGACTAGTGGTCGTCCCGGCGCTGACTGGTCTCATTCCGACGCCGCCGGGAGAGTTCGTCGGCGCCGGGGCGGGCGTCGGGCTAGGGGTGCTCATCCGGCGCCGGGTCGTCGCCGGCGGGCGGAAGGACTGAGGAGCGGAAGCCGGCGAGGCGCGTCAGCCGCGGATCGGTCGCCAGACGAGGTAGGCAGTTCGAGCGAGCAGCGTCGCGCTCCGGCGTCGGACGTGAATCGGCCACGCGCGTCCGCTGACGAGTGGTGCGAGCGGGAGCCCGACCTCGCTGCGGGTCCCCTCGTCGAGGAGTTTCTCCTTCCAGCCGAGTGGCGTGCCTCCGCCGGCCAGGACGAGCAGGCGCCACGTCACGAGGCGTTCCACGTGAAAAGGGACGGGCGGGGTGAGAAGGGGCGGCGCGGCCGTGCCCGCGAGCCGGCACGCGACCGAGAGCCAGCGGAGTGCCAGCGTGCGGACACGCGCTGGGACTGACTGCAGTCTCGAATCGATGGTATTCCAGTCCACCGGCTGCGCCGCGAGCACAGATGCAGCGTCGAGCCAGTAGCGAAGCGACCAGCCGTCGGGCCCAGTGACGTCGGCGTGCGTCAGCGCCTGCCAGAGCAACTCCGTGAACGAAGGGACGCGGACTTCCAGTCCCTGCCACGACAGTACCCGTGCGCTCGACCACAGACGGTCCCACGCCTCGGCCGGCGCGAGGGCGCGCTCCGTGGAGGTGTGGAGCTCGACCGCGGCCTTACCCCGACGGACAAGCGTGCGGAGATGGTTCGGACTGGGTCCGCGCAACTCGCTCTCGCCGGGTGGCACACGCTCCGGATCGTATTGGTAGGGCGCCCAGCCTCGCGACCTGAATAGGCGCCACAGGCGCTCCGCGTCCGCGCCGGGCACGAGCAGGTCCACGTCGCGCGTGAGCCGCGCGTCGGCAAGCGTCAGGGACGCCGAACTGGCCCGCCGTGCCGGGCCTTTGAGGAGCACGCAAGGTACGCCCTGCGCGGCGACGGTCCGAACGACCTCCGCCGCGTCCGCGTCCACGGCCATCCCCGCCTTAGCATCGCGCCGGGCGGCGTCGTGCAGCGCGGCGGCCAGCGCGGCCGGAACACCCGGCAGCGCACCGGTGTCGGCCAGGCGCCGCAATAACCATTGCTCACCGGCCTCCCACGAGATCCACGCGGCGATGGCTGCCGCGTTGGTGGCAACGTCGGGGCTCGCCCATCGCTCGGCGAGCCGCGCCTCCTTCGAAGCCCGTGCGAGACACAGCGTGTCGAGCAGCAGGCGGGCGAGCGAACGGCTCACGGTGCCGCGGGATCGGCTTCGGGGAAGGACGCGATGACGCGGTACTGGTCCGGTTGGTTGGTGGCGGGCTCGAGAAGCAGCGTGCCCCCGCGCGTCAGCCAGGCGTGGGCTACGAACGCGCCGGTCGCATCGCGCCTGACGCCGATGTGCAGTGTGGCCTCGCGGCCGGACTTCCTGAGCAGGTAGTACAAGACGATGCCACGTCGGAGGCAGGTGTAGCGCCACGGAGGCGGAAGGCGGCGGAGGAGCGTCTCGGTCCACTCCGCCAAGTCCGCTTCCGGCGGCGCCGATTCCCGCGCAGGCCGGCGGCGGCCAACCCAGCGCGCCAGGCGTGCAAACGAGACGGCAGAGAGGAGCGGCGGCAATGTGAGTGCGGCGAGCACCGTGCGCGCCTTCCAGCGCAGTTTCCCGTTCACGCCTCGAGCGTCCGGACGACGCCGCGCTCAGTGCACTGCTTCAGGAAGGCCTCTGCCGTGGCGCGTGCTTCCGGCGGCGAGACCTCGTACTCACGGACCAGCGCCGCCACCAGGTCGTCCAGCGTGCGCGGCTCGAGCAGCGATTCCAGGAGCGTCAGGCCGGTGGCGTTCACGGTGAAGTAGCGCCGGTCGTCCAGGTGCAGAACCACCCCTTCGCCTTCGAGCGCCGTGAGGCGGACGTTCGGGTGACGCTGATAGCGCTGGTTCACGGCACGAGCTCGCTGAGGAGATCGGGGCGTTCGAAGATGTCCCTGCCGAGTCGCAGGCGGTAGCATCGGGCCTGCGCGGCCAGTCGCGTGACGAGTTCCAGGTGTCGCTGCGCCCCATCGGGATCCACGACGAACAGCAGCGACCAGGATAACAGATCAGCCACTGCGAGCGCCGGTCGGAGTGGTTCCAGCGAGGTGGGCCCCTCGTGGACCGCGGCGATGGCGACGATTTCGGGCGTCACGCGGTCCACCCAGCGCCCGCCCAGTTCCTCGGGCAGGAATCCGGTCTTCTGCCTTCGCGCCAGGAATTGGCCTCCCTCGCGGCCGAGCAACTGATAGCCACCCTCGCGCAACGCGATGGGCTCGTGCCATCCGACGACCTCCACCGGATTGGGCCCGTCAACGAGGAATGCCGTGTCGTCGGTGCCGACGGCCCAGCCGCGAGAAGCGAGCAGCGCGGCCGTGGTGGACTTGCCCGAGTTGGAGTCGCCCGCGATGAGCCAGCCGCGATCCCGGGGATCCACCGCGGTGGCGGCGTGGATGTGGCTCCAGCCGGCGCCCCGGAGCTGCGACGCCACCACGAGGACGAGGAATGGGCGCAGCCACGTCTCCGGGCTGGACGCGATCCGCTCGGCAATCTCGACTGTTGCCGCGCCCGTTTCCACCGACACGACCGCGTGTCCCAGTCCGCCACGCCACACCAGGCGCAGACGATCGTCCGGGGGCCCGTAGTAGAAGGCCAAGTCGGGCTGCCGCAGGACCCGCCGCCGATCCTCTCCGCTCCAAGGCTCCTTGACGAGCGTGATGCGCAGCTCGATGGGGCGCGCTGGGGTGAGACGCGAGTCCACGAGCCATGCCTCGACGGCCTGGCGCAGGGCTGGTTCATCGCACAGCACGTGCATCGTCACGCTGGAGAATCGCCCTACCAAAAGCCGCGCGCCAGCCTGATGGGCTGGCGCGCGCGGATCAATCGGAACGCTACTGCCCCTTCTACAGGCAGTCGATGCTACGACGACTTGTTGCCCGAAATGTCATAGCCGCCGGTGCTGGAGCCCGACGCCAGGGTGCCTTCGACCAAGGACACCTCGTCCTTGATCACGGGTGCTTCAAAGGGCCTCTTGCTCATGAGATACCTTCCCTCCGGTGAGTGGGGGATATGGGAGACCGGTTGTAGGAATATGGGATAATCAAGCCGGCGTCAAATCGGCTACGGGATTGGTACATCCGAGCCATGAAAAGAGGATCACCCCAGAAAACGCAACGCGCCAGCTGGTTGGGCTGGCGCGTTGATCGTACTAGGCGACGACCGGCCTCAGGTGCAATGAATATCGACGCCGCACACATTACCTGAGGCCAGCGTGCCTTCGACCAAGGACACCTCATCCTTGATCACGGGTGCTTCGAAAGGCTTGCGAACCATTCGTGACCCTCCCTTCCGGACGATGGGCACAAAGTCGACAGCCGCTTTGGAATTCTGCAAGAGACAGGCCGTTTCGTACAATCGGCCAGTACAAAGCAAGTGATTGTAGTTACACGACTTAGGGAAGATGCCACTGGGACCTAGAGCGATGCGCTACCGCCACGCTTGGTGGCACGATCCCACACGCGCTAGTCGAGCGCGCGCAGCGCTGCGGCGACGCGGGCGAGCGCGGCCTCGAGGTCCGGCTTCTCGGGACCGAAGCCGAAGCGGATGAAGTGGTCCATGCCGAATTGGTCGCCGGGCACGATCAGCACGTCGTGGCCGATCCGGAGCCGCTCGGCCAGTGCGGACGAATTGACGCCCGCCCGGTAACGCGCGTAGCAGATGGCTCCGGCGTCGGGCGCGCGGAACGTGAACTGATCGCCGGCATCCCTGAGCCAGCGCTCGAGCACGGGCCAATTGGTCTGCAGGATGCCGCGGGTACGCGCGAGGATCCGCTGCCGCACGCCGGCCTGGAGGGCGAGCGTCGCGAGCCGGTCGGAGATCACGCTCGGGCCGATGGTCGTGTAGTCCTTGCGCGCCCACAGGTCGGCCACGAGCGCGGGTGGCGCGACGCACCAGCCGA
>Ga0335082_10005725_pt1 | contig 13619 bp, 14 predicted proteins | sample Lox_Sample_41_FD_206718 | JGI IMG/M metagenome (GOLD analysis project Ga0335082, IMG submission 206718) | Soil microbial communities from Loxahatchee National Wildlife Refuge, Florida, United States - Lox_Sample_4.1 | ecosystem: Environmental > Terrestrial > Soil > Wetlands | place: USA... | reverse complement strand
TATGCTGTGTCGCAACGAAGGAGTGAGATCGGAATTCGATTGGCGCTCGGGGCGCAACCGGGCGAGCTTCGACGGATGTTCGTGCGGTCTGGATTGGCGCTGATGGGGATTGGCGTGGCTATTGGGCTGGCAGCGTCGATTGGGCTGATGTGGATGATGAAATCGCTGGTATTCGGAATCAGCACGCTGGACCCGTTGACGTATGTCACGGTATCGGTTGTATTGTCGCTTGCTGCGATACTGGCGAGTTACGTGCCGGCGCGACGGGCGGCGAAGGTGGATCCGGCGGAGGCGCTGCGGGCGGAGTGATCGCTGAGATAGTGAGCCTGCCGGGTCACGAATCTCAAGTGTCGGCGCTCCTAAACGAGGAGGAGCGAATGGCGTTGGAATTCTTCATCGCCTGTGCTCCGAGGGAACATCCTGTTATCCCCGGCGCGGGTGGCTTCCGCAAAGCCCGCTGGGCATTGCGTGACCAAGAGGAAGCGTGGCGGGGTTCGAGCGATTTATTTCAACATGGCAGAGCCGGGGCGCGTCTACATGGCTGCTATTTATGCCAAGTCACGACAAGATACGCTGTCCGCGGCTGATCCAAAGGTGCTCGCAAAACTTGCGGTACAGATTAAGCAAGCGGCAAAAGGAGGGAACTGATGACGGGGATGCGAAATTTGAAGGCCAGCGCTAACAGACGAGCCAGACTTGGCCGGACGAAAGCAGGAATGTCACAAGCAGAGTTTGCGCGAGCCTTTTGCATCCACCCGAGAACATTACAGGATTGGGAGCAAGGCCGGCGGAAACCAGACGCAACAACCCGGGCATATCTTGCGGTCATTGCGAAGAATCGCAAAGCGGTTCTGGAAGCGTTGGCTTCCTAGGATCGAAAGAACCTGGCGTCTCTGCATTGATCGGAGGCATCACATCCAATGGACATTCGCTATGACGAGTGGCTTCCCGGCTCAGCTCTTCAGGGGATAGTGAGCGCCTTCTGGCAAGTCCTCGGTGATGGTTCCAGGATGCCTTCCCCGGCTGTCTTGCCTGACGGGCATGTTGAGTTAGTACTGAATTTCGGTGATCCGGTAGGACTGGTGGGCCCGGCCTATACAGGAATGCAGCCGGACCGGGTCGTTGTTGGCACGCTGTCTCATGCCCTCCGGTTGGAATATCACGGGTGGGTAAAGACGTTCGGAATCCGATTCCACCCTGCGAGGGGCGCCGGTTTCCTGGGCAGGCCCGCCACCGTGTTTGCCGACAAACTGGTTCCGCTGGCGCAAGCTTGCGCGCCGCTGGACGACGGCCTTCGCCGCATGTTCGAGGCAAACCCGAACCTGGAAGAACAGGCTGCGCGTGACGCTCTTGATCGAGTGCTTCTGGAGCAACTCCCTTCGTCCCTCCCTCCAGATGAGCTGGTAGCGGCGATGGTGGACAGGCTGACCGCCTCGAATAGCGCGATGCTTGTCGCTCAGATCGCTCGAGAGGCCGGAATCTCCGCACGACAGTTGCAGCGGCGCTTTCGCGCTGCTGTTGGTATGCCCCCAAAGCGCTTTGCGAGAGTGGTCCGATTCGCGAGGGTATGGCAACTTGCGTCCATGCGGCCGCGCGAGACGTGGGCGGAACTGGCCGCTGAGCACGGCTACGCGGATCAGGCGCACCTGGTGCGGGAGTTTCGCGCGTTCGGCGCGGATCCTCCGACTCATGTGTTCACGCCCGAATGGTACGACCTGACGGAGCTTTCTCGCGTCTCCGGCCCGGCCGAGGGTGTCCGATCTGTTCAAGACACCATCGGCAAGCAGTGAGTATCATTTCTCTTTCTGCAAAGGAGAAGGCAATGAAAAAAATCACACTGTTCAAGTTGTACGTGTCCGATCAGGAGCAGGCGCTACGGTTTTACGTCGATCAATTGGGCTTCGAGGCCGCCGAAGACAAGAAACTCGGCGACTACCGCTGGCTGCTTGTCCGGGCACCCGACAACCGGGATGTCTGCCTCAATCTTGAAATCGCGAAGACGAATGAAGAAAAGGCCCTGGTGGGGCGCCAAGCGGCCGGCCAACCGTTGTTCAGTATCAGCACTGACGATTGCAGGCGCGAGTACGCTGAGATGAGCCGTCGTGGCGTGAAGTTTGACGGAGAGCCGAAAACCATGCCCTACGGAACTGGGGTGATGATGCAGGACCTGTACGGCAACAAAATCTATCTGAACCAGGACCCGGACTAGTGGAGATCGAACTTCTTCATCTTGTAGCGCAACGTGTCGCGCGTGATGCGTAAGAGGCGTGCGGCCTGAGTTTGATTGCCGCCAGCGCTTTCGAGGGCCTTCATTACCAGGCGGCGTTCCTGTTCCGCCAGCGACATGCCATCGCCTGGTGCGTCGAAGGTTAGCAGCGAATCGGAGCTCATCGCAGCGGCTGCGAACGACGCGTCGTCTAACTGTTCGCCGACTACAGAGATTGGAAGGCTCGAGGGCCGGATATACGCTGTGTCTTCGAGAATCATTGCGCGCTCGATCGCGTTGCGCAGCTCGCGCACGTTTCCAGGCCAGTCGTGCGCTTCCAGAAGGCGTTCCGCTTCGTGCGAAATGCCTTCGATCTGGCGCTTGAATTTCTCGTTGTAATGCTCGACAAAGAACCTGGCCAGCGGCAGGATGTCCTCCAGACGCTCGCGCAGTGGAGGCACGACAAGCTGGATCACGTTCAGGCGATAGTATAAATCCTGACGGAAGGCTCCTTCCCGCACGGCCTCCTGCAAGTTCTTGTTCGTGGCAGCGATTAACCGGACGTTGATCTCGATGTCACGGAGTCCGCCCAGCCGGCGGAAGGTCTGCTCTTCCAAAACACGAAGCAATTTGGCTTGCAACGAAAAGGGGATTTCACCGATTTCATCCAGGAAGAGCGTTCCTTTGTCGGCGAGTTCGAAGAGTCCGCGTTTCTGCGCACGAGCGTCAGTAAAGGCACCCTTTTCGTAACCGAATAGCTCGCTCTCGAGCAGCGTCTCCGGAATCGCGGCACAGTTAATGGCCAGGAAAGGTTCCGATTGGCGCAGACTCTGATAGTGGAGAGTTTTGGCGATCAGATCCTTGCCAGTGCCGTTTTCGCCCTCGATCAGAATCGATGCCGCTTCGCTGATGGCCACGCGGCGCACGAAGCTGAGCACGTCTCGCATGGTCTGGGATTCGGCGATGATCTGCCGTTTTGCGGGCTCGGCCTCGCCGGTGATGTCCTTCACGGTTGCCACTACGCCTTCCACAGCGCCTTGTGGATCGAAGAGTTGAACGGTGCGGAAAACTACCATGCGCTCGCGGCCATTCTCGAGGTGCAGACTTACTGCGCCGGATGGCAGACAAGCGGAGTCGCCCAGCCCCTCGATGATGCCGCATCCAGGTTCACACTCGGTGCAGCGAAAAAGCTCCTGACAGTGCTTGCCGACCATCTCCTCGGCGGACATGCCAAAGAGCCGTTGAGCGGCCTCATTGACGCCGACGATGTGCAGGGATTTGTCGTAGACGAAGAGTGCATCCGAGAGCTGGTTAAAGATCGATTCCAGGATCTCCGGCCGCTGCCAATAGTGTTTTAGTTGGGACACGAGCCTTACCCACTGATTATATCTTGGCCGTAAAATTCCCAGGCTTGGAAATCACTCAACTGCGGGATTTGACGCATTCGCGGAAATCTGTCCGGCTTGGGCGCGAAGTGGGAAATCTTTGAAAATAGAAGGTTTGCCTCGAGCGCTGCGCACAGGTAAGCAATGGATTCGGAATTGCTTCGGATCGATCGGAGATGCATTGAATGTCGAAATTGTTCCTTAAGATTACTGTTCCTATGATACTGATTCTGGGCGGGTTGATCATGACCACGTCCGTGTCCTTCGGGAAGGCCGAGTATACCAAGAAAGAGAAGAAGGGCTGCACGTATTGCCATACGACCGCCAGTTCCAAGGAATTGAACGCTGTTGGCAAGTGCTACGCCGAGCACAACCATTCGCTCGAAGGTTGTGCGCCGAAGTAACGTTGGTTAAGGCGCGGCCGCTTCGCAAGGAGTGGTCGCGCAGAGAGGATCGCATATGTTAGCTCTCTGGGTTGTTTGGTCAGTTCTTACGCTTGTGGTGATTTCGCTCGCAGTCGCCAGAAAAGTCGCTGCGAGAAAAGACGACGAGTACATTCATCTGGCCGATTCAGAGGCCATGGCTATCGGTCAGCAGGTTGCGGTAGCGGGCAAACTCGAGACGATCGACCGCTGGGGTAAGAGGCTCACGATTGTGGATTTTGTATTCGGGCTCGTGCTGGTAGCGATCATGTGCTACACCGCCTGGCAGCAGAGTCCGACGTTGAACTAGTTGGGTTGTGGGTGGAAGGTTGTGGGATGTAGGCAGACAGCAGTAGAATTGCGCCCAGTCCTGACTTTGGGCAGTAACCTTTCCTTCAAACGCCAGTAACACCTTTCGGTACTCTGGCGGGTGTCGTCCGTCTGGAGGAAAGGACTCATGCAAACCTTCTGGCAGGATCTGCGTTACGGCGTGCGGATGCTGAAGAACTCGCCGGGCTTCACGGTCGCGTCAGTGATTTGCCTGGCGCTGGGCGTCGGCGCGACGACGGCGATATTCAGCATCGTGAACGCGGTTCTGCTTCGACCGCTGCCTTACGCGCATGCGGACCGCCTGGTGCGTGTCTATTCCGAATTCCCCACATTCAAGAAGTTCTGGGTATCGGCGCCAGAGTTTCTGGAGCTGAAGAGCTCTACAAAGAGCTGGGAGTCATTTGAAGGCTGGGTGAATCAGGGCGTGAACCTCGCCGGCAGCAATGAGCCCATCCGTGTCACCGCATCCTACGTTACAGGCGGCCTGCTTCCGTCATTGGGTATTTCACCGATCATTGGAAGATTGCTGACGCCGCAAGACGATCAACCTACGGCGCCGGTGACCGCAGTGCTGTCGTATGGACTCTGGCAGCGATCGTTTGGTGGAACCACCGCAGTCCTGGGTCGCGACATTCTGTTGAATGGTCAAAAATGCACGCTGGTCGGCGTGATGCCGAAGGGCTTCCAGTTTCCACCAGGGGAAACCGATCCGGCGGAGATCTGGTCGCCAATGCAGATCGATCCCGCCAGGCCAGGTGGGCGGGCCAGCCATTTCGTCTCCGTGATCGCGATGCTGAGGCCGGGCGTCGGGATCTCTCAGGCTCGCGACGAGATGAAACAACTGCTGGTGCAATGGGGCGCGCAGGACAGCAGTAAGCGACACATGCTCACCGCCAAGAATCATCCGGTAGTGATGTACGGGTTCCAGGATGAAGTGGTGGGCGGAGTGAGACTGGCGATGTTGATGCTGCTCGCCGCCGTCGGTTTTGTGATGTTGATTGCTTGTGTGAATGTCGCCAATCTGCTGTTGGCCCGGGCCGAGGCACGCCAGCGCGAGATCGCAATTCGAAAGGCGATTGGAGCGGCAGTGTGGAGACTGGCGCGGCAGTTTATTACCGAAGGGGTAGTTTTGTCGGTAACGGGGGCGTCGTTGGGTCTAGCGCTTGCATTCGCGGGGCTGCGATTACTCGCGCGAACGAATGCCGCCAGTATTCCACGGGCGAATGAGATCGGGGTCGACCGGACTGTGCTGCTGTTCACTCTGGCGGTTTCATTGCTCACCGGTATCGCGTTCGGCCTCGCGCCCCTTGCGCAACTCATCGCTGCAAACTTGCACGATACGTTGAAGGCTGCGGCATCGCGCACCACGGCTTCGGTGGCATCGAATCAGTTCCGAAGGGCTCTGGTAGTGACGGAGCTGGCGCTCGCACTGGTGCTGCTGATCGGTACCGGGCTCATGATTCGGGCGTTTTGGAAGCTGCAGGAGGTTCACACGGGTATCCAGCCAGACCGGTTGCTGACGATGCGAGTGGCGTTGCCTCAGGCCGTTTATCCGGATAGTACGCGCGTAATGCAGTTCTGGGCATCGGTGCAGCAACGCATGTCGGTTCTGCCGGGCGTGGAATCGGCTACGGTGATGACCGGACTGCCTCCCATGCGCCAACTCAATGCTAATGACACCCAAATCGAAGGCTGGGTACAGCGCGATGGCGGGCCGATTCAAAACATGGACTATTGGCAGCTTACCGGCCCAAAATACTTCGAGACGATGGGGATTCGTTTGATCGAGGGACGCTATTTCGACGATCGTGACGGCGAGGGCGCTCCGCTGACGGTGATGGTGAATCAATCGACGGCACGCGCGTACTGGCCGGGCGAAAGCGCACTCGGGCACCGAATGAAGCCGGGATTCCAAGGCGAGTGGCGAACCATCGTCGGGGTGGTGGAGGACGTGAAGAACGCGGGCATCGATAAGCCGACGGGGACGGAGCTGTATATACCGTTTCGACAGGCGGTGGGCATGGGAATGAGGACCGGATATGCAGTGCTGCGGACGAAGGGCGATCCGGTGCAAATGATCAGTCCAGCGCGCAATGTGATTCGCGAGCTGGATTCCTCACTGCCGGTAGCGGCGGTGCGGACGATGGACGAGGTTTTGTCGTCGGCGCAGGCGCGGCCCAGGTTCCTGACCATGTTGCTGAGTCTATTCTCGGGCGTCGCGCTGGTGCTGGCGGCGGTTGGGATCTACGGCGTGATCTCGTACTCGGTGGCGCAAAGGACCAGCGAGTTTGGAATTCGGATGGCCATGGGTGCGAGTCCGGTGAACGTGTTGGGTATGGTCTTGAAGCAGGGGCTTGTGCTCGGCGGAATCGGTGTGGCGATCGGCGCGGCGGGGGCGCTGGCGTTGACGCGGCTGATTCGGGGATTGCTATTTGGGATCAGTTCGTTCGACCCACTGACCTTTATCGTGATGGCGGTGGCGCTGACTGCGGTGACGCTGGCGGCTTGTTGGGCGCCAGCGCGTCGGGCTACGCGAGTGGATCCGATGGTTGCGTTGCGGTATGAGTGAATCGGGTTGTGGATTGTGGGCCGTGGGTTGTGGGTTGTAGGTCGTGGGTTGTGGGCGCGGCTTATGTTACAGGCTGCGGACGGGATGCCGTGTCCAGGACGGAGATTTCGTTTAAGATCATCTGCACTACGACATCGTCGCCGACTTTCGAATTGATCATCATGTGGTAGAGCTGGCGGCTGGGCCATTCTTTCCCGAAGTATTTCTGAATGAAGGTGGCGCGTTCTTCGTCGATCGTTGAGACGAGTTCGATCGCTTCGGATTCGGTCTTGCCGGATGCTTTCACGCGACGGATCTTGTCTTCCAACGGGGCGTAGATGAAGACGTGAAACGCGTCTTCACGATCGCGCAACACGTATGTTGAACCGCGACCGACGATCACGCAGTTTCCTTCCGCGGCGGCGTTGGCGATCACGCGTTGGATGAAATCCACCATGTTGTCGGAATCGAAATGATCGAGACCGGCGACGGGCAAGCTTCGCTCGTAGCTTCCACGCATGTACACCTTCATGAGCCGGTAGAAAAGTGAATCACAACGCTCGTCGACACGTTCCACCGAAGCGTGATCCACCTGCGCCAGGCGTGCAATCTCAGCAGTGAGGGCTTGGTCCCAGAGTTTCCAGCCGAGCCGCTGGGCGAGCTTCTCGGCAACTATCGTGCCGCCCGCTCCGAATTCCCTTTCGATGGTAATGATGCGGATCACGGCCTTTATCCCGTGGGCTGATCAATGCGTCATTGCGTAGACGATGTAGTTTACTCCAATGCGGATGCCGAGTGCTGAGTATCGTTCGGGATATATCGGATTATCGGCGTGCTCCCAGGAATCGCCGAGATCCATGTTGTGGCAGATAGCGACCATCAGACGTCCTTTGTCGTCGTAGATGCCGCGCCAGACCGCGTCGTAGCCGTCGTGCTCCCAGATCTGGTGCGTGTATAGAACCTGTTCACCGGGCACCTGGTAACGGTCGTCGAGATCGAAAATGGTGTGGAAGATGGCGTCCTCATTCTGGATATCGACAATCGGGCGATCCGGGAAGACCCGACTCATGCTGGCAACAAAGACCTGCCACTCGTGCGTGCCGTGGAAGTCGTCGCACATGAAGAATCCACCGTGAAGCAGGTAGTCGCGGAGTTTGACGGCCTGGGCGTCGGTAAGCTCCCAGTGGCCGACTTCGACCCCGTAGAGCCAGGGCCAGTTGTATACGTCGTCGCCATCGTCGAGGCTCACAGGCTGCTCGATGGAGCGGGCGCTCACCCTCGTCAATCTACGTAAGGCGGAGGCGAGGTGGCGGTCCGAGCGCGGATAGTCGATGGTCCAGTTGGATCCGCCGTAGAGCCAGTTGCGGAACGGGCGGTCGCTGAAGCGGACATCGGGGTACATCAGGCGGGCGAAGGTCCACTCGCCGGGCACTTTCCAATCGTGCGGCTTCGGGAAGTCATCATACTCCCAGCCCGGGTATTCGCGGTACGCACGCTGGCCGAAGGCGACGCACAACAGCAATGTGGCTGACAGTGTCCAGAGGGACACCCGACGAAAGCGAGACACATTGGTTGGACGCGCGGAACGCATTCCCGTTGTACCTCTGATGAAGTAATGTCCCAGAATGCCACAATCTTTTCTGGCGTGCGAAGAACCTTTGGGTTCAATTGAGAGGGAATCGTACTATGCCCTGCGGGGTGAGCCCTGGTCCGGTACTCGTTTCGATTGCAACAATTGGGTACGGTATGAACAATTCAAACGATCGGTTCGAACCAGCAGCGCCCGATCTCCGGCCGGCCGTGGCGTTCGATCAGGTGGAAGACGCGACGATTAATGGCATGAGCGCGCAGGGTGACAAGAGTGCCGCGTCGTTGCTGCGATTCACCGATTCACGTGATATTTTGCTGAGCGCATCGAGAGTGCGAAACCCGGTGACGGTCTTCCTGCGCGTGGAGGGTTCTGCCAGCCAGGGCCTCACAGTAGACGGAGGCGATTTATCGAAAGCGGCGAAGGGGGTGGAACTCGTCTCGGGAGGGTTCGGTAAAGCTACGGACGTGACCGTCGAAATATGACATGTCTTGTCGCTGAATTGGAATAATATTGCCGCATGGGTGGAACCTCCGCGCGCAAAGTGGTTCTCGGTGTGGGCATCAGTCTGGACGGCTATATCGCTCGACCGGATGGCGCCGTCGACTTTCTCTTTATGCCCAAGGATTACTCGATGGCATCGTTCTTCGCTACCGTCGATACCGCCGTCATGGGCCGCAAGACTCTGGATGACGCCTTGAAGATGGGAGGCGGATCGTTTGCGGGTTCGTCCATGGCTACCTATGTGTTCTCCCATTCGAAACCTGTGGGTAGACGCGATGGCCTGATCTTCACTTCCGAGTCACCTGGTTCCCTCATCAGCAAGCTACGCAAGCGCCAGGGCAAGGATATCTGGCTCATGGGTGGTGGCGAACTGGCACGCTCCTTCCTTCAAGCCGACCTTGTCGACCAACTCTACCTCGGCATTGTGCCCGTCGTGATTGGCAAGGGGATTCCGCTCTTCCCGAGCGGGTTTCCCCAACGCAACTTTTCACTACTGGAGAACAAGACATACTCCCAAGGACTGATCGCGCTGAAATACGATCGCGTGCGGACAAAAAAGAAGAAATAACTACCTCTTCGCTCCGCCAAGAGCACCCGCCCGGCACGAATTGCACAACCCATAGCCACTCCCGTTTGCCTGTATAAATCCACAGAACGAAGTGAGATGCTTCAACTCGGCTGGACTCAACTCCGACGTCTGGAAGATTCCCTCCGTCACGACAGGCGATTGACTACCTGGCGGAAAGTGCAGTGTAGTGCCCCATGCTCGTAGACCGGATGCAATCGTGTCGAATGTCGGAGAAGAGGGATCACAGTCGCCAGACCGCGACGGCGTGGTGGCTAGCAGGGCAATGACTGCCGATGGCGGAGTGGCCGGTGTTAACGGATTGACAATCACGTCCCCTTTGTCTGAAAGACTCTGAAGCGCATTCGGGCTGACTAAGCAAGAACAACATGAGATCAACTCTTCAGCGGGGTCGAACGCATATACATTCACGCAGATGTTGCCAGCCGAGGCGCCGGAATTGGTGATATTTACTACCGAATCGCCGCTGGCGAAGTTCCCTGCGTAGTGCAGTTGAAAAGCGTCCGTAGCGTTTACGAACAACACGGTGGCGCTATTGGTCCCAAGCACGGCGCCATTGGCGTCCTTCAAGGTATAAGTCGTCGTGATACGAAACGGCATGATGGAATCGTAGAAGGCCTTGACGCAGTCTACCGTCGCCTGATCAGTTCCCAAACACGGAGGAGTAACATCGTTTGGGGCGATCGCGTTCCCGACACCGACATAGTAGAGCGCTTTCACTACTTGAGTGGCTGGACCGGAGTTAATGACGTTGTCATTCACATCGATGCCGACGCGAGTCGAGGAGTACACGTTGGAAGGGTCCATCGGATCACTGAAGTCGCCTGTGAATTGGAATACGTCTCCGGGGTCGGTGCTTTCCATGTCAAAGGCGAGTCCGCTCAGTGAGAACGTCGTGCCATGAGTTCCAATAATTGCCAGGCCAAAGTGCAGCCGGTTTCCCAATTCGTTGGTAAATGCCGGACCAAATTTCGTGCCAGGATTGGCGAAGCCTTTCCAGGATGGGAAGCCGGTGACAATATTGTCCCGGTCGGTCTCGTGGCTCACGCGGAAGTATGCAGTTGGGTCCGCGGCGGGATTCCCTACGCTAGGTAGTCCATTCTGAAGCGCATTGATGGCGTTGGTCACGTATCCCGGCCAGCTGGGCGAGCCGAACGCGTTAGGGGCGGGCGATGGGAACACCATAATAACGACACCGGCCTGGGCACAGCAGGTGGCTACGCAAAGAATAACGAGCAGTTGCTTTAGCATTATCCGTTCCTTTCGGTGCGTGTATGTAATGCCAATTTTGGCGTAATAAAGAAGAGTTACGATAAATGGCGTAGCACTGAAAATGATGACTTAGTATGGTACTAGTACGTAACGTAAACAATTCTCTGAATGGACTAATCCAAAAGGGTTAGCTCTCACACTAGTGCACACGCGAATACCTAATTCAGCGTCCCAAGCACTTTGATGGTGAAAGAGCGAGTAGAATTCTAGGATGGCATCGGAGCGCTCGAAGGAAGTCTCGGAGCTCTACCATCGGGTTCTTAACCTGGATGAGCTCGAGCGCAACGCTGTCCTGGAGAAAGCCGATCCGGAACTCCGCCAGGAAGTCCGGGCGATGCTTGCGCAAGCTTCGTCGGAGGACGAATCGACCCTGCGGGTGGCCAGTCCCGGGTCGTCGCTTGGGCCGTACCGAATTGAAGAAAGTATTGGCGCAGGGGGCATGGGCATCGTGTTCCGTGCGACCGACACGCGGTTGCATCGAACGGTCGCCATTAAGGTCATTCCGGAAGGAAAGTTCGGAGACGCCGACGCTAAACGGCGATTTCTGGTGGAAGCACGCGCCGCTTCCGCATTGAACCATCCCAATATCGTTACTTTGCACGACATCGCCCACGATGGACAGGTTGATTTTCTGGTGCTCGAGTTTGTGCCGGGCAAGACGCTTCTGCAGTCGATTCCTCCGGGTGGAATGGCGATCTCCACGGCGGTGGAATACGCAGCGCAAATTGCTTCCGCTCTTGCGGCTGCGCATGCGGCCGGCGTCGTTCACCGCGACCTCAAGCCGGGAAACGTCATGGTGACGCCGGCTTCGCGCATAAAGGTCTTGGACTTCGGTCTCGCTAAGTTGCTCGATCCGAAAGAGAGCAATACGAGTACCGAAACGCGAACCTCGCAGGATCTGACCCAAGCGGGCACTGTCATGGGAACCGCCGGCTATATGTCTCCCGAACAGGTGCGCGGAGCCGCGGTCGACCAGCGGTCAGATATTTTTTCGTTCGGCTGCGTTCTCTATGAAATGGTCACCGGCAAGGCGCCGTTCTCACGTACGACGAGAATGGAAACGTTGGCTGCCATCCTGCGTGATGAGCCTGCGACGCCGGTAAAAGATGCGAAGCCTCTGCGTACGGAATTGCAGCGCTTGATCTCGCAGTGCCTGATCAAAGACCCTGAGCTGCGGGTCATCACGGCGGAAGAGTTGGAATCCGCCCTGAACAACTTCGCCTCGGGACCGGCCAAATCTCACGGCGCCCGGTCCCGCCGGCTTTCGAGGCGAACCGTCATCGCAGGGGGCGCTCTCTTGTTAGTTGCCGGGGCGGGATTCACGTTGTGGCGGCCGCAAGGTCCACGCCAAGTGGAATCGCTGGCTGTGCTCCCTCTGACCAATGCAACGGGCAACACCGATGGCGACTACCTGTCCGCCGGCATTGCCGAGAGTGTGATCAACCGCCTCTCGCAGACCAGTCTAAAGGTCTTGTCGCGTACAACGGCGTTTCGCATCAAGGAGCGGGATATCGACCCCATAGCCTTGGGCAAGCAGCTCCACGTCTCAGCAGTCATGATGGGCACACTCAGTCTTCAGGGAAACAAACTGGTGGTCCAAACCGAACTGATCAATACGGCGGATGGAACTCAAATCTGGGGAGAGAAATTTGTTCGCCCGGCCGCCGAGGTCCAGACCTTTGAAGAAGAGATCGCCGGCAACATCGCCGATGCCTTGCGGCTGCGCTTGACGAAAGCAGAACACACGCAATTGGGAAAGCACGACACCGCGAATCCGGAAGCTTACAAGCTCTATTTGCAAGGCCAGTTCTACTTCAACAAATTCTCCGAGGAGGGATTTTCAAAGGCCATCGAGTTATATAACGGGGCGATTGAGAAGGACCCGGGATACGCGCGTGCATACGCGGGCGTCGCGCACTCCTATGCAGTTCTCGCGGCGGAAACGATCCGGCCTCCACGCGAGGTCATGCCTCCGGCGGAGAAAGCGGCAACAAAAGCGGTCAGTCTGGACCCCGCCCTCGCCGAGGCGCATACGGCCCTGGGGATTTATCACACCTTCTACACTTGGGACTGGAACTCCGCCCGAAAAGAACTGGAAGAGGCCTTGGCTCTCGACCCGAAAAACTCCGACACCCTTCATTTCTATGGCCACTATCTTCAGGTTATGGGGCGCAACGATGAGGCTGTCGCAGTTATGATCAAAGCCCAGAATGTAGATCCGCTGTCGCTCCCCATTAACGCCGAGTACGGAAATGCGCTGTACTTCGCCCGTCGATTCGACGAAGCTGCCGCAGTCCTTAAGAAGACAATCGAGCTAGACCATAGTTTCACGTTTGCGGGACTCTCGCACGCCCAAGCCCTGGAAATGATGGGCCGCAACGATGAAGCGGTCGCCGAGTTGGAGGTATTGAAATCGCAAGGGCTGGTCTGGGCTCAGATTGAACTTGTCTGCGCAAACGCGCGTGCTGGACGGTCCAATGAAGCGCGGCGCCTTCTGGCCGAAATCGAGGCCGGGAAACAATTCGCTGACCCGTATTCGTTGGCCGCAGCCTATCTGGAATTGCGCGATTTCGAAACTGCTTTCAGGCTCCTGCAGAAAGCTTTCGAGGATCGTTCGCCTCAAATTGCTTTCCTGCGATCGGAGCCCAAGTTCGATCCCATCCGCTCGGATTCCAGATATCGGGAGCTTTTGAGAAAGCTGAATCTTTCGTAGCCTGGCTCAAGGCCCGGGGGGGCTCAAGTGAGCCAGCTTACAGCCGAGTCCACATTTCCAAACGT
>Ga0335082_10005724_pt1 | contig 13621 bp, 15 predicted proteins | sample Lox_Sample_41_FD_206718 | JGI IMG/M metagenome (GOLD analysis project Ga0335082, IMG submission 206718) | Soil microbial communities from Loxahatchee National Wildlife Refuge, Florida, United States - Lox_Sample_4.1 | ecosystem: Environmental > Terrestrial > Soil > Wetlands | place: USA... | reverse complement strand
TCCGGCGAGCGGAGCTCCGGGTACTCCGGGAAGAAGCTCAGCGCGGGGGTGTCGACGCTCGGGATCTTGCCCTCCTGCAGGGCGATCCCGACGAGGAGCCCGACGACGCTCTTGCTGACCGAGCGAAGGTCGTGGAGCACGCTTGGGCCGAACTCCGTCTCGCTCGTCGCCACGCTCCAGATCGAGCGATCGAGGCCCGCGCGGTAGAGCTCCGCCACCAGGCGGCCGTGGCGCACCACGACGACGGCGTGGACGTTGGCGTTTCCCGCTCGAATGGGCTCGAGCGCGGCACAGAGCGCCTCTCCGTCGAGGCCGACCTCGGCGGGCGCCGCGATCTCCCAGCCGTCGCCGATCGAGGCGGGCGCGGCGCACCCCGCCGCTCCGCCTCGGGCGGGCTGCGCCAGGGCGAACGCCACGAGGATGAAGAAGAGACATCTCATCGGCAGCGCGAAGCAACCTCCAAGGTAGCTCGCTCGGAACGCTCGCGGCTCCCCGAGGCCGCTCGCGGTGTGGCGCCTTGCGCCCCGGAGTGAGGCGTCGGGCACCAGCGGTGCGATCGCCCAGGGGCGGCGGCTTGGCGAGCCTTCATGGGAACGTCGCGCGAAATCTCCGGGAGCTGAACGAAGCGGCGGGCGGAACTGCCTAATCTGGCGATCGGGCGGCCTTCGAGGGCCAGGGTCGTGTCGGGCTCCAGAGTCTCCGTTTCGTCGCTGAGCGCACTCGCCATCGTGGGCGCGGTCTTCGCTGGCGCGGCCTACTTCGTGCATCGTGCGATGCTGGCGCCGGACGCCCGGCTCGCATCCGGGCGCGCCGAGTACGAGCGCTACTGCAGCGGTTGCCACGGAGACGACGGGCGGGGCCACGGTCCGCTCGCGGCAGAACTGCCGACGGCGCCGGTCGACCTCACGCAGATCGCCGCGCGCAGCGGAGGAACCTTCGATGCCCCGGAGATCGCCGCCTTCATCGACGGCCGCAAGGCGCTGGCCGCGCACGGGCCGCGCCTCATGCCGAACTGGGGCGAGCTTCTGGCTTCGAACGGGGACGCCGAGCGAGAGGCCGCCACGCGCGCGCGGATCGACGCGATCGTGGCCTACCTCTGGTCGATCCAGCGGTAGGAAGCGGAGATGGAGCCGAGGTCGCGCGACCTCGAGCGGGAGACGATGGCCGCAGCGAGAGAGCAGAACCTGGATCGGCTGATCGAGCAGGTCGCCCAGCTTCAGGACGGGGCGCTGGAGCTGGAGCACGAGTTCGCCGCGGACCTGGCGCGCGTCCCCGCCAGCCAGATCGCGAGCGCCCGAAACCTTCTCCACTACCTCGCCATGCGCCAGCACGACATCCGCGACCTGCAGGGCGAGCTGAGCGAGCTCGGCCTGAGCTCGCTCGGGCGCATGGAGCCGCACGCGCTGGCCTCGGTCAACGCTGTCCTCTCGGCGCTTCAGCACCTTTCTGGAAAGCCTCTCCAACCGTCGCGCGATGCCGCGCCGCCCGTCGACTTCCGCTCCGGCGGCGCGTTGCTGGCGCTGCACACCGCGGCGTTGCTCGGTCCCTCTCCGAGGGATCGGGCGGTTCGCGTGATGGTGACGATGCCGAGCGAGGCCGCCAGCGACTACGCCCTGGTGCGCGACCTCGTGGCCGCGGGCATGGACGTGATGCGAATCAACTGCGCGCACGACGGCATCCCCGACTGGACGCAGATGACCGCGCACGCGCGCCGGGCGGAGGGGGAGGTCGGCCGGCCCTGCCGCGTGATGTGCGACCTCGCGGGTCCGAAGCTCCGCACCGGCGCCCTCGAGCCCCGCCCCGGCGTGGTGCGCTGGTGGCCGCTGCGCGACGACGCCGGCCAGATCCTCGCCCCGGCTCGCGTCCGGCTCGTGGCTCGCTGCATCGACGGCTCCGCCCAGCCGTCGCTTCCCCTCGATGCGGCGCTGCTCGCCGAGCTGCAGCCCGGCGACGAGCTGCGCCTCGAGGACGTCCGCGGTCGCAGGCGCTCGCTCGTCGTGGTCGAGTGCGGGCCGGAGGGGGCGTCGGCCCGGAGCGAACGCAAGGGATGCATCGCTGAGCACTCGCCCGTCGAGCTGCACCGCGGCGAGCAGAGGATCGCGACCGGTCGGGTGGGCGAGCTCCCGCCCGTCGAGCGGTCCCTGCGGCTCGCCGTCGGCGATCGGCTCGAGATCGCCGCAGCGGGCGAATGGGGTCGGCCCGCCCGGCTCGACCTGGGGCCGGACGGGTCGCAGCCGGCTCGAATCGGCTGCACGCTGCCCGAGGTCTTCCGCGACGTCCGTCCCGGCGATCGCGTGCTCTTTGACGACGGCAAGATCGGGGCGGTGGTGCGCGAGGCAGGGCGCGACCGCTTGTCCGTCGAGATCGTGCGCGCGCGCTCGGGGAAGGCGAAGCTGCGCGGCGACCGCGGCATCAACCTCCCGGACACCGAGCTCGAGCTCCCCGCATTGACCGACAAGGACCGCGAGGATCTCGGCTTCATCGCCGCGCACGCCGACATGGTCGCGCTCTCGTTCCTGCGCCGACCCGAAGACGTCGACGCGCTCCTGGAGGAGCTCGAGCGGCGGGGCGACCGCCGGCTCGGCATTGTGCTCAAGATCGAGACCCGGCGCGGCTTCGACCAGCTCCCGCGCCTGCTCCTCGCCGCGCTGCGGGGCCGCCCCATCGGCGTGATGGTGGCGCGCGGCGACCTCGGGGTGGAGCTCGGCTTCGAGCGTCTGGCCGAGGTGCAGGAGGAGATCCTGTGGCTCTGCGAGGCCGCCCACGTTCCGGTGATCTGGGCGACCCAGGTGCTCGAGAGTCTCGCCAAGAAGGGAATGCCTTCGCGCGCCGAGGTGACCGACGCCGCAATGGGCGGGCGCGCCGAGTGCGTCATGCTCAACAAGGGCCCCCACATCATCGAGGCCGTGCGCTTCCTCTGCGACGTGCTCGAGCGGATGCAGGGCCATCAGGCCAAGAAGCGCGCGATGCTCCGGAAACTCGGCGTCTCTCACGTGCTCTGAGGGCCGGCGCGCGGACCAGCCGGATCTCATCCCGCCATGCGCTCGATCCTACACGCCCCGCCGTCGGGAAGGCTCTCCGATGGGCTCCGCGCCGCGCGCTCCCGCTCTCACGCGAACGTCCCCATCTCGTCACGCGACGCGGCCGCGATCCCGCGCCACTCGATGAGATGAACCACAAGGGGGGATGCAGTGCACGCGGGCAAGGCGACGGTGCGATTGCTCGAGGCTGCGATCCGCGAGCGATACGGCTGTCGCGCGACGCTGGTCGAGGCTCGCCCAGTCGCGGAGACCTACTGCGGCCACACCGTGTGGGAAGAGGTCGTCCACGTGTTCGACCTGCGCGGTCATCCGAAGGCTCGCCGCTGCTACGCGTGGGAGGAGCGTTGGGGCGTGATCACGGTGCTGCATGAAGGGCTCGTGGACTCCGCCGCCGACTCCGTGCGCCTGCGGAGCCGCGCGGCCGCGATCGGAGGTGCGCGAGCCGCGACGGCCGGCTGATATCCTCGCCGTCATGAAGCTCAAGATCGGGTTCCTCCTCGCGCTCGCCCTCTGCCTGGGAGGCGCGCGTCCCGCGAGGGCCGCAGATCCGCTGCCCGCGTGGAACGACGGACCCAGCAAGCGCGCGATCCTCGACTTCGTGGCCCGCACGACCACGCGCGGCAGCCCCGGCTACGTCCCGCCCGCCGAGCGCATCGCGACCTTCGACCAGGACGGCACGCTCTGGGTGGAGCATCCGCTCTACGTGCAGGCGGTCTTCGCGCTCGACCGGCTGAAGGCGCTCGCGCCCGAGCACCCGGAGTGGAAGAGCGATCCCGTCTTCCAGGCGGTGTTGACCGACGACCGCGAAGCGATCGGCCGCTTCACCAAGGACGACTGGCGGCGGATCCTCATCGCGACGCACTCGGGGATGAGCACGGATGCCTTCCACGAGATCGTCGCCCAATGGCTGGCGACCGCGAGGGATTCGCGCTTCGGGAAGCCCTACACCGATCTCGTCTACCAACCCATGCTCGAGCTGATGCGTACCCTGCGCAGCCGCGGCTTCAAGACCTACATCGTGACGGGCGGCTGGCAGGAGTTCGTCCGCGTCTACGCGGAGCGCGTGTACGGAGTCCCGCCCGAGCAGGTGGTCGGCTCGAGCGTCGCAACCCGCTACGAGATGCGCGACGACAAGCCCGTGCTGATGCGCGAGCCCGAGATCTTCTTCGTCGACGACCGCGCGGGCAAGGCGGTCGGCATCAACCTCTTCATCGGGAGGCGCCCGTCCGCCGCGTTCGGCAACTCGGACGGCGACCGCGAGATGCTCGAGTGGACGGGGGCCGGCGACGGCGCGCGCCTGATGATGCTGGTGCTCCACGACGACGCCGATCGCGAGTACGCCTACGGTCCGGCAGACGGGCTCCCCGACACCCAGGTCGGCACCTTCTCGCCCTCGCTGATGGACGAGGCGAGGAAGCGCGGATGGGTCGCGATCAGCATGAAGCGCGACTGGAGGCGGGTCTTTCCAGCCACTCCGCGCGCTCCGGAACGAAGTCGATGACGGCGATCTGGCCCTGCGCGTAGTAGCGCTGGCGAAGTCGCCACTGGCTCCGATGGCGAAGCTCGCTCGCGATGCCGCCGAGGTAGTACTTCCACGCGAAGCGGGCGAGGACCCGCCAGCCCGGCATCTCGCCGTGGACCACCGCGCGGCCTCGCAGGCGCAGGATGCGCCCGCGCGGACCGGACGCCTCTCCATCGAAGAGGATCGCCAGCTCGGGGCAGGCCTTGGCATTGCGCGCCGCGAGCGTGGCCTGGCCGGTCGTCGTGTAGACGTGGCCGCGGTCGACCACGAACCAGAGCGGCGTCAGCGCAGGCACTCCCCTGCGCGAGCGCGTCGCGACGCGCGCGACGAACGACGCACCCAGGACCTCGCGGACCGCGGGGTCCTCGAGGCTCATGCGTCGGCTTCCTCGTGGAGCGAGCCGTAGTCCCACGCGACGGCGCGGTCGGGAACGACCTCGAGCCAGACGAGCTGCGGGTCGCCGCCCCGCGGCTGCGCCGCCGCCTCGAGCCTGCCGCGGATCGTCACGGCGCGGAGCTCGAACCAGTAGCGGCCGTCGTCGAGCAGCAGCACTACCTGCGCACCCTCGCCTTCGGGCGGGAGCAGCGCTCGCTCGACGCCGACGAAGCACCGCCCCTCGCTGCGCCGGTAGGCCACCGGCGCGGGATCGGGCTCCCCGCGGCGCACGGTGGCGATCGCCGCGCGCAGCGGCCGCTCGAGCAGATCGCCGAGCCGCTCCGGGTCGACACGCTGCGTCACGCGCGCCATGACGTCTCCATGCAACGGCTCCTCGCCCCCGGGCGCCGAAGCCGCCGCCGACGGTACACCGGGTCGAGGGGCCCAGCCCCTTCGCCGCGAGGTCTCGTTCGCGGCGGTTGAGACCGCCCGGCGTCGAATCCTAAGATCGACGCATGGAGATCACGGTCGCTACGATCCCCGGCCCCGCGATCGAGGATCAGTGGATCGAGGTGGTCGAACGCAAGGGGCTCGGCCATCCCGACACGATCTGCGACGCGCTCGCCGAAGAGCTCTCGCTCGCCCTTTCGCGGTTCTATCGCCAGCGCTTCGGAGCGATCCTCCACCACAATGTCGACAAGGCGTTGCTGTTCGGCGGGATGAGCGAGCCCGCCTTCGGCGGTGGCACGATGCGCGAACCGATCGAGATCTACCTGGCCGGGCGTGCCATGCTCGAGGTACGCGGCGTGCGCGTGCCGTTCGAGGCGCTGGCCGTCGAGGGTTCCCGCCGCTGGCTCGCCGCCCACCTCCACGCGCTCGATCCCGTGGCGAACGTGCGGATCCACCCGCTGGTGCGCCAGGGGTCGGTGGAGTTGCGAGACCTCGTCGAGCGCACCTCTCCGGCCGGCGTCCCCTGCGCGAACGACACGTCCTGCGGCGTCGGATTCGCCCCGCTGTCCTCGCTCGAGAGGGCCGTGCTGCAAGTCGAGCGCGTGCTCAATGCCCCCGGCGAGAAGCGGCGCCATCCCGAGCTCGGCGAGGACGTCAAGGTCATGGGCGTGAGGCGGGGACGAGAGATCGAGCTCACCGTGGCGTGTGCGCTGGTCGACCGTTACGTGCGCGACCCCGCCGCCTATTTCGCAGCGAAGCAGCGCGTGGCGGAGCTCGCCGCGAAGGCCGCGGGCGAATGCGCCGGTCGGGAGGTCCGGGTCATCGTGAACGCAGCCGATGATCCCACGCGCGAGAGCTTCTACCTCACCGTGACGGGGACCTCGGCCGAGGCGGGCGACGACGGCGAGGCGGGTCGCGGCAACCGAGTCAACGGACTGATCACGCCGTACCGGCCGACGGTGCTCGAATCGACGGCGGGCAAGAACCCCGTGAACCACGTGGGCAAGCTCTACAGCCTCGCGGCGAGTCTCATCGCCCAAAGCCTGATCGATGCGATGCCCGAGCTTCGCGAGGCGCATTGCATCCTCGTCAGTCGCATCGGCCATCCCATCTCGGAGCCCCAGGTCGTCGACCTTCGCCTGAGACGCGCCGATGGGGGGCCTGCGGAGGATCTCGCCTCCAGTGCGAGCGGGATCGCGCGCGATGAGCTGGCGAGTCTCCCCGGTCTCGCCGACCAACTGCTCGACGGAACGCTGACCCCAGGCGCATGGCCGCTACGCCATGCGACGCAGGGGGGCGCAACCTAGAGCCAGCCCCGCTCCCGATAAGCGTCGCGGATCTGGTCGGCGATGGCATCCGCCGTGCGACGGATGTCGGCCTCCACGTTCGCGGAGAACACCTCGCTGGCCGTCGCGGTCCCCGCGGCGACGGCGGCTGCGGTCGCAGCGGTACCCGCCGCAGCGCCCACTCCGAGCGTGACCGCCGCGCCGGGCTTGGCGCCGCTCTTCGAGAGCGTCTCGGCGGCCGCGATCCGCTGGCCGGCCCGATAGGCCTCGATGCGCGTCCGGAGCTCGGTTGCACCGAGGCCGAAGCCCACGATGAGGCGCGCCGTGCGGCTGCCCTCGTCGACTGTCAGGAACTCCCCGACCAGGATCACGGTGTTCTGGGTGATGACCGGGCGGCCGCGCCCGCGGGCCGCGTTGATGCCTCGCTCGTTGAGTGCGTCGACGATCTTGGCCGCGAGCTGGTCGGCCGCCTGGCGACCGACGCGGATCTGCTCCTCGCTCTGCGTGCGCCCCTCGATCTGGAGCCCGATCGACGCCGTGAGTCCCTTGTCGAGCTTCACGTCGTCGGGCGTCACGGCGAAATCGCGCACCAGGATGACGTCGGGCCTGGGGAGCGGGCCGGCGCGCTGCGTGACCTCGACCTCCGACTTCGGGCAGGCGAGCGAGAGCGAGGCGAGGGCAGCGAGCAGGAGCCTCTGCACGCCGACGAGCCGGACCGGCGACGGATGGAACTGCATGTCGACCCTTGTTTCGGGGGCACCGATTCTGGCACTTGCGTCCAAGCCCGTCGACTCGCGCGCCCGGTCGCCGTGGCCGAGCGTCACCGCACCGGGATCGTCAGCACGGGAGCCTTCTGGGCCTTCTTGGTGGCCTCGAAGAGACGCGACGCGAAGAGCATCTGGACCTGCTGGAAGGCTCGCTTGCTCGCCAAGTCCGCGTCGTCGATGTAGTACCAGAAGCCGCGGTGCTTCACGGCGACGATCGCGCCGCTCGGCGCCTTGCGGCTCGAGCGGATCCGAAGCGGCGAGGCGCCCTCGCCCGGCGCCGCCGCGCTCGGCGCCACCACCCCCGCCTTCAGGTGCTCCTCAGGGACCTCCACCGCACGAGCGGCATCATGCAGGATCTCGCCGACCGAGCGCGTTTGGATCACGAGCCCCGAGAGGCCCGCCGCGCGCAGCCCGAGCGCCACTGGAATCCGGATCGCGGCGCCAGATCGCGGCGCCCGCGGCAGCTCGAGCAGTCCGAGCAGCTCGTCGACCTCCTGCGCTTGCTCGGGCGCGTAGCCCGCGAGGATGAGCTCGTAGTGGACCGGCAGGCCGTCGTCGACGACCCACGACGCGATCCCGAGCTCGCGCAAGTCGCGCAGGAGCTTCGCGGCCCGGGTGAAGGCCGCGCGCTCCGCCGGGGTGGACGCTCCACCCGAGCGCAGGCCGTTCACGCGGTTGACCAGGAGGTCGAGCAGGTCGTCCGGGTGCGCGGCGTCGCGCAGGGTCGGGATCAGGATGTCGAGCGAGACGGGCGCGACCCACTCGCGGAGGAACGCCTGCTCGTCGATCGGCGCGTAGGAGATCGTGGGATTGTCCTCGTAGCCCACCCCTGCCGCGAAGGGCACCAGGTTGCCTGCGTAGTTGGTCTGCGAGCCGATGCCGAACTGGCTCTCCGTCGTGGCGTTGAAGCGCAGGTTCGCGGTGACGTTCGCCACGGCCAGCAACGCGATCGGATCCGCGTACCGCATGCGCACGATCAGCCCGAGCATCTGCTCGGAGTTCGTGCGCGCGATGACGTCGCTGTAGGCTCCCCGCCCCGCCCCGAGCGTCGCGGGCCCGATCCCCTGGCAGGCCGAGAGCACGAGCCCCGGTGCCGCTACACACAGGAGGAGCCGCAAGACGCGCCGGTCGGGACGCATGCGCGCGCATGGTACCCGCACGGCGCAGGCGCCGTCAGCCGCGCGAGCCGTGGGGAACGAGCTACTCCTCGGAGGTCGCGAGCCCTCGGAGGTCGGGCGGCGTGCGCCAGCGGTCCTCCCGCTCGTCGTAGGACCCTCCGCGACGCATGGCGCAAGCGAAGCAGAGCGCGGCGGTCCCGCTGATCGCGTAGGCGCGGTCGCGCCCCACCGAGATCTCGGCGCCGCAGACCGCGCAGCTGGTCAGGTTCTCGCTCTCCGATCGATGCATTCGCGGCCTCCTCGTCGGTCCGGCGAGTCTAGGCCGGACGCGCCGGCGCAGCCTCTCTCTGCGAAGCGGAGCCCGGCGCCAGCGCTTTGCGAGAGCACGGTGCGCAGAGGAGGGTGTCGGGCGTCTCGCGCAGTCGCTCGAGATCGATCGCGCCGCGGCACCGCTTGCACTCCCCATAGGCCCCGGCTTGAATCGCCTCGAGCGCGCGCTCGAGTGCGTCGAGGCGCGACGTGCGCAGCGCGCGCAGCTCGTCGTCCAGGAAGACCGAGACGCCCGCGGCAGCGAGGTCGCCCTGCTCGCCTCGAGCGAGCGGGCGCGGGTTGCGCTGGAGCGCCGCGGCGGACTCCGCCCGCGCGCGGCGGTTCTCGTCGACGATCTCCTGGTACTCCTCGAGCAGATCGCCGCGCAGGCCGCGGAGCTCGGCGGCGCGCGCATCCACCTCGTCGGCGAGCGTGGACTCGCCGCCCTCCTCCTCGCGCAGGCGCTCGGCCCGGGCGACGAGCAGCTCCCGCTTCTGCGCCGGCGAGAGCACATCGCACTCGGCCAGGCCGACGCAGCGCGCGAGGTGCTTGGCCTCGCAGAGCTCCTCGAGGATCTGAGATCCGCCCTTGCGGTCCCGGGCAAGCTCGCCGGCCCCAAGCATGAGGACGCGAAGATGCCCACAGCGGTGGAAGTGGTGTCGCATCGGCCTACCTCCGCTCTCGTCGAGGTGGATCCAAAGCGCTCGGCGCGCGTCCCGGACCCGGGACCGACATCTCCGGGGCGCCCCTGCGCAGCAGACGGCCGATCGCCTGCGCCTCCTCGGCGAGGAGCTCGAGCACGTCGTCGAGGGCGACCAGGCCGACGAGGCGCCCGTCGTCTCCGGTCACGACCAAGCGCCGCGCCGGCGCCGCCGCCATGCGCGCGAGCCCGTCTTCGATCGGCGTCGTCTCGCGGACCGCGACGACCGGCCGGCTCATCACCGCGCCGATCGACGTCGAGATCGCGTCGAGCCCCTTCGCGACCACCCGCAGCACGATGTCCCGGTCGCTGAGCAGGCCGAGCGGATGCTTCTGCTCGTCGAGGACGACGAGCGTCCCGACCTGGTGCTCGGCCATCCGGAGCGCCCCGACTGCGACGCTCTCGTCGGCCGACGCGATCGAGACGCTGCGCGTGCAGATCCGTCCCACGGACATGCGAGACTCTGTAGGCAAGGCGCATGCCAGGAATGCGGCGCCTCCAAACGCGCCGGCTTGCTTCCGACGCTCGGGAGGCGATCGGGACGAGGCGAGAAGCCACACCCATCGGCTCGATCGGATGCCGATTCGGCCCGCGCGGGCAGTCGGCGCGGGGCCGTGGCACGCTCGCTGCACCCTCGACCCGAGGCGGAGTGGCAGATGGCGCATCCGGAGCTGGCTCTCTTCGCGCTCGGCCGCGATCGCTCGTTCGGCGAGCGCGTGGCGCGCCGGCTCGGCGTCCCGCTCGCCGAGCACGAGGAGCGCGAGTTCGAATGGGGCCAGCACAAGGCGCGACCGCTCGAGAGCGTCCGCGGCAAAGACGTCTACGTCCTCTACTCGCTTCACGGCGACTTCGAGCAGAGCGTGAACGACAAGCTCTGCCGGCTGCTCTTCTTCCTCGGGGCCGTGCGGGACGCCGCGGCCGAGCGCGTCACCGCCGTCGTTCCGTTCCTCTGCTACGCGCGCAAGGACCGCAAGACCAAGCCACGCGATCCCGTCACCACCCGCTACGTGGCCGCGCTCTTCGAGTCCGTCGGCACCGACCGGGTCGTCGCGCTCGAGGTCCACGACCTCGCCGCCTACCAGAACGCCTTCCGCTGCCGCACCGAGCACCTCGAGGCGCATGGGCTCTTCGCGGAGCACTTCGCCGCGAGGCTCGGCGAGCGCGAGGTCGTCGTCGCCTCCCCCGACGTGGGTGGGATCAAGCGGGCCGATCGCTACCGCCTGGCGCTCGAGCGCCGGCTCGGAAGGCCGCTCGCGTCCGCCTTCCTCGAGAAGCGGCGCAGCGGCGGCGCACTGAGCGGCGAACGCCTGGTGGGCGAGGTGAGCGGGCGCAGCGTCCTGCTCGTCGACGATTTGGTGAGCGGCGGAGCGACCCTCGCGCGCGCGTCCGAAGCGTGTCGCAAGGCGGGCGCCCGCCAGGTCCTCGCCGCGGTCGCCCACGGCGCCTTCGTTCCCGAGGCTTCTCCGCTGCTCGCCGAAGCGCCGCTCGAGAGCCTCGCGGTGCTCGACCACATCCCGCCCTTCGCCCTCGACGCCGCGCTCGCCGAGACGAGGCTCGCGATGCTCGACGCGTCCGGGCTCGTCGCGGAAGCCATCCGACGCATGCACACGGGCGGCTCGCTGGTCGAGCTGGCAGAGGGCTAGGAGGCCGACTCGAGAGCCGGCCTCCGCGCAGAGAGGCGGAGTCTGCGGAGCCGAACGAAGGTCACCCAGCTACGTGGGCGATCCGGCGAGCTCGAGGTAGCGGAGCGCTCGCCCTCGCCACATCTCCGGCTGCCGAACCTCGGGATCGACCAGGTGCCAGATCGCAATCTTCGCGCGGCGAAGCGCGCGGTAGCGGCGATGAAAGCCCAAGAGCGGCCCGGGCGGAACGTCTCCGGTGACCTCTCGGTACGCGTCGAGGAACCAACCCCCCACGCGCGGGTCGCCGAGGCGCTCGCACTCGAGGGCGAGGAACGCGAGCTCGTCCGCCGCGTCGAGCACGCGGAGATCCCGGGCAAACTCCAGGCAGTCGATGATCGCGGGCTCGTCGGCGAGACAGATGTGCTCGGGACGCAGGTCGCCGTGGCCCTCGACGATGCGGCCCTTCCGCACGCGTTCCTCGAACAGCGCCGCCCGCTGCTCGAGGAAGGCGAGCTGCGCCTCGGCGATCGCCTGCACGCGCGACGCGGGAAGTCCCAGCTCCGGGCGGCGCAGCTCCTGCAGGTCGCCGCACACGCCTTCCGCGAGCTGCTTGCGGTAGGCCGCCGGTGACATCTCGACGGGCGGCGCCTGCGCGTAGAAGCGGGCGAGATGGAGCGCGGCGGGTCGGACCTCCGCTTCGGCGAGGCCCCCCTGCAGGATCCGGCGATCGAGCATGCGCGCCGCAGGGAGGCGCCGCATCTGCACCAGCCAGTCGATCGGCCGGCCGCCGCCGCCGAGCGCAAGCGCACCCTGCGGATCGAGCGCGAGCGGGATCACGCCGAGGTAGACGCCGGTCGCGAGGCGGCAGTTCAAGCGCACCTCCTCCTCGCAGCTGTGGCGGCGCAGCTCGGGCGTGCTGAAGTCGAGGCCGTTCCAGCGCACCGGCTTCTTGAGCTTGTAGGCGCCGCGATCGGTCAGGAAGACCCACGACATGTGGGTCTCGATCGCCTCCACCGCGCGCGGTCGCTCGGCATACGCCTCGGGCCGGCGCAGGAAAGCCACCTTCTCTCGCGTCGAGATCGCGTTCACGTCTCGTCGTCGCGTTCCGTCGGACCCGGCTCCGCCGAGCGGGCGAGCAGGTCGCGGACCTCCTGGTCCTCGAGCTGGCGGAAGTCGTCGTAGAAGAAGCCGATCGCGCCGAAGGGGGACGGCGTCGCCAGGCAGACGACCTCGTCGACCTCCGTGCCCAGCGCCTCGATCGTCTCGGGCGGCGCGACCGGCACGGCGAGGACCAGGTGCTTCGGATGCCGGGTGCGGACCGCGCGGAGCGCCGCACGCGTGGTGGCGCCCGTGGCGATCCCGTCGTCGACGACGATCGCGGTCTTCCCCTCGACTGGCACCCGCTTGCGGCCCGCGAGATACAGGCGCCGACGCCGCTCGATCTCCTCGAGCTGCCGCGCCGCCTCGCCGCGGATCCACCTCTCGGAGAGCCCGAGCTCCGCCACGACGTCGTCGTTCACCACGAGCTGCATCTGCTCGCCGTCCACCACCGCGCCGACCGCGAGCTCGGGCTGCATTGGCGCGCCGACCTTGCGCACGAGGATGAGGTCGAGCGGCGCGTGGAGCGCGCGCGCGATCTCGAAGCCGACCGGCACGCCGCCGCGCGGGAGTGCGAGGACGATCGGGTCCTGGTCCCGGAAGCGCGCCAGCGCGCGCGCGAGCTGGACGCCGGCGCTCTTGCGATTTGCGAAGATCATCGAGCCGCCTCCTCGAGCAGGTGGCCGGAGAACCATGCCGCCGCCAGTTCGATCACCTCCTCGAGCGTACCCGGCTCCTCGAAGAGGTGGCTGGCCCCCGGCACGATCGCCAGCTCCTTCTCGCAGCGCAGCTCCGCGAGCGCCGCGCGGTTGAGCTCGAGAACCGTCGGGTCTCGGCTGCCGACGATCAAGAGCGTCGGGGCCCGCACCCGCGCGAGCGCCGAGCCGGCGAGATCGGGCCGCCCCCCGCGCGACACCAGGGCTCCGATCTCGGAGCTCGGCAGCGACGCGGCGATCAGCGCGGCCGCCGCGCCGGTGCTGGCGCCAAAGTAGCCGAGCCGGAGTGCGCGCGTCGCCGCTTCCTCCGCGAGCCAGCGCGTGGAGAGGAGCAGCCGTTCGGCGAGGAGCGGGATGTCGAAGACCCGCTCGCGGTCGGCGGCCTCGTCCGGCGTCAGCAGGTCGAAGAGGAGCGTGCCGAGCCCACGCCCGTGGAGCCCCGCCGCAACCATCCGGTTGCGGGGGCTCAGCCGGCTGCTGCCGCTGCCGTGGGCGAAGACGACGAGGGCCGCAGCCGCGCGCGGCAGCGCGAGGGTCCCGGGAAGGCCGACGGGAGCGAGCTCGATCTCGCGGGTCGACACCGAGGTCTGTCGCGGCCCGCTACCTCGCATGGGCGG
>Ga0335082_10005723_pt1 | contig 13625 bp, 23 predicted proteins | sample Lox_Sample_41_FD_206718 | JGI IMG/M metagenome (GOLD analysis project Ga0335082, IMG submission 206718) | Soil microbial communities from Loxahatchee National Wildlife Refuge, Florida, United States - Lox_Sample_4.1 | ecosystem: Environmental > Terrestrial > Soil > Wetlands | place: USA... | reverse complement strand
GACGATCTTGTCATAGAGCGTCTTGGTGATGCGGAGGCCGAGCTGCATGTTCTGTGTTTCGTCGTCGCTCATCGTGTACGGTGTGTAACAGAAGCGAACGTGTTGCGCAATAAGCTTGACTCTCGTTCCGGTCGGCGCTACGGCTCGGGTCAGAGAGAGTTTTGTAGGCGGCAGGAAGGAGAGCGAAGAGATGACGGCGAGCGACACCGCTCGGTCCGCGGCGCATACGCCCGCGTCGACCAGCCTCACGGACGAGCAACTCGACGCCCTTGCGCGCGCGTCGGCGTCTCCGGACCTTCCCGTCGAGCGGGACTGGACCGAGGAGCTGCACGAGCGCGTCTACGCGCCGCTCGTCGCAGCCGGTCTCGTCGTCCAGAGCGTGAGGCCCTACGAGCCGGATCCGGACTACGAGGTCGTCCACTACGAGACGACCGAGGCGGGGCGCGACCTCCTGAGGAGGACCGCATCGTGAAGGTTACGGATCTCTGCGGCGCTCACCTCTGCACGGAGAACGCTGTGTGCAGCTACATCCTGCGCCGGGTGCGCGTCCACCTGTGCGTGGAGCATCTCCGGGAACTGCGCCGTAAGACGAAGCTCTCCTTCCAGGAGATCGCGACCAAGCTGCCCGGGTTCGTGTGGGTCGGGGCCCCGCTTACCGAAGAGCAGGAGACGGGCACGTGACCCCCGAGCAGAAGGCCGCGTACGTGAACGCGTAAGGAGGGGACGAGCATGAACATCGACGAAGCGGTGTCACGAGCCTGCGAAGAGCCGACGCTGGCCAAGGCGCTCGAATGGATCGCAGTATGGGAAAACGATCGCGCTGTTCGGCAGGCGCTCGACTTCGTGCGAACCGGCGTCAGCACGGCGAGCGACGGGCAGAAGTACGACACGGCGTTCCGTCACTGCTTCGAGACCGTGTTCGCCAGGTGGGTCGCCCCCGAGAAGCGGGTAGATGTCCGAGTGCGCGAGGCGATACGTGTCCTTCGGTCCGCGTTCCCTCCCAAGGATCAGGACGAGGTGGGCCATGCTGCCAATCTCGGGAAGGTCACCCAGATCGTGTGCGACGAGGTCGAGCGCCTGGCCGCGCGGGCATACGCCCCCTCGGAGCACCACTGCTGCGAATGCGGTCGCTCCCTGCCGACCGGTTCGAAGGCTCCGCGCACCGTCGTCTCCGTGCAGTGCGGATCGTTCGTCTCGTCGCTCGGGATCGCGTGGTGCGACAGATGCGTCACGACGCTGGCGTCTCACAGCCGAATCGAGGAGGTCTGACCATGGGCGTTGCAGAGCAGGGTGGCAAGATCCGGTACGCCGCCATCTTAGACACGGAGACGAGCGGACTCTCTCCCGCAGAGGGAGCCGTCTGCATCGAGATCGCCGTCATGCTGTACGACGTGAAGCTCGCTCAGCCCGTGGCGAGCTACGCGAGCCTCATCCGTCGGGACGGAAACGAGGCGTACGGGATGTCGGCCAACGCCGCCGAGCACGTCAATGGCATCCCCGGCGATCTCCTCGCCAGCGCGCCGGAGGCCGACGTCGTGTGGCGGTGCGTGAAGTGGCTCCTCGCGCAGGCCGACGTCATCGTCGCGCACCGCGCCGACTTCGACAAGAAGTTCGTTCCCGACTTGGGGCGTCCATGGATCTGCTCCAAGTCCGACATCAAGTGGCCCGGCAACATGCGCGGCGATCACCTCGTGCACCTTGCCCTCAATCTCGGGCTTGGGGTCGCGAGCGCTCACAGGGCGATGACCGACGTGGACACGCTCGCACGCATCTTCACGCGCGTCGCTGAGCGCGGGCAGGATCTCGAACAGCTTCTTCTGCATGCGTCGCGACCGAAGGTCCTCTACTACGCCCAGGTCTCGTACGAGGACAGGCGGCTTGCGAGCCAGAACGGGTTCCTCTGGGACCCGCCGACGCATGGCAAGAACTGGTACCGCTACATGCCGCCAGAGGACATCGGGGAGCTGCCGTTCCCGGTGAAGACGGTGCCGGCATGAAGCCGGGGACCCTGCTTCGCGCCTGCGCCGTCTGCGGCAATCCGGTCACGGCGAAGCCGTACCAGGACAACTCGGCGCGCGCCTGCTCGCCGTCGTGCGCTCACACGCTCGCCGCGCGCGAGCATCCGGAGCTGGACGGCAAGAGACTGCGGCTGGAGCCTGTGTCGTGAGCGGCTGTCCACGTCATCCGGGTGGGGATCGCGCCTGCCAGGACATCCGCTGCCTTCGGACGTGGGAGCCGGCAGGAGCGCCGACGCCGGACGAGCAGCTTCGACGTTGGGCAGCCGGCGAGTCTGTGTGCCCCAACACCAAGCACGAGTGCTGCCCAGACTTCTCGTGCTGCCACCCGAAGCTCGCATGGTCGATCGAGAAGCGTATTGGGTTCTTGGCCGCCGGACAGGGGACGCGCGAGAAGATGATGATGGGGTCGCTCGTCGCGCTGGGCGAATCTCTCAACGAGAAGGTTTACGTGACGAGAGGGGAGCCGACGGACCATGAGTGAGAAGCTACGCGCGGCCAGGGCCGAGTCGCATGCAGCGGGCGCGCTCAACGAGCGCACGCCCGACGGCCACATCAACAACTGCGCCGTCGCCAACGGCGACGACGAGAAGGACTGTCAGGTGTGCTCTGGCGTATGCCCTGACCGCGATCACGACAGCAGCAAGATCGGCGACTGGCTCAAGCGGGAAGCGCAGTACGCTCTCAACGAGCACGTCCGCCCCGAGTACCAGGCGCTCGCCAAGCGCGGCAACATCACGCCGGCTGAGGTCGCCGAGCTGCATGCCAACTCCTGGGAGTGGGAGCACCTCATCCCGGCTATGAACGATGAAGCGTTTGTCGAACGCATGGAGCATGCGATTGCCAACTGCGGTCATCACAAGCGGCCGTACTCGACGTACAACGAGGCCGTCGAGGGGCTTTATGCGCCGGAGCTGCTTCGGCGGTTCAAGCTGATGCAGCGGAAGATTGACGGCTGGAAGCGAGAGGCGAACGGATACGCCGAGACCATTGACGCCATTCGCGAGGCGCTCGGTCAGAAGGTGACGCATTACCTCGTCATGCCGGACGACATCGCCACTCTCGTCAAGGCGCTGGAGTGGTACGCGTCGGATCCGCTGGAGAAGAGGAGGTACACGCGCGCGAAGTTGGTGCTCGCGCTCATCCGCGGAATGACCGTCAACGTGACCTGCGATAGATGCGGTCGGAAGCTCATTCTGGTGCTGGAGGTTCGTCCGGAGGACGAGGCGCCGGCGACCTTCTGTGCGGAGTGTGGCGGCGGGTGTGTTGCGCTGCCGCCGGAGGAGGTGCTGCCGTGACCGATCTCGACCGCGCCGCCAGTGAGGCCGGCAAGATCGAAGGCATGGCGAACGCCGAGGCCGGGGCCCCGGACGGGTGGCTCGACCAGGCGGTCGCCGCGATCCGGTGGGTCGCGGTTCGGTATCCGTTCCTCATCACCGATGACGTGTGGGCGCACGGGCTGGAGAAGCCACGCGAACCGCGCGCACTCGGTCCGTGCTTCAAGCGAGCGGAGAAGCTCGGCTTCATCGAAGCGACCGACATCTTCCTGAAGACCGATCAAACCAAGCGCCATCGCGCGCCGGTCATGGTGTGGCGGTCTCGGCTGGCGAGCCAGGCTGGTTTTCGTCCCGACGGCCTCTACTCCAGGATGGGGAAGCCGGATCCTCACAGCGAAGTCAACGAGCTGCTCACCGAGCTGGCCGACGACGCGCTAACGGTAAAGGTACGCGAGTACCTGGCGAAGACTCCGGGCGGGCTGCCGGTCGCACAGGCGCGGCTCGTTGAGATCCTTCGAGAGAGGAAGGGGCCATGACGTTCGAAGACGGGATCAAGGAAGGTGAGCGCCGTGAGCGCGAACGCATCGTAGGGGCGCTGGAGTTGGCGGCAAAGGCGGTCCCGCACGGCGGCAGCAGCGAGACGGAGCGAACCGTGAGAACTTCGGTACGCCGGTGTCTCGAACAGCTCGTGACGTCACTCCGATGATTCGCGCCATTCACGCACGCGGCCTACTGGATGCGCTCGCTCGCACGGCGGAGGCGGGGCCGATCTTCGACGCCGTCCACCGGTGTCTCAATGAGGTGGACGCGATCATGCGTAAGGAGGCGACGGAATCGTTCCGCGACCGCCCCATCGGAGACCTGGAGATGAGTGTTCGGCTCGCGAGCGCGCTCCGCGCGCGACAGATCACGACGGTGCGCGAGCTGGAAGCGAAGTCCGCTGAGGAGCTGAAGGGTAATGCCGGCCCTGGCTCCGCTCACTACTTCGGTAAGAAGAACCTCAAGGAGGTGCGTGAGGTGCTCGCGTCGCTAGGGATGAAGCTGAAGGGGGATCCGTGATGGACAAAAAGCGTATCTACCTCTGGGAGACGAAGACTACGTCGGAGGACATCGGCCCCGGAACGACCTTCTGGAAGCGGACCACGCTCGACCCCCAGCTCTCGCTCTACGTCCCCGCGCTCAAGGCGCTTGGCTACGATCCGCACGGAGCGGTCTACGACGCTCTCTTGAAGCCTTCCCTGAAGCCCGGAACGGTTCCCGTCCTCGACGAGGCGAAGCTCAAGATCGTCGTCGACGCATCCGGCCAGCGTGTCCGCACGAAGGACGGCAAGAAATGGCGACAGTCCCCGGACAAGGAGGCTGGCCACGTTCTCAAGTCGAGGCTGGAGACGCCGGAGGAGTACGGCCAGCGCTGTCTCGATGCCATCGCCAAGAACCCCGACCGCTACTACGCCCGTGGCGTGGTCGTTCGACTCGAAGAGGAGCTACGCGAGGCGGCCGCTGACACCTGGAACACGGCCGCGCAGATGCGCGACGCCAAGCGGCTCAACATCTACCCTCGCAATCCCGACAGCTGCGTCGAGTGGAGCCGGGAGTGTGACTACCTCAACGTCTGCTCGCGGTTGGCCGACATCAACGATCCGGTGCTCTTCAAGCACGAAGACGCGCACGTCGAGCTGGACAAGGGCGAAGGCAACCTGTCGGACGATCTGAGCCTGCTCACGCAAAGCTCGATGCGATGCTTCCGCAAATGCCAGCGCCGGTTCCAGCTCCGGTACATCCTCCGGATGCGGCCGCTCAAGAAGGCAGAGACCTTGTCGACCGGTTCGAGCGTCCACGACGCGCTCGAAGCGTTCCGTAAGACGGGCGGCGACCTCGACGCCGCCAGGAAGGCGCTCAAGACGGAGGACCCGTTCGTGCGGGCGAAGGAGGAGGCGATGGTCGTTGGCTACGCGGCCAGATGGGGGGCGCCGATCGGGATCGTCGAGGTCGAGCACCAGTTCCGGATCCCGCTCACGAACCCGGAGACGGGTGCGGCGTCGCGCACGTTCTCGCTGGGCGGTCGTGTGGACGCCATCGTCGCCGTCGACGCCGTGGGCGAGCTGATGAACCCGGCGGAGCTGACCGCAGCGCCCGTGAAAGACGACGACAACCTGGAGGCGCAGCTAGAGATGTCTTTGGAGGGTTCCGGCGGCTCAGTCGCATGAGCTAGGGGCGAAATGGTCCTTCTGGACAGGAGGATCACCTGGTCCCTCGCCCCTACGCCTTTCGGTTCTTGGGCGTAGGGGCGGCTCTGAAGGGCCGCCGAAAGAGTGTGGAGAGAGAGAAAAGGAGACATCGCATGATCGATCTGAAACGCATCACCAAAGGAAAGCAGGAGCGCGAGCCGCGCGTGCTCATCTACTCGGCCGACGGAGTCGGCAAGACGCGCTTTGCGGCCGGCGCTCCCGATCCGTTCTTCATCGACGCCAACCGCGGAAGCCTGGCGTACGACGTCGAGCGCGTCATGCCGGAGTCCTGGTCCGAGGCACTCGAATGGATCGGCGCCGTCGAGACCGGCAAGGTCAAGTGCAAGACGCTCGTGATCGACTCGATCTCGGACCTCGAACACTATGGCAACGCCGAGTTCTTCCCCGGCACCACCATCGACAAGTGGGACGGCGGCTACGGTCGCGGGGAAGGGTTCGCGCTCACGCGCTGGCGTGAGCTGATCTCGGCCCTGGAGCGCGTCTGGATGACCGGCAAGGCGATCATCCTCATCGGCCACATGCAGGTGAAGCGGTTCGAGGACCCGTCTGGCCCCGGGTTCGAGCGCTACCAGGTCGCCGCTCGCGAGAAGATCGCGGGCGCGCTCCGGCAGTGGGTGGACTACGTCCTCTTGGCTAAGGAGGACGTGCTTCAACAGAAGGTCGCCGGCGGCGACGTCAAGATGGTGACGAGTGGCACCCGCTGGATCCATACCCAGCGATGCCCTGCCTTCGACGCCAAGAGCCGTGGTACGACGCTCTTCCCCGAGAAGGTTCTCCTCTCATGGGACGCCTTCGCACAGGCGCGAGCCCAGGACAAGGAGCGCGATCAAGCGATGCGCACGGAGATCGACGTGATGCTCAAGGAGATCGGCGACAAGAAGCTCGACGACGTCGTCAAGGAGTACCTCCGGGCTCAGCCGGGCATGGTCGTCGAGGCGCGCAACCGCGTGGCGGCGCGACTGGAGGAGACGCGAGCAGCGGCCGCAAAGCCGCCGCCTCCGGCGGCGCAAGCAAGTGTGTGAGTGAAGTAAACGACAGAAGAAAGAAGGAGAAGGACACATGGCAATTCCCCCGGGACAGTACAAGGCGCGCGGCGTCAAGGGCAGCGCACAACTCGGCGAGACCGAGGGCACGAGCAATCTCCAGATCGCGGTCGATCTGGACGTCAAGGGCGCCGAAGGCCAGTCGCTCGGCCAGATGACGACGTTCCTGTTCTTCACGGCAGGCGCGGCGCCGTACAGCTACGAGCGCCTTCGCGCGCTCGGATGGAAGGGACAGGGCCCCGACGACATCGACAAGCTGGACGACATCTACGACACCGATGTCGACGTCAGGGTCACCGTGCCCGAGAAGTACAAGGACAGCTCCGGCCAGGAGAAGATGGGCAACAGCAAGATCGAGATCCTGACCGGCGCCGGCAAGGTGACGCTCTCGAAGAAGCTCGATCCGGCCACGTTCAAGGCGCGGCTCCGGGCGCTCGGCGGCGGCACGTCGGGGCCTCCGGCTCCGGCCGGCGGGGGGACCGCTCCTCCGTTCTGAGAAGTTGGCGGGCCACATCGGAGGGATGTGGCCCGTCGCATTCATCCGTCAAGGGCTCAGGGGTTTCGACGCAAGGCTGGGGGTGCCCAGATGCTTGAGTCGAGCGATGCGCCTGAGGCCAGGGCCCGGCAACCCTTGGCGGATGAATGCGGCGGTGACCGCGAAAGGACAAGGCAATGGCCAAGAAGACCGAGAAGATCAAGACGTACAGCCAGTTCAACCGGTTCCTCACGGCGGCGCAGAACGGCGACCTCCCGAAGGGGACCAAGTTGATCGTCAACCTGGACGACAGCGAGTTCCAGGCGACGGTCAGCCGCAAGGGGGAGGACGGCGAGGTCGAGGAGCACGCGATCATCAACACGCCGCTCGACACCGCCATGACGGCGCTCATGAAGGCGGCGGGCGCGAGCGGCAAGGTGACGTTCGCCAACGCGTGATCGGGAGGGCGGGCCACGTTCCGCAAGACGTGGCCCGTCGCAATCGTCCGTCAGGGCAGCCTTTCCTCGCGCCGCGAGACGGTGCGATCTGCCGGGAATGCTCTGACGGACGTTTGCGGCGGAGGCTCGCATGACCATCCTCAACGGCAACACGCAACGGTTCGTCGGCTGGATCAAGGACAAGATCGACACGTATCTGCCGGCGCTGGAGCCGGTAGAGACGGAGGCGCCCATCCGATCGAGTCGCTTCAAGGTGACGACGGCTGCGGATCGCGTCCTCTTCGTCTACGGACGCGAGGAGGCAGAGGCGGTCAGTCGTCTGCCAGAAGCAACGCGCGCGGGTGCTCGCATCGAGCCCGCGGGACACGTCGAGAACGGAGAGCTGCGCGTGCCCGACGAGGAGGCGCGCGCCGTGGCCGCTTCGACGTGTGGGCGTGACGCGCCGGCGAAGCCCGCGAAGCGAGCGAAGTGATGGGCGCGCGTTACTTGCCGGACTGTATGTCACCGGCAGCGGTAGAGGCCGATCGCAAACTCGTTGCCCGTGCCCGGACTCTGGCCGGCTGCGCATGGACAGCCACGGCCGATATCCAGGACGTGCGCCGCATCCTCAAGGTGTGCGCGAAGCGAATCGAGGAGCTGAGCGGCGCCGCACTGGAAGCGCAAGAGCACGCGGTGGCCGACTGCTTCGTTCACGAGCAGGAGGCCATGGCCGGTCTGGCGCCGCAGCTCGGTCCGTGCAAGTGCGGTCATGTGGCCGCTGGGCACCGGAAGGTGCACCTGCCTGGCGAAGAGGTCGCTGGTCGAGGTCCGTGCCTCGTGGAGCTTGCAGACGGCGAGCGATGCTCGTGTCCGGGGTTCGAGGAAACGGCTCCGGACGAGACGACGCGCGCGTTGCTTGACCGCGCGGCGGCGAGCTGTATGGCGATCTCCGATTCGGAGCTTGCACGAGGGATCGCGCGTGCCAACGCGATCTATCGATCGTTGGACCTCCCGTCGCCTTTCGAGAAGATGGCACCGGCCGTAACGCCGGGAACGGTCGAGCCAGAGAAGGTGGTCTGTACCGGCTCCGTCTCGGACAAGCACTGCAAGTCATGCACGGAGGCGGGTTGCCTGTGCTGCCTGTGTGGCCAGCAAACCAGGCCCATCACTGGAAGCACGATCATGCGACTCCGATTCGTGGGTCCGCGACCAACGCCGCTTGCGTCGGTCTATCTCGCCGAAGGTGGCTACGGCACCATCGAGGTCGGCGAGAAGCCGAGCTTGCGTGTCGGGACGATCGAAGAGGACGGCAAGGTAGAAGGCCCTCCGTGGACCGCGCTCGTTCGTCTCGTGCCGCCTCCTGCTCCAGCTCCGTCATGCTTGTGTACCGGCTGCTCCGGCTGCCAGCCGTCGCATCTCGACTACTCGGTGCACTGCGAGCGGCCAGCCGCGATGCTGCCACGATTCCAGCCGGTGGGTTGGAACCAGCGCTCACGTTGCTCCGAGTGCCAGGCAGTTGCGGCCGAGCCGGTGCGCGACGCGCTCAAGGACTGCGCCGTGAACGAGACCAACCCGGACACATGCGGCGTCTGCGGTAAGCACTTCGCTGACTGCGACGTCGATCGTCGACATGTGGGCGAACCGGACGGTCCCGAAGAGCCGATGTGCCCTGGAGCGAGGGCTCGCATGGCGCTCGGAAAGAGCCCGTGAAGGTCCTCGAAGAGCTGTGCTCGAACGACAAGTGCCCGCGCCAGGACTCGCACTGGCATCCGTTCTCGATCGAGGACTTCCTGAAGGAGTCGCCAGGCGAGTACAGCGTCACGCTTCGTGTTCGAACAGTCAGGAAATCGAAGGAGAAACGATCATGAACAAGAACGACCGCCCCATCCCCTACCTCGTCAACGACCTGCCCATCCCCTACCGGCTTGCGGAGCCGCCCGCCCCGATCTCGCAGCCCCGGATCGCACTGTCCGGGAAACGGCGCCGTCCGCGAAACGTCGTACGCGATTGAATTGGAATGACTTGGTTGACGTCGTAGTTCAAGAGGGTGACATGAGCTACTCGATCCAGGAGGGCGTCACGGACGCCGAGAAGCGGCTTCAGGCGGAACGTCTCATCGCGGAACGATTCCCGGACGCCTACCTCTGGAGCCTCGCCGGATCTGGCGATCGGGTCTGGACCAGCCCGAGTGCCGCCGAGCACGTGACGGACATCGACATCGTTCCGATCAGCCCGGAGAAGGGCGCGGTCGTCTACATGTACCTTCTGGTCGACGGCATGAGGGTGTACGCGCCTCTTAGCGCGGGCGTGGAGCATCATGCCGTTTTGCTGCACCGGCTCAAAGGGGAGCGCCCGGAGACCTACAAGGCGCTCGTCGACTTCGCGGCGGGGCGACCGTGAACCGCCCCGCCGGCTTCTACTGGACCTCGCTCGACGGCAACGAGCCCCTCGTCGCGTTCTTCGACGGCGACGAGTGGACGTTCACCGGGGACGCCACGCCCTACACGTCTGCGGAGCTGCCCCGGCTGCTCGTGCTCGGCGAAATGTTGGCCCCACCGTCTGTGTCTGACATCGTGAAGGACGAGCTGCGGAAGATCAGGAGGGGAGCATGACCAAGCTCTACATGCCGGATGGTCGCGAGGTCGAGCAGGGTGGCCCCGAGGACATGGCAACATGGTGGACGTGCAGGGGGTGCGGGTTTAGGGGTCCTCTCGTTGGGTCCAGGCCCGATGGCAGCCATCGCTGTCTGGGTAGCTGTGGAGGCGTTACGGAGAATCCGAACGCGCCGCGTGCGGATCGGTTCGCGTCGATGCCATCGTGCGGAGCCAGCGCCTTCCAGATCGAGGCAGCGCCTCTCCCCGAGACCGTAGACACCCGCCCGCGCCGGGTCCCTAGGCATACCGGCGACTGCACCGTGTGGTGCCACGACGACCACTGCTACGAGCAGTCGACCATGACGGCGCGCGAGCTGGGCGATCGGGTCGCCGAGCTGGAGGCGCAGCTCGACAACGCTGAAGGTGATCCGTCATGAGAACCATCGTCTTCATCCTCTTCTCTCTTCTCCTCACCGCCTGCGGAATCATGGCGGACCTCGGCGACGGCTACGCGGCGGCCGCCGCTGACGCATCGGACGACGCTGCCGACGCGTCGGACGCCTCCGATGCTGCCAACGACTCCTCGGTCTTCATCGACACCGCCGACGCGGAGGAGGCCGGTCCTACGATGTGCTGCTACTTCAAGTTCGCCAGCATCGAGCAGTGCTCCAGCAGCGTCCCGTGGACGTGCTTGCCGAACGGGGTGGATGCAGGCGGGATCCAGTGCACCCAGCCTGACGGATGCTCGTCGGGGGAGATGTGCTTTCTTCCGGCGACGCCGCATGTTTTTGGAACCGTCGGAGCGTGCCCATGACCGAAGCCGAACGGATCATCGCCGACCTCCGCGAGCGCATCCCCACCCCGATGGAAGGCGTCCCGCACGGCGGACGCGGGTACGCCGGGTCGATCAAGTGGCAGGAGATCGTCGTGCTCCTCGACGAGCTGGACTCGATCCGGAAGGACAACGACGAGGCCCGCGACGCGCTCCTCGCCGCCGAGGCAACCGTGGAGGAGATGGCGGCATCGCTCCGCGAATGCGTGGGCACCGGAACGGATTTCATCGAGGATCCCAACGAAGAGCCCACAGGTCTCTTTCGCCTTGGGACGGCTGCCGAGTTTGGAGCGTGCGAGCCGTCCGCATCCAACAGGGCGGCCGCCATCTGCGGACGCGCTCGCGCGATCCTCGCGAGGGCGGGTCATGGGTGATCTCCTTCACATCAACTTCGGTCCCGATCCGGCCGCGAAGCACCGGCTATCAAGGGCCCTGTACTACAAGGCCGTCGACATCGACGACAAGGATCCCGAGGAGGGCATCTACCTCTACCGGCGCGCGATTCACTTCGATCCGTTCTTCGACGAGGCGATGACGAACCTGGGTCGCATCTACTTTCGTAGGGGCCAGATGGGCGCCGCTGAGAACTGGTGGGAGCGAGCCATCAAGACGAACCCGCGCGCGACCGATGCGCACTACAACCTGGGCTACCTGTTTCTCGAAGGGGGAGAATACCGCGCCGCCATTGCGCATTTCGAGATGGCGATCGGCGCCGATCCAACGTTCGCGGACGCGTACTTCAACCTCGGTGAGGCCCTTCGCCGAATGGGTCGCCAGCCGGAGGCGCGCGCGTGCTGGCGGAAGCACGTGGAGCTGCGGGGAGCGTGGATGAAGGAGGCGTGGGAAAGGTTGGGGGTTAGGTTGATTCGTGGGGGTCGTTGCCGAGAAAGCGATCAGCGCTAATGCGCGCGGATCGCGAGAAGAAGCCGCCTCCGGAGCTGTACGTGGTGATCTTCCCGTGCGGTGCGTACAGGTGTTGCCGCACGCGAGACGGTGCGGTGCAGGAGGGGCGGCGGATTGCGGATGGGCGGACGTGTTGCGAGCGCGGACATGGCTCGTTTGAAGTGCACACGTACCGGTCATACCCCGCTGGCCGGTCGTGCACGGCATGCTACTCGCCAGGGGCGGCGCGCCTTCGGCTGGTCTGAGACGAGGCGGGATCGCGTAGCGCAATGGAGGTGTACGGATGAGCGCGAGGAAGACAAGTGAAGTGCCGACTCGGATCTGGAAGTTTGCTGCGAAGCTTGAGACGCCAGAGGTGGCGCTGAACATCCTGCACAAGGCGAATCGCTACTACAACAAGCTCGTGGAGATCGAGCGTGCGCGTCACGCTAGATACGTTGCAACGCGACGCATCTACGCTCCCGCACTTGCCGCACTGGAGGACCAGTGGACAGCACTGGATGAGCAGATCGTGGAGCTGTATCGCCAGACGAAGCGCGAGCGGCAGGAGCACTGGAGGGAGACAGACGGGGAGAAGCGTCGCATTCTTTCCCCTGAGTTCGAGGCGCGGAAGACGGCGCTCGTCGAGCGTCAGAAAGAGGTCTCCGAGTCAGCCAAGAGTCTCCGTACGGCGTTCACTGATCTCCTGGCCCCCGCGCGAGCAGCGTTCAAGATTCGCACGGAGGAGCTGGCCATCAAGAACGGCAAGAAGGTGGGGCCGCGCGCCAAGGGGCCGATCAACGCTCGCGTGCTCGCCGCGATGCTCGCCGAGGAGGAGTGGCATCCGGCGTGGAAGGAGATCGCCCGAAGCGATGATGTGGCGCATACGGCTGCGATCGAAGCGAGGGCTTCGTGTGGCCTATACGGTGGCACCTATCTCGGAGTAGAGGAAGCGTTCCAGCGCGCCAAGAAGGACTCCTCCCCACGCCCGCCGCAATTTCACTCCTTCTCCGGAGGCGGGAAGATTCAAGCGCAGCTCGATACGACGTGGGCGGCGGCCAGCGATTTGCGTCATCGGATCGAGCAGCTTGAACGTCGGCCCGGCGCCGGCAAGCGGAGCAACATGATCCGCCTGACGCTCGACCAGACGCGCGACAAGGGTAACCCTGTTATCGTGTCGGCGATCTGCAAGCTCCACAGACTGCCGCCGCCTGACGCCGCCGTGAAGTGGCTCGCGCTCGTCGTTCGACGTGTAGGCCGACGGTCGACCTGCCAGCTTCAGCTCACCATGGAGCATGCGAGCTTCATGGAGCCGAAGCGGCCGGCAGGGACGCGGGCGCCGGTGCACATCCGGATCGGATGGTCGAAGGTCGATGGCGGGATCCGGGTGGCGACCGGAACGGATCACGATGTTCTGTGCCAGGACACGCTCCTTCGGCAGGGCGACTTCGCTAGCCACCTGGAGAGCGTGCGCGACAGGCTTGCCTTCGAGGCCGTTCGTAAGATGCGAAAGACGATGGCGCTCGCCGGCTACGACGTCGATGGGCATACCTGGCGGCGTTTGGAGTCGGACCGCGGGCGCGCCGATCTCCGCCGTTGGGCGGAGGCCTGGGCTGTGTTCGTGCTTGGGAACGTACGAGAACGCTGGACGGCGTGGCGAACCGTTCGCAAGCAGGTCGGTCTGGACCTGTACGCGTTACCTCGTGAGCTTCGGGCAGGGACCGGATCGGCGCGCGAGGCGTACGCCTGGTGGTGCTACCTCTGGGCGAAGAAGGACGCGCACCTGGAGCAGTACGCGGTCGACAGTCGACGGAGGTTCGT
>Ga0335082_10005722_pt1 | contig 13626 bp, 12 predicted proteins | sample Lox_Sample_41_FD_206718 | JGI IMG/M metagenome (GOLD analysis project Ga0335082, IMG submission 206718) | Soil microbial communities from Loxahatchee National Wildlife Refuge, Florida, United States - Lox_Sample_4.1 | ecosystem: Environmental > Terrestrial > Soil > Wetlands | place: USA... | reverse complement strand
GCCCTACCGCCTCACTCTCCGCGCTCGAGGTTAACTCTCTCTCAAGGCGGTGGCCTCCCCACCCCCTTCAGGTCGGGCTGCCCTCGAGCTCCTCCTTGAGTTCCTTCACGTGGGCTTGCACGTTCTTGAGGTGCGGGTTGATCTTGAGCGCCGCCTCGAAGGCCTTGAGCGCGGCCTGTTTTTTGTTGAGTTTGAGATAAATCTCGCCGAGCCCGGCGAGCGCGCCGAAGTGCCGGGGCTCAAGCGTCAGCGTACGCTCGATGTCGGCGACGCTCGCGGAAAGCTCGCCGCGGAGATACTCGACCGTCGCGCGCTTGTTGAAGCCCTCGGCGAAGGTGTCGTCGCGCCGGATTACCTCAGTGTAGGCCGCGAGTGCCGTCTCGGTGTCGTCGACGCTGAGCGCATCGGCGCCGCGTGCCATCAGCGCGTCGATGCGGGGATCGCCGTTATGAGTCCAGATATCCCAGATGCGCGCCTCCACCACCTTGACCTCGAGCGAGGAGGTCGCGGTCGCGAGCTCTGCGAAGAGCTCCTTGAGGCGCGGATCGTCCTGGCGCGCCGAAGCGGCGGCCGCGCCGAGCGCGACACCCGTGATGAGCACGAGAAGGCAAGCAAGGAGACGCATGCCCCCTTCATAAGGGAGGCAGCGGCCTCTGCCAACGGGGCAGGCGCGGCAACTACGCGGCCGAGGCGCCGTTCGTCTCGACGACGACCTCGATCAGGCGATCGGTCCGCCGCGTCTCGCCCATGAGGTCGAGGGCGGCACGGAAGACGGCGCCGACGCGCGGGTCCGACACCACCACGCGATGCGCCTTGCCATAGGTGGCCGAGCGCATCGTGGCGGGCCCCAGGCAATTGACCGCGAGAATGGTGAGGGTCACCAAGTCTAGCGCCGAAGGGGGCTCGCTCTCGGCGAGGTCAAGCGGCGCGAAATCGAGAGCCACAGAGGCGGGTGTCATCGAGTCCTCAATGCACGATGACCGACCCCTCTAGCATTCCTGCGTGACAGAAATGTTATGAGCCATAAACGCCCGCAGCGCCTTGTGCTTTCGCGATAGGCTCGGGAAGGCGAACACCCATCTCCGACGCGACTCGACGAAGTCAGACGCCGGGATAGACCAGAAGAAGCGGCTCCTCGGCAATCCGGATCGTAACGGGAAGCAGACCCGCGACGTCGCCGTCGATCTGCACGGGCGCGCCGCGTGGGAGCGTGAAGCGGGCGGCGCGAGCAGTTGCGAACTCGATATCGGTCAGGCGATGCAGGAACCCGCCCGCGAGCGCCACGAGATAACCCAGCGCCGCGCGCCGGCCCGCATTCCGAAAGAGCGCGAGCTGGAAGCTGCGGTTGGAGAGCTGGGCCGCGGGCGCCAGCACGAAAGGCCCGGCATAGCACCGCGCCTTGGTCGCCACCGCTGAGGCTGCGTGGTGCTCGCTCACGCCGGTCTCGCCTTCGAGCGTCACGCTGAATTCGGTCGGGCGGTAGCGCCAGAGCCGCTTCAGGATGCTCCACACGAAGGCGAGCTTGCCGGCGCGGCGCTTCAGGCCGAGATCGAGGCCTTCGACCACCTCTGCATCGAAGCCGACGCCCGTCATCAGCAGGAAACGCCGCACGACCGGTTGATTCTCGAACACGGCCTCGCCGACAGAGATGGGCCGCACCGGCCCCGCTGCGGCGATCGCCGCGAGCCGCGCGGGACTGCGAGGCATGCCGATCTCATGCGCGAGCACGTTCCCGGTGCCGAAGGGAAAGACCGCGACCGGCAGTCGGAGGTCGCGCAGCCCATTTACGGCCTCGTTCAAGGTGCCGTCGCCACCCGCGACGACGACGCCATCGAAATCTTCGGCCGTCGCCTCCCTCGCAAAGGCCTCGGCATCGCCGGACGAGCGGGTCTCGCGCAGCACGGTCTCGACGCCAAGCTCCCGCATCTCCTTGAGCGCGGCCTCGAATCGGCGACGCGCCCGACCCCCGGCGACGGGATTGTAGATCACGAGGAGTCGCCGGCGGCCGGTGCGGCTGTGGAGCGTCATGGGATTGTCATGTAATGGCAATACCGAGGAAACATCAAAAGATTATGAGGATTCGTTTAAGGGGTGCGGTAACTGGGGCTCGGATCACACTGTGCGCAACCCGCGACTCCCTGACAAGGCTGACGCTCGCTTCGAGCGAGGGGGACGAGTGAACTTTATCGACCCGACGCGACGCTATCGCACGATCTGGATCTCGGACATCCATCTCGGCACGCGCGACTGCAAGGCCGATTTCCTGTTGGATTTCCTCAAGCACAACGAATCCGAATATCTCTATCTCGTCGGCGACATCGTCGACGGTTGGCGCCTCCGGCGCTCCTGGTACTGGCATCAGTCGCACAACGACGTGATCCAGAAGCTGCTGCGCAAGGCGCGCAAGGGGACTCACGTCTACTACATCCCCGGAAACCATGACGAGTGGCTGCGCGACTATGTGGACTTGCAGCTCGGCGGAGTGAAGCTGCTGGACGAGGCCATGCACACCACCGCCGACGGGCGGCGGCTGCTGATTCTGCACGGCGACGCCTTCGACGGCGTGGTGCGCTATGCGCGCTGGATGGCGATGCTCGGCGACTGGGCCTACAACAATGCGCTCCGCCTCAACTACTACCTGAACGTCGCGCGGCGCAGGCTCGGCTACCCCTATTGGTCGCTCTCGGCCTATCTCAAGAACAAGGTCAAGAACGCGGTCGAGTATGTCAGCAATTTCGAGACCGCGGTCGCGGCCGAGGCGCGGCGGCGCGAAGTCGACGGCATCGTCTGCGGCCATATCCACCACGCCCAGATCCGCGAGATCGACGGCGTGCTCTATTGCAACGACGGCGACTGGGTCGAGAGCTGCACCGCGCTCGTCGAGCATCTCGACGGCCGCCTCGAGATCGTGGAATGGGCGCGCCTCAGGGCCTTCGACATGCTGACGGCGACGGGACGCGCGAAATCGAAACCCCGGCACGAGCCCGTCACCGCGCGCGGATGAGAATCGCGCTCGTCAGCGATGCGTGGCTGCCGCAGGTAAATGGCGTCGTCCGCACCCTGACGACGATCGCGCAAGAGGTTAAGGCGCTCGGGCACGAGCTCGTGACGATCTCGCCGGACCACTTCCGCACCATTCCGTGCCCGACCTACCCGGAGATCAGGCTGGCGCTCGCGCCCGGGCGCGGCGTCCGGCGCCTCCTCGTGGAGGCGCGGCCGGACGCGATCCACATCGCGACGGAGGGACCGCTGGGCATGGCGGCGCGGCGCTACTGCCTCAGGCGTGGCCTTCCCTTCACGACGGCCTTCCACACGCGCTTTCCGGAATATGTGAGCGCCCGGTTTCTCCTTCCCGTGAGCCTCGGCTATGCCTGGCTCCGGCGCTTCCACCGGCCTTCGCGCGGGATCATGGTCGCGGCGCCCTCGATCCGGCGTGAGCTCGAGCGGCGCGGCTTCTCCGCAATCCGCCCCTGGAGCCGCGGCGTCGACGCAGAGCTCTTCGCACCGGAGCGGCGCGAGGATTTTCCGGAGATCCCGCGCCCGATCTTCATGGCGGTGGGCCGCGTCGCCGTTGAGAAGAACCTCGCTGCCTTCCTCGAGCTGGAGCTTCCGGGCTCGAAGGTAGTCGTGGGCGACGGGCCTCAGCTCGCGGAGCTGACGCGCCGCTTCCCGGGCGCGCATTTCCTCGGCCGGCACGAGGGCCTCTCGCTCGCGCGCTGCTACGCCTCGGCCGACGTCTTCGTCTTCCCGAGCCTCACCGATACATTCGGCCTCGTGCTGCTGGAGGCGCTCGCCTCGGGAGTTCCCGTCGCGGCCTTTCCGGTGACGGGCCCGGTCGACGTGATCGGCGAGGCGCCGGTGGGCCGGCTCGATCGCGATCTGCGCAAAGCTGCGCTCGCCTGCCTCGAAATTCCCCGCGCGGCCTGCCGCGACTACGCTCTCCGCTTTTCCTGGCAAACGACGGCGCGGCAGTTCCTGGATAATCTCGCGCCGATCGGTGCCTGAGCGGGTTCAGGCGCCGCCGGCCTCCCAGAAGGGCTGTGCCGACTTGAAGGCCTTCCACTGCTTGCGCAGCCGCGGCTCGAGCGCGGCGATGCCGTGGCCGTACCAGCCGATCACGAGCCCGCTCGCACGGGCGACCGCGACGGAGTCCCCGGTGGCAGCCCCCTGCGCGAAGCCCTCGACGAGCCGGCCGGCGATGTCGACGTCGTTGAGATGGCCGAGCACGTCCTGCAAGCGGGAAAGCCGCTTCATGTAAGCCGCGGTCGCTCCCCCCTCGTAGAGTGTGCGGAAACTGTCGGCGGCGTAGCGGAGCTTCTTGAGGCCGATCCGCAGGCGATGACGGTCGCTGGTCGAGAGGTTGGCGAAGCCGCGGCCGCGCTTCTTGGCCTTGCGATGCCGCTCCGCGAGGAGGTCGCTCGCGAAATCGCGGGCGGGCGCCTCGAGACGCGCGAGGACCTCCGGCTCGAGCCCGTTGAGCCAGAAGCGCGTCTCGGCGACGCGGCCTACCTCGAGCAGGAGAGCGGTATAGCGCGTGGTGGCGAAGGCAGTGCGTACGCGCTCATAAGCCGCGATCCGCGCCGCCGTCGCCCGGTTCTCTAGCGCCTCGAGATCGGGCTCCTCCGGCATGGTCCTGCGTATCGGAGAAAGCAGCTCCTGCAGGAAAACGTCGAGATCGCGCGCGGATCCGGTCTCGCCTGCGAGCCAGCGCAGCTCGTCTCCAAGATGCTGCGCGGTGCCGGCCGGCAACACCTCGCGGAAGAGCGCGAGCACGGAGCGCAGGCGGCGGAGCGCGACCCGCACCTGATGCACGCCCTCGGGGTCGCCGCCAACATGCGTTGCCGCCTCGTTCGCGAGAAGGTGCGCGAGATGATGGCGCAGGATCGCCTCGAAGGCCTCGAGCCCCGTCGCGTTGATATCGAGCGCGAAAGGCGGCGCCTTCGACCAGCTCGGCTCCGCCTCGGAGAGCAGGGCATAGCCGCGATCCGACTTGCTCATCGTCTCCAAGCGGAGCGGCGCCACGTCGTTGAGCGCGAGTGCGAGCTCGTAGAGCGCGTCCGGGGAGCCCTCCTTGAGCTCGAACTCGATCTCGCAGATCGGCGTCGAGCCCTTGGGGGTCACCACACGGCCCTCGTCGATCACGACCTCGACGCGCGTGGCATTATCGCGCCGGATGGTGCGCGTGACGCGCCGGACATCTGCGGTGAAGACCGGTGCCAAACGGGCCGCGGCATCGCCCAGAAGCTCGCGCAGCATGAGGTCGTCGATCTGACCGAGATCGGGCTTGGGTCCCGCGACCGTCTGCTGCCACTCCCGCCGCTTGAAGAGGCCGCTCGCGCCCCGCCCGCCGGTCTTGACGGTCTGGACGAAGCGCCGCCCGGCCTCGCGGACGCGCAACGCCAGGCCGCGCTCGTGCAAGGTCAGGTGGGGCGTGTCGTAATAGGTGTTCCGCAGCGCCCGCGCGTGTCCGCGCCCCGCACCCTCCGCCTTCAAATGCGGCGAGCGGAGGAGCTGCTGCACGCGGTCGGGCGGAACGGACAGCTTGAGCTCAACTTCCCGGCCGGTTTCCATCGGCTCTGATTGGCCCCCTGGCGAATTTCTGGCGGCACTCTAACCGATGGTCACGCCTTCGTCACCGATACGTAGCAAAAATGTAGGCTGCTTACCTAGACCCTGTGGTCAACGCCCAGTCGCCCACTATTACTTGCGAAGCGTCTGACTTCTCATTTAGGCTGCGGCGGTGGTTCAATCGGGCAATGCCATGAAGACGCTCTATCTGCTGCGCCATGCAAAGTCGAGTCGCAGCGACGAGCAGCTCGACGATCACGACCGTCCCCTGAACAAGCGTGGCCGGCGCGCGGCCGAGGCGATTGCCGATCACCTCGCGCGCTCACGTGCGACTTTCGACCTCGTGCTCTCGTCGACTGCGCTGCGGACACAAGAAACGGCGCAGCCGATCATCGCGCGCCTCAAGCCCAGGCGTGTCGTCTTCGACCGTGACCTCTACCTCGCGCCGGGAACGGCCCTTCTCGACCGGCTCCGCCGGATCGAGGAGCGTGTCGAAAGCGTCCTTCTCGTGGGCCACAACCCCGGCATGCACGGCCTCGCGCTCAGCCTTGCGGCGGCGGGTTCGCCGGCGCGCCTGCCGCCGCTCACGGGCAAGTTCCCGACCGGAGCGCTAGCCTGCTATCGCTTCAAGGGCCCGTGGCGCCGGCTTGCCTCGGAGAGCGCGACGGCCATTTCCTACATTGTCCCAGCGGATCTCGAGGTCGAGCGGACCTGAAGGGGTCCGCGGCGAGAAGGAAGCACCATACAGATGGCTAAACGCTATCGCGCCCCGCCGCTACCCGCAGCGCTCAGCGACCGGAAGTACAAGAAAGAGCTGCTCGCACTGCAGATCGAGCTCGTGAAGTTGCAGCGCCACGTCATCGAGAGCGGTGAGCGCGCGCTCGTAATTTTCGAGGGCCGTGACGCCGCTGGCAAGGACGGCGCCATCAAGCACATCGTCGAGCACATGAGTCCGCGCGAGACGCGCGTGGTGGCGCTCGGTCCCCCGTCGGACCGCGACCGTCACTCCTGGTATTTCCAGCGCTACGTGCACTATTTGCCGACTGCGGGCGAGATCGTGATCTTCAATCGGAGCTGGTACAACCGCGCGGGCGTCGAGCGCGTGATGGGCTTCTGCACCAAGGCCGAGACGCGCGAATTCCTCGAAGCCGTGCCGACCTTCGAGGATATGCTGATCAAGTCGGGGATCCGCCTCCTCAAATACTATCTCGACATCGGGAGAGACGAGCAGAAGCGGCGCCTGAAATCCCGGCGAAACGACCCTCTGAAGCAGTGGAAGCTCAGCCCCATCGACGAGAAGGCGGCAAAGCTCTGGCGCGAGTACAGCAAGGCGCGCAACGAGATGTTCGCGCGCACGCACACGGCGACGTCGCCGTGGTCGATCGTGCGCGCCAACGACAAGGACCACGCGCGGCTGAACGTGATCCGCGATCTCCTTTGGCGCCTCCCCTACCCGCACCGTCACGACAAGCTGGCGCTGCCGGATCCGAATGTCGTGTTCACCTACGACGCGAGCGATCTCGAGAACGGAATGATCGCGCCCTGAGGCGGGATCTTCGGCCGCGGCCGATGTGCTAGGGTCGGCCGTACCGAGCACACCAGCGCGCAAGTCCCCCGTGTCCGATCCCGCCGCCGAGAGTCTACCGCACCCCTCGATCCGCCGCCGTCCGATCATCCTCGCGGCGGTGATGATGGGGATGTTCATGGCAGCGGTGGAGAGCACCATCGTCGCGACCGCCATGCCGACCATTGTCGCGGAGCTCGGCGGCTTCCGGGAGTTCAGCTGGGTCTTTGCGATTTTTCCCCTGACCCAGGCTATCTCGACGCCGATCTATGGCCGTCTCGCGGACCTCTACGGGCGAAAGCCCATGTTCTGCGCGGGCGCGCTGATCTTCCTCCTGGGCTCGACGCTCTGCGGCTTCGCTTGGGACATGGGAGCGCTCATCGCGTTCCGCGCGATCCAGGGCCTGGGCGCGGGCGCCATCATCCCCGTCGCCACCACCATCATCGCCGACCTCTACACTCCGACGGACCGTGCGCGCGTGCAAGGTTGGCTCGGGAGCGTCTGGGGATTTTCTGCGGTGGTCGGACCTCTCCTCGGCGCCTTCATCGTCGAGCACGTCTCCTGGTCGGTCGTTTTCTGGGTGAACCTGCCGATCGGGGCGATTGCGATCGGAATGATCGCTGGCTTTCTTCACGAGCGCCTCGTGCCGCGCCGGCACAGCATCGACTATGCGGGAGCGGCGCTGCTGGCGATCGGCTCCGGCGCGCTCATGCTCGTGCTGACCCAGGCGCACGAGATCGGCTCGACGGCACTCTGGCTGCTGCTCCTCGTGGCGGCAGCGGGGATCGGCGCCGCGATCCGGCAGGAGCGCATCGCCCCGGAACCCATGCTTCGGCTCGACCTCTGGCGGCACCGGATCATCGCCGTCGGCAATGTCGGCGCGGTCTCGATTGGCGCGGTGATGATGGGCATCACTGCTTTCCTTCCGACCTACGTCCAGGGCGCCATGGGCCGGAGCCCCGTCGTCGCGGGTTTCGCGCTCACGGCGATGTCGATCGGATGGTCCGCCGTGAGCCCGCTCGCGGGGCGCATCATGATCCACGGCTCCTACCGCATGGCGGCGCTGCTCGGCGGCGCGGCATTCGTCGTCGGCGGCATCGTTCTTAGCCTGATGCGACCTGACTCGGGGCCTCTTTGGGCCGGCCTCGGCGCCATCTTCATCGGGATCGGCATGGGCTTCTGCAACACCACCTTCCTGGTCTCGATCCAGAGCAGCGTTGGCTGGAGCGAGCGCGGCACGGCTACCTCCTCCATGCTCTTCATGCGCATGGTCGGCCAATCGATCGGCGTCGCAGTGTTCGGCGGCGTCTTCAACTACGCACTCTTCGGCAGCGGCGCCGAATCCGCCGAGACCATCAATCGCCTGATGGATCCGATGCTGCGGCAATCGATGGAGCCCGCGGTCGTAGCGCGTCTCGCCGGCGAGATCGGGGAAGCGCTTCACAGCGTCTACCTCATCGCTCTCGCGCTCGCGGTGCTGACCGTCCTCCTCAGCACCCTCCTCCCCGCCGGCCACGGCGCCACGGCATCGAAGGTGGGCGATTAAGTCCGGCTTCACATTACTTGACGATGTCAACTAATAAATTGACAATGTCCTCATCGGCACATGCGCACGGAGCGTCGCCCATGGGGACAACACAGCGCGAGGCACGGATCGAAGCGGTCCGCCGGTTCAACCGGTTCTACACGCGCAGGCTCAACCTGTTACAGGAAGGGCGGCTTTACAGCCCCTATTCCTTGGCGGAAGCGCGGGTGCTCTACGAGCTCGCGCATCGCAAGGGCCTTACGGCCTCGACGCTCGGCGGCGAGCTCGGCCTCGATCCCGGCTATCTGAGCCGTATCCTCCGCAGCTTCCGCCGACGCGGCTTGGTCGCGCGCGAACGCTCGAGCTCAGACGCGAGGCGCAGTCTGCTCAGCCTAACCGCCGCAGGGCGAAAGGCATTCGCGCCGCTCGAGGCACGCTCACGGCGCGAACTCTGGAGTTTGCTGGGCGGGCTCTCGGATGAGCGGCAAGCCCGTTTCGTCGCCGCGATCTCCGCAGCCGAGGGCGCGCTTGCGGACTCCGATGGAGCGAAGGCGCCTTATCTTTTGCGGCAGCACCGCCCCGGCGATTTCGGCTGGATCATCGGGCGTCACGGCGCACTCTATGCCCGCGAGTACCGCTGGGATGGAAGCTTCGAGGCGCTGGTCGCGGAGATCGCAGCGCACTTCATCCGTAACTACGATCCCAAATGCGAGCGCTGCTGGATTGCGGAGAAGGACGGCGTCAACGTCGGCTCCGTGATGCTCGTGCGCAAATCGAAGACCGTGGCGAAGCTGCGCCTCCTGCTGGTCGAACCGGAGGCGCGCGGGCTCGGCATCGGTGCGCGGCTCGTCGAGGAGTGCATCCGTTTCGCCCGCGAGGCCGGTTACCGAAAGATCACGCTCTGGACCAACAGCATCTTGACCGCCGCGCGCCACATCTACGAGCGCGCGGGCTTCGTGCTCACTCAATCCGAGGCGCACCGAAGCTTCGGCCACGACCTCGTCGGGGAGACCTGGGAGCTCGCGCTATAAGGCCTGCCGATTGCAAGTGCATTCGAACAACGTTGTTATAGGTCGCTTGGGCGATGGGCTACGCTCTCCCATCCCTCGCACTACGGAGGCGCAAATGGACACGCTCGAACCGCGCTACGAGATTCGCATCGAGGACATCGAATATCAACGCCAAAGCGGCAGGGCGCTGTTGGCGCGCCTTTACCAGCCTAGTGGCGCCGGTCCATTTCCTGCCTCGATCCAAGTCCACGGCGGGGCCTGGACGAGTAAGGACCGCACCGATAACGAATACATGGCCAGGGCCTTAGCGGAGAGCGGCATCGTGGTAATCTCGCTGGATTTTCGCATGCCGCCGCAGGCGCCCTACCCGACCTCGCTCCAGGACATCAATCTCGGCATCCGCTGGCTGAAGGCGCGCGCCCGCGACCTGCGCAGCCGCGCCGACTGGGTCGGCTCCTTCGGTACCTCCAGCGGCGGGCACCAGGTTCTACTGGCCGCCATGCGACCTGACGATCCGCGCTATGCGGCATTGCCGCTGCCCAGCGGTACAAGTGTCGACGCAAAGCAGGCCTTTGTGATCTCGGGCTGGGGTGTGCTCTGCCCGTTGCTGCGATACGGCCTTGCGCGCGACACAAACAACACTGAGCTGCTGGCTGCACATCATGCCTTCTGGGGCGACGAGATCGGGATGAGCGAGGGCAGCCCGGTCCTCGCCCTGGAGCGCGGTGAGCGCTGCTATCTTCCACCGGCATTGGTATTCGGCGGCGATGCCGATGAGTGGGTACCCGCGGAGTTGGCGCGGAGTTTCGTCACCAATTACCGCAAGGCCGGCGGCACCGCCGAACTGACCCTCTACCCCGGTCAGAATCATGGATTCATTACGGGCAAGCCCGATGCACCCCTGGCAAAGCCGGCACTGCAACTGATGAGAAGATTCATACGCAAGCACACGAGCGGATGAGTGCGCTCTCCGCCTCCGCGCGAGGACGTGGCGCTCGGCGCGACGTCAGCCCCCGATGCCTGCTTACGGCGGACGATTCCCGTGTCAGGACCGTCTGGCTGCGGACAAGTAGAGATGCCCCCGATTCGAAGCGCCGCCTATCGTATCGGTACGGCGACGTAAACTGACGCGATGCTCGGCAGACCAGCTCTCCGGCGATGCCCGTCAGGGAGCCCATCTCGGAACGTCAGCTAAGCACCGGCTCGCAGGCGTCCGGCGCGTCCGGCATTGGGCCCAAAATTTCCGATAGACGCGAGGTTCAGAAATTTCTCGGCGCGACCGTGTGGTTGCTATGGCCGCGCGTCCCTGGGGCTCAAAGCCCGTAAAGGCCTCGGGGTAGTCACTGATGCGGCGCGGCATACCTGCAAGCCCCAGGAAATGCATGGGAAAGAAGGTCAGGTTGACGCCGATGAAGGCCGTCCAGAAATGCAGCTTGCCGAAGGCCTCTTTGTACTGGCGCCCGCTCATCTTGCCGAACCAATAGTAGAAGCCGGCAAAAATCGTGATGTGCGCTGGGCTGATCGGCGGAACACTCTCGGTGCTGATGCGTGGTCTTTCATACGCTGCTCGCGGGCAGGCGCATCGGGGTGAATTCCTGGGGAGCGGGAGCGACGACGCTGGAATGGACGCTTTCGTCGCCGCCGCCCTTCCACAGCTACGACGAGCTTCCGGAGATTTGACAGGCAGCGCTGCCACGTCGCATGAAATTTTCGTCAGAATCGCAAGGGCGTCTCGATCCGCCACATATCACTACTCGCGGGGCAAGCGGAGGTTTCCGCGAGGATCGAAACCGAAGGAGTGCCCACCATGACGGATAAGCCAAGCTTCAGCGTGCGTTGGAGGGAGTATCGCCCCTCCAAGACGATGTATTTCTGGTCGTGCGTGTTTTGCGTTGCTGCCACCGCGGTAATCGGGTTCGCGTCGGGCGCATGGGTGACCGGCACCAAGGCCGCTCGAATGGCCGATGGGGCCGCCGAGCAGGCGCGCGACCAACTTGCGGCGAGCTATTGCGTGGCCCGCTTCGAGACCGGCACGGACGCAATTACCGAACTGGCGGAGCTGAAGAAGACCGAGAGCTGGATGCAGGACGACTTCATCGTGAAAGGAGGATGGGTCACGCCACCGGGATCGAAAGAGCCCGTGAAAGGTGCCGCAGATCTTTGCGTGCAAAAGCTCTTGGTTGCGAAGCTACCGCTCCCGAAAGCGGCTGCGTCTCCGGCGACGCCTCCGGGCAACTCCGGCTGAGGTGCCGGTGCGGACGCTGCCTTGGACGCATGCTCGCATCGCTCCGACGGCTGTGCGACGTGCCATTCGATGAGGAGGCCCTCGCCGAAAGCACCGCCGGGATTGAGGTTGCCGGCTTCGCCCCTGGGCCGCACGCCGGGCGCAACGATCAGGGGCAGCCAGGAATTCGCGCAGACGGTGGCGCGGCTGGGGTGAACGAACCTATCGCGATTTTAGGAATAGAGCGTCATCCCACCGCTGCTGACCAGCAGCCTCGCCGATCCTCGTCGATCGAACAACCGGCGCCTGCGCCTCGAGCTCCGCAGCAACGCGGCAATGCAGCTGAGGAGCGGGATAGCGAGCGCGACAAGCGGCGCTTCGGACTACTTTGTCTGCAGACCGCCGAACGCCGCCCCGCTTCCGCATGGATGCGGGGCGCGCCCGAAAGCGGATTGGCCACGCTCATCTCTCGGATCAGCCCGCGAATCTCTGCCGGGATCTTGGGCCGATGAGGCAAGGAAATAGCCGACAGAGCAAGAGAACGATTAGCTGGCCCGCAAACGTAAGCCGCAGCTTCGATGGAGCAGCCCGACGGAGCACATTCAACTGATGCCGGAGCAACACAACCTCGGCCTCAAGCCGTCTCCTCGACTTAAGCAACGAGATTCGCAAGTTTAATAGCAGCCTCAGGCAAGCAATCATTCCGTGTCAGATTGCCGGATCTGCCCACGCGATCCAGCACGGATGACGTTTCCGATAGGGACAATGGAGGATCTGCTCATTCGGCACCGATGCGAGCAGCCTTCGCGGCCACCGAGCGTTTCATCACCAATACCACGGGCACGAGCGCAAGCATCACGACGGCCAGCAGCCAAAAGACATCGAAATACGCGAGCGCGGATGCTTGCTGCTCGCGCAGATTCTCGATCGCTTGCCAAGGCAGTAGCCTCAAGAGGGCCGCATCGCCAGTGTGCAGCAGCGTCCGGGCATGCGCGATAAAAGATTGCACCGCGGCGTTTAGGGGATCGAGATACTCGCCGAGCCGCGAGGTGTGGAATTGGTCACGGCGCTCGTGAATTGTCTGCGCGACCGACGTCCCGACGCTGCCCCCCTCGTTGCGCAGCAGGCTGAGCAAGCCGACGGCGGCTCCGCGTAGCTCCAGCGGGGTATAGAGGTAGGCCGCAACGTTCGCGGGAGCGAAGCAGATCGAAAGTCCGACGATCAGCACGACCCGGGGCCAGACGACTTGGTTGGGGCTGACGTCCAGATTCATCTGAGACATCCAATAGCTCCCAGCGGCCATGATCAGCAGGCCGACGGCGATCAACCATCGGGCGTCCGTTCCCCGGCCAAGCAGGCGACCCACGAAGGGCATCGCCACAACGGCAAAGAATCCGGCCGGCGACATGACTAGCCCCGCACTCAAGGCGTCGTACCCGAACAGGGACTGCAGCAGACCGGGCAGCGAGGTGCTGGCGCCGTACAGCACGGCGAAGGCGCAAAATATGATAATGCAGCACGCGGCGAAGTTGCGCTCCCGCAACGGCCGGAAATTGACCACGGGATTGGAGTGGCGCTTCTCCCAGAAAATCAGCCCGGCAAGTCCCGCCGCGAAGAATATCGCGAATGTCTGTACCCGCCGGAACGGATCGCCGAGCCAATCCCACTCCTGTCCCTTGCTGAGCATCACTTCCCAACACACCATGGTGATGACCAGGAGCGAGAGGCCGATCGA
>Ga0335082_10005721_pt1 | contig 13626 bp, 11 predicted proteins | sample Lox_Sample_41_FD_206718 | JGI IMG/M metagenome (GOLD analysis project Ga0335082, IMG submission 206718) | Soil microbial communities from Loxahatchee National Wildlife Refuge, Florida, United States - Lox_Sample_4.1 | ecosystem: Environmental > Terrestrial > Soil > Wetlands | place: USA... | reverse complement strand
CGCGCTTAATTGCTCCATCAGTTCGGATTCCGAGATGCCAAGCGATGGATAACCGCGCTCCGGCGACATTTCGGTTTGCGCCGCGGCCATTGCATAGCTGACCAGAAGCCGCACCTCGTGCGGATGGCCGGGATCGTGACAGTTCACGCCGAGCCGACCGCCGGGCCGCAGCACCCGATGGATCTCGCCCAGCGCACGCGGCTTGTCTTCGATCCAATGATAGACGCTGTTCAAATAGACGGCGTCGAAGCTGCCGTCGGGAAATGCAGAAAGATCTTCGGCGCGGCCGATCCTCGCTTCGAATTGCCTGTCCGCTCGGGCCCTCGCCATATCGATGCGTAACGGCAGCGGATCGATGGCGACCACGCGGCCAGCATCGCCGACAAGCTCCGCAACATAGGCGGCCAGGCGCCCTGTACCGGCACCGATATCGAGAACACTCTCTCCCCGTGCGATGTGCAAAAGCGCCACCAGCTGCTTGCCGTGCTCGAATTGCAACATGCCGACGTTATCGTAGGCTGCCGCCAGCTCCGGCGAGTCGAGGCTGGCGCTGATGATCGGTTGGATTTGTCCGCGCAAAGCGACGGAAGTTGGCTGGGCCATCGCGACAACCTGAGCTCCGACATTCGCTCATTACGAGCATCGCCACACTGGACGCGTTGAAGTATAATCGCAATCCTAGATTGCTGATGCTCCTATAAGCGCTGGGTTATGTCTGATGGACAGCGGGCGCCGCGTCGCGGATTGGGAAAATTGGATCGGGCGGCATCTGCGGCTGCGCGACCTGCATGTCTTCGCGACTGTGGCCAAGGAAGGCAGCATGGCGCGCGCCGCGCAGCGCTTGGGCATCACGCAGCCGGCGGTTTCCAAAGTCATCGCCGATCTGGAATACATGCTGAAGGCCCGCCTGCTCGACCGCGGCCGGCGCGGCGTCGAATTGACTGCGTATGGCCGCGCCTTGCTCAGACGCGGCAACGCCGCGTTCGATGAGCTCAGGCAAAGCGTGATGGACATCGACTTTCTATCCGATCCGGCCAGCGGCGAGCTGCGCATCGGCTGTTCGGAAGCCATCGCGGACGCCAATCTGCCGCCCATCCTGCTCGATTTTTCTCGGCGTTATCCGCGCGTCGCACTGACCGTGATCGAGGTGCCGCCTCCGGTGCGGAATCTGACGGCGCTGTACGAGCGCACCTGCGACATCATCCTGGTGCGGTTGGAAACGACCGCGTCCGATCATCGGTTCGGCGATGACGCCAACGTCGAGGCATTGGTCGAAGATCAAACCGTGGTGGCGGTCAACAAGACCAGCCGATGGGCGCGTCGCCGCAAGCTCGATCTCGCGGATATCGCCGACACGCCCTGGATCCTGACCATGGACAACACCTTCAATCGCGCCTGCGTCATGGAGGCTTTCCAGTCGCGCGGGCTCGCTATGCCGCCGGTCATCCTGATGTCGCAGCTGGTCCCGCTGCGGGCATATTTTCTCGCCCACGGCGACTACGTCGCGACTTTCGCCACGTCGATCTTGCGGTTCAACGCCGAGCTCTATGATTTGAAGGAGTTGCCCATACACCTGAGCGACAGACTTTCCATCGTCGCCATGGTCACTTTGAGGGACCGCACGCCGAGCCCGATCGCAGAGCGTTTCATCGAGCACATCCGCCAATTTACGAAATCCATGCGGGCACCACACAGTCGCGACTGAATCGTGGTGAGTGGGTTGGGCGAGGTCAGGGGTGGATCGTTAGCGGACAAACCGTCGCCGGCCAAAAACGTTTTTTGTACGCCTTAATGCCGCGGGTCTTGACAGGACTATAATCACAGGTTTATAGTCCTCGCCGTCCGGTCCGCCGAGGGCGCTTCATGAGGCGTCTTGAAGTGGGACCGGATGCGGCGCCCGCGCGGGGGAGACGAACGCTCCTCCCCCTCCCGGGCGGCGCCGGGGCTCCGCCCGGGGGTACTACGGCCCCCTGCGAGGAGCTCGCTGACGGGGGGCGTTAAGGCCTGCCCGAGGTTCGGACCGAGCGATGACCCGAAAGGCGTCGCGAATTCCGCACCGGAGGCAGGGTGCAACGGTTCCCGAAAGCGCGGCCCGGCGCCGCAGTGAGAACGCCGCGTGTGGCGCGCCGAGAGGCGCCACGTGCCGGAAACGGTACGTGATTACGTGCGAACGACGCGCCGCTTGGCGCGCCATCCCCTCGATTTTTCGAGGGGGCGGAAGGGAAGACGGCCTACCCGGGGCCGCAAAGAATACGGGCGGTTTGGCGCGCCCCTATCTTAGCCATGCCGGCAGGCGGGGAGGGATAAAAACGAACCGCGAGTTGCCTTGCGGCATCCTTTTTGGCTATATCCGCGCGCTTTTCCGGTCGGGGTGAAGCGCCCTTAACAAGCGGCCATCCTCGACGCTCCTGGCGCCGGCGGGAGCGTTTTTTCCGTTTTGCGCCATTTCAATCGAGGTTGAAACCACCATGAACACATTGTGGGTGATCGTCGGCTGTGGCGTGCTCGCTATCCTCTACGGTATCTGGGCGACCCGTTCAGTGCTGAGCGCCGACCCCGGCAGCGCGCGCATGCAGGAAATCTCGGGTGCCGTGCGCGAAGGCGCGCAGGCCTATCTCAAGCGCCAATACTCGGCCATCGCCATGGTCGGCGTGGTGATCTTCGTCATCTTGGGCTTCACGCTCGGCTGGCTTGTGGCCGTCGGCTTCGCCGTCGGCGCGGTGCTCTCGGGCGTCACCGGATTTATCGGCATGAACGTGTCGGTGCGCGCCAATGTGCGCGTGGCGCAGGCGGCGACCAAGTCGCTCGCCGGCGGTCTCGAGCTCGCCTTCAAGTCGGGCGCCATCACCGGCATGCTGGTCGCAGGCCTCGCGCTGCTCGGCGTCACGCTCTATTTCGGCTTCCTCACCGGCACGCTGCACAAGGCGGTGAATGACCGTACCGTGATCGACGCTATCGTCGCGCTCGGCTTCGGCGCCTCGCTGATCTCGATCTTCGCCCGTCTCGGCGGCGGCATCTTCACCAAGGGCGCCGACGTCGGCGGCGATCTCGTCGGCAAAGTCGAAGCCGGCATTCCGGAAGACGATCCGCGCAACCCGGCGACGATTGCCGACAACGTCGGCGACAATGTCGGCGACTGTGCCGGCATGGCGGCCGACCTGTTCGAGACCTACGCGGTGACGATCGTCGCCACCATGGTGCTGGCCTCGATCTTCTTTGCCGGCACGCCGCAGCTTTCCAACATGATGATCTATCCGCTCGGCATCGGCGGCATCTGCATCATCACCTCGATCATCGGCACGTTCTTCGTGCGGCTCGGCGCCAGCCAGTCGATCATGGGCGCGCTGTACAAGGGCTTCATCGCCTCGGCGGTGCTGTCGCTGTTCGGCATCTACTACATCACCTGGCGGCTGGTCGGCTTCGGCCCGATCGGCACCGTCGGCTATTCCGGCAATGCGTTGTTTATCTGCGCCGTCGTCGGCCTGGTCGTCACCGGCCTGATCATCTGGATCACCGAGTACTACACCGGAACCAATTTCCGGCCGGTGCAGTCGATCGCCAAGGCCTCTATCACCGGCCATGGCACCAACATCATCCAGGGCCTTGCGGTGTCGCTGGAAGCGACGGCGCTGCCGGCGCTGGTGATCATCGCCGGCATCCTCGTCGCCTACGGCCTCGCCGGTCTGTTCGGCATCGCCATCGCGGTCACGGCAATGCTGGCGCTCGCCGGCATGGTCGTGGCGCTCGACGCCTTCGGTCCGGTCACCGACAACGCTGGCGGCATTGCCGAAATGGCCGGCCTGCCGAAGGAGGTGCGCAAATCGACCGATGCGCTCGACGCCGTCGGCAACACCACCAAGGCGATCACCAAGGGCTACGCCATCGGCTCGGCCGGTCTTGGCGCGCTCGTCCTGTTCGCCGCCTACAATCAGGACTTGACCTTCTTCACCAGCCAGGCGGCGACGCATCCGTACTTCCAGGGCATTCAGCTCAACTTCGCGCTGAACAACCCTTACGTCGTGGTCGGCCTGCTGTTCGGCGGCCTGCTGCCGTATCTGTTCGGCGCCATGGGCATGACCGCCGTCGGCCGCGCCGCCGGCGCCATCGTCGAGGAAGTGCGCCGCCAGTTCCGCGAGAACCCGGGCATCATGAAGGGCACCTCGAAGCCGGACTACGGCCGCGCCGTCGACATGCTCACCAAGGCCGCGATCAAGGAAATGATCATCCCGTCGCTGTTGCCGGTGCTGTCGCCGATCGTGGTCTATTTCGTCATCTACCTGATCGCGGGCGGTGGCGCGGCCGGCAAGTCGGCGGCGTTCTCGGCCGTCGGCGCCATGCTGCTCGGCGTCATCGTCACCGGTCTGTTCGTCGCCATCTCGATGACCTCGGGCGGCGGCGCCTGGGACAACGCCAAGAAATACATCGAGGACGGCCACTACGGCGGCAAGGGCTCGGAAGCCCATAAGGCCGCGGTGACCGGCGACACCGTCGGCGACCCCTACAAGGACACGGCGGGTCCCGCCGTGAACCCGATGATCAAGATCACCAATATCGTCGCGCTGCTGCTGCTGGCGATCCTGGCGCACTAGCCGCAGGCGCCGCACGAAAATGCAAAGGGCCCGCCGCAAGCGGGCCCTTTATTCTTTTGCAAGCGCGGTCAAAACTTCGGGGTGAGGGAGTGCAGGACGCCGCTCAGATAAGCGAACTCCTTGCCGCCGGTCTGCGTCGTCTGCGACACGAAGTCGAACACCTTGCCGTCTTTGAGCCCGTAATTGGCCAGCCGCTCGACCCGCCGGTTCTTGTCAAAATAGACGGCGATGACGCGCTGGTCTTTCACTTCATAGGGCATGAAGGCGGCCGAGCGTTGCGAGGTCTGCGAAATATAGTAGAACGCTTCGCCGCTGACGGTGGCGACGGTCGAGGGCGTGCCGAGCACGATCAGCACCTGTTCTTGGGTGGCGCCGATCGGGATCTGCTCGAGCGCACCTTCCTGCACGACGTAGCCGCGCTGGAGGGTCTCGGTGAAGCTGCCGCAGCCGGCGAGCGCGAGGCCGCCGGCGAGCGCAAGCGCGAGCCCGATCGTCTTGCCGTTCATGCGAATGGTTGTGGCCCGCGAATTCGGCATCATGATTTCGATCTTGCATCGGCGAGGGCGCTCACGTACCGGGCGGTGATGCCGGGCAGCTTTGGGCCAACGCGATGATATTCCCCCAGTTTCGCCGCAAGGCGCGCGGCGCCGACACCATTTCCAGCCTGTATGGCATGATCGTGGCGCAGGCGCGATTGCCGACTTTTTATCGGGACTATGCCGTCGCCGATACGGTTAACGGCCGTTTCGACCTTATTGTGCTCCATTTGGCTGTGGTGTTGGACCGCTTAGCCCGGGAACCGGCCTTGCAAGGGCTCGGACAGGGCATTTTCGATCGCTTTTGCCAGGATATGGACGACAATCTGAGGGAAATGGGGGTCGGCGATCTGAAGGTCCCCAAGGAGATGCAGCACATAGCCGAGGCCTTCTATGGCCGCTCGCAGGCCTATCGAAGCGCCTGGGCGGCAGCCGACAATGCGGCGCTGGTACAGGCCTTGGAACGCAATATCTACGGTGCAGCCTCGGCGGCTGCGGGCCGACTTGCGGCCTACGTGAGCGAAACGGTACGTGAGCTGGCCGCGCAGCCCACAACAGCCTTGGCCGACGGCGAGTTGCGTTTTCCGGAGCCGCGCGATATCGCGCCGCCCGCCAACTGAGAGACTGCTCGGATGACGAAATCGGCAAATCCTTGGAGCGTGCCGGTTGCCTTGGATGATATTCCGGAAGCGGGACTGCATCTGGCAGTCGAAGCGCCGGCCGCAGCGCGCGCGGCACTCGCCGAACTCGCTGGATTGCGCGATTTGCCGCAGCTTACGGCGGTGTTCGATGTAATTCGCAAGGGCGCGGGCGTGCATGTCACCGGTCGGGTGAGTGCGCGGGTCGGGCAGACCTGCGTGGTCACGCTTGAGCCCGTCGAAAACGCGGTGGAAGAAGCGATTGATCTCGAATTCGCGCCGGCAGGGGATTCCGAACTCGCGGCCAAAGGCACCCGCAAACAAGTGCGCGACGACGAGGCACCGGAACCGCTGGTCGGCGGCATTTTGGACCTCGGCGCGGTCGCGGCCGAGTTCCTGATTCTCGGCATCGACCCCTATCCTCGTAAAGCAGGCGCCGAATTCGCCCAGCCACCGGACGATGATACCGGCGAACACCCCTTTGCAGCGCTGGAATCGCTCAAAAAGACCCTCGGTAGCGGCTAAATCCGTGAGCCATCAGCAGGTCTTGGAGCAAGCCGCGGGCCTGTGGGTAAACCGGCTTGTCTGGCGTAACCGGGCGGTTATGGTCGCCGTCGTGCGTCATATCCATTGGACTAATTTGCCGGCGCCCGGGTTCGCGCCGCCAAGGTCAGCCCATGCCTGACAAGGCCCGCATCGCGCTTGACGCCATGGGCGGCGACCACGGCCCCTCGGTCGTGCTTCACGGCGCCGATATTTCGCTCACCCGCCACCCGGACACCGAGTTTTTGATCTTCGGCGACCGCGCCGTCATCGACCCCGTGCTCGACAAGCTGCCGAAGCTCAAAGCGAACGCGAGGGTTATCCATACCGACGTGGCGATCCGCATGGACGACAAGCCGAGCCAGGCGCTGCGCCACGGCCGCTGGAAGTCGTCGATGTGGCTGACCCTCGATGCGGTCAAGAAGGGCGAAGCCGATGTCGCGGTTTCCGCGGGCAACACCGGCGCGCTGATGGCGATGTCCCGCTTCAATCTGAAAATGATTGAAGGCATCGAGCGCCCGGCAATCGCAGCGCTGTGGCCGACCTTGCGCGGCGAGTCGGTGGTGCTCGACCTCGGCGCCTCGATCGGCGCCGACGAGCATCATCTGATCAATCTTGCGGCGATGGGCAGCGCCATGGCGCGCGTCCTGTTCGATATCGAGCGGCCGACGGTTGGGCTGCTCAATATCGGGGTGGAGGAGGTCAAGGGACTGGAGCAGGTCCGCGAGGCCGGCCGCCTGTTGCGCGAGGGCAATTTCCCGCATCTCAACTATGTCGGTTTTGTCGAAGGCGACGACATCGGCAAGGGTACGGTCGATGTCGTGGTCACCGAAGGCTTCGCCGGCAATATCGCGCTCAAGGCGGCCGAAGGCACCGCGCGGCAGTTCGCGCAATACCTGAAAAACGCAATGAGCCGCACCTGGGCCGCGCGCCTCGGCTATCTGTTGTCGCGGAGCGCCTTCCGCGCGCTGCGCGACAAGATGGACCCGCGTAAATCGAACGGCGGCGTCTTCCTCGGCCTCAACGGCATTGTCATCAAGAGCCACGGCGGCACCGACGCCGAGGGCTTCGCTTCTGCAATCGACATGGGCTATGACATGTTCCGCTACGAGTTGCTCGCCAAGATCGGCGAGTCGATGGCGCGCGATCTCCAGGCAAGTGCAACGGCGCGCATGGCGAGCGGAGCGGGCTCTTGACGGTAATGCGTTCGGTAGTGCTCGGGTGTGGCAGCTATCTGCCCGCCCGAATCCTCAGTAACGACGAGCTGGCGAAGTCGGTGGAAACCACCGACGAATGGATCGTCCAGCGTACCGGCATCCGCGAGCGCCATATCGCAGCGGCCGGCGAATTGACCTCCGACCTTGCGCTCGCCGCCGCGCGAGCGGCGCTCGCCAATGCCCATGTCGAGGCGTCGTCGGTCGACCTGATCGTGCTCGGCACCTCGACGCCGGACCAGACCTTTCCGGCAACCGCCGTCGCAGTGCAGGCCGGGCTCGGCATCACGCACGGTGCCGCTTTCGATTTGCAGGCGGTGTGCTCGGGCTTCATCTACGCGCTGTCGGTCACGGACGCGATGCTCAAAAGCGGCGTCTACAAGCGTGCGCTGGTGATCGGTGCGGAGACCTTCTCGCGCATTCTCGACTGGAACGACCGCACCACCTGCGTGCTGTTCGGCGACGGCGCCGGCGCCTTGGTGCTGGAGGCGCAGCCGCAGGCCGGCACGAACGCCGACCGCGGCATTTTGACCACCCATTTGCGCTCGGACGGCCGCTTCAAAAGCAAGCTGTATGTCGACGGCGGCCCGTCCTCGACCCAGACCGTCGGCCACCTGCGCATGGAGGGCCGTGACGTCTTCAAGCACGCCATCGCCATGATCACCGACGTGATCGATGACGCCTTCAGGGCGACCGGCACCGGCGCCGCCGACATCGACTGGTTTGTCCCGCACCAGGCCAATAAACGCATCATCGACGGATCGGCCCATAAGCTCGGCATCGCACCGGAAAAAGTGGTGATTACCGTGGATCGGCACGGCAATACGTCGGCCGCCTCGATTCCGCTGGCGTTGACCGATGCGGTCGCCGACCGGCGCATCAAGCGCGGCAACCTCATTCTGCTGGAGGCGATGGGCGGCGGCTTCACCTGGGGATCGGCGCTGCTGCGCTGGTGAGCAGCTTTCGGCAGGCCGTCGGGAGGGGTGGACGGGTTGCAATTGAGTAAAATACGCGGCGATCACCGCCGGCATTCGGGGCCGGCGGTGACGCCAAGATCCCATCACAAATTTATTGCGCCCCGTTGACCCCCGGGAACAGGGGTAATATCGTCGATAATTCAGCGAGATATCTTCGCCAGGGGCAGGGCAGGCGATGTCTGGTAAAACGGTAACGCGGGCAGACCTCTGCGAGGCGGTCTACCAGAAGGTAGGCCTTTCGCGGACGGAATCGGCCGCGCTCGTCGAACTTGTGCTCAAGGAGATCACCGACTGCCTTGAGCGCGGAGAAACCGTGAAGCTGTCTTCGTTCGGATCGTTCGTGGTGCGCAAGAAAGGCCAGCGCATCGGACGCAATCCGAAGACCGGCAAGGAAGTGCCGATCTCGCCGCGCCGGGTGATGGTGTTCAAGCCGTCGGCGATCCTCAAGCACCGCATCAACGGTCATACTGAATCGGTCTGAAGCCGATTTTCGGACACGATAATGCGTTAGTTGCGTTGCGTGTTTGTCGCAGTTCACCACAGCATCGCGAGACGCCGCTTTGGATCACAAGGGGCCGGAAGCATTCCGCAGTATCAGTGAAGTCGCGGCTGAGCTCGATTTGCCGCAGCACGTATTGCGATTTTGGGAAAGCCGTTTCCATGATATCCGGCCGATGAAGCGCGGCGGCGGCCGACGCTATTACCGGCCCGACGACGTCAATCTGCTGCGCGGCATCCGCCACCTTTTGTATGGCGAGGGTTACACCATCCGCGGCGTGCAGCGCATCTTGCGCGAACAGGGCGCCAAATTCGTCGCCGTTGTCTGGCAGGAGGGCGCGCCGCAGCCACCGCACGGTGCGATCGAGGACGAGGATCTGGCCGAAGAGGCGGCTTCGGCGGAGGCCGAGGCGGCCGATGAGGCGCGCGGCTTCGGCAGCCGCCTTTCGGCGCTGATCGGCCGCGATCTCGGCGACCGCGGCGACGACCTCGACGCCCGTCGAGAGCCGCCGCTCAAGAGCGCGCCGGAGCTGCGCGTCGAACCGACCGACCGCGCGATCCATGGCACGCCGGAGCCGGCGCCCATTGCGCCGGAGCCCCAGCTTGCCGGATCCGCCATCCCACCGCCGCCGCCGATTTCATCCGGGCGGCTGGGCCGCGAGGATGTGCGCAAATTGCATGCTGTGCTGCATGAACTTGCCGAATGCCGCAAATTGATCGATGCCGCGGCGGCGGTGGCCGACCGAGCATAACCACGATATCGGCGGTCAATTTGTGGGCCGTCTTTGCCTCGCGTTTCGGCACGAAAACGTGTCGCGCCACTGGCCAAACTTGCGTAAAATTGCCAAAAGTAATTGCCGTGGCTGATCTGCGGCCGCTCGACGGACCGCGGGCAGAATTGGGCGGCTACAATTGCGGGCAGGGGGACGGGTGAGGCGTATCGCAATAGTGGCAGTTGTTGGGGTCCTGGCGCTTGTCGCAATCTTGGCAGCACCATCGTCGAGCCGCGCCCAATGCTCATTCAATTGCTTCTCGCTAACGCCGTCGGTGACGACCACCAGCACGACGGTGCCGCCCGCGCTCGTCTGGTACGGCGCCGGCTCGGTCGGCTGCGCCGCGGTGTCGCCGATGGCCGGCACCCTGCTGCTCGGGCGCCCATTGACGGTCATGGAAGTGGACCGCATGGCGCTGTCGTGCTTCCTTGGCCCGCTCGGCTGGGTGCTGGGCCCCGCACTATTTCCGGATCCGGTTCTCACCACGCCGCCGCCTAACCCGCCCAATCAGCCGCCGCCGCCACGCCAGGCGCGCCTGCACCACATTGACATTCCACCGCGCGGCATCATCGCATTCGTGCCCGACGAGATCCTGACCGAAGTCGAGAGCGGCACGCCAGCGCAATACCTCAACGTGGTGGCGCGGCGGCTGCACTTGACGCTCTTGGAGACACAAGACTTCACGCTCACCGGACTCACAGTGCAGCGCTGGCGCATCGGCGCCAACACGAACGTGCGTGCGACATTGCGCGGCACGCTGCCGTACACCCGATTAATCGCACAACCGAACTTCTATTATGTGTTCGGCCAGGCGCAGCCGCCCGCGCAATCCGACGCCGACGCGCAATATGTCGTGCCCAAGCTGCATTTGATGGAAGCGCATAAGATCACCAATGGCGACGACGTGCTGGTGGCAGTGATCGATTCCAAGATCGATGCCAATCATCCCGATCTCGCCGGCGTGATCGTTGATCAGTTCGACGCGCTCGGCACTCCCGGGCCGGCGCACATGCACGGCACCGGCATGGCCGGCGCCATAGCGGCGCATACCAAGCTCATCGGCGTCGCGCCGAAAGTGAAGCTGCTCGCCGTGCGCGCCTTTTCCGGCAACAAGGACAGCGCGCAGGGCACCACCTTCAACATCCTCAAGGGCCTCGATTGGGCGGCAAGCAAGCAGGCGCGCATCGTCAACATGAGCTTTGCCGGCCCGCCCGACCCGATGCTGCGCGATATGCTGGCCCAGGCGCACGCGCGCGGCATGGTGCTGATCGCCGCCGTCGGCAATGCCGGGCCGCGTTCGCCGCCGCTTTACCCCGCGGCGGATCGCGACGTCATCGGCGTGACCGCGACCGACGCCGACGACAAACTGCTGCCGCAGGCCAACCGCGGGCCGCAGGTCGCGGTGGCGGCGCCCGGCGTCATGGTGCTCGAGCCGGCTCCCGAGGCGGGTTATCAGGTGACGACCGGCACCTCCGTTGCCGCCGCTCATGCGAGCGGTGTCGCCGCGCTGCTCTTGGCGCGCGATCCCAAGCTCACGCCCGACCAGGTCCGCAGCCTGCTGATCAAATCGGCGCGCGCGATCCCGGGCGCCAAGCGCGACGTCGGTGCCGGCGTCATCGACGCGCTGGCGGCGGTGGACGCCGTCAAGAACTGACGGTTTGGGTCGCTGCGGAAGCGGGGAAACCCCGGCGGAAATTGGTCGGGGCGGCGGGATTTGAACCCACGACCCCCAGTCCCCCAGACTGGTGCGCTAACCGGGCTGCGCCACGCCCCGACCGGAACGGCGCGGACTATAGGGATGCGCCTATGACCGCGCAATAATGCTTCGCTCACTGATTTCGAGGCTCTTTGGCCAATTAACGGAATGTGCACGCCTGTCGGAGCTAATCCGCACCGGAACTGTTCCCGCATCGAGATGTGGCCATGGCCGAGGCCGTCCCCGCACCGCTTGAAGCGCATTTCGCCGCCGATCCGGCCGTGCACCACGCTCCGGCGTTGCAGGCCTCGGGCATTGGCGATGTCCGCCTTGCGATTTACGACGACTTGAGCGCCATCGAACGCGATTGGCGCGTCTTCGAGCTGCAGGCCGATGGCACTGTCTTCCAAAGCTTCGATTGGCTGACGACTTGGCAGCACATGATCGGCATTCGCGAGGGTGTTCAGCCGGCCATCGCGGTCGGGCGCGACGCGACGGGGGACATTTTGTTCCTGTTGCCCCTGTCGGTGCGCGCCGCAGGCCTCGCGCGCGAGCTCGCGTGGCTCGGTTCGGAACTGTGCGACTACAACGGCCCGCTGCTGGCGCCGTCGTTTTCCGCGCGGATCGATCGCGTGCGGTTCCTGGTGTTGTGGCAAGAAATCGCGTGCAGCCTGCAGGCGCAGCCGCATCTGCGCTTCGACGTCGTTGCGCTCGATAAGATGCCGGACATGGTCGGCGCGCAGAAAAATCCGATGCGTTATCTCGGCGGAACAATCAATCCGAGCGGCGCCTATTTGACTCATCTCGCCGGCGATTGGCAGACGTTCTACACCGCCGCCCGTTCGTCGGCGACGCGCCGGCGCGACCGCACCAAGCGCAAAAAGCTCGCCGAATTCGGCGAAATCAAATTCGTCAACGCGGCGGGCGAAAGCGAGATTTTGAGTTCGCTCGACACGCTGATGGCGCAGAAGGCACGCTCCTTTGCCCGCATGGGCGTCGGCAACTTGTTTGCCAAGCCCGGTTACGCGGATTTTTATCGCGCGCTCGCCACCGGCGCAGCGACACGGCCGTTCGTCCACGTGAGCCGGCTCGACGTCGGCACGACGGCCGTCGCGGTCAATCTCGCGCTGATCCACCGCGACCGCTACTACCATCTGCTGGCGAGCTATACCGACAGCGAACTGGCGCGCTTCGGTCCCGGCGCCGCACATCTGCACGATCTCATGCACTACGCCATCGACCGCGGCTGCGGCATATTCGATTTCACCATCGGCGACGAACGCTACAAGCGCGACTGGTGCGATACCGAGCTTGTGCTTTACGACTATATCGTCCCGGTGACCTGGCGCGGCGCGCTCGCCGCGACGCCGAAACTGACCGCGCAGCGTCTCAAGCGCTGGATCAAACAGACACCGGTGTTGTGGACGGTCGCAACCAAAGTTCGCGAATTTATTGGCGCATTGCGCCCGAATGCCGAGTAGGTCGCCGGAAAAGCCGCTGCAATAAAGGGTTGCGGTGGCCGTGCTGCTCGTCTTCGGACTAAGGAATCTTAAGCCTTTGCGGCTAGTTATCGGTTTCTGCCGTGCTGCCGGCGCAAGGCGCAGCGCCGATAAAGGTTAACCGCAAGAACGGCCGCGGCATTCGCATTTTGGCGGTCTTATCGAGGGAAAATGCGCCACATTCGGCTTACGAATGCTCCGAGCCTGCGCAGGGTCTGAATGACGTTTATCGATCTGAGGCAAAAGTGGGTCATGGCGCCCCGGCGTCTGGTCGCGGAGTTTCGCCGTCAGATCGCGGCCCAACTGGCGCACGAGCATGCCGCGACCCAGAAACTCGCCGGCGGCGCTTTCGCGATCCGCATCGCGAGTGCAGGCATCGTTTTCGTCTCGCAAGTCCTTATCGCCCGCTGGATGGGCAGCTTCGAATTCGGCGCCTATGTCTACGTTTCGACGGCGCTTGTGCTGGTGAGCGAGCTCGTTCATTTCAGCCTGCCGCTGACCGCGCAGCGGTTCATTCCGGAATATACGCAGGAAGGATCGTTCGACCGGTTGCGCGGCTTTCTGTCCGGCAGCCGCTGGCTCGTGTTCGGGTTCGGCACGGGTGTCGCGCTGCTCGGCGCGCTGATCACCTACTGGCTCGGCCCGCGGGTGTCCGACCACATG
>Ga0335082_10005720_pt1 | contig 13627 bp, 10 predicted proteins | sample Lox_Sample_41_FD_206718 | JGI IMG/M metagenome (GOLD analysis project Ga0335082, IMG submission 206718) | Soil microbial communities from Loxahatchee National Wildlife Refuge, Florida, United States - Lox_Sample_4.1 | ecosystem: Environmental > Terrestrial > Soil > Wetlands | place: USA... | reverse complement strand
TCGCCACGGGGGTATGCGCAGGGCAGGGGTCGGATGACCCGTTCTGTCCCGGGCGCTGCAGGCTGGCCGGCCCGCTTAGGCTGGCGTTGGTCCTGCTAGGGCCGTGGCCCGGGGTGATCAGCACACCTGCGGCACACAGGGGACCCACAGGATGGCGCCGGCTGACGGCGCTCGTGGGCGGCGTGACCAGGTGCCGGGGCCGGCCGGCAGGACCGCGCCGGCCGCCGGCCTGGCGTGCCGGTCCCGGGCTCCGGTCGTGGCGGCAGCCGCGGGCCCGGGCAGCGAGCTGGCCGGGTGCCGGGAATGGCGGTGCGGGCGCCTGGCCTGGATAATGCTGGTACAGGCCCTGTCCGCGCGGTGCTTGTTGCCGCGGGCGAGTAAAGGGGTTTGCGGAGGGGATGCCGCGGTCATGGCGGAGCGGGCCACCTCGGGATTGGCCGGGTTGCTGCGGCAGCTGCGGGCCGGCGCCGGGCTGACCCAGCAGGAGCTGGCCAAGGCGGCCGGGGTGAGCCCGCGGTCGGTCAGTGACCTGGAGCGGGGCATCAACCGCACGGCCCGCACCGACACCGCGGTGCGGCTGGCCGGCGCGCTGGGCCTGGCCGAGCCGGTGCGGTCGTTGTTCGTCGCGGCGGCCCGCGGGCGGATCCAGGCCGGGCAGGTGCTGGCGGCCGGGGGAGGGCAGGCGCCGGGCGGGCCGCCCGCCCCGGCCGCGGGCCTGCACGGGTTCGTGCCCGCGCTGACCAGCTTCGTGGGCCGGGCCGGGCCGGTGCGCGAGGTCGCGGCCCTGCTGGGCCGCGGCCGGCTGGTGACGGTGACCGGGCCGGGCGGGGCGGGCAAGACCCGGCTGGCCGGCCAGGTCGCCCGGCGGGTGGCGGGCCGGTTCGCGGACGGGGCCTGGCTGGCCGGGCTGGCCCCGGTGCGCGACCCGGCGCTGGTGCCGGCCGTGGTGGCGGCGGCGCTGGGGGTGCGGGAGCAGCCCGGGCTGCCGGCGGCCGGGGTGCTGGCGCGGGTGCTGGCCCGGCAGCAGCTGCTGCTGGTGCTGGATAACTGCGAGCACGTGGCCGGCGCGGCGGCGGAGCTGTGCGCCGGGCTGCTGGCCGCGTGTGATGATGTGCGGGTGCTGGCCACCAGCCGGGAGCCGCTGGCGGTGGCGGGGGAGGCCCGGTACCGGCTGGGGCCGCTGGGCCTGCCCGATCCGGATGACCTGGCTGACGTGGCCGGGTGTGAGGCGGTGGCGCTGTTCACCGACCGGGCCCGCAGCGCGGATGCGCAGTTCGCGCTGACCGGCGAGACGACGCCGGCGGTGGCGCGGCTGGTGGCGCGGCTGGACGGGCTGCCGCTGGCGATCGAGCTGGCGGCGGCGCGGGTGGAGGCGCTCGGCGTGAGGCAGCTGCTGGACCGGCTCGATGACCGGTTCGCGCTGCTGACGGGCGGGGACCGGCTGGCGCCGTCGCGGCAGCGGTCGCTGGCGGCCACGGTGGAGTGGAGTTACCGGCTGCTGGATGACCGCGAGCGGCGGGTGTTCCGCGCGGTCTCGGTGTTCCCGGCCGGGTTCACGCTGGAGGCCGCCGAGGCGGTCGCCGGGCCGGGCGCGGGGCCGGCGGTGCTCCGGCTGGTGGACTGCTCGCTGCTGGCGCCGCCGCGGGCCGGGGCGGATGGCCGGTCCCGGTACGCGATGCTGGAGACGCTGCGCGCCTACGGGGCCGGGCTGCTGGCCGAGGCCGGGGAGCAGGACGGCGCCGCGGCCGCGCTGGCCGGTTACGCGCTGCGGGTGGCCCGGCAGGCTGCGACCGGGTTGCAGTCCGGTGACGGTGAGCTGGCCGCGGCCCGCTGGCTGGATGCCGAGGACGCCACCATGCGGCAGGTGCTGGGCTGGGCGGTGGCGCATGAGCCGGCCCTGGCGCTGCGGCTGGCCAACGCGCAAGGCTGGTGGTGGTCGCTGCGGGGCCGACTGGCCGGTGAGTACCGGCTGCTCCGCCAGGCCGCAGGCGGCGCCGAGGCGGGCAGCGGCGGGTGGTGCGCCGCGCAGGTCTGGCTCGGCTTCGCGGCGGCCGATCCGGCCGGAGCGCTCGGCCATTTCACCGCGGTCCGCGACGCTTTCGCGGGCCGGCCGCCATCCCGGCCGCTGCCCGCCGCCCTGGCCGGCCGCGCAATGGTATTGCGGCTGATGGGCCGGGCTGCCGAGGCGGTCGGCGAGGCCCGCCGCGCGCTGGCGCTGGCCCGGGAAATCGGGGACCCGGCCGGGGAGCTGCTGGCCTTGGCCGAGCTCAGCTTCGACGCCGATTATGCCGGCGATCACGACGAAGCGGTCCGGCTGGCCCGGCGGGCCGGGCAGATCACGGCCGGGATCCCCGGCTCGCTCACCCGGAGGTGCAGCTATGTGCTGACCACGGTGCTGGCCGGTGCCGGGGACCTGGCCGAAGCCGCGCGCGCCGGCGCGGCGGGCCTAGCCCGGGCCCGGGAGGCGGGCGACGTGCGGAACCAGGCGCTCTTGCTGCCCAGGATCGTGGACCTGGACCTGCGGGCAGGCCGCACCGGCGACGCCGCGGCGCACCTGCGGGATGGACTGCGCCTCGCGGCGCGGACCGGCAGCTGGCTTGACCTGCGCACCGGCCTGTCCCAGTGCGGGGAGCTGTGCGCCGCGACCGGGCGCGCCGCCGAGGCCCTGACGCTGTGGGCCGCGTGCGCCGCGGTCGACCGGTACTGGGGACTCACCGATCCGCCCTGGTTCGAGCTCCGCTGGGAGGAACAGCTGCGCCAGGCCCGGCAGGTGCTGGGACCCGGCCGGGCGCGGGCCGCCGAGGACCGCGGCACGGCGATGAGCCTGGCCACCGCCGCCGAGTACGCCCTCATGCTCACCGATCCCGGGCCGCCGCAGCCGACGGCGCAGCGCCCAGGGCAGCTCAGTACCCGGGAACGGGAGCTGGTGGCTCTGGTCGCCCAGGGCCGCACCAACCCCCAGATCGCGGCGCAGTTGTACATCAGCGTCCGCACCGTCGGCTCGCACCTGGACCGGATCCGGGACAAGACCGGCTACCGACGCCGAGCCGACCTGACCCGCCTGGCTCTCAGCGAGGGCCTCGTCTGACGGCAGCAGTCGGGCTCACCCTGGCAGTTCAACATCAATAGCGGTAGTCCGTTGGATCAAGGCTGCTCAGGGGTAATCTGTAAGTAGGTTCCTGGTGAGTTGGAAGCCGGTGATGAGCGATGACCAAGCCGGTGGCGTGTCCGCCTGCCCCGGGTCCGCTGGAGGAGTACGCGGCCCGGTTTCGATGACCTGTTCACGCACGTGGCGCAGCGGCGGGGGTTCCGCGAGTACCTGGCCGGGCTGCTGGCGCCGCGGGAGCGGAACAAGACGCTGACGTGCCTGGCCGGCGCGGAGCCGGTGACGGGGTCGAAGCTGCCGGCGGTGCAGCGGCTGCAGTTCTTCCTCTCGGAGTCGGTGTGGGATCCAGAGGCGGTGAACGCCCGCCGGCTGGAGCTGCTGCGGGCCGATCCGGCGACCGCGCCGCACGGCGGCGGGGTGCTGGTCATCGACGATTCGGGCGACCGCAAGGACGGCACCAGGACCGCGCACGTGGGCCGGCAGTATCTGGGCCGGTACGGCAAGACCGATAACGGGGTGGTCACCGTCACCACGGTGTGGGCCGATGAGCGGCTGTATTACCCGGTGCACGCGGTGCCGTACACCCCGGCCCGGCATTTCGCGAAGGGGAAGAGCGACCCGGAGTTCCGGACCAAGCTGCAGATCGGCGCGGACCTGGCGGTGCGGGCCCGGGCGGTGGGGTTTGCGTTCCGGGCGGTCGTCGCGGACAGCGCGTACGGGGACCAGGACGGGTTCCGCGGCGAGCTCGCGGAGGCGGGGCTGCCGTTCGTGATGGCGCTGCGGCCGCGTCGCGGGATCTGGGCCCGCGCCGAGGATGCGCACACCCCGGTCGATGCGGCCCGCGAGCTGGCCTGGAACGGGCCGGATGACCCCGGCGAATGGCACCCGGTAGCGCGCACCTTCCGCGACGGGCACACCGAGACCTGGTACGCCGCCGACGCGGCACTGGGCGGCCGGGGCCCGGACGGCGCCCGGCGCCTGGTGGTGGCCACCGCCGACCCGGGCACCCTGCCCGCGAAGGCCACCTGGTACCTGGTGACCAACTTGCCCCGGCCCGGCGGCCCGCGGGAGAAAGACAACCCGCATCCAGCGGCCGGCCTGGCCGAGATCGTGCGGATTTACGCGATCCGCAACTGGATCGAGCAGGGCTACAAGCAAGTCAAGGACGAGCTGGGCTGGGCCGATTTCCAGGTCCGCTCCGACATCGCCATCCGCCGCCACCAGGTGCTGGTCAACTGCGCGTTCAGCTTCTGCTGGGACACCTGGTTCGCCCATCCCGGACCCTCGGCCGCCGCGCCGCCGGCGCCACAGCCCGGCAGCGGAGAGAGGGGGTCCCGCCCCCGCCGGGCAGGCCCCGCCGCCGTGCTGGCCCCGGGCGCTCCGCGCGGTCCGCGCCTGGCTTTCCCCCTGGATCACGCTGCGGCGCTGGTGGACCGCATGGTCCAAGGCGCCCCCGCCGCCGCAGCTGCAAGCCCTGATCAGCTCGGTCGCGGCAGGCTGCGGCCTGCACCTCTACATCCCGAATTAACGGACTACCGATAGCCGTCCGTGACCGGCGATCTCGGCCTTCGTATGGATGTGCGATCAGGCACCCGGCTGACACCACGAGATGCGCCGCCGTGTAGTCCGGGCAATTATCTCGGCTGGTGCGCCCACGCACCCTCATCGGCGTGAGTGAGCTTTGGCGGCCCACGCCGAATATCCACATCTGCGCGGGTGCCGGGGTTATGCCGTCACGCTCGGGTCGGCGTACATAACGGCGCATCACGCGCGCCGACCGTAGCCGGCGACTGAGGGGCGGCGGGGCATAAGGGATGGCCCCCGTTCATTGAGGATCTTTGCGGACCATCTATCTGAGACTCGCAAGGTCACGGACACAGAGCGCGCTTGATCGGGGACCGGAGGTGAGTGATGCTGTCCGGTGCCACGATGACATCGGCGCGGTCCGGCGCGAGCGGGCTTGCTGCCGAGATCCCCGATGAGAGCCGCTGTAGCCTGTTGTCATGAGCACGCGCGAGGATTACCCAGCCGGGGTGCCGTGCTGGGTCGACACCAGCCAGCCCGATCCCGTAGACGCCGCCCGGTTCTACTCCGGGCTCTTCGGGTGGCAGACCGAGGACGCGATGCCCCCCGGCGCGGGGGCTCACTACTACATGGCCCGCATCGGCGGCCGGGACGTGGCCGCGATCTCCTCGCAGTCTCCCGGTGCGCCGCCGCAGGCGGTGTGGAACACCTACATCCGCGTCGAGTCCGCCGACGACGCCGCGGCGCGCGTGCGCGAGGCGGGCGGGCGGGTGCTCTCCGAGCCGTTCGACGTGTTTGACGCGGGGCGGATGGGCGTGTTCGCCGATCCCGAGGGCGCGGTCTTTTGCGTGTGGCAGCCCGGATCGCACCGCGGCTCGGCGGCGGTCAACGAGCATGGCGCGGTGAACTTCAACAACCTGCACACCGACGATGCCGAGGCCGCCCGGGCCTTCTACGGCGCCGTGTTCGGCTGGACGACGATCGACGCCGGCTCGCCGATGTGGGCTCTGCCGGGCTACGGCGACCATCTGGAGGAGCTCAACCCCGGCCTGCGCGCGGGGATGAAGCAGATGGGCGCACCCGAGGGCTTCGAGGACGTCGTGGCGGCGATCTTGCCCCGCGAGGGCGGCCCAGCGCGGTGGAGCGTGACCTTCGCCGTCGACGACGTGGACGCGATAGCTGCGCGAGCGCGCGAGCTCGGAGGCTCGGTCCTCGCCGAACCGCAGAATGCGCCGTGGGTGCGATTTGCCGTCCTCGCCGATCCGGCCGGCGCGTCCTTCACCGCCAGCCAGTTCGTGGCGGAGAACCGCTAGACGATCCCGATTGAGACGCCTCCCGGTCGCTCGGCCCGTCCAGGCGACGGCACGCCCGGCGAGCACGGGCTGGACAGACGCGCCGGCTGCACCGATAGCAACCCAGAGCAACGGTACGCCCGTTGACCATCCGTTCTGCTAACCCATGCAAGCAGAAGGGCAACCGTTTTCGGCTTCCCCAGCCGCACCCAGTGGCCGCTCTGACGTCGCCCGCAACGAATGTCCGCTCGTCAACCAGTGCACAGAGAAACTACAGTGCGTGACGAGAGAACGGTGGCTCCATACGCCAGATCGATTACGCGCGCGTGATACAGCCGAGGTGACCCTGATGGGTGAGCGCACAGATCAACCAATTCTGCTTGCCAGTGATGAGAGGGAATAACAGCCCATTTCGCCGCCCTGGTCACTGTCGGCCAGGGACACCTGGAACACTGCGTCAGCGATCTCCTACGCCAGGAGTCCTGGTGCATGCTGCCATGCCGTATCAGGCGTCATGCATCGCGGAATTTCAGGGCAAGTGCGCCGAGGAGGAGGGCACCGGCGGTCCAGAGGGCGACGACGCCGAAGCCCTGCCAGGGGGTGAGCGGCAGGCTGTTCACCCCGGTCGTGGCCTGGGCGTCCAGGCCGGCGGGCAGGGGGCCGATCTGCTGCAGGTGCCGGTCGATCGTCGGGTTGGAGATGACGAACGCGGCGAGCGGGAACAGGTACAGCACGCCGAGCACCAGGCCGATGGCGGCCGCGGAGTCGCGTACCGCGGCGGCGAGCCCGAGGCTGAGCAGGGCGATGAGCGTCAGGTACGAGACCGTGGCGGCGGCCGCCCGCAAGTCGGTGGCCGAGGTGAGGGATGCGTACCCGTGCGCGGGGGTGAAGCCGTGGCCGGGCAGGATCAGCCGCCCGGCGAGCGCGGCGCCTGCGACCGCCAGCGCTGAGGCGGTGAGCACTGGGGCGGTGAGCACCGTGGCCTTGGCGGAGAACCACGTCAGCCGCCGGGGCATCGCGGTCAGCGACAGCTTGATCATCCCGGTGCTGTACTCGTTGCCGATGGCCAGCACGCCTGCGACGGCCACTACCGCCTGGGCCGGGTAGATTCCGGTGAAGCTGACCGTGGCGGGGTCGATCCCGCACTTGGCTGACTGGCACTGGGCCGCGCTGGCCGCCGCCGCCCCGATGGCGACGGTCAGCGCGACGACTCCGGCCAGCAGCCAGGCCGGTCCTGTCACGGTGCAGAGCTTGGTCCACTCGGCGTGCAGGGCCTGGCCCAGCAGATAACGCGGCGGAGCGACCCGGGCCGTGAGGCTCATGCGTCCCTCCGGCGCAACAGGAAGAAGGCCAGCGCCAGCGCGGCGGCCGCCCATGCGCACTCCACCGCCAGCCCGGCCCACGGCGCGAGCGGGTAGTACCCGTCACTTACCCGGTAAATGGCGATGACCTGGTAAAACTTGGGAATCGCCTGCTGTACGGACAAGGCGGCGGCCGGGGTGATCCGCAGCAGCCACTCTTCCGCGCCGGTGCTCCCGTTGTCCTGCTGCGGGCCGATGGCGAGCAGATGCGGGACGAAGATCACCACGATCACCATGGCGACCGCCGGCGCGCTGCGCCGCAGAATGGTGCCGATGGCGAGCGCGAGCACCGCGGCCACGGCGAGCAGCGCCCCGGTGCCGACGACCATCCGTGCCTCGGTGAGCAGTGAAACCGGCCATAGCAGGTTGCCGGTCCTGCGCAGCAGGGGCGTGCCGACGGCGAGTGCGAGGGCGGCGGCGACCAGTCCGGCGACGAAACCGGCCGCGCCGGTCACGACGGCCTTAGCGGCCAGCAGCCGACCGCGGCGGGGTGCGGCGGTCAGCGAGACGCGGATCAGCCCGCGCCGGTACTCGGCGGTGATGAACATCGCGGCCACCACGATCAGCGGGATCAGCCCGAAGAACGTCCCGGCCAGCGCTCGCTGGACAGACATGGCACTCCCGGGGGCGGGGCTGATGTCGCCGGAACCGGTCACGGTGATCGTGCCGGCGCTCTGGCGGAGCGTGCCGGGCACTGGCGCGAAATCCGCGTGGGCCCCGCCCACGTTGGTGCCCGTCCATCCGGTAGCAGGCCAGGAGAGCCCGACGTGGCCGAAGACGCCCGTGGCCGTGGTGTAATTGCCGTCCTGTGGCTCGGCGGCGAAGAGCCCGGCCTGCACGGTGCCGGTCAGCCCCGGGAGGGCCGCGGTTCCCACCAGAGTCCAGTATGCGCCGTCGGCGGAGTCGTACCCGGTGATCGTGCCGCCGTCGCGGACCAGTCGCAGCCAGCGCGGTGCGGACGCGGACACGGTCCCGGCCAGGCCGGGCGTGTCGTTGACGTAGTCCCATTGCATCCGCACGCCGTGCGACCCGGTGACCATGATCGCCGCGTACGCCGAGCCCTGCGACGTGTTCTGCTTGATGATGATCCCGGCCTTGGACCACGGCGGCAGGCCGGGGCCTGTCTGGGGCCCATCTGATTCTTCGCCAGCCGGGGGGACGACGACCTGGCCGGTCAGCGACGTCACCTGCACGGTGATCGTGCCGTTCCCCGTCACCGGCTGGTGCGCGAAGTAGAACGCGTCCGTGACCGGCTCACCGCCAGGCCCGGTCGGGGCTGCCGGACAGGCGGCCGCGCCAGCCGAGCCAGTCGCGGTGCACCCGCCGCTGACGTCAGCGCCGAGGAACGTGAAGGCGGTAATCGCCACGATCGTGACGAGAACCGCAATCATCCAGCCGCGCACGGTGCGGAACTTGGTCCACTCGGCATGCACCAGCTGCCAGAAGCTCTCCCGCTCTGGGGTCAGCGGGGGGCGGTGCGGCGCCACGACTCCGGTCGTCATGACGTCACCTCCGCCCGGTACTCGACGCTCTGGCTGGTGAGTTCCATGTAGGCCTGTTCGAGGGTGACCCGGTGGGCGCTGACCTCGCTGAAGGGGATGGCGTGGCTGGTGAGAGTAGCCACCACTCGTTCTGATGAAAGGTTGGAAACTGTGAGCACGCCGGAACCGCTGGCGGTGACCTCAGCCCCCGCACTGGCGAGCGCTGTCATCGCGTCGGCCGGTACGGTGGTGCGCAGCGTGATGCGGTGGCCGGAGGCGGCGGCGATGAGATCGGCGACGGAGCTGTCGGCGATCACCTTGCCGCGGCCGACGATGACCAGGTGGCCGGCGGTGTCTTCAAGTTCGCTCATCAGGTGGCTGGACACCAGGACCGCGCGGCCCTGCGCTGCCAGCGATCGCAGGAAGCCCTTCATCCACACAATGCCCTCGGGGTCCATGCCGTTGAACGGCTCGTCGAAGATCAGCACCGCCGGGTCACCAAGCAGCGCCGCGGCGATGCCGAGCCGCTGCCGCATGCCGAGGGAGTACCCGCCGGCCTTGCGGCGGATGGCGGACTCCAGGCCGGCCGCCGCGATCACCTCATCGACCCGGCCGGCCGCCAGGCCTTGGGAGTGGGCGAGCCACAACAGGTGGTTGCGCGCGCTGCGGCTGGGTTGCAGCGCCCCGGCGTCAAGCAGCGTGCCGACGTGGCGCAGCGGGCTCTTCAGCGTGTGGTACGGGCGGCCGCCTATGGTGGCGGTGCCCGCGTCGGGGGCGTCCAGGCCGACGACGACGCGCATGGTGGTCGATTTGCCGGCGCCGTTCGGCCCGACGAAACCGGTCACCTGGCCGGGATGGACCGTGAACGTCATCCCGTCCAGCGCCTGCACCGGGCCGAACCGCTTGCGCAGTCCGTCAATCTCGATAGTCGCGTCCATGGCGACAAGATGCCGCAGTCCGGGGACGCACCGCATCGGCCCGCGGGCACCATCTGCACGGTGCCGTGGTAGCCCAGGGGCTTATGCCCGCGGGCAGACGACCCAGCGCCGCACGGTGGTTACGATCGCTGCTATGAGCATGACCCGGCGGTCCGGAGGTGCCTAGATGTTCATGTGGGGATCCCCGGCGTTTATCTGCGCCCTGCTGGCTTCCGCTCTCCTGTTGCGCCGCATGCCACTCATAGCCCTGGCCGTGACGCTTGCCGGGTCGGTGGCCCCCAGCCTGGCGCCGCCGGAGCAGATACCGGCGAGCTCCCTGCAGGTCGTGGTCGCCTGCGCAGCGGGCCTTGAGGTCTGCTACATGGCGGCGACACGTGCCCGCAGAGTCTCGGTAACCGGGATAGTCATGGCTGGCGCGGGCCTGCCGATTCTGGTCCTGGAATTGCCGCTTCCGGACCAGCTCCCGAACGGCAGCTCGGGGACGCCCGTACCCCTTATCACGATCGCCGTACCCTTTGTCATGATCATTGCCTGGCTCATCGGAAACTCGATCCAGCAGGCACAGGCCAAGGCCGAGCTGGTGCGCGCCCAGGCGGCCGCCCATGGCGCGCTGGCGGAGCGGCTGCGGATCGCCCGCGAACTGCACGACATCGTGGCGCACAGCGTCGGCATCATCGCGATCCAGGCGGGCGCGGGCCGCAGGGTTTTCGATGCCAGTCCCGCCGAGGCGCGCGACGCCCTGGCCGCCGTCGAGGCCACCAGCAGGGAGACGCTCTCCGGGCTGCGGAGGATGGTGACCGGGCTGCGGCATGCCGATCTGGAACCCGGTGCGGGGCAGGCGTCGCTGGGCCCGGCGCCCGGCCTGGCCGACGTCAACCGGCTGGCCGCCATGACCCTGGACGCGGGCGTGAAAGTCGAGGTGGACTGGCACGGCATCTGGGAGCCGCTCCCGGCCGACATCGACCTGTCGGCGTTCCGCATCATCCAGGAAGCGGTCACCAACGTGGTCCGCCACGCCGGCACTGACGAGTGCCGGGTCGTGATCGACCAGCGAGACGGGCAGCTGTCGATCGAGGTCACCGACAGCGGGCGCGGCGGCGGCGCGGCCGGGACCGGCTACGGGATCACCGGCATGCGTGAGCGCGCTGCGCTCCTGGGCGGCGACTTCTCGGCCGGGCCGCGCATCGGCGGCGGCTTCCGCGTCGCCGCCCGGCTGCCGGTGCTCACGCCGACCCGATGACCATCCGGGTCATTCTGGCCGACGACCAGCCGCTGGTCCGTGCGGGCCTGCGCATGCTGATCGAGCAGACACCCGACATCGACGTCGCCGACGAGGCCGGGACCGGAGCCGAGGCGGTACGGCTTGCCAGAGACGCGAGCCCCGACGTGGTGGTGATGGACATCCGGATGCCGGGCATGGACGGCATCGAGGCAACCCAGATGATCACCGCCGGCGATGCACACGCTCGCGTGCTCGTGCTCACCACGTTCGACGACGATGACTACGTCTACGGCGCGCTGCGGGCCGGGGCGAGCGGGTTCCTGGTCAAGGACATGGCGCTGGACGACATCCTGACCGCGATCCGCGTGGTCGCGGCCGGCGACGCCATGATCGCGCCAGCCGTCACCCGCCGCCTGATCGGGCAGTTCGCCGGCCAGCCCCGTTCCGGCCGCAGGCCTAAGGAGATCACCGGGATCACCGACCGCGAACGCGAGGTCCTCAGGCTGGTGGGCCTCGGCATGTCCAACGCCGAGATCGCCGCCGCCCTGTACATCACCCCAGGCACCGCCAAGACCCACGTCGCTCGGCTGCTAGCAAAGCTGGGCGCCAGGGACCGGGTACAGCTCGTCATCACCGCGTACCAGGCCGGCCTGTTCGACACCTAAGGCGGCCCGTCGCGAGAGCATCGCCACAGGATGCGCCAGGCCATTTCCCCGAACAAGCCGTTATACGAGTGATCGCAGTGGGTCACCGAGCCGCTGTAATGAGGAACCGGCGAGCGTCAGGGGCGCATACTGGTCATGATGAAACATTCCCGCGCCGCTGGCCGACCCCTCCTGCCCACAAGTCCCTTCCACGCCCCGCCCCTCACTCCGCCTACCGAGCAGTTCGCCGTGCAGGACCAGGTGACACACGACAAGTACGGCCTCGGCCGGATCATCAGCGTCGAGGATGACACCATCCTGATCATCGATTTCGGTTCGCGCCGGGTGCAGATCACGACGCCATGCGCCAAGCTGACCAAGCTCTGATGCCGCCGGCGGCCCGGCCGGTGTGCGCCCCCGGCGTGCGGGCGCATGAAACCCGGTCCGTTCGGAAAATTCAAAATCGTAATATCCGAACGACCTGTGCTGCGCCGTCTCGCGTGCTGCCGGGGCCCGGCGCGTGGGTCGAGCTGGCCACCGCAGCCATCGCGTCACCGATGAACGTCACGCGCTTACCAGACACGCGCCCACCTTTCTGGGGGCGCCCAGGCACCGAGGATCTCGTCCGCGCCCCGCGTCCTGAGCCAGGTCCAGCGCGACGAAGACAGGATGGGCGAGCGGCCAGCCGAACGGGTTGGTCACCACGTCAACTCGGTGACTGCGTTAACATGAACTGTACCCAAGAACCGAGTCGGCCGTCCGCCGCCGACGTTCCCCGTGCCGTGGTCACCAGCCCGCCGGCCGGCGGCTCCGGGTCCGCGTTAGACGCTTGCCGGGGCCAGCTGCGTCGATCCTTGGAGATCCGCAAGTCGGCTCGGCGTTCGAAGCATGAGGCCCTGTGCTCGGGATGTTCCTCGCCCCGGCCGGGGGACTATGCGGCATGCTGCCGTGGCCACCGTGCCCCGGCATTCCAGAGGAGGAGTCTGTGGCTCGACCAGGCCAGCGCCAGGCGGGCGCTCGCCGTACCGCCCCGCGGAAGCAGCGACGCGTCCGCCACCGCGGCGACGTCGTCTCGGTGCTCTCCCGGACCGTCCGTGAGGTCGAGGCGGCTGCCCGGCGCGGCCGCGTGACGCCTGCCGTGCGCACGAAGTTCCAGGCCATCGCCCTGTTGCTGCGGGACGAGCGCGCCCGCGTCCGGGCGGCGGCCGGAAGCGACAGTCGCCGGGCTGAGCAGCTCAAGCGCCTGGACGGCATCGCGACCATCCTCGCGACGACCGCCGTCCGGGACGCTGGGCTGCTGGCGCTGCTCGCCGAGGACTCCGGCGTCTCCGACGCGGCCCGGTCGCTCAAGCAGGAGATGATGCGGGACATCGGCATCGAGCCGGCGCCTGAAGAGATCGCGCCGGCGGAGACCGCGACCGCTCCCGCCGGCTCGGAGCGGCGGGTCGTGCCGCAGTCGGTGATCTCCCGGCAGCTGGCGAACCCCTTCCTCGCCCCCGACTTCTCCGGCGTCCCGCAGCGCACCTCCCGTCCGCGCCGCCTGGCCGACTGGGAGCTGCTCGGCCCGTTGCTGAGTTCCTTCGAGCGTGCCGGCGGGGGAGCCCCGGCGTGCATGGCGCTCCCGCCGCCGACGGCACGGTTCACCCCGGCGGGCCTGGAACTGATGCCGCATCAGGGGCACCTGGTCGCCGCGGCCGCTGCCGGTCACCGGACGTTCCTGCTCGCCGATGAGCCAGGTCTGGGAAAGACGGCCCAGGCGCTGCTCGCCGCGGAATCGGCGAACGTCTACCCGCTGCTCGTCGTCGTGCCGAACGTCGTCAAGACCAACTGGGCCCGTGAGGCGGCCCGCTGGACGCCCCACCGCCCGGCCACCGTGGTGCAGGGCGACGGCGAGGCTGTCGACGGCTTCGCCGATATCGTCGTGCTCAACTACGAGGTGCTCGACCGCCACATGGGCTGGCTCAGCGACTTCGGCTTCCGCAGCATGGTCGTGGACGAGGCCCACTTCATCAAGAACAAGACCTCGCAGCGTTCGCAGCACGTCCTCGCGCTCTCCGGC
>Ga0335082_10005719_pt1 | contig 13628 bp, 8 predicted proteins | sample Lox_Sample_41_FD_206718 | JGI IMG/M metagenome (GOLD analysis project Ga0335082, IMG submission 206718) | Soil microbial communities from Loxahatchee National Wildlife Refuge, Florida, United States - Lox_Sample_4.1 | ecosystem: Environmental > Terrestrial > Soil > Wetlands | place: USA: Florida... | reverse complement strand
GATCACCCTTGAGTTTGGCCTTCGCGACGTCGACCACCGCGCCACCGCCGCCCGGATAGGGGGTCTGCACCCGGTTGTTGAGCTCGACCGTGGTGCTCACGTAGTTGAGTCCGCCGGCGACGCTGATCTGCTTGTTGGGCGCCCAGGCGCCATCCGCCATCCAGTTATAGCAACGGAGGTCGGCCTTGGTGACGATGTAGCGGCCGGTGAACTGATCGGGATTGTCCCAGCTCACGCCCAGCCCGAACGGAGTGTTGAAGCCGAATCCCACGCCCCAAGTCCCGCGGCCCAACGTGGCGTAGGCGTGGGAGGGCCAGAAGGTCTGGTCCTCCATGGACTCGACCCGCCCGTAGCCGGGGTAGGGATTCATGCCGGTGAAGCTCGTGACCGGTTGCAGCGCCGTCGTGCCGCCGTACAGGCGCCAGCCGTCCAGCGTGGTGATGGCGGCCGGGTTGTAGTAGAGCGCCGAGGCGTCGCGCGCCGAGGCGGTCACTGCACCCGCCATTCCGATGGCGGAAGCGCTCTGCTCGTAGATGTTGTAACCCGCGGCCCTCGCTGCGCCCGGAATCAGCAACGCCAGCGCGGTGGCGAGCGCCATCCGTCGGATGGTCATGTCGGGGTATCTCCTCCGAATTGCGTTCCCGGTGCTCGAGTTCAGGTTCAGCTGTGCCTGGCAGGCGGGCCAGAGTAAAGGTTCTGGATCATATCCGAAAACCGCTCGGAGACGATGCGCCGGCGGACCTTGAGCGTCGGGGTCAACTCGCCGGCCTCGGCGCTCAGCTCCCGGTCGAGCAGGGCGAAGTGCTTGATGGTCTCGAAGGGCGCCAGGCCCTGATTGGCGCGGTCCACCTCGGCCTGGTAGAGGGCCCGGACCTCGGACCGCGCGATCAGGTCCTGCTGGGAGGTGAACGCCCATCCGCGCGCCCGGGCCTCGGCCTGCAGGTTGGCCAGGTTGGGCACCAGCAGCGCCACCACGTAGGGCCGCCGATCCCCGAGCAGTACCGCCTCGCTGATCCACTTGCTGATCTTCAAGCGGGCCTCGATCGGCTGGGGGGCCACCTTCTTGCCGCCCGAGGTGACCAGCAGGTCCTTGAGCCGATCGGTGATGAACAGGTAGCCCTCGTCGTCGAAGCGCCCGACGTCGCCGGTGTGGAACCAGCCGCCGCGCAGCGCCTGCTGCGTTGCCGGCTCGTTGTGGAAATAGCCGCTCATGATGTGCGGCCCGCGCGTCAGGATCTCGTCCTCGTCGCCGAGCCTCACCTCCACGCCCTCGATCGGCGGACCGACCGAGCCGGGCTTCTCCTTCCCGGGCGGATTGAGGCAGATGACCGGCGAGGTCTCGGTGAGACCGTAGCCCTCCAGCACCGGGATGCCGACCGCGAAGAAGAACTCGATGACCTTGGGCGCGAGCGGCGCGCCGCCCGAGATGCAGTATCGCAGTCGCCCGCCGACCCGCTCGCGCACCTTGGCGCCGACCAGGCGATCGGCGATGGCGGCGGCGAGCGCGTGATGCGGGGCGAGCGAGCGGCGCTCGAAGTGGGCACGCGCGCGGCGCCGGCCCTGCTCGAGCCCCCAGTGGAAGATGGCGCGCTTGATCGGCGGCTCTTTTCCCGCGTTCTCCATCACCCGCGCGTAGACCTTCTCGTAGAAGCGCGGCACGCCGTTGATGATGGTGGGATGCACGTCGACCGCGTCGAGTGCCACGGTGTCGATGCTCTGCGCATAGGCGATGCTCATCCCCTGATGGAGCAGGGCGTAGAGCCCCGCCATGCGCTCGAAGATGTGGCACAGCGGGAGGAACGAGAGCGCCCGATCGGAGGGCTTGAGCTCCACGCGCTTGAGGCAGCTCTCCACGTCGAAGACGATGTTCCAGTGACTCAGCATCGCGCCCTTCGGCTCGCCGGTCGTGCCCGAGGTGTAGATGATGGTGGCGAGATCGTCGGGCTTCACCTGCTCGGCGAGCTGGCGATAGGCGCCGGAGTCGGCGGCGCGCAGCTCGGCGCCGCGCTTGAGCAGGGCGCGAAGGTCGCGATCGGTCGGCCCCGGCTCGGGGACCGGGTCCATGTAGATCACCGTTCGCAGCGCCTTGAGGTAGCCGGCCACGGCGTGCAGCTTCTGGAGCTGCATGTTGCCCGAGACCACCACCACGCCGCACTCGGCGTTGTCGAGGATGAAGCGACACTGCTCGGCCGTGAGCGTGGGGTAGATCGGCACCGTGACCGCGCCGAGCCCCAGCACGGCGAGATCGGTGAGCGGCCATTCATAGCGATTCTCGGAAAGCAGGCCGACGCGGTCTCCGCGTGCCACTCCCAGCTCGCGCAGCGCGAGCCCCAGCGATTCGACGTCGCTCACCACGCGCTCGGTGCTCAGCGGTTCCCAGCGGCCCTCGATCTTGCGCATGAACAGATCGGGACGCGGGTAGCGGGCGACCGTCTCGTAGAAGACCTGGATCAGCGTCGAGGCCACGCGTCATCCTTTCCGTGGAGTCCGGAGCAGAGGGTTAGCATCGGCGCCGGACGTTGACAAGCCCCGAGAACCTGCGACAGAGTCGCTCGCGCTCCGCTCGGCCTGCCGGCAGGAAGGATCCGACCGACATGGAACTCATCCGACGCCCCGTGCTTCGGGACCTGGCCGCCGCGTTCCTCGCGCTCGGCCTCGCCGCCGGCGCGGCGCTCGCGGTTCCCACCGTGTCCGAGCACCTGGCGGCCGGCGACGGCGCCTACGGGCGCGGCGACCTGCCGATGGCCGAGGCCGAGTACGACGCCGCGCTCAAGGCCGATTCGCTGAATTACCAGACGCTGTGGCGGGTGGCGCGCGTGGAATCGGAACGCGGCGAGGACGCGACCGGCGACGAACGGCGCGAGCTGATCGTGGCGGCGGTCGAGCACGCGCGCGCCGCGGTCAAGGCCGCGCCCGACAGCGCCCAGGGCCACGTCTGGCTGGCGGTGGCGCTCGGGCGCCAGGCGCTCAAGGAAGGCCCGAAGACGCAGCTCGCCATGTCGCGCGAGATCAAGTCCGAGGTCGATCGCGCCCTCGAGATCGACCCCGGGATCGGCCGCGGCTATCACGTGCGCGCGATGTGGAATCGCCGAATCGCCAGCCTCAACTTCATGGAGCGGGCCGCCGCCAATACCGTGCTCGGCGGCGTTCCCAAGGGCGCCTCGATGGACAATGCGGTGAGAGACTTCCAGAAGGCGATCGAGTTGGAGCCGAACTACGTGAACCACCATCTCGAGCTGGGGCGCACCTACATGCAGCTCAAGCACTGGAGCGAGGCCCGCGAGGAGCTGAACACCGCGATCTCGCTGCCCCCCACCAGCAACCCGCGCGATTCGCACTACCAGGCCGAGGCGAAGACGCTGCTCGGCAAGCTGCCGAAGCATCCGTGACGAGGGAAACGTGAGCGCGGTCTCGGGATGGATCCTGGCGGGTGTCCGCACCCCGTTCGCCAAGGCCGGCGGCCCGTTCCGGCGCACGCCGGCCTACGAGCTGGGCCGGGTCGCGATCGGCGAGCTGATCGCGCGCAACGGCCTCGATCCGGCGGCGATCGACGAAGTCACCATGGGCAACTGCGCGCAGCCCGCCGAGGCCGCCAACATTTCGCGCGTCACGGCGCTGCGGGCGGGCGTGCCCGAGGCGGTGCCGGCAGCGACCGTCCATCGCAACTGCGCCTCGGGGATGGAGGCGGTGGCGTCGGCGCTCTATCGCATCGCCGCGGGCGACGCGCGCTGGGTGATCGCCGGCGGCATGGAGTCCATGAGCCAGATCCCGCTCCAGTACACCTACGAGTACGGCGTCTGGCTCGAGGGGCTGATGCGCGCGAAGACGCTTCCGCAGAAGCTCGGCGCGCTGCTCAGGTTCCGGCCCGCGCTGCTCCAGCCGCGCATCGCGCTGGCCGAGGGCCTCACCGACCTGGTGTGCGGGCTCAACATGGGCCAGACCGCCGAAGTGCTGAGCCGCGAGTTCCACATCACCCGCGAGCAGCAGGATGCCTTTGCGCTGCAGAGCCATCTGCGCGCGATCGGGGCGCGCGAGAAGCTGCGCGAGGAGATCGTGCCGGTGTTCGCGCCGCCCACCTACGAGGCGGTGCGCGACGACGTCGGGCCGCGCGAGGGCCAGACGCTCGAGGCGCTGGCGAAGCTCAAGCCCTATTTCGATCGCCGCAACGGCACGGTGACGGTCGGCAACTCCTGCCAGGTGACCGATGGCGCGGTGGCGCTGCTGGTGGGGGGCGAGGACGCCGCCAGGCAGTGGCCGGGCGCGCCGCTCGGGCGCGTTCGCTCGTTCGCCTTCGCCGGGCTCTCGCCGAGCCGCATGGGTCTTGGCCCGGTGTTCGCGGCCGCCCGGGCGCTCGATCGGGCCGGCCTCGCACTCGCCGACATGGAGCTCATCGAGATCAACGAAGCGTTCGCGGCGCAGGTGCTGGCCTGCATTGCGGCGGCGAAGTCCGACGCGTTCGCGCGCGTCGAGCTGAAGCGCGACCGGGCGCTTGGCGAGATCCCGTCCGAGATCCTCAACGTGAATGGCGGCGCGATCGCGCTCGGGCATCCGGTCGGGGCGAGTGGCGCTCGGCTGCTGCTCACCCTCCTTCACGAGCTGAAGCGCCGGAACCTGAAGCGCGGGCTCGCGGCGCTGTGCGTGGGCGGCGGCCAGGGCGCCGCCTTCGTCGTGGAGCGGCCATGAGCGGCGTGTTCCGCGTCGAATGGGGCGAGCGGAGGATCGCGCGGCTGGTGATGGACCATCCCGATCGCCGCATCAACGTGCTCGACGTGGCGGCGATCGAATCGCTCGAGCGGGCGCTCGGCGAGCTGGAGGCGGGCGCCGAGCGGGCTTCGGCCGGGGTGATCGTGACCAGCGGCAAATCCGGCTCGTTCATCGCCGGGGCCGACATCGAGGCGATCGGCGCGATGACCGAGCCCGCCGAGGTGCGCGAGATCGTCGAGCGCGCCCATCGAGCCTTTTCGCGGCTCGCGGCGCTGCCGGTGCCGACGGTGGCGGCGATCGACGGCGTATGCCTGGGCGGCGGCACCGAGCTGGCGCTGGCCTGTGACTCGCGGATCGCGGCCGAGGAGCCGCGCACCCAGATCGGGCTGCCCGAGGTGCTGCTCGGAATCATCCCGGGCTTCGGCGGCACCACGCGCCTGCCGCGTTTGATCGGCCTCACCGCCGCGCTCGATCTGATCCTGACCGGCCGCGCGCTGGACGCGCGGCGCGCCGAGAAGGCCGGACTGATCGCGCGCGCGGTGCCCGCGGCCTGGCTGGCGGATGCCGCCGAGCGGCGCCTCGCCGAGCTGGCGAAGCGCCCGGCGGCGCGCCGTCGCGACGCCTATCGCGCGCGCGGCTTCGGCGCCTGGTTGGTGGACTCGACGCCGTTCGGACGGAACTTCGCGCTCGATCGCGCCGGTGCCATGACCCGCGCACGCACCGGCGGACACTATCCGGCGCCGCTCGCGGCGCTGCGCGTGCTGCGCTTCGGCCTCGGGAAATCGATCGAGGAGGCGCTGAAGCTCGAGGCCGGCGAAGTGCCGGAGCTGGTGGTCTCGCCGGTGTGCAAGAACCTGGTGCGCATCTTCCTGCTCTCGGAGCAGGCCAAGAAGGCGCCGGCGGTGAAGGGATTCGAGGGCCGGCCCGAGCCGGTGGAATCGCTGGCCCTGATCGGCACCGGCGTGATGGGTGCGGGGATCGCCGAGCTGGCGAGCCGCACCGGCGTGCGCGTGAGGATGCGCGACGTCAAGCCCGAGGCGCTGACGAAGGCGCTCCAGACCGTGCGCGGACTGATCGACGAGCGGGGCAGGCGCCGCAGAATGCCGGCGCGCGAAAAGGACGCGCAGATGGCGTTGATCCTTCCGGCGCTCGATCTCTCCGGCGTCGAGCGCAGCGATCTCGCGATCGAGGCGGTGGTCGAGGACCTCGACGTCAAGCGCCGCGTGTTCGCCGAGCTGGAAGTCCGGATGCGGCCCGAAGCGCTGCTCGCCACCAACACGTCGTCGCTGTCGGTGGACGCGATCGCCGCCGGCTTCCAGCACCCCGAGCGCTTCTGTGGATTCCATTTCTTCAATCCCGTCCATCGCATGCCGCTGGTCGAGGTGGTGAGAGGCTCCAAGACCTCCGACCCGGCGATGGTGCGCGCGGTGGCGTTCGCGCGCGCGCTCGGCAAGACGCCGGTGGTGGTGCGCGACGCGCCGGGGTTCGTGGTGAATCGGCTGCTGATGCCCTACCTGCGCGAAGCCATGCACCTGGTCGACGACGGCTACGCGGTGCGCGACGTGGACGCCGCGATGCGCCGCTTCGGCATGCCCATGGGCCCGTTCGAGGTGCTCGACGAGGTCGGACTCGACGTGGCGCAGAAGGTGGCGGTCGTGCTGAGCGCGGCGTTTCCGGATCGGATGTCGGCGGCGGCGGCGCTCGACCGGCTGCTGGAGGCGAAGCGGCTCGGCCGGAAGAACGGCCTCGGCTTCTATCGCTATCGCGCCGGCCGGCGCGAGCCCGAGCCGCGCATCTCCGGACTGCTCGGGCTGACGCGCAAGCCGCGCGCCGCGGTCGGCGAGGTGCTGGCCGAGCGCATGGTGCTGGCGATGGTGAACGAGGGCGCTCGCTGTCTCGAGGACGGCGTGGTCGAGGACGCCAACTGGCTCGATCTCGCCATGATCTTCGGCGCCGGCTTCCCGCCGTTCCGCGGCGGTCCGATGCGCTACGCCGACGCCGTCGGCCTGCGCACGGTGGAAGCGCGCCTCACCGCGCTGCGCGCCGAGAAGGGCGAGCGCTACGCGCCGGCGAGATTGCTGGTGCAGCTGGCGGGGAGCGGGGCGACATTCACGGGCCTCGCGACGGGCGCCGGTTCCTGAGCCGTTCGCCGGGTGCCGGCTGCGTGGCACCGGCGCTCCCTCGAACGAGAAACGAGCGACCGTCCCTGGCCGCTCGTGACGTGCCCAAACAGTTGCGCCCGGCGTGCCGGCCGGGCGCCCACTGCCGATCGGAGCCTTGCCCGTCTCCGACCGCTCTTGGAAGACCTCGCGACTGGTAGGTCGCTCGCCACGCGTTCGCATTCACGTGACGCCTCCTTAGACGCGCGAGGGGGGTCCGAAGTTGCAAGATGCCGGCAAAACAATCGCCCACCGCCGGCCCCGAAGGGACCAACGCGGCGGGCGAAGGTGTGGCTGCGGGCCGGGCTACGCCCCCGCGGGCCGCGGCGCTGGCGAGCCGAACGGCTCGATTCCGCCGTCGCGCGGGGCTGCGGCCATCTCGGGCGGGCCGACCGGCGCGGCGGTGGTATCGCCGCCGTCGCCGCGCTTCATCGGCGGCAGCGTCTCGCCCTTCATCAGGCGGTTCAATTCGTCGCCGTCGAGCACCTCGCGCTCGAGCAGCGTGCTGGCGATCAGGTGCAGCTTGTCCTGATTCTCGCGCAGCAGCTGCGACGCCTTCTCGTAGGCGCGCTCGACGATCTTGCGCACCTCTTGATCGATCAGCACCGCGGTCTGCTCGCTGTAGTCCTTGTGGGTCGCGATTTCCTTGCCGAGGAACACCATCTCTTCCTTCTTGCCGAAGGTGAGCGGGCCCAGCACGTCGCTCATGCCGTAGCGGCAGACCATGTTGCGCGCGGTTTCGGTGGCCTGTGAAAGATCGCCGATCGCGCCGGTCGTGAAGTGGTTGAACACCAGCTTCTCGGCCGCGCGCCCGCCCATCGCATGACAGAGCTGCGCCTCGAGCTGCTCCTTCGAATGGTTGTGACGCTCTTCCTGCGGCAGGTACCAGGTGACGCCGAGCGTGCGCCCGCGCGGAATGATGGTCACCTTGTTGACCGGATCGGCGCCCGGCGAGAGCAGCGCCACCAGCGCGTGACCGGCTTCGTGGTACGCGGTGGTGCGGCGCTCTTCTTCGGTCATGACCAGGCTCTTCCGCTCCATGCCGAGCATCACCTTGTCCTTGGCGTCCTCGAAGTCCTGCATCGTGACCTTCTTGCGATTGCGGCGCGCCGCGAGCAGTGCCGCCTCGTTCACCATGTTGGCGAGATCCGCGCCGGCCATGCCGGGCGTGCTGCGGGCGATGATGTTCAACTCCACGTCCTCGGCGAGCGGGATCTTGCGCGAGTGGACGCGCAGAATGCCTTCGCGCCCGCGCACGTCGGGCCAGTCCACCACGATCTGCCGGTCGAAACGCCCGGGGCGCAGCAGCGCCGGATCGAGCACGTCGGGCCGGTTGGTGGCGGCGATCAGGATCACGCCCTCGTTGGTCTCGAAGCCGTCCATCTCGACCAGCAGCTGGTTCAACGTCTGCTCGCGTTCGTCGTGGCCGCCGCCGAGGCCGGCGCCGCGATGGCGTCCGACCGCGTCGATCTCGTCCACGAAGATGATGCAGGGGGCGTTCCGCTTGCCCTGCTCGAAGAGATCGCGGACGCGACTGTTGTGGAGCAGCACGGGCTTCTCTCCGCCGAAGAAGGCCTCGTTCTCGCAGCCGCACAGGTCGTAGACGAATCCATCGAACGGCACGGCGCGCACCGAGCGCACGATGGCGCGCTTGCTCTGGCGCGCGCGGTCGCGAACCAGCCAGTGGCTGGTGCGGCCCACGATCAGGTTCCACGCGGTGGTCGCGGGCAATGGGCGGCTCTTGAGCACCCGGCCTGCCGGAGCATGCGTCTCGCGCACGCCCGCCGGAATGCCGTGCATCGCACAAAGCCAGGCCAGCTCGCGAATCAGCTGATGGCTCACCGAAGTCACGCTCAGCTTGCCCTCGCGCGTGACGTAGCCGTCGCCCAGCGCGTATCCGGTCAGAAACGCCTCGAAATGAGCGCGCGGCAGATCCCACAGCATCTCGGGAACGCGCTTCTCGTGACTGCCTGTTCCGCAATGGCGCGCGAAGAACCTTCCGAGTGCGGCCACGTGGTAAGTGATCTTCGTGCTGTGATCGGCGGTCGGAGTCACGATCGGCTCGACGCCGAAGACGCTGCGCATCCGCGCGATCACGTCGGCGTGCAAATCAGATTCGTGGGATCCGAACGTGAATTCGAGACAGCCGTTCTCGCGGCCTTCCGCCGTGTAGTAGCCGAACAGCTTCATCAGGTCGGGCGTCACTGAGACGCTCTCGGGCAGTCGCTCCGGCAGATTCGCGATCGCGCGCGGACGGTGGACCCCGCGCTGCCAGTTGCTCACGGTCATCTGCGAAACCCCGATCGCCGAGGCGATCGCGCTCTGGCTCTCTTCGCCGGCGTGGGCCAGCGCGTACGTGAATCGCGCTTCGTCCCCGGTCGCATCGTCCGCTACCCGGACCCGGCGCGCCTCGGCCTCGGCCGGGAACTCGTGTGCTCGCATGGAATGCGGCGTGCCTACCCCCGGCTGGAACTCGCCACGCACCTTGAGCGGCAGCTGCACCAGCACATCGCCCGACTTCAGCTCGCGCGCTTCGATCGCCTTCACGCCGTCGCGAGTGCGGATGAAGACGCTGTGGTCCCCGGTGGTGCGGAGGCGCCCGCCGAGATAATCGATCTCGTAGATCTCGTTGACCCGATGCCGGTACACACCGCGCGCGGGCTTCCAGGCGCTGCCCTTCACGAACTTCTTGGAAGATCCCCTGAACTTGGAAGGCAGCTCTTCGAAGCCGAGTGTCTCGAGCCCGGCCACCGGTACCAGGCGGCCGGCGTCGTCGCCGGCATAGAACGGGTCGACGAATTCGCCGATCGGCATGAGCCGCGTGCGACCCTGGTGGCGGACGAGCACGGGCGTGTCGCCGGTCACCGAAGCGCCCACACCGACGAACATTTCCACGAAGTCGGAGCCGCTCATCGAGAAGAACGGAACGCCGGCTTCTCCGGCGACCGCCTTGGCGAGCAGCGTCTTCCCGGAGCCGGGAGGCCCGAGCAGCAGCGCCCCCTTCGGAATCCGCCCGCCCAGGCGCTGGAACTTCTGCGGTTCCTTCAGGAACTCGATGATCTCCTGCAGCTCCTGCTTGGCCTCGTCGCAGCCGGCGACGTCCTTGAACGTCACCTTGGGCTGGCTTTCCATCAGCACGCGCGCCTTGGTCTTTCCGAACTTGAGCGCCGCGCTTCCGCCGGCCTGCATCTGCCGCATCATGAACAGCCACACGCCGAGGAACAGGATCAGCGGCAGCCAGGCGAAAAGGGCCGACAGCCAGTTGACGCCGCCGGTGCGCACCTCGATCTCGATCCCCGGGTTGGTCTTCCAGACGCGATCGGGAAGGTTCTCGCCGGTGCCGACGATGTTGGCTTTGAACGCCTTGAACGGAATGTCGCGTCCGTTCACGCGCATCGTGGATTCGGTCTTGAGCTCGCCCGTGACGGCGTTCTCCACGATCTGAAGGTCGGCGAGGTTGCCCTTTTCGGACTCCTGAATGAAACGCGTGTAGGAGATCTCGACACGCGGCGGCGCCATGAAGCTGCCCTGGTACATCTTGAACGCGACCAGGGACAGCAGCACCACGAACGCCCAGAACGCGAGCGTGCGCGCCGGCCGACCGCCCGGCGAAGGCAATTGCGGGCGGCGCGAACCACCGCCGCGCCGCGAATCACGGTTGCGGCCGGAATCGGAACCAGACGGATCGTCCCGGCGGAACAAAGTCACTTCATGCCTCCTCGAGAACACCCACGTAGGGCAGATTGCGGTAGCGCTCGGCGGCGTCGAGTCCGTAGCCAATCACGAATTCCGAGCCGATGCGCCAGCCCGCATAGTCCACCGGCACCGGTATCGTGCGACAGGGGACCTTGTCCAGCAACGTCGCGACTTTCAGGCTCGCGGCTCCCCGCGAGCGCAACAGGTCGAGAATGAATTGTACGCTTTGTCCGGAGTCCACGACGCCCTCGCACAGCACGACATGGCGCCCGGTTATATCTGTACGCAGATCCATCACCAGCTTTACACGGCCACTCGAGGTCGTCCCCGAGCCGTACGAGGAAACCGCCAGGAAGTCCATTTCCAGATCTATCGGCGTCGCGCGCGCCAGATCGCACTGGAACATGCACGCGCCCTTCAGCACCCCCACCAGCAACGGCCGCTTGTCGCCGAAATCGCGCGCCAGCTCGAGCCCCATCTCTCGGACGCGGGCCGCGATCTGATCGGCGGTGAACAGCACGCGAAGCGTCGGATCGGCATGAACCGCGGGGTGGCCTTCGCTCATGTTTCGGGCGTCCTCCGAAGCGCGGGGCGGGCGTCGATCCACCGGGACCGGCTTTCGCCCCGCCGGGTTTGCGTCCGGGCCGGCCCGGTGCGGAAGAGAACGGTATCGCGGGATCGCTCTGCCCGCCATCCCCCCGGCAGGCGCACCTCGGCGCCCGGCCGGCCGCGCTCGACCAGCCGCTGGAGCGCATCGAGGTGACGGTTCGTAAGGCCCTCCCCGGACCGGTTCAATCGGTGCCAGAACAGGCGTAACGCCAGTCTACAGGCCGCGGAAGGGTAGGGTCGACCCCCCGCCGAATCAAGCCGGAACTCAGCGCCTTGGATGCTCGAAAGCCGCGAAAGACGGCGCCGGGCCAGCCGCCCAAGTGCCGCTTCGGCCTCGCGGGCTTCGCGGGCCGCCCGGGCCGCCCGCCGGGCCAGGCCGGCACGGGCCGCCGCCGGATCCCCGCCCTCCGCCGCATGGGACCCCATCGCCGCCAGCATCGCCGGCACCACCTCGTGCCGGACGCGATTGCGCGCGTAGTCGAGCGAGCGATTCGACTCGTCCTCGCGCCAGGCTCGCCCCGCGCGGATCAGGTCGGCCTCGATCTCGGCGCGCGTCGCCTCGAGCAGCGGCCGGATCACGTCGCCGCTCTTCTCGCGCATGCCGCCCAGGCCCCGCAATCCCGCGCCGCGCCCGAGCCTCAGCAGCAGCGTCTCCAGCTGATCGTCGGCGGTGTGCGCGGTGGCGATGGCCGTGGCGCCGGTCTTGCGCGCGACGCCGCTCAGGAATTCGCGCCGCAATCGCCGCAGGCCGTCCTGGCCGCTCAAGGCCCGTCGCGCCATGCGCGCGCGCGCGTTCCAGCGCGCGTCGGTGAGCGGCACCCGGAGCTCCGCGCACAGCGCGCGCACGAACTCGCGATCGGCGTCGGCCGAGGCGCCGCGCAGGCCGTGATGCAGGTGGGCGGCGTGGAGCTCGAGCCCGAATTCGTGGCCGATCGAAGCCAGCCCGATCAGCAGCGCGGTGGAATCCGCGCCGCCGCTCACCGCCACCAGCACGGTCGAGCCGGGCGGCAGCGCGCACGGGCCCCGCAGCGCGCGGCGCAACACGGGTTCCACGCGGCGCAGCCGGATTCGCATGTCGGTTCGCGGAGTCAAGGATGGTGGCGGCGGAGGGATTCGAACCCCCGACACAGGGATTATGATTCCCCTGCTCTACCAGCTGAGCTACACCGCCGAAAAGGGGAGGCCACGCTGCCGTGGCGAGCGGGGAACGTTAGGCGGCGGCTCGGGGCGCGTCAAGGAAGCGGGGAGGTTGGAGTCCGCGAGCCTCAGCTTTCAACCCGCGGGGGCGTGGCCACGTGTTCGAGTCCATGCGCTACCCCGCCGCCTTCTCGGTGCCCTGGTCGAGGCCGCCGTTCCCGGCCGAGCCGCTGGGCTCCGCCGGCTCGTCGCCGGGGCGAATGCGGAAGATGCGCGAGAGCTCGCTCCGGAGCTGTCCCTCGTCGAGGCGCTGCTTCATGCCCCCGCGATAGGCCACCGAGATCGCTCCGGTCTGCTCGCTCACCACGATCACCGCGGCGTCGGATTCCTCGGTGAGTCCCAGGGCCGCGCGATGGCGCGTGCCGAGCGAGCCCGGCGTGCGCGGATTCGACGACAACGGCAGGATGCAGCCGGCGGCGACCAGCGACTCTTCGCGCAGGATCACGGCGCCGTCGTGCAGCGGTGAATCGGGGCTGAACAGCGTGACCAGCAGCTCGGCCGACACCTTGGCGTCGATGCGCGTTCCGGTCTCGACGAAATTGCGCAGCCCGACGTTCCGCTCGACCACGATCAGCGCGCCCTGCCGGCGCTCGGACAGGTTCTCGACGCCGCGCACCACCTCGCCCAGCACGCCGTAGCTGTCGCCGCGCAGGAACGAGCGGAAGTAGCGGGTGCGCCCGACCTGCGCCAGCGCCTGGCGGATCTCGGGCTGGAACAGGATCACGAACGCGATCAGCCAGACGGTCTTGAGGCTGTCGGTGATCCACTTGACCGCGATCAAATCGAGCTGCCGCGCGATCAGTCCGACGATCGCGATCACCAGCAACCCGACGTACATCTGCGCCGAACGCGTGCCCTTCACCAGGATCAGCAGCCGGTAGAACAGGGCCGCGACCAGCAGGATGTCGAGCAGATCGAGAAGCCAGATGCTGTGGACGGGTGTCATAAGAAAGTTGCGCGCGCGCGCCCTTCGACTGTATCAGATGCAGCGACCTCTCCCGAGCAATCTTCCGGCCGTCGCTACGCGCGCCGCGCCGCGCGCAGCGCGTCGGCCACGTGCACCGCCGGGAGCGTGGTGGCGACGTCGTGCGTGCGGATGACGCGGGCGCCGAGCAGCACGATCACGCCGGTGGCCGCGAGCCCGCCCTCGAGCCGCTGGTCCGCCGGGCGGTCGAGCACGCGTCCGATGAAGCTCTTGCGCGAGACGCCCAGCACCAGCGGGCGGCCGCCGGTTTCCAGCCGATCGAGGTTCGCCAGCACCGT
>Ga0335082_10005718_pt1 | contig 13629 bp, 13 predicted proteins | sample Lox_Sample_41_FD_206718 | JGI IMG/M metagenome (GOLD analysis project Ga0335082, IMG submission 206718) | Soil microbial communities from Loxahatchee National Wildlife Refuge, Florida, United States - Lox_Sample_4.1 | ecosystem: Environmental > Terrestrial > Soil > Wetlands | place: USA... | reverse complement strand
CCAGCGGCATCGTTCCGTCGCACGATGCCGTTCTCCCGTTCAGATCCCTGCCTCACATCTCATTCCCCGAGCCTACCGCGGGAGTTCTTTGAGCTTTCCCCGAAAATCCATATATTAGCAAAAGCTCTCCGGATTCCAGATGAAGGATCAAGAGAATGACCCGTTCGCGCGTTGCCGTCATAAAGACTGAACCTTCCCGCATTCTTGAGGACTATGACAGACTGTTGCAGCTTGGAGGAGTCGACAAGGCCCTTGCCCAGGGCTCGACGACCATCCTCAAGGACAACATCAGCTGGCATTTCCCGTACTTAAGCGCCAACACCACACCGTGGCAGCTTGAGGGGACGATCCGCTCCCTGCAAAAGAGGGGATTCACTGACCTTGTGTCTGTGCACAACAACACCGTCGTCACCGATCCGTACCGTGGAGAGAAGTTGAACAAGCTGGCACCGCTCTACGCGAAATACCATGTGGCGGAGAAGTACAATTTTAAGTCGGACGAGATACGGTGGATACAGTACGTGCCCAAAGCGAAAATGCTCGCCCTCGACAAAGTGTACCCTCGGGGGATTTATATCCCCGAGTTTTTTGTCGGGAAGAACATCGTTCACCTCCCCACGGTAAAGACCCACATCTACACCACGACCACCGGGGCGATGAAGAACGCCTTCGGCGGGCTCCTCAACGAGCACCGGCACTGGACGCATCCGGTCATCCATCAGACGCTCGTCGATCTGCTGATGATCCAGAAGAAGATCCACCGCGGCGTCTTCGCGGTGATGGACGGCACCTTCGCCGGCGACGGGCCGGGCCCGCGCTGCATGATCCCGCACGTGAAGAACGTGATGCTGGCCAGCGCGGACCAGGTGGCGATCGACGCGGTGGCCGCCAAGCTGATGGGATTCGATCCGCTCTCGATCCAGTTCATCAAGACCGCGCACGAGCTCGGGCTCGGGGTCGGCGACCCCGCCGAGATCGAGATCGTCGGCGACGCCGACGCGGCGCGCGAGAACTGGCACTTCGTCGGTCCCTTCGACAAGATGACCTTCGCCTCGCGCATGCAGCACAAGATCTACTGGGGGCCGCTCAAGGGCCCGATCGAGTGGTCGCTCAAGACCTGGCTGGCGCCCTGGGCATACGTGGCGAGCGTCCTCTACCACGACAGCTTCTGGTACCCGCTGATGGCCAAGCGCAACATGCGAGAGGTGCTCGCGAGCGACTGGGGGCGCCTGTTCCGCAACTGGGAGGCGCTCGCCCCCGACGCGCAGGGCTGGCCGGACCTGGGCGAGGCGCCCGCCGAGTGGAAGGGCGGGGGGTGGCGCGCCTTTGCCGAGTCGCTGCGCGTCCTCGCGACCTGCGTGCGCGAGGCGCCCGAGATCGCGGCGCGCCGCCGTCGCGCGCTCGCGGCCGGCGGGCGCTAGGGGAGCGGGCGTGGACCTCGTCGCGCTCGTCGCGCTGCTCGCGCTCGTCGAGTACATGGCGTTCGGTGTCCTGGTCGGGCGCGCGCGCAGCCGCTACGGGGTCGCGGCGCCCGCGATCACCGGGCACCCGATCTTCGAGCGCACCATGCGCGTCCAGCAGAACACGCTCGAGCAGCTCGTCGTCTTCATCCCGGCGCTCTTCGCGTTCGGCCACTACCTGAGCGCGCGGCTCGCCGCAGGCCTCGGCGTCGTCTTCCTGATCGGCCGCATCGTCTACCTGCGCGGCTACGTCGAGGCGCCCGAGAAGCGCGAGGCGGGCGCACGGCTCTCGGCGCTCCCGATCGGCGTGCTGGTGATCGGCGCGCTCTTCGGCGCGCTGCGCGCGCTCTTCTGATCCCCGCGCGCGTTTTGCGCGGCGGAGGTCTCGCGCTCCTCGTCGCGTGCGCCGCGCCCGCCGCGGCGGCGCGCGCGGCGCCGGCGGTCCCGATGACCGCGACCGCCTACGACGACGGGCTCGCCTGCCCGGCCGGCTGCGACGCGCACGTCGTCTTCCATCCGAGCCACAACGGGACGCGCAACGCGTTCGACCCCGCGAGCTCGCGGGACGCGCCTGCCGCCTGCCGTTCGGGGAGCCCGTGCCGGATCTGCTTCGATGAGGATGCGGCGAGCTGCACCGTCGCGCTCTACCGCGGCGCCGGCCCGCCGCCCCGCCGCTTCGACTTCACGACGCGCTTCCTCGCAGAGCGCTGCGGGGACGCGGATCTGCCGAAGGCGCTCCGCGACTTCTGCGGCTTCGCGCGGGAGAAGGCGGCCGAGCTGCGCGGGCGCGTGAGCTGCTTCGCGACGCCGGCGGACGCGCGCTGCCGCGCGCGGATGGAGGCCGCCGCTGCCCGCCAGGCGCGCGACGCGCCGCGCTTCGCGGAGTGCGCGCGGCTCGGCGACACGGCGTTCAACGCGAAGCACCGCGACCGCCCCGATCTGCAGCGCAGCGACGACTGCGCCTACGAGCCGCGGCCGAGCCGCGGGGCGCGCTGGTCGCGGCTCCTCGACGGCGCCTGCCGCCCCGGGACCTACGTGGGCCGCGAGGGCGAGGACTGCTGCTCCGGGGTCATCGAGGCCGCGGCCGCGCTGTGGCCGGAGTGCGCGGACTTCTACCCGAGCCGCTGATCGGGCGGATCACTCGTAGCGGAGCGCCGCGATCGGATCCATGCGAGCCGCCTTGCGCGCCGGATAGAAGCCGAAGAAGACGCCGACGGCCGCCGAGAACAGGAGCGAGCCCAGCATCGCGCCCGCCGAGAGCAAGGTCGGCCAGCCGGCGAGGCGCGAGATCAGGCGCGCCGACGCGATCCCGAGCAGGACGCCGGCAAGCCCGCCCGCCAGCGAGAGCGCGATCGCTTCGACCAGGAACTGGAGCAGGATGTGGCGCCCCTTGGCGCCGACCGCCATGCGGATCCCGATCTCGCGGGTCCGCTCGGTGACCGACACGAGCAGGATGTTCATGATCCCGACGCCGCCCACGAGGAGAGAGATCGAAGCCACCGCGAGCAGCAGGCTGGCCATGAGCCGGCTCGTGGTCTCCGACGCGCGCGCCATGTCGTTCAGGTTGCGCACCGTGAAGTCGTCGTCCTGGCCCGGCTGGATGCGGTGGCGCTGGCGCAGCAGGGTGGTGATCTGGCGCGTGGCTTCGTCGAGCTCCTGCGCGGAGGACGTGGTGGCGAACACCATGTCGACGGTGCCGAGGATGCCAGCGCCGATCACGCGGCGCTCGGCGGTGCGGAAGGGGATCACGATCACGTCGTCTTGGTCCTGCCCCCAGGCCGTCTGGCCCTTCTTCTCGAGCACGCCGATCACGCGGAACGGAACGTCCTTGATGCGGATCTCGGCGCCGACGGGGTCCTCGCCCGGGCCGAATAGGTGGTCGACGACGGTCTGGCCGAGCACGGCGACCCGCGCGGCGCCGCGCTCGTCTGCGTCGGTGAAGAACTCGCCCTCCGCGACCGGCCAGTTCCGCACCGCCGCGTAGGAGGGCGTCGTCCCCTGCGCGACCGTCGACCAGTTGAGCGAGCCCGCCACTACCTGGACCACCTGGCGCCGCAGGTGGCTCACCCCGGCGACGGCGGGGGCCTCGTTCCCGATCGCCTCGGAGTCGCCGACGGTGAGCGTAGAGACTCCCCCCCAGCCGGAGCGCACGCCGTTGCTCGTGGTGGCACCGGGGATCACCATCAGCAGGTTCGTGCCGAGGCTCTCGATCTGCTGCTTCACCGCCTGGTTGGCGCCCTCGCCGATGCTCACCATCGCGATCACCGCCGCCACCCCGATCACGACGCCGAGCATCGTGAGCCCGGAGCGCATCTTGTTCCGCCGCAGCGCCCGCAGCGCGGTGCGCAGCGTCATGCCGATCAGCCTCATGCCCGAGCCTCCCGGGGAGCGGCGGCGGCCGCGTGCCGTTCGTCCGAGACGACGCGCCCGTCGCGGAAGGTGATCACGCGGCGCGCGAAGGCCGCGATGTCGGGCTCGTGTGTGACCACGATGAGCGTGATCCCGCCCTCGCGATTCAAGCGCTCGAAGATCGCCATGATCTCGAGGCTGGCCGCAGAGTCGAGGTTGCCCGTGGGCTCGTCTGCGAGCAGCAGCGAGGGCCTGTTCACCAGCGCGCGGGCGATCGCGACGCGCTGCTGCTGGCCGCCCGAGAGCTGGCTCGGCAGGTGCTCGGCGCGGTCGCCGAGCCCGACCGCGCGCAGCGCCTCGCGCGCGCGCTCGCGCTGCTCCGCGACCGGTACCCCGCCGTAGACGAGCGGCAGCTCCACGTTCTCGAGCGCGCTCGTGCGTGGGATCAGGTTGAAGCTCTGGAAGACGAAGCCGATCTCGTGGCTGCGGATCTCCGCGAGCTCGTCGGCGCCGAGGCTCGCTACCTCGCGCCCGCCGAGGCGGTAGCTGCCGCGATCCGGGCGGTCGAGACAGCCGAGCAGGTTCATGAGGGTCGACTTGCCCGAGCCGGACGCGCCCATCACCGCCACGAAGTCTCCCCGCTCGATCTCGAGCGTTACGCCCTGCAGCGCGGCGACCTGCGAGTCGCCGATCTCGTAGACCCGCCAGATGTCGCGGATCTCGATCAAGGGCTCCACGGCTAGCGCATCCTCGGCGGCGCGAACGGGGACTGCTGCTGCGCGGGCTGCGCCTCCGCCCGCTTGGCCGCCACGATCACCGCCTGCCCGGCCGAGAGGTTCCCCTCGAGCAGCTCCGCGTGGCGGTCGTTGCGCAGGCCCGTCTTCACGTCGACGCGCTTCGGCTCGCCGTCCGGTCCGAGCACGTAGACCCCGGGCGTCTCGCGCTCGCGCGCGGCGGGACGGTTGCCGTCGCCTGCGGCCTTCTCGGTCGCGCCGGCTGCCTCGGGCTTGAAGCGGAGCGCGCGCACCGGGAGGCGCAGCACGTCGTCGCGCCGGTCGGTGGTGATCGTCACGCTCGCGGTCATGCCGGGCTTCAGCGCGAAGTCGGCGTTGTCGACGCCCACCACCACGTCGTAGGTCACGACGTTCTGCACGGTGGTCGGGGCGTTGCGCACCTGGACGACGCGCCCGTGGAAGCTGCGGCCGGGATAGGCGTCGACGGTGAACTCGACGGGTTGGCCCTCGCGGACGCCCCCGATGTCGGACTCGCTGACGCTCGAGTCCACCTGCATCTTGGTGAGGTCCTGGGCGATCAAGAAGAGCGTGGGCGTCTGGAAGCTGGCGGCGACGGTCTGGCCGACGTCGACGTTGCGCGAGACCACGACACCGTCGACCGGCGAGACGATGTCGGTGTAGCCGAGGTTGATGCGCGCCGCGTCGAGCGCGGCCTGTGCCTGCTTGACACTCGCCTCCTGGAGCGCGAGCTGCGCGACCGCCTGGTCGTAGTTGCTCTTCGCCGTGTCGTAGTCGTTCTGCGCCACGAGCTTGGTCTTGAGGAGCTCCCGGTTGCGATCGGCGGCGAGCCGCTTGAGCTCCAGGTCGGCGCGCGCCTTCGCCACGGCGGCCTGCGCGTTGGCGAGGTTGGCCTCCGCCTGCGCCACCTGGGTCTGGAACGGGGCGGGATCGATCTTCGCGACCCGCTGGCCCTTCTTCACCGGCGAGTTGTAGTCGACGTCGATCGCGCGGATCGGTCCCGAGACGTAGGTGCCGACCTGCACCGTGGTCACCGGGTTCACGGTGCCGGTCGCCGTGACGCGCGTCGCGATCGGGCCCCTGTCGACCGCCTCGGTCACGTAGCCGCGGTCCGTCGCCGGGCCGCGGGCCCTCCACGCCCAGGCGAACGCCAGGCCGGCCGCGAGGACGGCGGCGGCGGCGAGCACGCGGCGCGGGTGCGGAATCGACATGGGGCTCCTCAGGGCTTGGGGATGGGCTTGCCCGTGGCGTTCTCGAGTGTGGCGAGCGAAGTCTGGACGGTGTAGAGCGCGCGCACGCGATCGGCCTCGGCGCTCGCGCGGGTGGTCTCGGCGTCGTTGAGCTCGATCACGTTGCCGACGCCCTCGCGGTAGCGCCCCTGGGCCAGGTCGAGGTTCTCGCGCGCCTGCTGCGCGGCGCGCTCGGAGACGTCGATGCGCTCGACCGAGACGCGCAGGTCGAGGACCGCCTGGCGGACCTGGAGGGCGATGTCCTGGCGCAGCTTCTCCTCGTCGAAGCGCAGGCCGCGCACGTCGGCCTTGGCCTCGGCGATCTGCGCGGTCGTGAGGCCGCCGTTCGAGAACGAGAGGTTCACCGTCGCCCCGAACGTCCAGCCCTCCTGCAGCGGGAAGTCTTGGCCCGACCAGTTGTAGTTGGCGCTGCCGTTCACGCTCGGCAGATACTGCTTCTGGAGCGACGCCACGTCCTTCTCGCGGGCCGCCCGCTGCTCCTGGAGGCTGCGTAGATCGGGCCTCTGGTCGAACGCCTGCGCGAGCGCATCGCGCTCGCTCGGCACGGAGACCCGCGCGTCGAGGACGTCGACCACGTCGAAGTCGAGCGGCCCCTCGCTGCCGATCGCATTGGCGAGCGTCTCCTCGGCGACCGCCACGTTGTTCGCGGCGGTCAACCGGTCGAGCTGGGAGTTGGCCAGCTGCACCTGGGAGCGCGTGACGTCGAGGCGCGGGGCGAAGCCGACGCGGTAGCGGCCCTGCGCCTGGTCGAGCTGCGACTGGCTGTCGCGCACGGTCTGCTCCGCGACCTCGAGGAGGCGCTGGTCCGCCAATAGGTTGAAGTAGGACTGGCGCACGTTCAGCACCACCGTCTGACGCTGGGTCTGCTCGTCGGCTTCGAGCGATCGGACGCGCGCCTGCGAGGCGCGGATCTGGTCCAGATTCTTGCCGAAGTCGAAGAGCACCTGGGAGAGCGAGAAACCCGTGTTGTTGAACGTGAAGGGCTTGGAGCTCGTCGATGCCACGGCGAAGCCCCCGACGGTCGGTGCGCCGCCGCTCCCGGTGGCGTGCTTGGTCCGGGTCGTGGACCAGAAGCCGTCGACCTGCGGCAGGTAGCCCGACACGTTCTGGCGGACCCGCGCGCGCCCGGCGTCGGTCGCGGCCTCGCTCGAGCCGAGCGTCGGCTGCCGCTCGAGGGCGATGGCGATGCACTCCTCGAGCGTCTTGGTGGGGCGGGGGCCGTCGGCGAGCGCCGGCGCCGCCCAGAGCAGGAGCGCCGCGGCGCGCCAGCGCGCGGTCACGACCTCCTCCTTCCGCGCGCGCGCCAGGTGCGGCACCCCGAGTCGGTCCCCGCGCCGGTGAGGAAGAGCCCCACCAGGAACTCGACCAGGTCCCCGATCCGGTCCTGTGGCGTGCGTGCGAGGTCGGCGCCGCGCAGCATCCCGACCATCACGCTCGCCGCCAGCCGCGGCTCGACGGGCCGGAGCTGCCCGCGCGCGATCCCCTCGGCGACGGCGGCCTCGAACGCGGCCGCGAAGGCCGCGCGGCGTTGCCGCCATTCGCCCCGGCCGGGCAGCTGGTCGTTGCGGTGCATCAGCGCCAGCAGGAAGCGGCGGTGCCAGAAGTGCTCGAGGAAGCAGCGGACCAGCTTCGCGAGCTTGACGACCGGCTCGTCGGGCGCGGCGGCCGCGGCCTCGAGCTCGAGGCGCAGCTGGTCCATTCCGTCCACCAGGAGGGCGTGGTAGAGGGCGCGCTTGCTCGGGAAGTAGCGGTAGACCGTCCCCTTGCCGACACCGCTGGCGCGCGCGACGTCGTCCATCAGCACCTCGTGGAACTCCTGGCGCAGGAAGGCCGCCTCGGCGGCGCGCAGGATTCGCTCGCGAAGGCCGGCGATCGGCGGACGGCCGCGGGTCCGCGGCTTGGCCGCGGCGCCCAGGTGGCTTCGGGAGGGCAGGGGCTTCACCTCGGCTCCGGCGCGGATCGCGCCGCCAGAATTATAAAACTGACTGGTCAGTATCATAATGCAACGGGCGACGGACGGCAAGCCGCTTCGGGGCGCGCAGGCGCGCGCGTCAGGGCCGGGCGACCAGGGCCTCGCTCACCTGCCACAGCCGGCGCGCCGCCTCGTCGTCCTCCGCGAAGGGCGCGGGCTTCGCCTCGCGCTCCTTCGCGAAGTAGCGCCCGGTCGTCCCGGCCACCTGCGGCGAGCTCGCGAGGAAGACTACCGTGCGCGCGCCCTGCTCGGGGGTGAGGAAGAAGAGGCCGAGCAGCCTGACGAGCGCGCGCGTCCAGGCCGCGTCGGTCTGGCCGAGCCGGGTGGCGACGGCGCCCGGATGGCAGCAGTTGGCGGTGACGGCGCCGCTCCCCGGCGAATGACCTCCGAGCCGGCGCGCCAGCTCGCGCGTCCACAGGATGTTGCAGAGCTTGGAGCGCCCGTACGCCGCCATCGGCCGGAAGCGCCGCTCGGCCTGCAGATCGTCGAAGTCGAGCGGCCCGCCGAACTTGTGCGCGTCCGAGGCCACGCTCACGATCCGCGACGCCGGTGAGGCGCGCAGCCGGTCGAGCAGCAGGTTCGTGAGCAGGAAGTAGGCGAGGTGGTTCACCCCGAACATCGACTCGAAGCCGTCGACGGTGGTGCGGCGGCGAAGCTGGAAGACGCCGGCGTTGTTGAGCAGGACGTCGATGCGAGAATGCTGCGCCAGGATCTCCGGCGCGACGCGGCGGATCGAGGCGAGCGACGCGAGGTCCGCGAGGTGGAGCGCGACCTCCGCGCCCGGCGCGCGCGCGCGGATCGCCGCCACCGCGGCGGCGCCCCGCTCCGGGGAGCGGCAGACGAGCGCGAGGCGCGCGCCGCGCTCGGCCAGCGCGCCCGCCGCCGCGAGCCCGATGCCCGAGGTCGCGCCCGTCACGACGCACGTGCGCCCGGCCATCGAGCCGCCCTTCACGTCCATGGCTCGCTCCTCGCGGCCTCGCGCTCGGCCGCCTGCCAGGCGCGCAGGCGCTCGGCCAGGCGCTCGGGCGTGTTGCAGCTCGGGTCCTCGATCACGCAATCGGCGAGGTGGCGCAGCGCCGCGCCGACGCGCGGACCCGCATCGACGCCGAGCAGCGCCATCACGGCGCGTCCGTCGAGGGCGAGGTCGCTGCGCCCCAAGGCGAGCGACCCGGCGCGTTCGACCCGCTCGATGCGCGCGCGAAGCGCGGCGAGCGCGGCGCGCGCCGCCGCCGTCGCCGCGCCGGCGCACTCCGCCGCGTTGAGCTCGGCCTCGCGCAGCGCGAGCAGCGCCTCGACGCCGGAGCATCCCAGCCGGCGAAGCAGGCGGCGTAGGTCCGCGTCGCCGCGCAGCGGGACGCGGTCGATCGGATGCCGGGCGACGATCTGCGCCACGGCGAGCGCGCGGCGCCGTCCGCAGCGGAGCGCGGCGAGGATCGCCTCGGCGCGCGTGCCGCGCAGCCAACCCGCGAGGCGCAGCTCGAGGTCGCGGGGCAGCGCCGCGACGACCGCGGCCGCGTCGTCGGCGACGCCGGGCGCCAGCTCCGCCTCGATGCCGGTGCGGCGCAGGAGCTCGAGCCCGATCTCCGCGCGGGGGGCGACGAGCAGCGCCTCGAGCTCCCGACGCACGCGCTCTCGCGCGACGCGGCGCAGCGGCTCGCGCGCCTCGGCGATCGCCGCCGGCAGCCCCGCGTCGAGCTCGAGGCCGAGCGCGGCGACCAGCCGGGCGGCGCGCAGCGCGCGCAGCGGGTCCTCCGCCAGGCGGGCGCGCGCGTCGCCGACGGCCGCCAGCCGGCCGCGCGCCAGGTCCCGCGCGCCCCCGAACGGATCGACGAGGCGGCCGTCGGCAGGGTCCCAGGCGATCGCGTTCACCGTGAAGTCGCGGTGCGCAAGGTCGTCCTCGAGGCGCGCCCCGGCGCGAAAGCGCGTCACGTCGAGCGGGCCGGCCCGCGTGGGAATCATCACCGTTCCGTGTCGCAGGCCGATCGGGACGGCGCGCGGAAACAGCTCGAGCACGAGCTCCGCCGGCGCTGAGCTCGCGGCGTCGAAGTCCGCCACGGGGAGGCCGAGCAGCAGGTCCCGCACGCACCCGCCGACCAGCACCGCCTCGTGCCCCGCCGCCCGCAGCGCGGCGAGCGCGTCGCGCACCGGCTGCGGGACGGCGTCTGCGCGCGGCGCGTGCAGCTCGTTCATGCGCGCAGTCTACCCTCTGCCCGCCCGCCAGGCCGCGGGTTATGCTGGACTCCGGGCGCTCGGAGGCGGCGAGGAGGAGACGGCGATGGCGGAGCGGCGGCCTGGCCGCGAGATCGAGTTCGCGAGCAACGGCGACACCGTGAAGGGATACCTCGCGCTGCCGCGCTCGGGTCGCGGCCCCGGGGTGCTGGTGATCCAAGAGTGGTGGGGACTCGTCGACCACGTGCGCGACGTGTGCGACCGCTTCGCCCGCGAGGGCTTCGTGGCGCTCGCCCCCGACCTCTACCGCGGCGAGACGGCGGCTGACCCCGACCGCGCCGGGCGCCTGATGATGGGCCTCGAGATCCCGCGCGCCGCCCGCGATCTGGACGGAGCCGTGAAGGCGCTGCTCGACAACCCGGCCGTGGACGGGCCGAAGCTCGGCGCGATCGGCTTCTGCATGGGGGGTCAGCTCGCGCTCTTCGCCGCGGCCCGCAACCCGCGCATCGGCGCCGTCGTGGACTTCTACGGCGTCCACCCCAACGTGAAGCTCGACCTCTCGAAGCTCGAGGCCGCGGTGCTCGGGATCTTCGCCGAGCGCGATGGCTTCGTGACCCCCGAGGTCGCCCAGAAGCTCGAGGCGGACCTCAAGGCCGCGGGCAAGCGCGCGCGCTGCGAGGTGTATCCCGGCGTCGACCACGCGTTCTTCAACGACAGCCGCCCTGACGTCTACGACGCGGACGCGGCCGCGCGCGCCTGGTCGGAGACGCTCGCCTTCCTGCGCGCGGAGCTGCGTTGAGCGAGGCGAGCCGCGCGCTCGTCCCGATCTCGCGGGTGCGCGAACGGGGCCGCGCGCTCGCGCGCGCCTGGCTGCCCGCCCCGCTGCGCGCGCTGCGCGTGGCGGTGTATGCGCGCCTCGCCGAGCGGCCGACGACGCTCAACGAGTACGGGATCGACCCCTTCGGCTACGACCCCCGCTATGCGGCGCCCTTCCTGGTGCCGGCGGCGTTCCTCTACCGCTACTGGTTCCGCGTCGAGACCCACGGCATCGAGCGAGTGCCGGCGGGCCGCGTGCTGCTGATCGCCAACCACGGCGGCAACACCTTCGCGTTCGACGGGGCGATGCTCGCGATGTCGCTCCTGCTCGAGGCGCGTCCACCCCGCGCGGTGCGCGGAATGGGGGAGTACTACCTGCCGACGATCCCGTTCTTCGGGACGATGATGCATCGAACCGGCTCCGTGGTCGGCACGCCGCGCAACTGCGAACAGCTGCTCGAGCGCGGCGAGGCGATCATGGTGTTTCCGGAGGGCGAGCGTGGATTCGTCAAGACCTATCGTCACCGCTACCAGCTGCAGCGCTTCGGCACCGGCTTCATGCGGCTCGCGCTCGAGACGGAGACGCCGATCGTGCCGGTTGGCATCGTCGGAAGCGAGGAGCAGTCGCCGGGCATCGCGCGCTCGCGCTGGCTCGGCCGCCTGATCGGCGCGCCGGTGGCGCCGCTCACGTTGACGATGCCCTGGCTGGGCGTGGCCGGCATGATCCCGCTCCCCGTCAAGTTCCGCATCCGCTTCGGCGAGCCGATCTACTTCCAGGGCGACTCGAACGAGGAGGATGCCGAGGTGGAGCGCAAGGTCGCCGTCGTGAGGGATTCGATCCGCGAGCTGATCGCCGAAGGGCTGGAGGCTCGGCGCGGCTGGTTCGCATGAGCGGTCACCACGGCCGCGCGGGATCCGCCTCCGAGGGGCGCAGCGCCGACCGCCGCGCGCTGCGCCTGGCGCTCGCCATCACGCTCGCGTTCGTCGCGGTCGAGGCGGGTGGCGGACTCGCGGCGCGGAGCCTCGCTCTCCTCGCCGACGCGGGCCACATGGCGACGGACGCGGTGAGCCTCGCGCTCGCTCTCTTCGCCCTGAGGCTCGCGGGCCGGGCACCGACCGTCGAGAAGACCTTCGGCCACCTGCGCGCCGAGATCCTCGCGGCACTGGCGAACGGAATCGTGCTCGGTGTGGTCTCGATCTTCGTGGTGATCGAGGCGGTCGAGCGCGTGGGCTCGCCGCACGCGGTGCGCGGCGGTCTCATGCTCGCCGTGGCGGGCGTGGGCCTTGCCGCCAACGCGGCGGCGGCGCTCGTCCTCGCGCGCGGGCGCAGCCGAAGCCTCAACATGCGGAGCGCGTTCCTGCACGTTGCCGGCGACGCGCTCGGCTCCGTCGGCGCACTCGCCGCCGCGGGCGCGATCCTCGCCTGGGGCCTCGCGTGGGCGGATCCGGTCGCCGCCATCGCGATCGCCGCGCTGATCCTGGTCTCGGCGTGGCGCGTCGTCCGCGAGTCGGTCGACGTGCTGATGGAGGGCACGCCGGCGCACGTGGACCTCGCGGAGCTGATCGCGGCGATCCGAGCCGTTCCAGGCGTCGCCGACGTGCACGACCTGCACGTCTGGACGCTGACCTCCGGCTACCACGCGCTCTCGGCGCACGTCGACGTGGCGCCGGGCGCCGACGACCACGAGGTGCTGCACACCCTGCAGGACCTGACCGCGCACCGCTTCGATATCGCGCACACGACGTTCCAGCTCGAGCCGGCGCCTCCGCTCCTGCAAATCGAGGGCGTGGCGCGCTAGAAGAGTTAGTTGCGGCCGCAACCCGGCCCCAATCTGCAACTAACTCCGGCGGCGGAGGGCGGCGAGCGCTCCGAATGCGGCGACCGCGAGCGCCGCCTCGCTCGGCTCGGGCGCGCGATGAACCCGTTGAGCCCACCGGGACCGTTCTTGTCCGCGCCGTGGAAGGTCAGCGCCCCGGTCGAGGGATCGCGCGCGAACATCGCGACCGCGCTGTCGTCGGGGCCGTTGCCCCCCACCACGTAGACGTTCTTGCCGTCCGGGCTCACCGCGAGGGCGGTCGGCCGGACCAGGCCCGCAGCGACGTCGGTGTCGTGGAACACCTGCGTCGGGAGGAGCAGCCCGGTCGACGCGTCGCGCTCGAACGCCGTGAGGGAGAACTGTCGGTACGCCGTCTCGTAGAGGTTCTTGCCGTCCGGGCTCATCACTGCGGCGCGAATGGGTGGGGCGATCTGGAAGGACTGGTCTCCCGAGAGGCGGTTGTACCCCGTGAAGGAGAGCGCTCCCGTCGCGGCGTCGCGGCGGAAGGACGAGGTCACGGCCTCGTCGCTCCCGAGCACGTACGCGTCCTTGCCGTCGGGGCTCGCCACGACCGACTGGGCGCCGCGTATGCCGATCACGCCGTCGCTGTCGGGGAGCGTCTGCTGCCCCGTCAGCGCACCGGTCGACGGATTGCGGTCGAAGATCGCGAGCTGGCCGGTCGACTCGAATCTCGAAGACAGCGACTCGGCGGCCAGGATCTTGGTCGAGTCGGGAAGCGATGCCACCGCGACGTGCGTCCCGCCGCGGCCGCTGAAGCCGAGCAGCCCGGTCGACTGGACGAAGCCGAGCGAGGAGTCGAAGTTGTTGACGGCGAGTGCGACGAGGTAGTCGTTGAAGTAGAGCGGGAACCCGCCCGAGCCCTCGCCGCCCCCGGCGTAGACGCTCTGGCCGAGCGGCTCCGCGCAGACCGAGTCCACGACGCCGAGGCCGCCGACGCCGCCGACGCCGTCCTTGGCCAGCGAGTTGAAGCTGAGCAGGCTCGTGCTCGGATCGCGGTCGAGGACGGCCACAGCCGAGTCGCCG
>Ga0335082_10005716_pt1 | contig 13631 bp, 10 predicted proteins | sample Lox_Sample_41_FD_206718 | JGI IMG/M metagenome (GOLD analysis project Ga0335082, IMG submission 206718) | Soil microbial communities from Loxahatchee National Wildlife Refuge, Florida, United States - Lox_Sample_4.1 | ecosystem: Environmental > Terrestrial > Soil > Wetlands | place: USA... | reverse complement strand
GGCTCTGATCGCCGCGACGCGCGCACTCGCGGTCGAGCTGGCGCCCGAGGTGCGGGTCAACGCGGTGGCGCCCGGGATCGCGATGTTCCCGGAGGGCTACGACCGCGCGGCGCGCGAGCGGCTGCTCGCCAGGACGCTGTTGCGGAGGGAGGGTGGCGCCGCCGAGATTGCTCGCGCCGTGAGGTTCCTCCTCGAGGGCGCCGACACGATGACCGGGCAGGTGCTCACGGTCGACGGCGGCCGCACCGTCGCGCTGTAGTTGCGAACGGTGCAACTCGACGACGACGCGTACAACGTGTGAAGCGAATAGAGGAAACGTCAAGCAGAGATCGAGGGAGCGTCTTCCCTTTCACCCTTTTACATCTTCCGTTTGACCTTCTGGAACCCGCGGGACGCCCGCGATGGTCCCGACCCCGTCAGTCGTGCGCCGGGGCGACGGTGGGCTTGGCGACCTCGCCGTTCGCGAGCCGGTCGAGCCAGCCCTGGATTCCGAGCGCCGCCTGCTTGCCGGCGCCCATCGCGAGGATCACGGTGGCGGCGCCGGTGACGATGTCGCCTCCCGCAAACACCCCGGGGATCGAGGTCATCATCGTTTTCTCGTCGACGACGATGTTGCCGTGGCGGTTGAGCTCGAGCCCCGGCGTCGACTTGGTGGCGAGCGGGTTCGGGCCCTGGCCGATCGCGATCACGATCGTGTCGATCGGGATCTCGTACTCCGAGCCCTCGATCGGGACGGGGCGGCGGCGCCCGGACGCGTCGGGCTCGCCGAGCTCCATCTTCTGGATGCGCAGCCCGGTCACGAACCCCTCGTTGTTGCCGAGGATGGCGACCGGCGCCGAGAGCCAGCGGAAGTCGATCGCCTCCTCCTCCGCGTGCTCGAGCTCCTCTCGCCGCGCCGGCGACTCGTTGCGGGTGCGCCGGTACACGCAGATCACCTCGTCCGCGCCGAGCCGCTTCGCGACGCGGAGGCAGTCCATTGCGACGTTGCCGGACCCCACCACCGCGACCCGGCGGCCCGTGCGGACGGGCGTGTCCATGCGCGGAAAGTCGTACGCCTTCATCAGGTTCACGCGCGTGAGGAACTCGTTGGCGGAGAGCACGCCGATGTAGTTCTCGCCCGGGATCCCGAGGAAGTACGGGAGTCCGGCCCCGGTCCCGAGGAACACCGCGTCGTACCCGTGCCCGTTCAACAGCTCGTGGACCGTGGCGGTCTTGCCGATCACGAAGTCCGTCCGCATCTCGACGCCCATCGTCGAAAGGTTGTCGATCTCGAACGTGACGATCTCCTTCGGGAGCCGGAACTGGGGGATCCCGTAGACGAGCACGCCGCCCGGCTTGTGGAGAGCCTCGAAGATCGTCACCTTGTGGCCGAACCGCGCGAGCTCGGCCGCGCACGCGAGGCCGGCGGGCCCGGAGCCGACGATCGCGACCTTGTGGCCGGTGGCCGCGGCGAGCTGCGGCGTCGACGACAGGCCGGCCTGGCGCTCCCAGTCGGCGACGAAGCGCTCGAGGCGGCCGATCGCGACCGGCTGGTACTTCTTCCCGAGCACGCAGACGACCTCGCACTGCTCCTCCTGCGGGCAGACGCGGCCGCAGATCGCCGGGAGCGTGTTGGTCTCCTTGATCTTGGCGAGCGAGCCGGCGAAGTCGCCCTCGCGGATCAGCTGGACGAACGCCGGGATGTCGATGCCGACGGGGCACCCCTTGACGCACGGCGGGTTGGCGCACTGCAGGCAGCGCTGCGCCTCCTCGAGGGCGAACGCGGGCGAGTAGCCGAGCGCGACCTCCGCGAAGTTGCGGATCCGCTCGAGCGGCTCCTGCGTCGCCATCGGGTGCCGCGGCACCTTCATGCGATCGGCCTTGGGGAGCTCGGGCACGCCGCGAACGGGGTCAGCCACGGGCACCTCCCGCGACGGCGCGGCACTCGTGTTCCGCGAGGAACCTCTCCCGCGCCGACTGCTCCTCCGGCAGGTACATCCGCAGGCGCTTGATGAGGAGGTCGAAATCCACCTGGTGCGCGTCGAACTCGGGTCCGTCCACGCACACGAACTTGGTCTTGCCGTCCACGGAGATCCGGCACGCGCCGCACATCCCGGTGCCGTCCACCATGATCGAGTTGAGCGACGCGAGCGTCGGGATCCCGAGCGGGCGCGTGAGCTCGGCGACCGCCTTCATCATGATCGCCGGGCCGATCGCGACCACGAGCTCGGGTTTCCCCTTCTCCGCGATCATGTCGGCGAGCGCGTGGGTGACGAGGCCCTTGCGCCCGAACGAGCCGTCGTCCGTCGTGTAAACGATCTCGTCGGAGACCGCCTCCATCTCCTTGCGGAGGATCACGAGCTCCTGCGTCCGTCCGCCGAGGATCGAGAGCACGCGGTTGCCGGCGCTGCGCATCCCGCCGGCGATCGGGAGCATCGGCGCGATCCCGGCGCCACCGCCGACGCAGATCACGGTGCCGAACTTCTCGATGTGGGTGGGCGTCCCGAGCGGACCCACGACCGAGAGGAACTCGTCGCCGCCCGACAGCTCGCCCATCGCCATCGTGGTCTTCCCGACCTCCTGGACGACGAGGGTGATCGTCCCGGCGCCCTTGTCCGAGGCGGCGATGGTGAGCGGGATTCGCTCGCCGGTCGCTCCCGGGAGAACCATCACGAACTGCCCGGGCCGGTGCTTGCCGGCGATCTCGGGCGCCCGGACGACGAAGCGGTGGAACTTGGGCGCGATTTCTTCTCTGGAGAGGACCTTGAACACGCTCATGCCTCCGTCACGCCGGGACAGCGGCCGTCTCGTGCGATCTTTTGGGGGGTGTTCCGACGCACTCCGCCGCAGCCATGCACCGCCGCATGCTACGTTCCGCGGAGGGGTTTGGCAACAGGGCGCTCCCCTCAGGCGCCACCGACTTCTTGCGACGTAATATCACCATCGGGCCCCGGACTTTTCTCCCCTCGGCTCACCTCCCCGCACAGGCCGGCCCCTTGACAGCCGGAGTGCTACCCTTCGCCCGTGACCCCCGAAGTTGCGAGCGCGGTCGAGGCCCTTGTCCGGGAAGGGGTTCTCGCCCCGGACCGGGCGGCGCTGCCGCTGCGCTTCGCGCGCGGCGAGGTCCTCTCGGTCAGGACCGAGCTGCGTACGCTGCTCTGGCTCGGCGTCACGCTCATCGTCTCGGGCGTCGGCCTGCTCGTCAGGGAGAACCTCGACCGGATCGGGCCGGTCGCCATTGCGGTCGTCCTCGGGGTCGGCGCCGCGGCGTGCCTCCTCTGGGTCGCGCGGACCGCGGACCGCTTCTCGTGGCTCGAGCAGCCGTCGCCCAACCTCGCGTTCGACTACGTGCTCCTCCTCGGCGTTACCCTCCTGGGCGCCGACCTCGCGTTCATCGAGGTCAAGTTCACTCCCCTGGGCGCGAACTGGCCGTGGCACCTCCTGGCGACATCGGCGATCTTCGCCGTCCTCGCCCTTCGCTTCGACTCCCGCATGGTGTTCTCGCTGGCGCTCTCCACATTCGCCGCGTGGAGAGGCGTCTCGATGGGAACGCTCGCCCGGGCGCCGCTCGGCCGTTGGGACCCGGCGTTGCTGCGCGCGAACGCGATCGCGTGCGGTGTCCTGTTCGTCGCGGCGGGGGCCGTGCTCCTGCGAACGCGCCGCAAGCCGCACTTCGAGCCGGTCGCCGCGCACATCGGGTGGCTGCTCCTGCTCGCATCGCTCGCCGCGGGCATGCTCGACGACGCGGCCGCCCCGCCGTGGGCGGTGTGGGCGACTGTGCTCCTCGCCGTCGGCGGTGCGCTGGCGTGGCGCGCGGCGCGGGCGCGCCGCTTCTGGCTGTTCGCGATCGGCCTCCTCGGCGCCTACGCGGCGCTCGGCAGGTTCGTCGTCGAGGCGGTCGGTGGGAACACTCCCCGCCAGATCTGGTTCCTGTTGTCCTCGATCGCCCTGGTCGTCGTCCTGGTCGGCCTCCGCCGGCGTCTCGAGGATGCGCCGTGAACGCCGCTGCGGTCGCATCCGACCGGAGCCGCCGGGTGCGGGTCGCCGCCCGCGAGTGGCGCGCCGCCGGAGTGGCGGGGGACGACGCCGTGGCGGCCGTCGACCGGCTCTACCCCGACGACCGCCTCCGCTTCGGGCTCGTGATGCGCCTCGTGCTCTTCGTCTTCACGCTCGTCGCGGTGTCCGCCGCCGCCGGCCTGACCTTCCTCGTCGTCGACCCGGGCGGGGTCCTCGTGTTCCTCGGAGCGGCGCTCTGGGCCGTCACCGAGCTGCTCGCCGGGGCCTTTCGCTTCCACGGCGGCGGCGCGGACGAGGCGACCGCCCTCTCCTCCGTCGGGTTTCTGTGCGCCGGCGTCGCTTGGGTCGCCGACAAGTCGGGGGTCCACTCCACGTCGACGGCTGTGCTCGTCGTCGGCCTCGCGCTGCTCTGCGTCTCCGCCGCCGTCGCGTGGCGCCTCGGGGAGCCCCTGTTCGGCGGCCTGGCAGTCGTCGGCCTCGCCGTGGCCCTGACCCAGGCCCACGCGCCCCGGCTCGCCTGGCTCGCGGTCGCCGGCATCGCGGTGCCGCTCCTCGAGCGGATCCGTCACAGCCGGGACCCGGCCCCCTCCCACCGCGACGCGGCCGAGGTCGCGATCTTCCTCTTCGCGGCGCTCGCGTACTTCGCCGCGAACCTCTGGAGCTTCGACGCGAGGACACTTGAGTCGTTCACGTCCGGCGTCCCGGCCCCGGTGCTGTTTCCCCGAGCCCTGGCCGCCGCCCTCACGGCGCTGCTGCCCGCGGCCGCGCTCGCGGCCGGCGCCCTCCGGCGCGACCGGATGTGGCTCTGGGTCGGGGCGCTCATGACGGCCGCCTCGGCGGTCACGCTCCGGCACTACTGGCGCGTCGCGCCTCTGTGGGCGCTCCTCGTCGCCGTCGGAGCGGTCCTGGGTGCGCTCGCCCTCCTGCTCCAGCGCTGGCTCGACGCCGGGCCGTCCCGCGAGCGGCGCGGGGTCACCGCCCGCCCGCTGTTCGAGCGCGGCCTCGTGGAGCCGGCCGAGATCGTCGCCGCCCTGGCGACGCTGGCGCCCGCGGCGCGCCCGCTCCCGCCTGAGAGCGGCTTCAAGCCGGGCGGGGGCACCTTCGGCGGCGGCGGAGCTTCGGAGTCGTTCTGAGTCGCGCCTCCTCCCGGTGCGCTATCCTCCCCGCGTGACGGACAAGCCGGCGACGCGGAGGGTGTCGATCCGCCCCGCGCAGGGGCAGCGGCGCGCCGTCGACTACGCGAGCGAGCTGAACCCCGAGCAGCTCGCGGTCGTCATGCACGACGGCGGCCCGATGCTCGTGCTCGCCGGCGCCGGGTCCGGCAAGACCCGCACGGTGGTCTACCGCGTCGCGCGGCTCCTCGAGGACGGCGTCGAGCCGGGCGCGATCCTGCTCCTGACGTTCACGAACCGCGCGTCCCGCGAGATGCTGTCCCGCGTCGGTCTGCTGCTCGGGCGCGACGCCGGCCGCGTCACCGGAGGAACGTTCCACTCGGTGGGCAATCGCCTGCTCCGGCGGTTCGGCGACCGCGTTGGGTACCCGTCGAACTACGGGATCCTCGACCGCGAGGACTCGCGCGACCTGATGGGCACCGCCCTCGCCGACGTCGTCCCATCCACGCCGAACCGCCGCCTGCCCGGGGGCGCCGTCCTCGTCGAGATCTACTCCCTCGTGATCAACACCGGGCGGCCGCTGGAGGAAGTCGTCGCCTCGCGCTTCCCGCAGTTCTCCGGCGACGTGGACACGATGCAGGCCGTGTTCCGTCGCTACCTCGAGCGCAAGCGCGCCTCTTCGGTGATGGACTACGATGACCTGCTGCTCAACTGGCTCCTCCTGCTCCGACGCCACGACGACGTCCGCCGGCAGCTCGCCGTGCGCTTCCGCCACGTCCTGGTCGACGAGTACCAGGACACCAACCGTCTCCAAGCCGACATCGTGGACCTCACGCTCGGCGCAGAGCGCAACCTCATGGTCGTCGGCGACGACGCCCAGTCGATCTACGCGTTCCGCGGCGCGGAGTACGCGAACATCCTCACCTTCCCGGAGCGCTATCCGGGGTGCGCGACGTTCCGCCTCGAGACCAACTACCGCTCGCTGCCGCCGATCCTCGGTCTCGCCAACGCCTCGATCGTCCGCAACGAGCGCCAGTTCCCGAAGCAGCTGCGCGCGGTGCGGGAGGGCGGCGAGGCCCCGGTGGTGTGCCACGCGCCCTCGCCGGAGTCGCAGGCCGCGTTCGTCGCGCAGCGCATCCTCGAGCAGATCGACGAGGGCATTCCGCTCGCCGAGATCGCGGTGCTCTACCGCAACCACTCGCACTCGCTCGAGCTGGAGGTCGAGCTGACGCGCCGTAACGTCCCCTACGAGGTGCGCTCCGGTCTCCGCTTCTTCGAGCAGCGCCACGTCAAGGACGTGCTCGCTCACCTGAGGTTCGTCGCCAACCCGCGCGACGAGGTTGCGTTCACGCGGATGGCGCGCCTCAAGCCGCGGCTCGGGCAGAGGCTCGTGGCCCGCGTGTGGGAGTTCCTCGCGGCCTCGGGTGAGCCGCTCGAAGCGATCGGCCTCGCGGACGCGAAGGCGCTCGGGCTGCCGGGCGCGGCCGCCGGCTCGGTGCGGGGGATCGCGGAGGTCGTCCGGCGCCTCGAGAAGCTGCGGCCACGGCCGGGCGAGATGGTTCGGGAGGTCGTCGGCTCCGGCTACCGGGAGTACGTGCGAGCGCAGCTCGACAACGCGACCGCGCGCCTCGAGGACCTGGACCAGCTCGCCCTCTTCGCGGACGGCTACGACTCGCTCGACGCCTTCCTCGACGAGGTCACCCTGATGAACGAGCTCTCGGGCGAGGACGTGACCGTGGATGAGGGGGAGCGCGAGCGCGTGACGCTCTCCACGATCCACCAGGCGAAGGGGCTCGAGTGGCGCGCCGTCTTCATCGTGTGGCTCGCGGAGGGGCGGTTCCCGAGCGCGCGCGCCGACGACATGGAGGAGGAGCGCAGGCTGTTCTACGTCGCGTGCACGCGGGCGAAGGACGAGCTGATCCTCTGCTGCCCGCTGGTCGCGCGCGACCGGTACCGCGTGGACGTGATCCTCGAGCCGTCGCGCTTCGTCGCCGAGCTGCCCGAGGACGCGTACCAGCGCTGGCAGGTGCAGGAGGGCGAGGAGCGGGCGGAGCTGCCGGAGGGCGGCCGCTACCAGCTGCCCGGGTTCCTCGGCGACGGGGGGGACGATGTCAACTGAGACCCCCGCCCACCCGCCCGGGGATCGGGGTCCGGGGACCGGGGTCCGGGAGAGGCGCCGTTCCGACCTCACGGTGAACCCGAACCACCGGGGTTTGACGGCGAGCGGCCGCGGGAGGATCGATGCCTGAGATCGCGATCGTTGGGGCAGGGCTGACGGGGCTGGTGGCTGCGCACAGGCTCTCGACCGCGGGGTGGAACGTCACGGTGTTCGAGCGCTATCCGGAGGCCGGCGGCCTCGTCGCCTGCTTCGACGTCGGCGGCGGGCGCCTCGAGTGCTTCTATCACCACCTCTTCACGACCGACACCGACTACGTCGCGCTGGCCGACGAGCTCGGCCTCGCCGCGGCGATCGACTGGCTCCCGTCCCGCATGGGGATCTACTCCGGCGGACGGCTGTGGGACTTCGGCACGCCGGCGTCGCTGCTCGCTTTCAAGCCGCTCCCGTGGCTCGACAAGTTCCGGTTCGGCTGGTCCACCCTGCTCCTCAACCGCACCGCGGACTACCACCCGTTCGAGAAGGTCACGGCGCGGGAGTGGATCCTCGCCCACGCGGGACGCCGGGCGTTCGACACCGTGTGGGGTCCGCTCCTGCACCAGAAGTTCGCCGAGAGGGCCGACGAGGTGGCGATGGTGTGGCTGTGGGGCAAGGTGTACCTCCGCGGCCGCTCGCGGTCGAGCAGCGGGCTGGGCGAGCGGCTCGGCTACATGAACGGCTCGTTCGGCCGGCTGGTGGACGTCCTCGTCGCCCGCCTGAAGGAGTCGGGCGTCCGCCTCGAGCTGGCGAACCCGGTGCGGAGGATCTCCCGGGCGGGGAGCGCCCTCGAGGTGCAGTCGCGCACCGGGACGGCGCGGTTCGACCGGGTGCTTTTCACCGCGGCGCCGGAGGAGCTCGCGAAGGTCGCGGCGGCCGACCTCCCCGAGGAGTTCCGGGCGCGGCTGGCGGCGCTCCCGGCCACGGCGGCGAAGTGCGTGGTGCTGGAACTCGCGCGCTCGCTGACGCCGTACTACTGGCTCAACATCGCGGATCCCGAGTTCCCGTTCGGGGGGCTGATCGAGCATACCAACTACATCCCGAGGGAACGATACGGCGGCCGTCACCTTCTCTACATTTCGAAGTACATGTTCGCCGATCACGCGCTGTGGCGCGCGACCGACGACGAGGTGTGGCGCGCGTACCTCCCCTTCCTCAGGCGCATAAACCCGGAGTTCGACGAGTCGTGGGTGCTCGCCCGCCACACCTTCCGGGCGGCGTACGCCCAGCCCGTGATCCCGCGGGAGTACGGCGCGGTGATCCCGCCGTTCGAGACGCCGCTGCCCGGGCTGTACCACGCCTGCATGGCCCAGATCTACCCCGAGGACCGCGGGCAGAACTACGCCGTGCGCTCCGGGAACCGCGCCGCCGAAGCTCTGCTGGCAGCGGCACGCTGAGAGCAGGGCGAACCCGTCTGCGCCTTGCGCGCGGCGCGGGCGCCACCGTAGAATCCCGGCCAACCCCCGCACGCCCGGAGGCGGTGCCCGCCGGGCGCGCGGAAAGCGAACCGAGTGCCGTTCACCTCGCCCACGTTCCTGCTGCTCTTCCTGCCGGCGTTCCTCGCCGCGACCTGGGCGCTCCGGAGGCGGGCGCCGCGCAACGCCCTGCTGCTCATCGCGAGCCTGTTCTTCTACGCCTGGGGCGAGGGGCTCGGCATCGCTTTCATGCTGCTCTCGATCGCAGCGAACTACGCGATCGCGCGGTGGATCGAGCGTGCCCGCGCCACCGGCCGCGAGCGCCGCCCGTTCTGGCTCGGGGTCGCGCTCAACCTCGCGCCGCTCGTCGTTCTCAAGTACGGGACGTTCCTCCTCAACGACCTGGACGCGCTGGTCCGGGCGCTCCACGCCCACCCCTTGCCGGTCCAGGGGTGGCGCCTGCCGGCCGGGATCTCGTTCTTCACCTTCATGGCGATCTCGTACCTGATCGCCGTCCACCGCGGCGAGGTCGCCGCCGAGCGCGACCCGCTCCGCGTGGGGCTCTACATCTCGCTGTTCCCGCTCACCCTGGCCGGTCCGATCTGCCGCTGGGTCGACCTCGCGCCGCAGCTGGGCGACCGGCGCGAGGACCTCTCCGGCTTCGCGGAGGGCGCCCGCAGGTTCGTCGCGGGGTTCGCCAAGAAGGTGCTCATCGCCAACACCCTCGCGGTGCCCGCCAACGCGGTGTTCGCCTTCTCCGCCGACAGGCTGGCGCCCGGAATCGCCTGGTTCGGGCTCCTCTGCTATTCGCTGCAGATCTTCTTCGACTTCTCCGGGTACAGCGACATGGCGATCGGGCTCGGACGAATGCTCGGGTTCCGCTTCATGGAGAACTTCGACGCTCCGTACGCGGCCCCGTCGCTGAGGGCGTTCTGGACCCGCTGGCACATCTCCCTGTCGACCTGGTTTCGCGACTACCTCTTCCTGCCGATCGCCTACCCCGTCGGTCGCGCCGTGGAGCGCATCCGGTTCGTCCGGCTGCGCGACGATTTCTGGGCGTACGCCGGAGGGAGCCTCGCCACCATGTTGCTCATCGGTCTGTGGCACGGAGCGAGCTGGGGGTTCGTGGTCTGGGGCCTCTACCACGGCGTGTTCCTCGTGTTCGAACGCACGCGCCTCGGGAAGCGGCTGTCGCGGAGCCCGCGGCCCCTCCGGCACGCGTACCTCCTCGCGGTCGTGGCGGTCGGGTGGGTGTTCTTCCGCGCCGCGACGCTCGCCCAGGCCGGGAGGTTCCTCGCCGCGATGGCGGGGAGGAGCGGAGCCGACCCGGCGCCGATCGCGAGGTACGCGCTCACCGACGTGCTGCTGGCGCTCGCCGCGGGGATCGTGCTCTCGACGCGGGTCGGCGCCGCGCTCCGGGCGTGGGCCGACCGGCGGATCGACGCGCGCCCCCTCCGCGCCGCCGCGATCCTCGAGACCGCGCTCGGCGCCGGCCAGGCCGTCTTCGTCGCCGCGCTCTTCGTCCTCGCCCTGGCCTGGTGGTCCGCCTCGACCACCGTCCCGTTCATCTACTTCGGGTTCTAGCGATGGCGACCGGACGGGAGCGCGCGCGGACGTTCGGGAACCTGGCGGCTGGCACCGCGTTCGCGGTCGTCCTCGCCTTCCCGGCGCTGGATACCCTGCTCGGCATCGACCGCACGCCGCCGCCGCAAGAGAAGCGGCAGCTCGCGGCCAGGCCCGGCGCTCCGCACTCCTCGAACGCTCTCGCCTCCTTTCCCGGTGCGTTCGACGCGTACGTCAGCGACCACTTCGGCTTCCGCTCGCTCCTCGTGCGCCTCGAGGCGCGCGTTGCCGTCCTCTGGCTCGGCGTCCCGCCGTCGCCCAAGGTGAACGTCATGGTCGGCCGGAACGGCTGGCTGTTCTTCACCGGCGACCAGACGATCCCGTACATCGAGGGCACCAACCTGTTCGGCGAGGCGGAGCTGCGGGCCTGGAGCGTGTCGCTCCGCCAGCGCAACGACTGGCTCGCCCGGCGGGGGATCCGCTACCTCGTGGTGTTCGCGCCCGGCTCGCCCTCGATCTACCCGGAGTTCCTCCCCCGGTGGGTGCGTCCGTCGACCCGCGGAACGCGGCTCGACCAGCTGATGGCGGCGATGAGCAGCCATCCCGAGGTCGCGGTGCTCGACCTCCGGCCGAGCCTCGTCGAGGTCAAGAAGCTGGCCGTGGTCTACTCCCCGACCGACACCCACTGGAACAACCTCGGGAGCTGGGCCGCGTACCGCGCGATCATGGGGAGGCTGTCGGCGTGGTTCCCCGCGGCGCACGTCTCGCCGTTCGACACCTTCAACGTCGCGTGGGCCGACGGTGGGGGCGGCGACCTGGCGATGATGGCCGACATTCAAGGGATGATCAAGGAGCCGATGGCCTGGATGGCCCCGAAGCAGGGTTTCCAGGCCAGGGCCACCCACGCGTCGGACTACGACGCCCTGCGCCCGTGGCCCCGCGGCATGGAGCCCGTGATCACCGAGCGCCGCGACGCACAGATCCCGCGGGCGGTGGTCTTCCGCGACTCCTTCTCGATGTCGGTCGCACCCTTCCTCTCGGAGCACTTCGGCCGCGCGGTGTACCTCTGGATCCCGGAGTTCGAGCCGTCGGTGATCGAGCGCGAGAAACCCGACCTCGTCATCCAGGAGTACGCCGAGAGGCTTCTGTCAGTGGTGAACCCCGCCAACCCGCCGGCGCTCGCGGCGGAGAGCACGAATGGGAGCGGCGGCTGAGGCCGCGCCGCCGCGATGGAGGGCCGTTCGATGCGAACCGCGATCTTCGTCGTGTTGACGTGCCTGGTGTCGGCCGGCGTCTTCGGGCAGGCCGCGATGCAGCCGGTGGGGACCCCGCCCACGGTCGACGAGGTCCGCAAGGGGATGGGGATCGCGTCGCAGGGCGACGTCCGCGGCCAGCAGGACGCCGTCGGCTTCGCGTCGCGCGCCGAGCAGATGGCTCGGGTCTGGGAGCTCGCCGGCGCTCCGCCCGCCCCCGAGACGCTCGGCGAGATCCCGCCGGCCGGCGTGGCCGGGGTGATCTGCCCGCACGACGACTACCTGTTCGCCGGGCGCGTCTACCGGAGGACGCTGCCACTCGTCACCGCGAAGACCGTCGTCCTCGTCGGGGTGTTCCACAAGTACCGGAGGTTCGGCGCCCACGACGTGCTCGTGTTCGACTCGTACCGGGCATGGCGCACGCCCGACGGCGAGGCGCGCGTCTCCCCGATGCGGGACGAGCTGCTCAAGCGCTTGGACGCGGGCGACGCGGTCCAGGACGACGCGGCGCACGACTCCGAGCACTCGCTCGAGGCCCTGCTGTACTGGCTCAAGCACGAGAGGCCGGACATCGAGTTTGTGCCGGTCATCGTCCCCGCGATGGGGTTCGAGCGCATGCAGGCGCTCGCCGCGCGGCTCGGCTCCGCGCTCGCCCGGAGCATGCAGGAACGCGGGTGGCGGTTCGGGCGCGACGTCGCCGTTGCGATCTCCTCCGACGCCGTCCACTACGGCGACGATTTCAAGTACGCGCCGTTCGGCCAGGGCGGCGTGGAGGCCTACGTGCGCGCGTGCGAGCAGGACCGGAGGCTGCTCACTGGACCGCTCGCGGGAGCGGTGACGTCGGCCAAGGCGGAGCAGTTCTTCGCGACGTGCGTGAACCCGGCGCAGCCGTCCGAGTACCGGCTGACCTGGTGCGGCCGCTTCTCGATCCCGTTCGGGCTGCTGCTGCTCGACCGCGCCACCGCGGCGCTCGGGGTGCCCACCCCGGTCGGCCATCCTCTGGCGTACGGAACGTCGATCGGAGCGCCCGAGATCCCCGTCAAGGCGCTGGGGATGGGCGCGACCGCCCCGGCCAACCTCTACCACTTCGTCGGCTACCCGGCGGTCGCCTACACGGTCGCGCCGTAGCGGCCGCCCGCCGGGCAGCCGGCCTCGTGTCCGGCCGCTACCTGAAGATCTCGGCGAGGAAGTCCTTCATCGCCTGCCACGAGCGCCGGTCCGCGGCCTCGTTGTACGCGGCGCCCCTGGACGGGTCGTTGCCCGCCTCCTTCTGCGTGAAGGAGTGCACGGCGCCTCCGTACGAGACCATCTGCCAGTCCACCCCGGCGGATCGCAGCTCCTGCTGGAACGCCGCGACGTCCTTTGCGGAGTTGTACGGGTCGTCGGCGCCGTGGAGCACCAGGACCTTCGCCTTGATGTTCCTTCCTGCCGACGGATCGGGTGAGTCGAGCCCGCCGTGGAAGCTCACGACGCCTGCGACGTCCGCGCCCGACCGGGCCAGCTCGAGCACCGACGTCCCTCCGAAGCAGTAGCCGATCGCCGCCACCCGCTTCGGGTCGACGAGCCCGCTCGCCCGCAGCGCGGCCAGCCCCGCGCTCACCCGCTCCCGCAGCAGGTTCCTGTCGCTCTTGAACTTGCCTGCGAGGGCGCCGGCCTCGGCCTGGCTCTTGGGGCGCACGCCCTTGCCGTAGACGTCCGCTGCGAAGGCGACGTACCCGAGGCTCGCGAGCTGCTGCGCCCGCCCCTTTTCGTAGTCGGTCAGCCCCATCCACTGGTGGACGACGAGCACCCCGGGGCGCGGCCCGCGAACCCCATCGTCCCAGGCCAGGAACCCCTCCAGAATGGTGCCTCCCTGCGAGTACTCGACCGTCTTCGTACGCACCTCCGCGCCCGCGGCCGCGGCCGCGAGGACCACTGCGGTGCCGAGAGCCAGTAGCTTCATGCCGTCCCTCCCGAGACCCGTCTGCGACGTAGAAAACGCACGGGCGCCCGGGACATTCCGCCGTGCCTTCGCCGCTCAGTCGTACCCCTGTTCCGCCATGGCGCCGAGCACCGCGTCCTCCAGCCGCCCGGCGAGGTCGGCGTCGCCCGGCGGGGCCTCCTCGGTCCACTCGGCGAGGGCCGACGCGAGCGCCTCGCG
>Ga0335082_10005714_pt1 | contig 13632 bp, 11 predicted proteins | sample Lox_Sample_41_FD_206718 | JGI IMG/M metagenome (GOLD analysis project Ga0335082, IMG submission 206718) | Soil microbial communities from Loxahatchee National Wildlife Refuge, Florida, United States - Lox_Sample_4.1 | ecosystem: Environmental > Terrestrial > Soil > Wetlands | place: USA... | reverse complement strand
GTTGTTCAGCGCGCCGAAGGTGTTCCGCGGATCCATGAGGTGCCACAGGCTCGCGTAGAAACCGGCCGGATCCAGGTCCACGCTGAGCTTGGTCTCGAAGAACATCCGGCCCGGGTCGTTCGCGAGGAGCACGAGGAACGCGACCAGCCACACCAGGGCCGCCCAGCGCAGCACCCCCCAGCGCAGCACCGGGCTGCGCGGCGGCCCGCCGGATTTCCCCTCCCGCTCGCCCGCGTCGTCGGGCATCGGCGGGCGGGCGAGCCGCTCGGCGCCGGCCCGGATCGTCATCCGACTCGTCTCATGATCAGCATGAGGTTCCAGGTGGCGATCTCACGCAGGCCAGGCAGCCGCAGCAGCAGGCGGCACCACCGCGGGTAGTAGCGGGGCCGTGCCGCCACGATCTCGACGTCCGGCCGGGCCCGCAGCGCGCGCAGTACCGGCCCGACGTGCACCCGGAACAGGTTGGCGCCGACCTCGTGCTTGGGCTTGCGCTGATAGCGCTTGATGTACCGGCGCTCGGCGTATCGCGGGCCCAGCAAGTGCCACGGGGACATCTCGTGCCCGCCCCACGGGGAGTACCAGTTCGTGTAGGACAGGTACACCAGGCCGCCCGGCCGGGTCGCGCGGATCATCTCCTCGATCAGCCCCATCGGATCCGGGACATGCTCGAGCACGTTGGAGGAGAAGACCACGTCGGCCGTGCCGTCGCGGACCGGCAGCCAGTAGCCGTCCGCGACCACCGCGCCGGCCGGAGTGGCGGTCCTGAAGGACAGTTCGGCGGGATCGGGCTCGAACAGATAGCAGTGCGCGCCACGGGCCCGGAAGGCGGCGGTAAACCAGCCACCCCCGCCGCCGACGTCCACCACCGTCCGCCCGCCGAGCTCAGCGTGCTCGGCCACCTGCTGCACGGCGTCCTCGGCCAGGCTCGCGTAGAACTTCTCGGGGTCGCTCTGTTCGGCCAGGAACAAGCGGAACAGCCGGACCGACCTGCGCAGGCCGGAGGGGGGCGCCTGATCGGCACTGTGTCGGCGAGTCGGCGCCATCAGGCTCATGCAAGTCCTCGAGCGTCGTGCACGGTCCGTGCGTAGAAACAGGAGAAGCACGAGCCTGACCTCTCTCCCGTCGTGACCATGACCGGAGAGCGTCGGCTCGTGTTTTTTCGTTGACGCATGCTACTGCTGGGTAGAGGGGCGGCGCAGGAATAGCGCGGATTTCGTCGCGCCGGACCGGGTGAGCGTGAGCCGTTTCTAGCCGTTTCCGGATAAGTTGATCTTGCTCGTATCTCCGCTCCTGTCCCTGCTCGTCACCGGGCTCGTGTCCTGCTCGTCACCGGGCTCGTGCACCGGGCTCGTGCACCGGCCGAGGCAGGCCGGCGCGTTTTGCATGGATTCGGCGCTGCCGTCTTGTAGTCTTCTCCTTTACCCCTCCCGCTTCTGGGGTGCTGACTCCGGTGGTTTTAGCTACCGGCAAGTAACCACACCACTATGCTGCAATCCTCGCCGAGGGGATCACGACCTGACGGCTGCTGACGCGGATCGGCCGCGTCATCCGGTGGCCTGGAGCCGCACGATGAACGATGATTCAGGCGCCCTGCCTGCCGGGATAGGGCCCGCGAAGATAGGGCCCGCCGAGACAAGCCTGCCCGGCGAGCTGGGAGCCGCCTTGACGCCTGCGCAGGACCGGCTGGCCGTGCCCGCGCAGTGGCCGGGCTACGGGCTGCCGGAACCGATCGGCGACGGCTATCAGCGCAAGAGCATCCTGTTCGTCGCCTGGCGGGACCTTGCCAACCGGCAGGCCGGGGGATCCGAGGTGCTGGTTGACCGGCTGGCGTCCGGCGTGCTCGCCCGCGGCCACCATGTGACCCTGCTGTGCGGCGGAGCCGTCGCCGAGCGGCCGTACCGCGTGGTGCGCAACGGCGGCACGTACACCCAGTTCCTCCGCGCGCCGCTCGCCTACCTGCGGCATTTCAGGAGCTACGACCTGATCGTCGAGGTCTGCAACGGGATGCCCTTCCTGGCCCCGCTGTGGTCCAGGCGCCCGGTGCTCTGCCTGGTGAACCACATGCACACCGAGCTGTGGTCGATCCGGTTCCGGCCGCCGTTCTCCACGGTGGGACGGAACATCGAGCGGGTCGTCATGCCCCGGGTGCACCGCGAGAACCTGTTCCTCACCGTGTCCCCCTCCACGGCGGAGTCACTGCAGCAGATCGGGGTCGGCCAGGACCGGATCCGGCAGATCTGCAACGGCGTCGAGGCGCCGGATCCGCCGACCCCGCGGTCGCCCGAGCCGATGTTCCTCGCGTTCGGCAGGCTCGCCGACTACAAGCGCCTCGACCTGCTGCTGCGGCTGTGGGACCGGGTGCGGCACGTGGTGGGCGGCAAGCTGGTGATCGCCGGGGACGGGCCGGAGCGGTCGAGGCTGGAGTCACTGGCCGGGCCCGGCGTCGAATTCACCGGCCGGGTGTCGGACGCCGAGAAGCACCGGCTGATGTGCGCGGCGTGGCTGTTCCTGCATCCGGCGCTGATCGAGGGCTGGGGCATCGTGGTCGCCGAGGCGGCGATCCGCGGGACTCCCTCCGTGGCGTTCGACGTGCCGGGGCTGCGTGACTCGGTCGTGCACGGCCAGACCGGGATGCTGGTGCGGACCGAGGGCCAGTTCGCCTCGGAGTGGGCGTCGCTGGCGATCGACCAGCGGCGGCGCGAGCAACTCGGCCGGGCGGCGCGCACTCGCGCCCTGCAGCTGCACTGGTCCGCCGCGGTGGACGGCTTCGCCGACGTGGCCGACGAGGCCATCAAGCGCGGGAGGAACCCGGCATGACGGTTACCGCGCCGGCCAACCCGCTGCAGGAGTTCTACGAGACTCCCGGCGTCCCGCTCCGCTCGGGTCCGGACCGGGCCCGCCGCCAGGCCCGGATGCTGGCCGAGATGCTGCGGGGCTGCTCCGGGCAGGCCGTGATCGTCGACCTGGGCTGCGGCGACGGTTCCGCGCTCGCGGTCGCGGCGGAGCACAATCCCGCGCACCGGTTCGTCGGGATCGACTGGTCCGGCGATGCCCTGCGGCAGGCACGAACCCTCGGCCTCACGGCGGTGCGCGCAGGCGTGGCCGCGGACCTGCCGGTCGCGGACGGCGCCGCGGACGTAGTGATCATGAGCGAGCTGATCGAGCACCTGGTGGACCCCGACGGGGCGGTCGCCGAGGCCCGGCGGGTGCTGCGGCCGGGCGGCTCGCTGCTGCTCTCCACGCCGAACCTGGCCGCGTGGTACAACCGGGGGCTGCTCGCCTTCGGGATCCAGCCGGTCTTCTCCGAGGTGAGCCTGCGCGGCGTGTTCGGCAGGCCGGGCCGCGTGGTGGCGGGTCACCTGCGCCTGTTCACCCGGCGGGCACTGACCGAATTCCTCACCGCCAGCGGGTTCCGCTGCGTTACCGTGACCGGAGCGCGATACCACGACGTGCCGCGGCCGCTGGGCCCGCTCGACCGGGCGTTCTGCCGGTGGCCTGCCGCCGCGTCCATCCTGCTGGTACACGCCCGAAAGGAATAACTCCCCGATGCCGCAGGCGTCCGGCACCAGAACCGGCTCGAGGCACGCCCCTCCCGCCCGCCGGCGCAGGCGCGGGCGCGAGATCGCCGGCCTGGTCATCGGGATCATCGCCGGGCTCGGCATCACGCTCGGGTGGCTGATCTCGACCCGCGGCCAGCCGCCCCGTCCGGTCGTGTACAGCACCCACCCGCCCGTGCAGGTCCACGGCGCACCGGGCCCATCGGCCGAACCGGACCCCGCCGCGCTGAACGCCGAGTGGGCCGCCTACTCGAACCACGCCAGCTGTGCCGACTGGGCCGGCGGCGACGGCGTCTCCGCCGTCCGGCTGAACTCCTCGCAGCTCGCCTGGTTCTTCTCCGACACCTATCTCGGGCCGGCCAGTCCCACCACCGGTTTCTCGCATCTGTCCGGGTTCATGCACAACTCGCTGGTCGTCCAGACCAGAACCGGGGCCGGCAGTACGTTCGTCACCCTGACCGGCGGCGGGGCCTGCCCTGGCCCGGGCAGCCCGGGCGACGCCGCCCCCGTGGTGGGGGCACCGCCCACCGCATCCGGCGTGTCGGCCGACCGGTACTGGGAGGAGGACGGCATCAGGACCGGCGGCACGATCGTCAAGTTCTACAACCATTACCTGGGCGGCACCGTCCCGTACGTGCCGGACGGAACGGTGATCGCCAGCTTCGGCGTCGGCAAGCTCAGCTCGGCCGGCCGCGCGCACCAGTACGGCGGGGTGGCCCGGCCGGACCTGATCACGCTGCCGTCCTACACCCCGCCGGCGGGCGGCACGCCGATCCTGTGGGGTGCATCCGTGCTGCGCACGGGAAACACGGTCTACATCTACGGCACGCAGAGCCCGAAACTGTCCGCTCCGGGCCACCTGCTCTACCTGGCCCGGGTCCCGGTGTCACGGCTGACCGCGTTCTCCGCCTGGCGCTTCTACGCCGGCGCCGGCACGTGGTCGGCCGCGCAGTCCGGCGCCCGGCCGATCCAGGCCGGGGCGGACGCGTCGTCCGGCTTCAGCGTGGTCAAGGCCGGGCAGCGCTACTGGCTGATCCAGGCCGCGACGGCGCAGGTCGCACCCGACATCGACGGCTACCCGGCCAGCACGCCGTGGGGCCCGTTCGACTTCACCGCCGGCCGGCTGCTGTACCGGGACCCGGCCATCGGGCTCGACGCCGCGCATGACTACCGCATCTTGTACGAGGCGCGGGCCGAGCCGGCCCTTTCCACCCGCAACACGCTGGTGATCAGCTACAACGTCAACTCCGAGGCCGTCACCACCGGCTGCGCGCCGATGTCCGCCTTCACCAACTCGCTGACGCTGCCCCGGTTCGTCGCCGTGCCGATGTCCGCCTTCGGCGACGGCGCGGGCGCGCACGCCAGTCAGGCAAGGAGCGGACCGTCTGGCTATCCGCAGATCGTGCAGCAGAACCCATCCCAGTGGTTCGACGCCTGGAGTTACTCCGACGGCTGCCCGCCGGTGCCCGCGCTGGCGTCGGCGCGAGCCAGGCCGGCCGCCGGAAGGGTCACGTTGAACTGGCCCGACGCCGGCCTCCGCCTCCGCTATCACGTCTACCTGAGCGGGCCGGGAGAGCCAGGCGCTACGCCGGTGAAGGTCACGCAGAAAACCGGCGTCACCATCACCGGGCTGCAGCCCGGCGCCTACCAGGCCACGGTGATGCCGGTCAACTTCAAGAAGCAGACCGGGCGGGCCGCCAAGGTCACCTTCACCGTGCCCTAATGATCTTAAGCACTGGGTTGCGGCCTGGCCCGGCCGGCGTGTCCCGGCCGGCGCGACCCAAGTTGGCGCGACCCGGGTGGCGGGCAGGCCTGTGACTGGCGGGTTGCGGGATGACCGCCGTGACCGCCGTGACCGCCGCCCCCGGACGCCCCCGCCGGACGCCCCGCCGGACGCAATGAAACCCGGGATTCACTGAGCCAGAGCACTGGATCCGGGGTTTCATGACGTTCCTCCGACCTTGAGATCGTTAGCGCATCCCGAGTGCCTGGTCGCCGGTTACCTGGGCCTGTCGACTCGCTGAACTCTCAGCAAAGCTCCTCACCGCCAGGCCGGCCGGGCTGCGTTACTGGGGCGGTGTCTGACACCGACACGGAGGCGGCCCAGGCCTCGGCCCGGCGCCACGCCGCCTCCCGGCGGCACCCGGGCTCCCGCCGGCGCGGGCTCGAGATCGCCGGCCTGGTGCTCGGGATAGCCGCCGGGGTGGGCGTCGCGGCTGCCTGGCTCATCCCGTCGCTGCGTCACCTGTCCGGCCCGCCCCCGGTCAACAGCCCGCCCGTGGTGGTCCACGATTCAGCTGGCTCATTCACCTCGCCCGGCTCGGCGATGGCGCCGGACCCCACCGCACTGGACGCCGAGTGGGCCGCCTACTCGGATCGTTCCGGCTGCGCCGACTGGGCCGGCGGCGACGGGGTTTCCGCCATCCGGCTGAACTCCTCGCAGCTCGCCTGGTTCTTCTCCGACACCTTCATCGGCCCGGCCGGGCCTGCCACCGGCTTCTCGCACATCAGCGGGTTCGCGCACAACGCGGTGGTGGTGCAGACCCGCACCGGGCACGGCAGCGCGTTCGTCACCGTGACCGGCGGCGGAGCCTGCACCGGCCCGGGCCGCCCCGGTAACGCGGCGCCGGTCGTCGGCGACTCGCCCTGGCTTCCCGGTACCCATGACCGGTACTGGGACGAGGACGGCCTGCGCTCCGGCGGGACGATCGTCAAGTTCTACAACCGCTACGCGGCGAGTACTTTCCCGTTCGTCCCGCTCGGCACCGTGATCGCCAGCTTCGACGCCGGCCAGCTCAGCACGGCCGGCCACCGATCCCGGTACGGCGCGACGACCCATCCGGCCCTGGTCCGGCTGCCGTCCTACACCCCGCCGGCCGGCGGGTCCCCGATCCTGTGGGGCGCCGCGGTACTGCGCCTCGGCGGCACGGTCTACGTCTACGGCACGCAGAGCCCGCACGTGTCCGACCCGCTCCGGCATCTCTACCTGGCCCGGGTCCCGGTCACGCAGCTGACCGCGTTCTCGTCGTGGCGGTTCTACGCCAGACCAGGGACCTGGGCGCCCGGACAGCAGAGCGCTCGGCCGGTCCCGCTGGGCTCCGGCTCGATAGGCGGGGGCTCGACCAGCGCCGACGTCTCGTCCGGATTCAGCGTGATCGGGGCCGGCGGCCGCTACTGGCTGATCCAGGCCGGGGTGGGGGGCACGCCGGACATCGACGCCTACCCGGCCGGCGCGCCGTGGGGCCCGTTCGACTTCACCGCGGGACGGCGGCTGTACCGGGACCCGTCCATCGGGCTGGACGACGCGCACGACTTCCGGATCATGTACGAGGCACGGGCCGAGCCGGACCTCTCCTCCGGCAGCACGCTGGTGATCAGCTACAACGTCAACTCCGTGGGGGTCAGCACCGGCTGCCAGCCGATGGCCTCCTACACCAACACGGTGACGCTGCCACGGTTCGTCACGGTGCCGCTGGCCGCGTTCGGTCCCGCCGCGCAGGTCCGCTCGGTGCGGAGCGGGCCGCCGGACGATCCGGGGATCGCGCGGCGGAACCCGGCGCAGTGGTTCGCCTCGTGGGGCCTGCGGCACGGCTGCCCGCACATACCAGCCGTGACCTCGGTACGCGCCAGCGCGGGCTCCGGCCAGGTCAGGCTGCGCTGGCCCGACGCCGGCCTGGGCCTGCGCTACCTCGTCTACCTGAACGGGCCGGGCCAACCGGGCGACAGACCGGTGACCACCGCATACCATGATGGCGCCACCCTCGCCGGGCTGCAGCCCGGCAGGTACGTGGCCCGGGTCGTGCCCGCCAACTTCAGGAAATATCGGGGGCGGGGCGCTAGGGTGACGTTCACCGTCCCCTGATCCGGCGCGGGCGCCCGCCGTGGCGGCGGATGCCGCTGACGTCCAGGAAATCGACTCCGAAGGAGAACGTGTGGTCCGGCTGATCATTGCCGTCGTCGTGGGTCTGGCCATCGCCATCGGCGGGAGCGTCCTGGTGTTTAACGTGCTGTCCAGCCACCCCAACGGCACGCCCAGCACCTCGTCGACCTACAATTACGGCTCTCGCTGATCCACTCCGCTAGCGAAGGAGCAGGCGGGCGGCCAGCTCGAGGTGGCTGCTCACGTCGTCCGCCGAAGCCCGCCGGGTCACCCACGCGACCAGGTTCGACAGCCACACGTCGCCGATCACCCGGGCGATCGCGGCGTCGTCGGCCGAGGGCTCGCCGTCGTGCATGGCCCGGGTGAACATCCGCTCCATCTGCCGGGCGACCGCGTTCACCTCGGCCGCCGCGCTCGGGTCGGCGAACATGAACGCCCGGGTCATCGCCTCGGTGAGCATCGGCTCGCGCTGCATGGTCCTGGTCACCCGGGACAGCACGTACAGCATGCGGTCGTACGGCGTATCGCCGGGGATCGGCCGCCGGTCCAGCTTTTCCTGGGTCCGCTCGAACTCCTGGACCAGCGCGGACACCAGCAGGTGGATCTTGGAGGGGAAGTACCGGTACAGCGTGCCGAGGGCCACGTCGGCCCGTTCGGCCACGGTCCGCATCTGCACCGCGTCGTAGCCGCCCTTGGAGGCCAGCGCCAGCGTGGCGTCCAGGATCCGCTTGCGCCGCTCGCGCTGCGCCGCCGAACCCAACTCGGCGTCGCCGACTGCGCTCAGCGCGTCGGTAGTACGTGTTCTCGCTGGTGCCATACCGGGTCCCTCACCGTTTCCGTCCGTAACAAGACTATCAAGCACACCGGGGCTGATTACTGGCACGGCCTGGCCGCCTACAGGTGGAACGTGTTCTAATTCTGGCTATGCGAAGGGTCGCGGGTTTCACGCTCGCCGGGCTAGGACTTGTCCTCATCGCGGCGGCGCTCATGTTGCCCACGTACGTGAGCGGGCAGATCGTCAAGTTCCCGCTGGACGAGCACGACAGCGCGACCCTGGCCGGGACCGGGGTGTCGTACTTCAGCCAGGTCAAGCTGACCGAGAAAACCGGGGTCAGCGTCCGGGCCACCTACACGATCAAGGGGGATGCCGCGGCCGGTACCTCCTCGACCGCCGTGTGGGACGAGACCGCCAGCGTCCGGGACCTCACCAACGGCCTGCCGGTCAGCGCCGTGACCCGCCGCTTCGCGTTCGACCGGCACACCGCCGAACTGGTCAGTTGCTGCGGGGCGCACGTCAACGGCAACAAACAGATAGAGCAGACCGGAGTGGCGGGGGCCGTGTTTCCGATGGGCACCCGGAAGCAGACCTATCAGGTCTTTGACACCACCCTGAACCGGGCGGTGCCCTTCACCTACTCAGGAACCGCCAGCACCAACGGCATCCAGACCTACATGTTCACCGAGAACGTCGCCCCGACCCAGGTCGCGACCATTACCGTCCCCGGACCCTTCTTCGGCCTGAAGGCCAAGACGGTGAAGCTGCCGCAGATGTACCAGCTGCACCTCACCTACTGGGTCGATCCGCAGACCGGAGCCCTGGTCAACGTCGACGAACAGGAGAGGATGACCCTGCGGAACCCCGCCACCGGCGGCACCGTCGCGGTGCTCTTCGACGGCGACCTGAAGGCCACGCCTGACACCGTGAAGGCCGTCGTCGATCTCGACTCCAGCGGCCGCACCGAGCTCGCGCTGCTCAACACGATCATCCCGCTGGCGGCCGGGATCGCCGGCGCCGTCGCCCTGGTCGCCGGGATCCTCCTGCTCGTGCGCAAGCCCCGTCAGGCTCAGCCTGGCCCGGCCGAGCCGTCCCGCCACCTGGCCGCAGGCTAGTGAAACGTGTTCTAATTCTTCCCAGACGCGCATGCGCCGGATGGTGAGGAGGGCCAGCGCCGGTGATGGACTTCACCCTGGGAGAGCGGCAGCAGGCGGTCGCCGACCTGGCCGCCGAGGTGCTCGGTGCTGACAGTCCCCGCACCGCGGATCCCTGGAAGGCGCTCGCCCGGGCCGGCCTGCTCGACGTGTCCCCGCCCGACGGCCTCGGCATCCTCGAGGTGGCCGTGCTCCTCACCGAGATCGGTAAGCGCGCCCCGTCCATGCAGGCCCTCGCCACCCTCATGACCGGCGCCCTCCCCCTGCTCCGCTGGGGCCGCCCGGACCTCCTCCCCGCCGTAGCATCCGGCGAGCTCCTCCTCACCGCCGCCCTCCGCGAACCCCCCGCCGCCCCCGCCACAGCAGTAACCGACGGAAAGATCACCGGCCTCAAAATCGGCGTCCCCTACGCCGAACAATCCCACCTCCTCCTCATCCCCGCCCGCCCAGCACCCACACCCCCCAATTCCATGATCATGAACAGTTTTGGGCAAATAGCACCGCAAACTGTTCACGATCATGGTGTTGTCCTGGTGCGGCCCGGCGCGGAGGGCGTGAGCCTGACGCGCACGCCTAGCTCTAGCGGCGAGCCGGAGTACGCGGTGCGGTTCGACGGGGCGCCCGTCGAGGGGATGCTCGGCGGGGCGGACTGCGTGCGCGACCTCTACCAGCTGGCCACAGCGGGGGCGTGCGCGCTGGCCGACGGGGCGGTGGCCGGGGCGCTGGCGCTGACCAGGGACCACATCGCCAGCCGGGAGCAGTTCGGCCGGCCGCTGGCCGCGTTCCAGGCGGTGTCCCAGCAGATCGCGGACGTATACATCGCGTCCCGCACCATGCACCTGGCCGCCCTGTCGGCGTGCTGGCGGCTGGCCGAGGGCCGCGAAGCGGCCGCCGACCTCGAGGTGGCGGGATACTGGTGCGCGGAGCAGGCACCCGGGACCGTTCGGCTGTGTCATCACCTGCACGGCGGGATCGGTATGGACGTGACCTATCCCTTGCACCGGTTTTCCTCGCTGATCGCCGACCTGACCCGGTTCCTGCCGTGTTCATCGACCTGACCCCGGAGCAGCGCGCCCTGCGCGACGAGCTGCGCGGCTACTTCGCCGGCCTGATGACGCCGGCCGAGCGCGCCGAGCTGCTCACCGAGCGGCACGGTGCCGTCTACCGCGCCGTGGTCCGCCGGATGGGCCGGGACGGCTGGCTCGGGGTGGGCTGGCCGGCGCGGTACGGCGGCCGCGGGTTCGGCCAGGTGGAGCAGCAGATCTTCGCGGACGAGGCGGCCCGCGCCGACGTGCCGCTGCCCGCCGTCACGCTGCAGACCGTCGGCCCGACCCTCCAGGAGCACGGCACGCCCTGGCAGCAGGACTTCTTCCTGCCGCGGATCCTGGCCGGCGAGGTGCACTTCGCGATCGGCTACACCGAGCCGGAGGCGGGAACGGACCTGGCGTCGCTGCGCACCCGGGCCGTCCGGGACGGGGACGAGTACGTCGTCGACGGGCAGAAGATCTTCACCACCGGGGCGCACGCCGCCGACTACGTCTGGCTGGCCTGCCGCACCGGGGCCGCGCGGCACAAGGGGATCTCCATCCTCATCGCGGACACCACCGACCCGGGTTTCTCCTGGACCCCGATCATCACCCACGACGGCGCCCACCACGTCAACGCGACCTACTACTCCGGCGTGCGGGTCCCGGTCCGGATGCGGGTCGGCGCGGAGAACGAGGGCTGGCGGCTGATCACCACCCAGCTCAACCACGAGCGGGTGATGCTCGGCCCGGCCGGCCGGATCGCCGCCCTGCACGACCGGGTGCGCGCCTGGGCGGCCGAACGCTCCCTGCTCGCCCAGCCCGACGTGCACCGGGCGCTGGCCCGGGCCTCGGTCGTGATGCGGGTCAACGAGCTGCTCAACTGGCAGGTCGCGGCGGCGGCAACGCTCGACGTGGCGGACGCGTCCGTCACCAAGGTCTTCTCTTCCGAGCAGCTCCAGGTGATCGGGCAGGAACTGGCCGGGGTGGTGGGCCGGCACGCCGACGCCAGCCCGGACACCGCGGAGCTGATGACCTGGCTGGACGTCCAGCTCAAGCGCAACATCGTGCTGACCTTCGGCGGCGGCGTGAACGAGATCCAGCGCGAGCTGATCGCCACCGCCGGCCTCGGCCTGCCCCGGGCGCCCCGATGAGCGCCGAGGACACGATCCGGGCGGCGGCCGCCCGCCTGGCCGCGGCGGGGGAGAGCCGCCCCCGCGCCGCCCGCGACCCGGTGAACCTCCCCATGATCCGCAACTGGAGCGAGGTCATCGACCCGAACGGCCTGGCTGACCCGGATACCGCACCGCCGGCCATGATCCAGGTGTGGACGATGCCCGGCCTGCGCGCGGTCCGGGCCGGCGACGACCCGCTGGGCCAGATGTCGCAAGTCCTGGACGAGGCCGGGTACACCTCCGTGGTCGCGACCAACTGCGACCAGGCCTACCATCGCTACCTCAAGACCGGCGAGCAGTTGTCCGTCCGGGCCAGGCTGCTCGACGTCACCGGCCCCAAGCGCACAGCGCTCGGCGAGGGCTGGTTCGTCACCACCCGCAGCACCTGGTTCTCCGGCGACGAGCCGGTCGCCACGATGGATTTCCGCATCCTGAAGTTCCGTCCGCCGGAAACCGGTCACGCCGCTGCCCCGCCAGCCCCGCAGACCCCGATGCTTCCGCTGGTCACCCCCGACACCGCCTTCTTCTGGGAGGGCACGGCAGCGGGCGAGCTGCGCATCCAGCGCTGCGCCAAGTGCGGCGTGCTGCGGCATCCGCCCGGGCCGATGTGCCCGGCCTGCGGCGAGGCCAGCACGGCCGGCGAGGCCAGCACGGCCGGCGTGGGCGGCACGGCCGGCCACGAGGGTTACACAGTGGCGGCCGGAGCCGGCGAGGTGTTCAGCTACGTGGTGCACCACCACCCGCCGGTGCCCGGCAAGCGGCTGCCGATGGTCGTCGCGCTGGTACAGCTGCCCGAAGGCGTGCGGATCCTCGGCGAGATGCCCGGCGTCCGCCCGGACCAGGTCCGGATCGGGCTGCCGGTGCGGGTCACGTTCACCCGGGCCGGGGACATGAGCCTGCCCGCCTGGCGCCCCGCCGAAGGAGCGCTGCCGGACCGGGTGATCGAGGTGACGCCCACGTTCGTGATCGCCTCGGCCCTGGCCACCCGGGACTTCCAGGACGTGCACCACGACCGGGACCGCGCCGTCGCCCGCGGCGCCAGGGACATCTTCGTCAACATCCTGACCACGACCGGGCTGGTCCAGCGGTACGTCTCGGCCTGGGCTCCGGACGCGGTGGTCCGCGCCGTCTCCATCCGGCTCGGCGTGCCCTGCCACGCGGGCGAGACGCTCACCCTCAGCGGGCAGGTTACCGCGGCTGACGGCGACGAGCAGGTCGTCGCCGTGACCGGCCGGTGCGGCCTGGGCGACCACGTTACTGCCACCGTCAGGATCACCCGGTGACGGCCCTGGCCAGTACCGCCATCGTCGGCATCGGGGCGACCGAGTTCTCCAAGGACTCCGGGCGAAGCGAGCTCCGGCTCGCCGCCGAGGCGGTGCGGGCCGCGCTCGACGACGCCGCGCTGACTCCGGCCGACGTAGACGGCCTGGTCACCTTCACCATGGACAGCAACGCGGAGATCGCCGTGGCCCGCGAGCTCGGCGTCCCGGCGCTGAGCTTCTTCGGCCAGGTCGGCTACGGCGGCGGGGCCGCCTGCGCGACCGTGCAGCACGCGGCGATGGCGGTGGCGACCGGGGCGGCCAGCACCGTGGTCTGCTACCGGGCGCTGAACGAGCGGTCCGGACGCCGGTTCGGCCGGGTCGCGGCCGGCGCGACCGCCACGCCCACGACCTCGGGCGTCGACAACGGCTGGCACTACCCGATGGGCATCGCCACGCCGGCCGCCACCGTCGCCATGGTGGCCCGCCGCTACATGCACTGCTTCGGCGCGACCAGTGAGGACTTCGGCCGGGTGACGGTGGCGGACCGCCGTCACGCCGCGACCAACCCGCACGCCTGGTTCTACCAGCGCCCGGTCACCCTGGCCGAGCACCAGGCCTCGCGCTGGATCGCCGAACCCCTCCGGCTGCTCGACTGCTGCCAGGAGAGTGACGGCGCCGTCGCCGTCGTCGTCACCAGCCTGGACCGGGCCCGCGACCGGCCGCACCGGCCCGCCGTGATCAGTGCCGCCGCCCAGGGAGCAGGCCCGGACCAGTTCACCATGACCAGCTACTACCGCGACGAGC
>Ga0335082_10005713_pt1 | contig 13633 bp, 12 predicted proteins | sample Lox_Sample_41_FD_206718 | JGI IMG/M metagenome (GOLD analysis project Ga0335082, IMG submission 206718) | Soil microbial communities from Loxahatchee National Wildlife Refuge, Florida, United States - Lox_Sample_4.1 | ecosystem: Environmental > Terrestrial > Soil > Wetlands | place: USA... | reverse complement strand
TCGTGCTCGGGCGAGGCGAAGCTCCGCCACAGCTCGGTCAGCGCGCGCAGGCCCGGGTCCTCGCGGGTCGTGGCGATGCCGGTCTGCCGCGCGCGCTCGTCGGCCGGGGTGCGGGCGCGCATGTAGGCGGCGCTGAACGCGGGGTAGATCGCGCGCAGGAAGCGCCGCCTCGACATCAGCGCGCAGAACAGGCGCACGAGCGGCGAGCGCCCGGCGAAACCGCCGCCGTCGACGATCGCGAGACCCTTGACCAGCTCGGGCCGGCGGATCGCCATTCGCGCCGCGGCGAAGCCGCCGACCGAGTTGCCCACGACGATCGCTCCTTGCGGCGCGAGTTGCTCGACGGCCTGCTCGGCGACGTCGGCGAAGCGCATCGCCGAGGCGGGCGCCGAGCCCGCGGGCGAGTCGCCGTGCGCGGGCCAGTCGATCGCGATCGTGCGCAGCTCGGGGAGCTCGGCGCGCAGCTCGTCCCAGTCGTGCCGGTCGTGCGCGCCGCTCGAGAGCAGGACGAGGGGAGGGGGTCCGTTGGGTTCAGGGTCGGGCCCCGCGAGGGCATACGCGACGGGGCCTGTGGGGGTGTCGACGAAGGAGCTCACGCGCGGCACCGTATCACACCGACTGACCGGTCGGTCACCTAGACTGACCGGATGGTCATCTAGGATGTCGCGGTGGCCACGAGGGGAACCAGGAAGGCTGTGTCGCCGCGCGGCGCGGGCGAGCGCTCGGCCGCGAAGACGCGCGAGGCGCTGCTGGCCGCCGGTGTTACGGTCGCCGAGCGGGACGGCCTGGCCGGCCTGTCGGTGAACAGCGTCGTGGCCGAGGCCGACGTCGCGAAGGGGACCTTCTACGTCCACTTCGCCGACCGCGCCGCGTTCATCGACGCGCTGCACGAGGGCTTCCACGAGCGCGTGCTGCACGCGGTCGAGCAGGCCACCGTGGACACGCCGCCCGGCGCCGAGCGGATCTGGCGCGGCGCCGAGGCCTACCTGGACATGTGCCTGCGCGAGAGGGCGATCAAGGCGCTGGCGCTGGAGGCCCGCACCGACTCGGCGCTGACGAGCTCGATGTCGGCCCGGCACGAGCGCTTCGCGGCAAGCGCGATCCCGTCGATCCGCGCGATGGGCTGGCCGGAGGCCGCAGCGGCCGCGCAACTGCTGGCCGCGATGACCAACGAGGTCGCGATCCGCGAGCTCGAGGCGGGGCGCCGGCTGCCCGCGGCTCGGCGATCGCTGCAGCGTTTCCTGGGTCTGCCGGCGGCCTAGCTCGGCTGCGTCTGCTCGCCGCCGCCGAGCTCGGCGTGAGCGGCCAGCTCGGGGTCCAGCGGCACGATCGCGGCGTTGGCCACCCGTGTGAAGGCGGGGTCTCCCGGTCGTCGGCGCCGGTGCATCGCCGCGCGGATCACCATCCCGTGACAGACGACGAGCGCCGGCATCGCGCCCTGCCGGATCTCGACCAAGGCCTCCTCGACGCGGACCTCCTGCTCGGCGAACGACTCGCCGCCCGGGAAGGCGAAGCCGGGGTCGGCGGAGGCGAAGGCGTCGAAGCGGGCCTCGTCTTCCGCGCGCACGTCGGCGAAGAAGCGGTCGGTCCAGTCGCCCGCGTCGGTCTCCATGAGGCGAGCGTCCTCGACCGGCTGCAGGCCGATCCGCGCCGCGACCGCTTCGGCGGTTTCGCGGGCCCTGAGCAGCGGGCTGCACCACAGCGCGGCGACGCCGTAGGCGGCGGCGCGCTCGGCCAGCTCCAGCGCCTGCGCGCGGCCCGTCTCATCGAGCGGGATCTGCTGCTGTCCCTGGAAGCGGCCCTCGTGGTTGTAGGCGGTCTGGCCGTGCCGGGCGAGGTAGACCCCGCCCGGCGTCCGCTCGCTCAGGAGAGGTCGAAGCGGTCGAGGTTCATGACCTTCGCCCAGGCCGCCGCGAAGTCCGCCGCGAACCTCGGGCCGGCGTCGTCGGCCGCGTAGACCTCGGCCAGCGCTCGCAGTTCGGAGTTCGAGCCGAACACGAGGTCGACCGCCGTGGCAGTCCAGCGCAGATCGCCGCCCGATCGGCTGCGGCCCTCGTACACGCCGTCGCCCGAGACGCTCCACTCCGTGCCCATGTCGAGCAGGTTCACGAAGAAGTCGTTGCTGAGCGTGCCCGGGCGATCGGTCAGCACGCCGTGCGCCGAGCCGCCGAAGTTGGCGTCCAGCGCGCGCATGCCGCCGAGCAGCACGGTCATCTCGGGCGGCGTCAATTCGAGCATGAAGGCACGCTCGACGAGCCAGCGGGGCAGCTCGTCGCTCGTGCGCGCGTAGTTGCGGAAGCCGTCGGCGACCGGCTCGAGCACCGCGAAGGAGTCGACGTCGGTCTGCTCTTGGGAGGCGTCCGTGCGTCCCGGCGAGAACGGCACCGAGACCTCGTGCCCGCCTTCCCGCGCGGCCCGCTCGACCGCGGCGCAGCCTCCCAGCACGATCAGGTCCGCCAGCGAGACGCGCTTGGCGCCCGAGCCGTTGAACTCGGCCTGGATCTCCTTGAGCTTGGCCAGCGCATCGGCGAGCTCGGCGGGTTCGGATGACTCCCAGTCCTTCTGCGGCTCCAGGCGGATGCGCGCGCCGTTGGCGCCGCCGCGCATGTCGGTGCCGCGGTAGGTCGCCGCCGAGCACCACGCCGTCGCGACCAGGCGCGAGATCGAGAGTCCCGAGCCGAGGATCTTCTCCTTCAGCGCCGCAACGTCGGCGGCGTCGATCGGCTCGCCCTCGGGCGCGGGGACCGGGTCCTGCCAGAGCTGCTCCTCTCCCACCCACGGCCCGAGGTAGCGCGAGATCGGCCCCATGTCGCGGTGCAGCAGCTTGTACCAGGCGCGCGCGAACGCGTCGGCGAGCTCGTCGGGATTCTCGTAGAAGCGGCGCGAGATCTTCTCGTAGGCCGGGTCGAAGCGCAGCGCGAGGTCGGTCGTGAGCATCATCACGGGAACCCTTTTGGAGGGGTCGTGGGCGTCTACGACGAGGTCGTCGTCGTCAGGGTCGATCGGGGCCCACTGCTTCGCGCCGGCGGGGCTCTCCGAGAGCTCCCACTCGTAGCGGAACAGGTTGTCGAGGAAGTCGTTGTTCCACTTCGTCGGTTCGGCCGTCCAGGCGCCCTCGGGGCCGCCGGTCAGCATCTGCACGCCGCCGCCCTCGCGCTGCAGGCTTCCCTTCCAGCCGAGCCCCTGCTGCTCGATCGGCGCGCCCTCGGGCTCCGGGCCGACCTTGCTCGGGTCCACCGCGCCGTGGGTCTTGCCGAAGGTGTGGCCGCCGACGATCAGCGCCACCGTCTCTTCGTCGTTCATCGCCATGCGGGCGAACGTCTCGCGGATGTCCCGCGCCGCCGCGACCGGGTCCGGGTTGCCGTTCGGCCCCTCGGGGTTGACGTAGATCAGGCCCATCTGGACCGCGGCGAGCGGGCCTGACAGCTTGCGGTCGCCGCTGTAGCGCTCATCGCCCAGCCACGTGTCCTCCGTCCCCCAGAAGACCTCTTCGGGCTCCCATATGTCGGGGCGCCCGAAGCCGAAGCCGAACGTCTTGAAGCCCATCGACTCCATCGCGACGTTGCCGGTGAAGACGAGCAGGTCGGCCCAGGAGATCTTGCGGCCGTACTTCTGCTTGATCGGCCAGAGCAGGCGCCGCGCCTTGTCGAGGCTCGCGTTGTCGGGCCAGCTGTTCAGCGGCGCGAAGCGCTGCGCGCCCTGGCCGCCGCCGCCGCGCCCGTCGGCGATCCGGTAGGTCCCCGCGGCGTGCCAGCTCATGCGGATGAAGAGCGGGCCGTAGTGGCCGTAGTCCGACGGCCACCAGTCCTGCGAGGTCGTCATCAGCTCGATCAGGTCCTGCTTGAGCGCCTCGACGTCGAGCGTCGCGAACTCGGCGGCGTAGTCGAAGCCCTCGCCCATCGGGTCGGAGACCGGGGAGTTCGCGCGCAGCGGGCTCAGGTCCAGGCGCTCGGGCCACCAGTCCTCGTTGGTCCGCGGGCGGTGCGTCTCCGCGGTCGGGCTCGCAATCGCCGGGTTCTCGCTCTCGCTCATCTCGCTCCTGGTCCCTTTCGTCTCGACAAGTCCTGCGAGGGTATCGAGGCGCGCCCGCCGGGGCGTGATGCTCCTGTTGAGGGCTCGGGAGATCCCGGATGGGGTACGACCCGGCGAGCCCCGAGGTCGCTAGACCCGCGTGACCGCCTCGATGTTGTGACCGTCGGGGTCGAGCACGAACGCGCCGTAGTAGCGCTCGGAGTACTCGGGCCGCAGGCCCGGAGCGCCGTTGTCGGTGCCGCCCGCCGCCAGCGCGGCCTCGTGGAAGGCCTTGACCTGCTCGACGCTCTCCGCGCCGAAGGCGACGTGCACGGGCGCGCCGACGGGATAGGCGGTCGAGATCGCGAACGGGTGCTGCTCGCCGTCTCCGAACTCCACCTCGTCGGGTAGGACGGCATCGGTCTGCGTCTCGCCGAGGCCGAGGGGCCTCAGGGCTCTTTCATAGAAGGTGCGGCTGCGCTGCAGGTCGCTGACTCCGATTGTGATGTGATCGATCGCGGCGCGCTTCTCGGCCATGCCGGCGGTATACCCGATCGCAAAGGCCGCAGGTCGGTTGCGTCATAGAATCCGCCCATGCGTCGCAGGGTCACCTTCTCGCGCAACCTGACGCTGTCGCTGTCGAGGACCTGCCGCTGCTACTGCAAGTACTGCGCCTTCGCGACCCACCAGGCGCACCTGCACGCGCCCGAGGAGGTGATCGAGCTGCTCGACGGCGCCGCCAAGCGCCGCGTCAAGGAGCTGCTCGTGCTGACGGGGGAGAGGCCCGAGGTCAACCCGGGCGTGCGCGCCAAGCTGGCCGAGTACGGCCACGAGGACTTCACCGCCTACGTCGTGTGGGCCTGCGAACGGGCGCTCGAGCGGGGCATCCTGCCGCACACGAACCTCGGCGTCCTGAGTCGTGAGGACCTGGCGAGACTGCGCGAGGTCACGGCCTCGCAGGGGCTGATGCTCGAGTCCGTCTCGGAGCGACTCATGGAGACCGTGCACGCCGGCTCGCCGACCAAGCACCCGGCGCGGCGCCTGGAGACGATCGCCGCCGCGGGCGAGCTGAAGATCCCCTTCACGAGCGGGATCCTCGTCGGCATCGGCGAGACCGAGCAGGAGCGCATGGACTCGCTCGCCGCGATCGCCGAGCTTCACGAGCGCCACGGGCACATCCAGGAGGTGATCCTCCAGAACTTCGTCCCGCATCAGCGCTACTACGGCGAAGAGCCCGCCGAGATCGCCGACGCCGCCGCGCGCGAGTACTGGCGCACCGGCGTCGCCGACGGTCGGCCGGAGCTGCCGCTGCCCGAGTGGGCGTGTCCGGTCGACATCGAGGACATGAAGCGGCTGATCGCCGAGGCGCGCCGGCTGATGCCCGGCGTAGGCATCCAGATCCCGCCCAACCTCGCCGACTGGTGGGGCGAGCTCGTCGCCGCCGGCGCCACCGACCTCGGCGGCCTGTCGGCCAATGGCGATCACATCTCCCCCGAGCACCCCTTCCCCTCGCCCCACCAGGTCCGCAAGGAGCTCCAGCGCGACGGCTACGCGCTGACCGAGCGGCTCTGCGTCTACTCCGACTACATCGATCAGGAGTGGGTCTCCCAAGGGGTCCTGGACACGATCAAGGCGCGCTACTGGTCGTTCATTCCCCGCCGCGGATCCGGGCGCACCGAGCCGCCCACGCCGATCGCGCCCTCGCTCGTGCCGGGCGCGATCGAGCGCGGCCGCGCGGGGGAGACGCTCACGCCGCAGGAGCTGACGGCTCTGTTCGCCGAGACCCGCCCGGAGGCGATCGAGGAGATCCGTGTGGCCGCCGACGAGCTGCGGTCGGAGCTGGCGGGGGAGACGGTCACCTTCGTCGTCAACCGCAACATCAACATCTCGAACGTCTGCACCGTCGGCTGCGCCTTCTGCGGCTTCGGCCAGGGCAAGCGCTCGCCCGACGCCTACGAGCACGAGGCCGAGGAGTTCGTCTCACGCATCCATGAAGCGCTCGACTACGGCGCCACCGAGCTGTGCATCCAGTCGGGCATCCACCCGGACTGGCAGCTGGAGGACTACCTCGGCTGGCTGCGCCTGGCCAAGGACACGGCGCGGGCGGCCGGCGCGGAGCTGCACCTGCACGCATACAGCCCGATGGAGATCGCCCACATGTGCGACATCTCCTCGCTGCCGCCGAGCGAGGTCTTCGCGGCGCTGCGCGAGGCGGGCCTCGGCTCGACCCCGGGTACTGCGGCCGAGGTTCTCCACGACGGCGTGCGCGAACGGATCTCCCCGAACAAGCTGCCCGTCGCGCGCTGGGTCGAGATCATCGAGGCGAGTCACGAGGCCGGGCTGCGCTCTACCTCGACGGTCATGTTCGGCCACGTCGAGGAGCCGTGGGAGCTGGCCGAGCACATGCGCGTCGTGCGCGAGCTTCAGGAACGGACGGGCGGGATCACCGAGTTCGTGCCCTTGTCGTTCATCCCCTTCCAAACGCTGCTCGGCCGCACGCACGGGGTGGAGGAGATCTCTCGCGAGGACAACCTCAAGCACACCGCCGTGTTCCGTCTGGCGCTTGGCAAGTCGATCTCAAACGTCCAGGCGAGCTGGGTGAAGATGGGCCTCGACGCGGCGACCGAGGCTTTGAGCTGGGGCGTGAACGACCTCGGGGGGACGCTCATGGAGGAGTCGATCAGCCGCCTCGCCGGCAGCTACCACGGCGTCAAGCTCGACCCGCCCGAGCTGATCGCCGCCGCCCACGCCGCCGGTCGCCCCGCCGCCGAGCGCTCGACTCTGTACGAGATCCTTGGCCGCCACCCGCTGCCCGAGGAGGGCGGGGAGTGGTCGATGGCCGCCGCCGTGGCTGTATGAGCGAGCCGCGCCGCGGCAGCGTCCAGGCCGCGGGCGTTTCCTCGCGGCTCATCGAAGCCGGGCCGCGCGAGAGCTCCGAGGCCGTCGTGTTCGTGCACGGCAACCCGGGTTCGTGCACCGACTGGGAAGGGCTGGTGGGCGCGACCGGCGAGTTCGCCCGCGCCGTCGCCTTCGACATGCCCGGCTTCGGTTTGACGCAGGCGCCGGCGGGCTTCGCCTACGACATCGCCGCCTACGGGGCCTTCATCGCAGCGGCCCTGGAGACGCTCGGGATCGAGCGGGTCCACCTCGTCCTGCACGACTTCGGCGGGCCGTTCGGGATGGCGTGGGGGATCGAGCACCCCGATGCGTGGCGCTCCGTCGTGCTGTTCAACATCGGGATCATGCCGGGCTACCGCTGGCACTCGATGGCCCGGCGCTGGCGCACGCCCGTGCTCGGCGAGCTCGTCCAGGCGTGGATCCCGCGCTTCGCCTGGCGGCGCGCGATGGCGGCCGCCAACACGAAGGGGCTTCCGCCCGCATTCGTGGACAAGATGTACGACGAGTACGACCGCAAGACCCGCAGGACCGTTCTGGCGCTCTACCGGGCCACCCCCGACCCGGCCGCGACCGCCGAGGAGGTCGGCCCGGCGATCGCCGCGCTGAACCGCCCGGCGCTCGTCGTTTGGGGAGGCAGCGACCCCTACGTCGGGCCCGAGTACGCCGAGCGCCAGCGCGAGTTCTTCGACGTCGAGCGCGTGCTCGTGCTGCCCGAGAGCGGGCACTGGGCCTTCCAGGACGACCCCGAGCTGGTCGCCGAGGCCGTGCTGCCGTTCCTGCGCGAGCGGCTCGCCGGCTAGCTTCGCTTCTTGGAGGCCTTGGGGGCTCGGACGGGAGCTTCGGCGCGCCGCGCGAGCTCCGAGATCGCGGCGGCGACGGCGAACGGGTGCGTGTAGGGCTGCATGTGCCCGCCGTGCAGCATGCGGAGCTGCGCGCCTGGGAGGGTGGCGGCGATCCGGCGTCCGAAGCGCGGGTCGACGAGCTTGTCGCGGTCGCCCTGCAGGACGATCGCCGGGGTGTGGATCTGCTCGATCGCGGCATCGACCCCGCGTATGGCTCCGGTCGCCGCGAGCTGCTCGCCGGCGAAGGCCTCGAGGTTGCCGTGCGTCATGTTGATCGCGAGCAGGCGGTGCCGGTGGCCCGGATCGACCTGCTGAGGTGAGAACGCGCGGTCGTCGCCCGACCTGGCGGTGAACGTGAGCACGAGCTGACCGAACGTCGCGTTCGCCAACTGGCGGATCACCGGCGCCTGCAGGATCTCGACCAGGTGAGCCTGCACCTTGTTGGAGGAGCCGATCTTCACTCCTCCCGCGGCGGCGTCGACGAGCGCGAGGCCCGCGACGCGGTTCGGGTAGCGCTCGGCGAAGCCGAGGGCGAGCGTTCCACCGTAGGAGTGACCGGCGATCACGGCGCGGGCGATGCCTAGCCGGCTCATCAGCGCGGCGAGCGTGGACAGCTGGCGGTCGAACGGGACGTAGCCGCCGCCGGAGTAGCCGAACCCGGGACGGTCGACCGCGATCGTGCGGCGGCCCGGCAGCAGCGCCGTGACGGCGTTCCAGTCTTCGGCCGTGCCGGGCAGGCCGTGGACGAGCAGCACGGGGACGCCGTGGCCGGGGCGTTCGAGGTAGTGCATCCGCAGCCCGTCGACCACGGCGAACGATCCCCGCGGCCGCGGCTCGGAGGGCAGCCGCCCCCAGGTCCAGTTGAGCACGACGACGACCAGCGCGAGCACGCCGAGCGCCCGCAGCAGCATCCGTCGCCATCGACGCCCCCCGGTCACGCAGGGGAGCCTATTGCCGCCGGCGCTCAGTCGCGCGCGAACTGCCCGTGGAAGGAGAACGGGATGTGGTGGGGCACCTGCGCCCTCGCCAGCTCGCCGAGGTCCGAGGCGTCGAGCACGAGCAGGAAGGACCGTTCGCTGCGCTCGTCGAGCACGACCGACAGCAGCACGCCGCGGTCCTCCTCGGCGGCGTCCGGCTCGGCCACGAAGACCGGCTCGCCCGGGTAGCAACCCGGCTCCGACCACGCCAGCGTCGAGCCGTCGCCCACGTCGACCTTCAGGATCCGCTCCAGCCACCCGCTCGGGCCGTCGCCGACTCCCCACACGTAGCGGTAGGGGCGTTCGTTGCAGCGCCCGTAGTTGATGCGCGGCAGCTCGAGCTCCTCGGTGGTGAGGCTCTCGCGCCGCACCGAGCTGTTCTCCGGGTTCACCGTGAACCGCGTCAGCGTCGCCCCGCGCACCGGCTTGCCCGCTCGCAGGCGGTCGAGGTACAGGTCCTCGACGATGCCCGCGTCCTCGAACACGCACAGGTCGACGAGCACCTCGCCGTCCTGCTCGTAGGCGTTGACGTGGTGGAACGCGAAGCACGCGTCGGTCGTGAACGGGCCCTTCGTCTCGCCGTTCGTGCGGTCGACGAGCGTGAAGCGGGTGCCGCGCTCGGGCTTCCAGCGGTAGTTCTCGATGTAGGGCCGGCCCGCCGTGGCCAGCGCGAGCGGGTTGACGACGAGCGGGAACTCGACCAGCACGAGCCAGCGCTCGGTCAGCCCGAAGGAGTGCATGTAGGCGGGCTCCTTGACGGGCAGCGACGCGAGCACGCGGGGGCGCAGCTCTCCGGTCTGTCCGGGCGCCGGGTCGACGGCGAAGAAGCGGTAGCTCGAGCGCGGCCCCAGCTTGGCCGCGTAGTTGATCGCGCCGCCGCTCACCCGGTCCATGTGCGGGTGCGCGGTCGAGAGCTCGCCGGGCGCGATGTAGGGGCGGACCTCCGCGGCCTCCAGCGTGCGCGCGTCGAACTGCACGGGCAGCGGCGTCTCGGTCATCGCCACGAACCGCTCGCCCAGCCGGGCGACGTTGACGTTCGCGTTGTCCGGCAGCGTCGAGAGCGGCGAGAACAGCGTCTGCACGCGCTTGAACAGGGAGCGGCAAGGGTCGGTCGCGAACTCGCCGTATACGAGTTTGCCCTTGGAGTTCGCAGCCTTGTAGGAGCGGCTGTGCAGGAAGCGGTTGCCGTAGGAGACCTCGCCGCCCGAGATCGTGAAGCGGTGCAGCATCGCCAGCCCGTCGAACCAGTGGCGCATGCGCTGCTCGCCGACCTCGAACTTGGCCGGTCCGGTGCGCAGCAGCGACCCCGACAGCCAAGCCGGCAGCGCTCCCGTCAGATCGAGCTCGTCGATCGTCCGCTCGTCTTCGAGCGTCTGCACGCCCAGGGCGGGGAAGGTTGCCGTAGCTGCGGTGGCCATCACGATACCTCCTGAATGGTTCAATCCGAACGATACGCACCGTACGCTACGCTGCCGACCATGTCAACCCCGCGTCTCTCACAGACGTCGTTCATCGTGCTCGGCCTGCTCGACTACGCGGGCTCGGGCACTCCGTATGACCTCAAGCGCGCGGCGGAGGTCTCGACGAACAACTTCTGGACCGTCCCGCACACGCAGATCTACACGGAGTGCGCCAGGCTCGCCCAGATCGGCCTGCTGGCGGAGGAGCGCGAGGAGACCGGTCGCCGCCGCCGCGTCTACCGCCTGACCGACGAGGGGCGCGAGCAGCTCGAGCGCTGGCGCGGCGAGCCCTCGGAGGGGATCAGCGAACTGAGAGACGCGAGCACTCTGAAGCTGTTCTTCGGCGGCGATCCCGCCGCCCTGGCCGCGGGACAGCTCGCGGCGCACAAACGGCAGCTCGCGGCCTACGAGGCGCTGATCGAGCACAAGGAGCATCTGCCCGCCGGACAGGCCCTGGCGCTCGAATGCGGGATCGGACACGAGCGCGAGTGGGTGCGCTTCTGGGGCCGGGTGGCGGCGGGGGAGACCCCCTAGAGGAACAGGTCTTCGGCGGGCGCGCGCAACAGCGCCGCCGCCCCGGGGCCGTCCTCGGCGGTCAGGAACCGGGACAGGCCGGAGATCGCGACGACTGGCTCTCGCGAGTCCTTCGCGCGCGCCAGGTCGGCGGCCGCCGCGACGGCATCGGCGACGGCGATCCACGTGGCCTGCAGCTCGAGACCTTCGGCGTCGGTGCGCCCGCGCCAGTCGTCCAGCGGCGACAGGCCGGCTACGCCGATCGCCACGTCGACCTGCCCGTGGCGCCAGGCCCGCCCAAAGCTGTCGGTGATAAGGATCGCGGGCGGCGCCTCGTGCGCCAGCTCGCCGATGCGAGCGCGCAGGCTTCGCGCCGAAGCGTCGGGGTCTTCCGGCAGCACGATCGCCCGGCCGTCGGCCCCGGCGTTGGAGGCGTCGACACCGGCGTTCGCGCTGACGAAGCCGTGGCGGGTGCGGCAGATCAGGACGCCGCGCTCGGCGCGCAGCACCTCGGTGGACTCGTCGAGCACGACCTGAACGAGGCGTGGGTCCTTGCCCTGCTCGGCGGCGAGCCGCCTGGCGCGCTCGCCCGGCGCGATTCCGTCCAGCTCGACCGACGCCCCCTCGGCCTTCGAGACGGCCGTGTGGGCGACCGCGAGGACGAGCCCCGCGAGCGGCTCCGCGAGGCCGGCTCGACGCAGCGCCGCGAGCGTCTCGGCCGCCAGGTCGTCGCCCGGGCGGATCTCGGGGATGCCCGGCAGCGCCGTCAGCGAGAGCGAGCCCATCCCGAGGCCTGCTAGGGCCGGGCTGCCGCGGGCGCGGCGCTGCTGGCCGGCTTGCCGAGCACCGCCCGTGTGCGCGGCGCCCCGCCCGGGGATCTCGCGAGGGTCTCGCGGAGCACCGCGAGGTCCTCGCCCGTGTCGACGTCCAGGCGCAGGCACGGCAGCGGCTCGACGCGGCAGGGCACCCCGGCCGCCCGGGCGAGCCCGGCGTGGCGCTCGCAGCTGTCCGGGCCGAAGCTCGGCTCGATCGCGTCCGGGGGAGACAGCAGCAGGCCGTTCGTGCCGGTGCCGTGGCGGTCCGGCAAGACCACGACCTCCTCGCCGTCGCGCCCGTGGCCGGCGAGCAGCGCGGCCAGCTCGCCCGGGTCGAGCGCCGGGCAGTCGCCGGGCACGCACAGCACCCGCTCGAAGCCCGCCGCGAGCGCGGCGGCGATGCCGAGTGCTGCCGCGGCCGACTGCCCCGCCTCGGCCGAGTCCTCGATCACCTCGGCGCTGCCGGCCCGGGCCGCCGCGGCGGCCTCCGGCTCGCGCGTCACGACGAGCGTCAGCTCGATCTCGCGGGTCGCGGCCAGCGCGGCGAGGACGTCGCCGACCATCGCCTCCGCGAGCGCCAGGCGCAGCTGGTTCTCGACGCTCGCCCCGAGCCGCTGCTTGGCGCGCTCGAAGCTCTTGACGGGGAGGATCGCGGCGGTCCGCACGACTCAGCGCAGCCTAGAAGGTCCGCGTCCGTCTGGGCCCGCGCTCAGCTCAGCCCCGTCGCGAACTCGACGCACGCGCGCGCGAGCCCTCGACGTCCGGGGGCGTCGTCCATCTGCGTCGGAGCGAGCAGCGTCGGGATCGCGGCGCTGAGCGGCTCGTCTGCGACGAAGCCGTCGAGGATCCCGCCGTAGTGCTCGAGCACTCCCGCTCCGCTGCACTCGCGCCCGGCAAGCTCCATGAAGTCCGCCGTTGGCCCCTTCAGCACCTCGCCGCCGACGATCGGGCTGACCGCCACGACCGGCGCGCTCGATCTGCGCAGCGCCTCGCGCATCCCCGGCACGGCGAGGATCGGCCCGATCGAGACGAGCGGGTTGGAGGGGCCGATCACGATCGCGCGGGCGCTCTCGATCGCCTCGACCGCGGCCGCCGTCGGCCGGGCGGTCTCGACGCCGCGGTGCTCGAGGCCGTCGAGCGGGCCTTTGGCGCGCTCGCGGATCATGAACTCCTGGAAGGGCAGCCAGCCGGTGCGCGGCGTCGAGACCCAGCTGCGCACGGGCTCCTCGCACATCGGCAGCACCGGCACGCTCTGGCCGACCGCCGCGTTGAGCTTTTCAAGCGCTCCGGTTGCGGTGTCGCCCTCGGCGATCAGCTGCGAGCGCCGCGCGCACCAGGCGAGGTCGCGGTCCCCGAGGTTGAACCAGACCTCCTCGCCGAGCTCGCGCAGGCCGTCCATCACGGCGAAGGTGTCATCGCGAAGCCCCCAGCCGCGCTCGTCGATCAGCCCCGCGAGCCAGAACGAGATCAGGTCCGGGTCGGGCGAGACGAGCACGCCGTAGATCTCGACGTCGTCGGCCGTGTTGGCGATCACCGAGAGGCGCTCCGGGCCGAGCTCCTCGGCCAGGCCCAGCGCGAGCTTCGCGCCACCCGTGCCACCTGAGAGCAGCACGATGTCGCGATCGGCGCCGGTCACTCCCAGAGCTTCTCGGGCAGCCCGCTGAGCGTGATGCCGGCGTGGACCTTGTAGCGGGCGTTTACGCCGATCAGCAGCGCGGTCAGCGCCTCGGTCGTGCGCGCCATCTCCAGGCGACCGCAGTCCACGCAGCGAAGGCCCTCGATGCGCTCGATCAGCGCCGCCGCCTCGGTCTTGTCCGCTCGCCTGTCGCCGCAGATCAGGACGTCCTGCTCGAGCGGGTGGGCGAGGTCGGTCAGCGAGGCCGCGGAGACGGTGTGGAGAGCGGAGACGACGCGCACGCCCTCGGGGGCCATCTCGGCTGCCTGCTGCGCGGCCGAGCCCTGCGGCACGCCGAGCATCCGCGTCGCCTTGCCGCCGACGGCCGCGGCCAGCGGAACTGTCGCGTCGATCAGCAGCTGGCCGGCGCGGAGGGCGTCTTTGAGGTTGTTGAGCGTCTCGGACTGGCTGCGGAACGGCACGCTGAGGACGACCGTCTCCG
>Ga0335082_10005712_pt1 | contig 13633 bp, 10 predicted proteins | sample Lox_Sample_41_FD_206718 | JGI IMG/M metagenome (GOLD analysis project Ga0335082, IMG submission 206718) | Soil microbial communities from Loxahatchee National Wildlife Refuge, Florida, United States - Lox_Sample_4.1 | ecosystem: Environmental > Terrestrial > Soil > Wetlands | place: USA... | reverse complement strand
GTCTTCGTCATTGGCGGCACCGTAAACGGCAACGTCTACGGCAATCATCCCAATATCAATGCGCTCGATCCACAGGGGAACACGTCCTATTCTCAGCTCGCCGGGGACCCATATCGCTCCACCGACTTGCGGGACGTCTTCGGTACGATCCTCAAGCACTGGTTGAACGTGCCCGACCCGAGGACCATCTTTCCGGTCGACACCGGATCGGCGTCGACACGTTGGACCGCACCAAACTTCGACATGGGGTTCCTCCCCTAGATGGTGCTCGTCGGATACCCCTCGCTGTCTGTCATATGACCGTGACAACGTCGCCGGAGACGGACAGCCATGCGCTGAAATTTCGGGTTGACAGGTGCACTCCTGACACAGATCATGTGGCGCAGTTATGGCTTCGGTGTCTCGCGTGGGGGACCGTTAAGCGCGCCACGAGGGCTGGGGGACCAATGCAATTTCGAGCCGGGACACAAGCGGGTTGGCTGCTGCTCACCGCCAAGCTGTTGGGAAGGTGCCCGACGGTGGCAGGGACGCGCCGACGCAGCGGTGGGATGACGATGCGTCGGTCTGTCGTTCTGACTGCCGTCGCCGCGCTCGCCATGACTGACCCGGCTGTCGCAACCATCGTCGGTGGTGGGGGTCGCCCCGCGACGGACTGCCTCTCCGTCTTCGATGCGCCGGTGAATCGTCCCGTCAGCAAGCCACGCAACATCCGCTGCGTCGACGGCGATTCGTCCTGTGACACCGACGGCCTCGCCAACGGCGTCTGCCAGTTCCCGGTACAGGTGTGCGCCAACAGCACCGCGTTGAGCGCCTGCACCCCCAACCGCGTCGACATCCTCAGCGTCGACCACGGCGCCGACAACGGCCATGATCCGAAATTCGACACCGAGTTCCTCGCCCTGCAAGGGCGGATCGACTCGGCGATCCATCCGCCGACGACGGCCTTGGACGTCTGCACCAGTCCGACCGATTTTCACATTCGCGTCAAAGGACCGTTCAAACGCGCCGGCAAAAATGTCTGCCGCTCGACGACCAAGACTGTGCGCCTGACCACCACCGCCATCGTGCAGGGCGTCGGCACCACGGACCGTGACACGCTCAAATTGACGTGCATCCCGAGCACGTGCGACCCTGGTGTGTTCTTCACCGGCACGTTCGACCGGATTCAGCGGCAGATCTTCACGCAGAGCTGTGCCAAGGGGACCTGCCACGACTCGCAGAGCCAAGCCCACGGCCTGCTCCTCGAGGCCGGCGCCTCCTATGGGAACACCGTCAACGTCATGCCCAGCACCCTCGCCGCGCGCAATTTGGGCTGGCTCCGCATCACGACGACGAGCCCGACCAGTGGCGACCCCAACACCAGTTACCTCTACCACAAGATCACCGGCGACCTGCCGACGCCTGACCTGGGCGCGCGCATGCCGCGCGGCAACCCCAAGCTCAATCGGACCCTGATCGACGTCATCCGACTGTGGATCGAGAACGGCGCGCCGATGACGGGCTGGGTACCGGGCACCGACTAGTCACGGCAGCCGAGGAGACGTCACGATGGGGAATCCTTCAGCAACCTTGAGCGCAAACGAAGCGCGACATCTGTTGCGGCGGACGGGGTTCGGTGCGCCGCGCACCACCGTCACCCAACTCACCGGCCGGACACGCGGCGCCGCTGTCGACGGCATCTTGTCCTTCAAGCCCACCAAGTTCAAACCACGTGGGAGCGGCACCGACGCCCGCCTCTACAGCTGGGTGCGGTACATGATCAGCAGCAAGTTTCAACTCCAGGAGAAGCTCGTCCTCTTCTGGCACGACCACTTCGCCAATAGCGACGCGAAGGTCGCCAACGACCGATTCATGGCGAACCAGAACGCCACCTTCCGCAAGTTCTGCAAGGGCAACTTCAAAGATTTCGTCAAGACGATGAACACTGACGTCGCGATGCTCGAGTTCCTCGACACGGTGCGCAACTTCAAGGACGTGCCCAACGAGAACTATGCGCGCGAGCTGCAGGAGCTCTTCACGCTCGGGGTGAAGGATTTCAACGGCAACGCCAACTACGACCAAGCCGACATCGTGCAGATCGCTCGCGCCTTCACCGGGTGGAACTACGATTATCGCAAGGCGAAACCCTACTTCGACGACTACTATCACGATTACACCGCCGACTTCTCCGAGCGCGGCCCCAAGGTGATCTACAAGAACCACGGCGGCTTCCAGCCCACCGGCCGCAACTACGCGCCGACCGCAGACGACGAAGGGGCGCAGGAAATCAACGCCGTGATCGACATCATCTTCGACCACAAGGACACCAGCGGAAAGAGCACGGTCGCGCGGTTCATCACCCAAAAGCTGATCAGCTACTTCGCCCACCCCGCTCCCTCCGCCGCCTTCGTCGACACGGTCATCGCGGAATCCAATTTCGACGGTGCCGTCGTCGATCCGCTCAAGCCGGCGTGGAACATCGGAGCGCTGCTGCGCGCCATCTTCGTGAACGACGAGTTCTACGCCACCGCGGCGGCCGCCGACCCGTCCACCGGGTTCGACGCCAGCACGCCCAAGTCGGTGAAGTGGCCCACGGATTTCGTCGTCAGCACCATGCGGCTCCTGCGCATGCGGCTGCAAGGGCGCTACGCGATTGTCAACGGCGGCGACTACCGGTCGGTTCATGACCACCTCGAAAACATGGGGCAGCACCTCTTCGAGCCGCCCAGCGTATTTGGCTGGGATTGGGAAACCGCCTGGCTCAGCAGCTCGACGCTGCTGGCGCGCTACGGCTTTGCGCGCGACCTCATCAACGCACGCGGGACATCGACCAGCCGTTTTCGCCCCCAGATCCTCGTCGATCTCAACCTCACGGACCCGGCGGATATCGTCACCGCCGTCACCGACGTGTTCGGCATCACCGATCAACTCAGCGATGGCGAGAAGGCGATCCTGGCAGATTATCTCACCAACAACGGCGCGGTCAGCTCACTGGATCTCCACGACTACGACACGCGCAACCTCAAGCTGCACGGTCTCTTCGCCTTGGTGATGCAAACCGCGGCGTATCAAGTCCACTAAGCCCTCAGGAGCGAATCAATGGCGCTTACCCGACGAGAGTTCCTCACCCGCACCGGCTTGGCAACGGCAGCAAGCTTCCTGGGCCCATCCTTCTTCCGCCACCCGTTCGTCACGCAAGCGATGGCCGAGACCATCGGCGATCGCTATTTCGTCCTGATCTTCCTCGACGGCGGCAACGACGGCCTCAATACGGTCGCGCCCTACGACAATGCCAGTGGGATGCGGGACGCGTACAACACGGCGCGCTCCGCCTCGAGCGCCGGCGGCATCAACCTCGCCCCCGCCAGCCTCTTGGTGCCGACTCCGCTGACGCCTGCACAGGCGCTGAAAGACGCCAACACCGGAGCCCAACTCGGCCTGCACCCCGGGCTGACCGGCCTCAAGAACCTCTTCGAGCTTGGCAAGGTGGCGGTAATTCAAGGCTGCGGCTACCCCGATTACAGCCTGTCGCACGAAGTGTCCCGACTCACCTGGCAAACCGGCAGCGCACTCAACCTCGGTACCGGCTGGCTGGGACGGCACATGGCGCTCAACTATGGCTCGACCGATGTGTCCGCCGTCTGCATCGAAGACGCCGTCCATACCGAGTTCAAGCAAACCGCAACCAACGTCCTGGCCATTTCGCGCTTGCAGTACTTCAGCTTTCCGTATGACGACTATGACGACGCGGACATCGCCTTCAAACGCCAAGCGTTCGCAGATCTCTCTACGGCGGCCGCCGGACAAGCGCAGCCGACGTTGCACTACACCGGCGTCAGCGGCGGCACCACCCTGACCGCAAGCGAAAGCTATCGACAGCTCGACGGTCTCTACACCGGCGCCCGCCAGACGTGGGATTCAGGCTACGAGGACCTCGACAATAAGTTCGCCCAGCCGCACACCAACTACGTCGCCCGCGACCTCCGCGAAGTGGCCAAGATCATTTACGGGGTCAGCCAGGGTCAACCGATGGGCAATCCGGCCCAAGCGCGATTTTTTGAGATCAGCACCGGTGGCTACGACACCCATTCGAACCAGGGCGGCGCGTCGCCCACCGGTCAGCACTGGGAGATCCTGCAAGGGGTCGGCGATGCCATCGAATGGTTCTATCAGGACCTCGCCAACATGGGGGTGGCCAACAAGGTCTGCGTGATGGTCTACAGCGAGTTCAGCCGCCGCATCGCGCAGAACGACAGCGGCACGGATCACGGATCACAGGGACCCGTCTTCGTCATCGGCGGCAGCGTGCAGGGGGGCTGCTACGGGAACCACCCCAACATCATGGATCCCAACTTGTACCTGCAGGACGCCGAAGGGAATACCCAGTACTCGCAGGCGGCGGGTGACGCGTTTCGTTCCACCGACTTCCGCGACGTGTACGGCACCATCCTCAAGCACTGGATCAACATGCCGGTGACCGGGCCCAGCGGCATCAACGCCATTCTGCCGGCGGACGGCGGTGATCCAACCATGTGGTGGACGTTGCCGAACTTCGATCTCGGCTTCGTTTGAGCATCAGACCCCGCCGGGGTCGCCGCGCCGGGAACCATCCTGCACCGCGGCGGCGAACTCCGGTGTGAACTTCGTCCAGTCGACGGCGACGCAGTCACAGAGGCGGCCCACCACGGCGAGCAGCGGTTCCAGCAGCGCCTCGGTCAGCGCTCCGGCGGCCATGTAGTCTTCGGTGAACCAGGTGCTGCACAAGAAGTACCGGCGCACGTCGGGGACATCGCTGAAGCGCAGGTACTGAGACTCGAAGAGCGCGCGCGCCAAGCGCTGGAAGATCGCTGGCGGCGGTGATTCGCGCACCAGGGCGTAGACGTTGTTGCGGATGTACGTCTCCCGTTCCGCCAGAGTGAGATAGTACCGGGCCAAGAGATTGGCTTGGTAGTCGGGTAACCGCCGTACCGCGATGTCGGCCAACCCGCGCCCGAGACCGCCGGCGTCGCGCGCCAACTGTGCCATCGCAGCCGCGGTGTGCTGCCGCAGCCTGCCTGGCGCGGCTCGATATCCCGCTTCGAACAACGCGGCGAGCTGGTCGCGCGCCGCGTCGAACTCGCGCCGCCGCTCCGCCGCGACCGGCACCCAGCCGGCCTCGACCGCCAGATGTCCCCACTCGTGCAGCACCCGCGCCCCGAGCATGAAACGTTCATACGGTGGCGCCGGCACGCGCAGGCGCTCCATCCCCGGCTCGCGCAGATTGTAGGCGATCAGCTTGCGGGACACGTGCAGGTAGCACAACCCGTTCTGCGCCGTGTCGGGATGCGGCGCCGGCAACGCCTGCGGAGACGCCAGCGACGACAGAAACCGCGACGAGTGCGCGTGAATGACCTCGACGTCGGCGCGAATGCTGGCCGCCGCCGCTTCCCCGACTCCGCCCAGCGCCGCGCGCACCGCGCTCGTCTCATCCGACGCCCGCGGATCCCAGAGAGTCTGTCCCAGCTCGCCGGTGAGCAACGTCGCGGGGCGGTGTTCGCGCAGCCACGCGCACAGCTCCCCGGCGCGGTCGCGGCCGCGGCGGGCATAGCTGTCGTGGAACCCCCGCACCGCCGCTTCCGCGGCGACGCGCCAGCGGCGCTGCAAGGCCTCGAGCTGCGGCTGCGCCGAGCGCGGCAGCAGCAGGCCCGTACCGGGTACCGGCACGCTGGGCTCGACCGTCGCCAGCATCGGCCGCTTGAGCGGGTCGTGGTACAACCTGCGGATCCACGGCATGGCGTCGGCTAGGGCACGAAACGCGCCGGCGTCCGGGCGTGGCGATCGCCGGCAGGCTGCGCAAAATGCCTCGATCTCCTCGTCGCTGCGCACCAACCAGTAGCTCAGGTTGCGCAGCACCGGTTGCGTCACCTCCTGGAGCAACCCCATGCGCTCCGCATGAATGAGCTGGTACGCGCCGAACTCGGGATCCGACACCGCAGGGTCGAAGTCGCTCGCATGGAGCAGCCAAGAGCTCTTGTTGAACGGCTGAAAGTAGGGGCGCACCCGCAGCGGCGCGGTGACCGCACAGCAATGTTGCAGGCGCGGCGGAAACCAGTCGCGCGGGGCCCGCACCGCCAGCTCGCTCAGGCGTTCCCAGTAGAGCCGGAACGCGGCGTTGAAGCCCTCGACCCACTCCGCCCCGAGCGTCGTTCGTTGCCGCACCAGCGTGGCGAACGCCGCGCTCATGCCGTCGCGCGAGAGATGCTCGATGGGGATGACGAACATCTCCGGGTGCGCGAAGTAGTAGTCGGCGAGGTCTCGGACCACGACCCGTCCGCAGTTAGTGCATTGCGGCGGTGGCTGCAAGTGCGTGTCGCAGGCTTTTCTCAGAACGCACCGTTGGATAAGGTTGCGCCGTGATTCCACTCCCAGAGCTGTCGCTGCGTTGGCGTGACTCGCTGCGACGCGTGCAAGCGACTCGGCTCATCGTCATTCCGTGCCTCACCGGTGCGCTGACGGGCGCGGCGACCATCGCGTTCGTCGAGCTGATCAACCTGGTGCAGTGGCTAGCCATCGGCTCGACGAACTGGCCGTTGCGGGTCGTGCCGCATCTGCACTGGCTGCATGTGCTCCTGGTGCCCGCCGTGGGTGGGCTGATCGTCGGGCCGCTCGTGCACTTCCTCGCCCCGGAGGCCGAGGGGCACGGCGTCCCCGAAGTCATCGAGGCGGTCATGCTGCGCGGTGGCCGCATCCGGCGCCGCGTCGCCACGGTCAAGTCGCTGGCCTCGGCGCTGACGATCGGCACGGGCGGCTCGGTGGGGCGCGAAGGACCGGTGGTGCAGATCGGCGCCGGCGTCGGCTCCAGCATCGGCCAGGTGCTCCGCCTCCCCGCCGAGCAGCTGAAGACCCTCACCGCGTGCGGCGCGGCAGGCGGTATCGCCGCCGTCTTCAACGCCCCGATCGCCGGCGCCTTCTTTGCGCTCGAGGTAATCACCGGCAACTTCGCCATGCCGACGTTCAGCCCGGTGATCCTCTCGTCGGTCTTGGCCACAGTCGTCTCGCGCGCCTACTTCGGCGACCATCCGGCGTTCATCGTGCAACCCTACCAACTCGAAAGTGTGTTCGAGATCGCCGCCTATCTTGGTCTGGGCGTGGTTTGCGGCGTCGTCGGCGTCGCGTTCATCTGGACGATGGACACCTTCGAGTCTCTCGCACCACGCACCGGGATTCCGAAGACCTGGCGCCCCGCCGCCGGCGGCTTGGTGTTGGGCGTCCTGCTGGTGTTCCTGCCGAACCTCTATGGCGTCGGCTACGCCACCATGGATGCCGCGTTGAGCGATGCATTGTCGTGGCGGCTGCTGGCGCTGCTGGTGCCGATGAAGATCATCGCCACCAGCTTGACGTTGGCATCCGGCGGCTCCGGCGGCGTGTTTCTGCCGTCGCTGTACATCGGCTCCGTCGCCGGCGGGCTCTACGGAGTCGCCGTGCATACGCTGCTGCCGCATCTCTCCGCCGGCTCCGGGGCCTATGCCCTGGTCGGAATGGCGGGAGTGCTAGCCGCCGCAACCCAGTCGCCAATCACCGCGCTACTCCTGCTGCTCGAAGTTAGCGGCGACTACAAGATCGTCCTCCCGGTCATGATCGTGGTGACGGTTGCCAGCGTGGTGGGTCGCGCTTGCAAGCAGGACTCGCTCTACACGCTCAAGCTCAGCCGCCAAGGCCTCGCCCTGCATCGCCGCGAGGACGTCATCATGAAGACCCACACCGTCAGCGAGGTCATGCGTCCCGCCGCCGACGTTCTGCAGGACAACGCCACCTTTGCCGACACCCTGCGTTTCTTCCTCGACCACGAGGCGGTGCGCGTCTACGTCGTCGACGCCGAGCACCGCTTGCTCGGAGCGATCTCCATTCACGACATCAAGGACCCGGAAGTCCAGACCCTGGGGCCGGTGGTCTTGGCGCGTGACGTCGCCGAGCCGAACCTGATGCACGTCGCCCCCGGGGATACGCTCGCCAATTGCATGGAGCAGTTCGTTCTGAGCACCAGCGACGAGTTACCCGTCGTCGACGCGCAGCGGCACCTGGTCGGCGTCGTCTCGCGACGCGAGGTGTTGGGCGTGTACAGCAGTGAGCTGCTGCGTCACGAGTTCCTCGGGATTGCCGCCGAGGCAAACGATGCGGGTGGCGCAGTGCGCGAGCAGGTCCGATTCACGCGGGGGCTGACCATCGCGCGCACGCCGCCGCCCGCCTTCCTGATCGGCCGGTCGCTGCGCGAGGCCAACCTACGCGTCATTTACAACCTCACCGTCGTGGCCATCCGCCGTGCTACCAACGGCGAAGACCAGCTCCCCGATCCGGAGGTGAGCCTCGCCGCGACGGACGAGTTGGTCATCGTCGGCAAGCCCGCCGACATCGAGCGGCTGCAGCGCGCGACGCGTTCGCCCGCAATTTGAAGCGGACGCCAGCCGCGGGGTACTAGCCCGCGTTGTTCATGGGCGAACGGTGATGCATCAGCTTCGGAAATGCCGCGCCGCTTGTCGACGAATAGTGCTAGGCGGCATCGCCGGCCCAGCGCTCAGCGCCCGCACGCACTGCACCGCCACCACCCTGCCGCTCGGCCACGATGAGTTGGTCGACGCTGCGGCGCACGGCGGCCCCGTCCAGCCCCAGGATCTCGCACAGGTTCACAAAGGCAAACGGCCAATCGCGCCGATCGTCCATCAGCCAGGTGTAGGCTTCGATGAACTGACGGCGGCGGGCGCCGCTGATCGCCGGCGCGTTGCGCACGACGCAGGTGACCGCGTCCTCCACCATCGCGGCGATCAAACGGATCTCCGGCACACCCGCACTATTCGGCCCGGCCGCATGCTGGGAAGGCAACAGGACGACCGGCTCCCAGAGTGAAGTCGCCGCACGGGATCTGACGCGTTCGAGCATGCATGCCTCCTCATTTGGTGACGGGATTGTAAAACGCCCGGCGCCCGGGCGGTCAATTGAGGAGCTTCCCGGGCGTGGTTGAGGGTTTTCCCTGAACGGACGCGGCGCGCCGCCGCTCCTGAACCGTCAGCGCGCCGCGATCGCTTGACGGATGCGCGCCACCAGGTGGTCCGGGTGGAACGGCTTCTCCAGGAAATCCACAGCGCCCGCAGCCAAGGCGTGATCGACGACCACCTTCTCCGCCCGACCGCTGATGAAGATGATCGGCACACGGATACCGCGGCGAGCGAGCTCGTGTTGCAAGGCGATGCCGTTCATCCCGGGCAGATGGACGTCGAGGACCAGACAACCCCAGTCCTTCGGATCCCCGGCCGCGAGGAACTCCTCGGCCGTCGGAAAGGCGCTGACCGCAAACCCTTCGGCCTCGATGCACCAGGTCATCGAGTTACGCATGGCCCGGTCATCGTCGACGATGACCACGCTCGCTGGTCCGCTCATGCGTCACCCCGACCCCAGCCCGGGTCCCGCATCAGCTCACCGCCTCGCCGAGCAGGATGGCGAGTCGCACCAATTCGGCCACGGAGTCCGCCTCCATCTTCTTCATGACGTTGGCCCGATGCACTTCGACGGTCTTCGGGCTCAGGTTCAGCTCGGCTGCGATGACCTTGTTGGGCTTGCCGGCAACCACCAGGGCCATGACCTCGCGCTCGCGCGTGGTGAGCTGAGCATAGCGGGCGTCGGCGTCGGCACGGCGGGCCTGCGCCGCGCGCGCCTCGCGGTCCAACTCGATGGCGAGCCGGACGCGTTCGAGCAGTACGTCATCGCTGAAGGGTTTCTGCAGGAAGTCGACGGCCCCGGTCTTCAGGGCGCGGACCGCGGTCGGCACCTCGGCGTAGCCGGTGACGATGATGATCGGCAGGCGGACCTTGCGGCCCACGAGGGTATCCTGCAGGCTGAGGCCGCTCATCCCCGGCATGCGGACGTCGAGCACCAGACAACCGGGTCGCTGCGGTGCGTAGGCCCGCAAGAACTCCTCGGCTGTCCCAAAGGTCTCGGCACTCAGGCCCACCGATTCGAGCAGCCAGCGCAGCGAGTCGCGCATCGCTGCGTCGTCGTCGACAATGAACACCGTCGGCTCAGTCGCCACGCTGGTGCTCCCCGCGCGCCCGCGGCAAATTGAAGTGGAAGGTCGTACCCCACCGCGGATTGGCCTCCGCCCACAGTCGCCCGCCGTGCGCCTCGACGATGCCACGACTGATCGACAGACCCATACCGAGGCCGTTGGTTTTGGTCGTGAAGAAGGGCCGGAAGATCGTGTCGGCCATTGACGCCGGCAGGCCCTCGCCGCCATCACGCACCGCTACCTCGATCGAATCGCCGTCCGCCAACTCGGTGCGCACGGCGAGGACGGAGCGGGCCGCTTCCACCGCGTGCATCGCCTCGAGGCCGTTGCGCACCAGGTTGAGAATCACTTGCTCGATCTGGATCCGATCCGCTTCCACAACCGGCAGATGCGCGCTCAACGCCAACTGCACCGCGATGCCGTGGCGGGTGGCGTCCGCTTCGACCATCCGCACGACCTCCCGCACCAGGCCGTTGAGGTCGACGCGTTCGCGCCGCGGCGGTTGCTTGCGGATGAACTCGCGCAGGCGGCGGATGATTTCGTCGGCGCGCACGGCCTGCGCGGCGATCTCGTCCATCACTTGCAAGAGCTCCGCCGACTGGGCGTTGCCGGTGCGCATGCGACGGGCGCTGCCCTTGGCGTAGCTGACGATCGCGGCGAGCGGCTGATTGATCTCGTGCGCCAGCCCCGCCGTCATCTCGCTGATGGTGCTCACCCGCAACACGTGCGCCAACTCGGCCTGGCGCTGGCGCGCGTCCTCTTCGGCACGCTTGCGTTCGCTGATGTCCTGCGCCGCCACGAACACCCGCACGCACTGCTGCTCGGCATCCCAGACGGGCCGAGCGGTTTCGCGCAGCCAACGCACCGTGCCGTCCTTGGCGATGACGCGAAACTCGCTGGCGTCTGCCTGCCCCGACACCAGGGTCTGCACCCGCCGCAAGGCGATCGGCAGATCGTCGGGATGCACCAGCGTGATGCCGCCGCCGCGCCTCGCCACCTCTTCCGGGGTGAAGCCGGTGATACTCGCCAAGGCGCCAACGATCCATTCCACAAAGACCTTCCCGTCGGCTTCGATGCGGAAGGCATAGGCATAGTCGGAGGTCAGCTCGGACGCGATCCGATAGCGCGCCTCGGATGCCGCCAACTCCGCCTGCACCCGCGCCCGCCCACTGACGTCGTGTGCATAGATGACCAAGCCGCCAACGGCCGGGTCCCGCAGGAGGTCGACCGCCGTGGCCGCCAGGACGCGCCATGAGCCGTCGGCGTGGCGGACACGAAACTCTGCGGCCGCCTCCGAGGCTCCGAGCGCCCGCCCCAAGGCCTCGGCAACGACCAGGCGGTCATCCGGATGCACAAGCGTCAGGGCGCACTGACCGACGAGCTGGTTCGATCCGTACCCCAGGACGCGCTCGTGCGCCGCGTTGGCGTAGTGGATCGTGGCGTCACGATCGACGACGACGATCAGATCGATCGCGTTGTCGACGACCGCCCGGAAGTATGTCGCGTCGTCAACCACAAGCAGTGTGTCGGTATCCTACCACGGCAACCGTTGGAATGAAGACGCAAAGTGCGTGCGCCTGCCGGGTTCGGAGGCGCCGGGGCATGAGCGACAGGCCCGTCTGGGTGAACGCAGCCCGCACACCACACCTTGACTCACTTGGGGGCTTGTGGTTAATCCGCCCCTGATCGCTGCTTGCGGAACGCGAGGCACCCGGTGCGGTGCCTTTTTTTTGCCGGCTGTCGCCAAATGGAGAGTATTGCGACTTCAACCCGCTGCGCCGAGGCGCCGCCGATGCCCTCGGATTTCCACTTCGAGCTGCCCTTCGAGCTGATCGCGCAGGTGCCTGCCGAAGCGCGTGATCAGGCGCGCCTGCTGGTGCTCGAACGACGCACGGGGACGCTGACGCACACGCGGGTCGATGCCCTTCCCCGGCACCTCCAGCCCGGTGACTTGCTTGTCGTGAACGATACCCGCGTCGTGCCGGCGCGGCTGTTCGGGCGCGTCGCCTCGGGAGGTGCCGTTGAGGTGCTGCTGGTACGGCCGACCGTCGCTCCTCACGGTGACGCCCCGACCTGGTCGTGCCTCGGCAAGCCGGCGCGCCGGCTGCGTCCGAATACCACTCTGCGCTTTCCCAGCGGCACCGAAGCAACCGTGGTGGAGGCGCATGGCAACGGCCACTACACGGTCGCCTTCGCGCCGGGGACGGACGTCGCGACGCTGCTGCAACAGCACGGTGAAATCCCGTTGCCACCATACATCCGACGGCCAGACGGTCCCCTCCCGCTCGATGCAACACGCTATCAGACCATCTTTGCGGCGGCTCCCGGTGCGATCGCGGCGCCGACGGCAGGGCTCCACTTCACCGACACCTTGCTCGGCGCCCTGCGGCACCGGGGCATTGAGGTCGCGCCGCTGACGTTGCACGTCGGCCCGGGAACCTTCCTGCCGGTGCGCACCGGCGATCTGCGCGCGCACGTCATGGAGCCCGAGTGGTGCGACATCCCGGCGGCCAGTGCCGACGCGATCCGCGTCGCCAAGGCGGCCGGCCGCCGGATCGTTGCCGTCGGCACGACGACCACCCGTGCGCTCGAGTCAGCCGCGTTGCCAGGTGGAACGGTGCAGCCCGGTAGCCGGTGGGCCGATTGCTTCATCGTTCCGGGCCACTCCTTCCGCGTCATCGACGCGTTGTTCACCAACTTCCACCTTCCCGGCTCGACGCTGCTGACGCTGGTCAGCGCGTTTGCCGGAAGCGACGCCATCCGAGACGCCTACGCCGAAGCCGTGCGCCGCCGCTATCGTTTCTACAGCTACGGCGACGCCATGTTGATCCAATGAGCCCGGCGGTCTCCACGGCGACACGACAAGTCGCTCCGCTGCAGGCGCCACCCGGCTTCGTCGCCGTGGCCGAGGACGGTCACGCTCGTTGTGGCCGCCTGGTCACCGCGCACGGTGTCGTCAACACGCCGGCGTTCATGCCCGTGGGCACGCAGGCGACGGTGAAGGGTATCACCCCGGCGCAACTGCGTGACCTCGGCGCGGAGATCATCCTCGCCAACGCCTACCACCTGGCACTGCGGCCGGGCGCGGCGCTGATCCGCGAGCTGGGAGGGTTGCATCGCTTCATGGGATGGGACGGTCCGATCCTCACGGACAGTGGCGGCTATCAGATCCTCAGTCTCGCGGCGCTGCGCAAGGTCGGCGACGCCGGCGTCGAGTTCCGTTCGCACGTCGACGGTGCGCCGCTGTTCATGACCCCGGAAGACGTCGTGCGCCTGCAGGTCGACCTCGGCGTCGACATCCTGATGGTGCTCGACGAGTGTGTCGCCGGCACCGCGTCGCGTGACGAAGCGATGAAGGCGGCGCGCCGCACGCTCGATTGGGCGGCGCGCTCGCGGCGGCTCGACATTCCGGCGGGCCGATTGCTGTTCGGGATCGTGCAGGGCGCCACGTACGCTGATCTGCGCACCGAGCAAGCGCGTGCGCTTGTGGCCTTGGACTTTCCAGGATATGCGGTGGGGGGATTAAGTGTAGGAGAAGAGCGAGAGACTACCATGGCGCTCGCCGAGGAGACGGTGTCGGCATTGCCGGCGGACCGCCCGCGCTACCTGATGGGCGTG